>Ga0209382_10000326_pt1 | contig 77385 bp, 61 predicted proteins | sample SoiMetdeltSBSDD5_FD_187599 | JGI IMG/M metagenome (GOLD analysis project Ga0209382, IMG submission 187599) | Bulk soil microbial communities from a Populus tree surrounding site in Tennessee, USA - Soil MetaG P. deltoides SBSDD5 (SPAdes) (version 2) | ecosystem: Environmental > Terrestrial >... | reverse complement strand
GCCGACCGCACGACGTCGAAGCCGAGCCCGACACGCCGCTGCTGCTGGTGCTCCGCAACGCGCTCGGACTGACCGGCGCCAAGTTCGGCTGCGGTCAGGGGCTGTGCGGCGCATGCACGGTCTGGCTCGACGGCCATCCGACTCCGTCGTGCGACCAGCCGGTGGAGTACGTCGGGGAACGCTCGGTCCGTACCGTCGAGGACCTCAGCGTCGACGGCGAGCCTGGGCCGTTGCAGGCGGCGTTCCTCACCGAGCAGGCGGCGCAGTGCGGATACTGCATCCCGGGCATCCTGATGAGCGCCGCCGCCCTGCTGCGCGACAACCCGAACCCGACGCGGGACGACGTCGTGACCGCCTTGGAGCGGCACCTGTGTCGCTGCGGGAGTCACGAACGGATCGTTCGGGCGATCTTGGCGGTGGCGGCCCAATGAATGACGCCGTGAGTGGTCCGACTGAGGCACCGGCTGCGGTCCACGCGAACCCGAGGCTGGCCACCTGGCTCGACCTGCGCACGCCCGGTCGGATCGTCGTCCGGACCGGCAAGGTCGAGATCGGCCAGGGCATCCTGACCGCGATCGCCCGCATCGTCGTCGAGGAGCTGGGCGTCGATCCGTCACGGATCGAGGTGGCGGCCGCCGACACCGCCGAGGCGCCGAACGAGGGCACCACGGCGGGCAGCCTGTCGGTGCAACAGTCCGGTGCGGCGGTACGGCATGTCTGTCAGGTGTTGCTGGGAGAGCTGTCCGCGATCGTCGCGGCCGACCAGGATTGCGAGCCGACCGACTTGCGGCTCGACGACGGCGGCTTCGACCATGCCGGCACCAAGGTCGACGACCTGTGGTCGGTCGCCGCCCGACTCGATCCGGCGCTCGAGGCGTCGGGTGTGCCGTCGCCGAGGGCGCAGGTCGTCGGGGTGTCCGATTCGGAGCTCCGCCGGCTGGATCTGACCGACAAGGTGCTCGGCCGGCCGCGGTTCCTCCACGACCTGACAATGCCCGGGCTGCTCCACGGTCGGGTGGTCCGGCCGGCACGCCCCGGTGCCCGTCTCGAGTCCGTCGACGAACGAATCTTGAGCGATTTGAGTAGCCAGGGCAGCCCGAATCCCTCAAGATTCGTGGTCCGGGAGGGGTCGTTCCTCGGCGTCGTGACCGGGGACGAGCATGCCGCGGAGCGGGCTCGCGACGCCCTTGCGGCCGCTGCGAACTGGACCGGCGGCACCGAGCTGCCCTCCGACCCGGCGAAGTGGCTGCGGACCCAGCGGGCCGAGACGACCGTGGTGGAGCGGTCGGAGTCTGTGGGTGCGGCATCGGTGGCCGGGTCCGAGTCGGTGACCCACCGAGCGGCGTACTCCCGGCCATTGCTCGCCCATGCGTCGATCGCCCCCAGCTGCGCGATCGCCCGATGGGACGGGCCGGACCGAGTCGAGGTGTGGACCCACAGCCAGGGGATCTTCGCCTTGCGAGCCGCGATCGCGCAGAGTCTCGACCTCGACCCAACCGCGGTCGTCGTGCGCCATGTCGAGGGGGCCGGCTGCTACGGCCACAATGCGGCCGACGACGCTGCGTTCGATGCGGTGCTGCTCGCCCGGCACGCCGACGGTCGGCCGGTTCGAGTGCAGTGGTCGCGGGCCGACGAACTCACCTGGGCGCCGTTCGGGTCCGCGATGGCCATCGAGCTCGCCGCGACGATCGGACCGGACGGCCGGGTAACCGAATGGAGTCACGAGCTTTGGAGCAACGGCTTCCTGGCCCGGCCGGGATACGCCGGACAGCCGGGCCTGCTGGCCGACGCCCATCGGCATGACTCCGAACCGGTGCCGTCGGTCGACCCGCCGGGTGAGCGCGGCTACGGCTCGGCCCGCAATGCGGTGCCCGGCTATGCGTTCGACGGCGTCGAGGTCGTGGCGCATCGGTCGCTCGAGATGCCGGTGCGTACGTCCTCACTGCGGTCGCTCGGCGCCCATCTCAACGTCTTCGCGATCGAATCGTTCCTCGACGAGCTCGCGGCCGCGTCCGGCGTCGACCCGCTCGAGCTGCGCCTGGCCCATCTGCCGGACGAGCGCGCTACCGCCGTCCTGCGACTTGCGGCCGCGCGTGGCGGCTGGGGCGAGCCGCGCCCCGACGACGTCGGCCGGGGCATCGCGTACGCCCGCTACAAGAACCGCAGCGCCTACTGCGCCGTCGTCGCCGAGGTCGAGGCGGTCGACCGGGTCGTGGTGCGCCGCCTGACGGTCGCCGCGGATGTCGGCCGGGTCGTGAGTCTCGACGGCGTGCGCAACCAGCTCGAAGGCGGTGCGATCCAGGCCGCGAGCTGGACGATCCTCGAGCAGGTACGGCTCGGCGCCGATGGCGTGGAAAGCGGCGACTGGGAGTCGTACCCCATCCTCCGTTTCGGCGACGTGCCGCGCGTCGACGCCCACGTCATCGACCGCCCCGACCAGCCGAGCCTCGGCGCCGGCGAAGCGACCCAGGGCCCGGTCGCCGCTGCCATCGGCAACGCACTGGCGGACGCGATCGGGGTCCGCGTCCGCGACCTGCCACTCACCCCGGAGCGCGTCGCGGCGGCCATCGAGGCCTAGCCCGAATTGGCGGGTATGTCTTTCGCACGACAACGCAACTCATCGGATGCGCGCGCACCGGATCCGATGCGGAACTTGCGATAAGCATGGCCCGGCTAGCGCGGCGATGCAGGCGGGCATCAGGCCAGGACCAGCGTCAGCGCGCCGCCGAGCACGACACCGGTCCCGGCCACCAGGCGCCCGGTCACCACCTCCTCGCCACGACGGGCCAGCAGCGGCGCGAAGACCAGGACTGACGGCACCGACAGCAGGTTGAGGGCCAGCACGACGCCGACCGGCGCCTGGTCGAGACCCAGCCAGCGCCACCAGGTGCCGATCGCGACCACCGTGCCGGCGGCGACCTTCAGCGGCAGATCCGCGACCGCGTCGGACCAGCGGACCGGCACCGAGCCGACGAGCAGCAGCAGACCGAACGGCACGGCGGCGGCGACTATGCCGATCGCGACGCCGAGCAGCGGGTAGGGGAATTCGGCGAGCCCGCGCACGGTCAGGATCGCGCTGAGCGCCCAGGCCGCGGCGGTGGTCAGCCCCCATCCGGAGTCGGCGAGCGCCGCTCGTCGACCGGCGCCCGGGTCGGTGAGCACATAGGCGCCGACCATCGTGGCGGCGATGCCGGCCAGCGCGACGAGACCGGGCAACTCGCCGTAGACCAGCAAGGCGACCATGACACCGAAGGCCGGGCTGGTGGCGATCAGCGGTGCGGTACGGGCGGCGCCGATCCGGCTCTGGCTGCGATTGAGCGCGATCCAGCCGACGAAGAAGTGCACGATGCCGGCGAGCGCGAACATCGACAGGCTGTACGCCGTGGCGCTGCCGAGTGGGCCGAGACCTTCGGCCGCGATCGCGACGATGCCGATGACGACTGCAGCGGCCGTCACCTGGACGAAGGTCACCAAGGTGACGTTGACGGCCCGGCGGACGGCCTGCACCGACAGGGCCTGGAACAGACCGAACAGGACTCCCGCGCCGGCCGCCCAGGCGGCTCCCGTCACGGAGCGGCCAGGTCGCCGAGGGTGAGCCGATCGGCATTGCCGCCGAGGACGAGGGACTCCGACTCGGGATCAAGCCCGAGCAGACGTACCGAGCCGACCGGGTCGGGATCGCCCATGTCGAACGGGTGATCCGAGCCGAGCAGCACGCGATCGGCACCGGCGAACTCGACCAATGCCGACAGCAGTGCCGGATCGTGGACGACGGAGTCGAAGTGCAGTCGGCGCAACGACGTCTCGACCGACTCGGTCAGGCGGGTGCCGGCCGCGGCGACGGCGCTTTGGGCGTGGCGCAACCGACCCCGCAAGGCGAGGGCCGCGCCGCCGCCGTGGGAGAGCACGATCCGAAGGCCTGGGTGCCGCTCGAGCGTGCCCGACAAGATCAGATGCGCCGCCGTCACGGTGATCTCCATCGGATTGCCGACCGCGTTCCACAGGTAGTAGTCGCGAAACACCGGCTCGTCGAAGGCGGACGTCGTCGGGTGCACGAAGATCAGTGCGCCGGTCTCCTCGGCGGCCTGCCAGACCGGCTCGAAGCGATCGTCGCCGAGGTAGACGCCTCGGACGCTGGCGGTGATCTCGACACCGGACAGCACGCGCTCGGCCATCAAGGTGCGCAACTCAGCGGCGGCGAGCTCCGGATCCTGCATCGGGATGGCGCCGACGGCCGCGACCCGACCCGGATGCATCCGGACCATCCGGTCTAGGCCGGCGTTGGTGATCCGACAGCGTCGGCGGCACTCCTCGGCGTCGACGTCGGGATAGAGCACCGGAACGAACGGACTCAGCACGACGGCATCGACGCCACGAGCCGCCTGGGCGGCCAGGATCGGGCCGACCTGGACCATCTCGCCGACGGCCGAGCGGAGCCGACGTTCGCCGAGCTCGATGACCTGGCCGTCGTCGTCCCACCAGACGGCCGGCCGCCATGACTCGTCCGGCGCGACGGACCGAAGCAACTCGGGCACGACGACATGACAGTGCACGTCGACGCATCGGGCGTCGGCGATCGGCTCAGACATCGGCAAGCCGGTCGGCCATCCAGTCGGCGATCATCGGCCGCGCCACACTCGGCAGGTTCGCCGCGCCGTGGTTGCCGTCGGGGTAGCAGACGAACTCGCCGTCGGGCGTGGCGTCGGCCTGCTGCTTGGTCTGCTCCCAGGGGATCAGCCGGTCGTTGGTCCCGGTCACGTAGAGCGCCGGCACGCCGATCCGCTCGCAGACGCCGGTCAGGTCGAGTGCCTTGGCGCGGTCGCGGCCGTCGTCGTCGGTGCCGCCGCCGGACTTCACCGTGAACGTGTCGCGGGTCATCGGCGGCAGGTCGTCCCAGAGGTCGCCCCATCGGTACGGTCCGCTGATCCCGACGACGGCGCGGACTCTCGACTCGTACGCGGCAACCCGTGGGGCGTAGTAGCCACCGAGGCTCACGCCGAGCAGTCCGATCCGCTCACCGTCGATGTCGTCGCGGGCGCAGACCAGGTCGAGCAGCGGCGACAGCCCGGACTCGTAGTCGTGGCGGATCGGCAGGTCGAGCCCGGTCTCCCCCTGCCCAGGCCCGTCGACCGACACGGTAGCCATGCCGCGGTCGAGGAACGCCTGCTCCAGGAAGAAGAACTCCTCCTTCGTCGAGTCGAGCCCCGGGATCAAGACGACGACGGGGGCGCGCTTCGCGCCCCCCGGTCGGCGCAGGTTAGCCGCGAGGGTGGCGCCGTCGAGCGTGACGGTGAGCCGCTCGGCGGTCGGGTCGAGCAGCCGGTGTGCGTTGAGCATCTCCTCGACGGACCGCCAGGTGGCCTCCTCGACCAGGTCGAGATCGACCATCCAGACGAACTTGCCGAAGTGCCGGTCGACGGCCGCGCTGCGCCAGGCATGACCGGCAGTCAGGTTGTGGCCGTCGGCCTCGGCCCGGAAGGCCCGCTCGGCATGCTCGTCGGCGGTCCGGCTCCACTCGGGCAGCCAGTTGCCCCACGACTCGACCCGGTCGGTCGTACGGACGAAGTCGTTGTAGTCGACTCCGTTCTGGATCATGCGGGGTGCCCAGTGGGCGATGGCCGTCTCCACGTCGGCGTCAGGCATGGAGTACCTCCTCGAGTGACGTGCCGAGATCGGAGAGGATGATCTGTGCCGCGTTGCGTCCGGGTCCGCCGGTGATCGAGCCGCCGGGATGGGTGGTGCCGCCGGTCTGATAGAGCCCGGTGATCGGAGTACGGTGCGAGGCCCATCCCGGGCTCGGACGGTTCGGTCCGGAGTACGCGATGCTGCGATCGCCGCCGTGCCAGGCGCCGCGGACCATGTGCGGGTTGGCGGCCTCGAAGTCGCGAGGGCCCTTGACCAGCACCGCCTCGATGACGTCGTCGGTGAAGTCGGGGCAGTAGCGGCGGACGTGTTCGAGCAGGGCGTTCTTGCGACGCTCCTTGAGCGAGTCCCAGGTCTCGCCGGCCGGCAGCTGCCAGCCGTGCGGCGCGAGCAGCTTGACGGTGTGCCGGCCGGCCGGCGCTCGGGACGAGTCGATCAGCGTCGGCGTCGCGATCAGCAGCCAGGCGATGTCGTCGCTCCAACGGCCGTCGGACACGTCGCGGCCATAGCGCACGACGTCCTCGGGCCAGCCGACGGTGCCCGCGGAGACGGCGATGCACGTGCCGCCGTCCCCGCGGGTGAATGTGGGCGGCTCAGTCGCCGCGAGGTAGACCGCCAGCCCGGCGGCACCGGGGTCGTAGGTCTCGACGCCGTAGCGCCAGTCGTCCGGCCAGACCTCGGCCGGTGCCATCTCCAGCAGGTGCTTGACGTGAATGGTCGAGATGACCGCGACCGATGCCCGGAACTGCTCGCCATCCGTGGTCTCGACGCCGACACAGCGGCCGCCTTCCATGACCAGCGCCTGCACGGACCGGTCGCACTGGACGGTCCCGCCGTACCCCTTCAGGCAGCTCACGAGCGCGTCGGTGAGGGCGCCGGAGCCGCCGACCGGAATCGTCCAACTGCGTCGCTGCCGGGAGCAGACCGTGGAGTACGCCAGGATGCCGGAGCCGGCCGAGTCGGGCCGGACGAAGGTCTGGTAGGCCTGCCACAGCAGATAGGACTGGATGTGCCGGCTCTCGAACTCGTGCCGGATCACATCCCAAGCGCTCAGCATCCGGCGCCGCTTCCAGATGTTCCCGCGCGGATGCTCTGACAGCAGTTGGTCCAGCGACTTGCCGACGCCGATCGGGCGGTACTGGCTGGCGCCGAACAACGCCTTGACGTCGTCCCACTCGCGCAGCATCCGGGAGTACGCCTCGGCGTCGGCCTTGGAGAAGCGGCCGAACTCGTCGAGGGTGCGGTCGACGTCGAGCCAGTGGGTCAGCTGTTCGCCGTCAGGGAAGCCGATCGTGGCGACCGGATCGGGGTCGACGTAGCGCAGGCCGTGCTCGCCGAGCAGACCGAGCTCGTCGTCGGCGATCAGCGGATTGCCCTGGATGATCGTGTGGCCGGTCGAGCAGGAGTCGATCCGATAGCCCGGCAGCAGCGGCTCCTCCGTCGCGGCCCCGCCGCCCGGGATCGGACGGGCGTCGAGGACCAGGACGCGGTAGCCGGCCTTGGCGAGGTAGCAGGCCGAGATCAGACTGTTGTGGCCCGCGCCGGCGACGACGATGTCTGCATCCGCAGAGGAGTTGTCAGGCGCTACTCGGGCTGGGGCCCGACTCACGCCTGACAACTCCTGCGATTGAGTCATGTCGACTTGACCGACCCGCCGAAGTAGAGCCGGGCGATGTCGGGGTCGTCGACGACCGCCTTGGCCGGCCGCTGCGTCACGACCCGGCCGCTCTCCATGACGATGCCGTCGGTCGCCAGCCGCATGCCGAACCGGACATTCTGCTCGACGATCAGCAGCGTCTTGCCGTGGTCGCTCATCAGGCGCACCGAGTCGTAGACCGACTGCAGTGCCTTGGGATCGAGACCGAGCGACGGCTCGTCGAGGAGTACGAGCACCGGGTCGAGCATCAAGGAGCGGGCGAACTCGACCATGCGCCGCTGGCCGCCGGACAGGTTGCCGGCCTTGTCGTTCGCTCGGTCGGCGACGATCGAGAACAGCTCCTTGACCTCATCATAGCGACGGCGGACCAGACTGCGATCCCGGCGGATGATGTAGCCGCCGAGCAGCACGTTCTCCCGGACGGTCAGGGTGGGGAACAGGGCATCTGACTGCGGAACCTGGCTGACGCCACGCTGCAGGATCTCGGCCGGAGGCAGGCCGTCGATCTGGTCGCCGTCGAGGTGGATCTCGCCGAGCCGCGGGGTGATCAGACCGCTCACGGCACGAAGCACGGTCGACTTGCCGGCCCCGTTCGGACCGACGATGCAGGCCACCGACTGCGGCCGTACCTCGATGTCGACGCCCTGCAGAACGTCACCGCCGCCGTAGCCGGCGACGACTCCAGACAAGCGAAGCATCAGATCACCTCGCGATCTCGGCTCGGCCGGGACTCCTGCGGAGCGAGAAAGTCCTCGCCGAGGTACGCGTCGATGACCGACGGGTCGGCCTGGATCTCATCCGGCGTACCCGTGCTGATCCGCCGGCCCCGAGCCAGCACATGGACCGGGTCGCACAGGTCCAGCACGAACGGCATGTTGTGCTCGACGATGAGGAACGAGGTGCCGTGCCGGTTGAGCTCGCGGATCATCTCCGACATCCGCTCGATCAGCACCGGGTTGATGCCGCCGGCCGGCTCGTCGAGCAGGATCAGCCGGGGGTCGAGCATCAGGACCTGGGCCAGCTCGACCAGCTTCTGCTGCCCGAACGACAGGTCCGATGCCTTCTGCCCGGCGAACGCGCCCATCCCGACGAAGTCGAGCAACTCCCGGGCGCGTTCGGCCTCGGCTCCGCTGACCGCGATCCGGCCCAGCTGTGACAGCGAGAACGTTCGCTGCGGAGCCACCACGTTCTCCAGCACCGTCATCTCGCGGAACAGCCGGGTGATCTGGAAGGTCCGCCCGAGTCCGCGATGCGCCCGCTGCCACGAGTGCAGCCGGTCGATCCGCTCGCCCGCGAACCAGATCTCACCGGTGTCCGGCCGCAGTGTGTTGTCGATCAGGTTGAACAGCGTCGTCTTGCCCGAGCCGTTCGGCCCGATGAGTCCGGTGATCGAGCCCTCGGGTACGGCGAGCGTCGCGCTGTCGACGGCCCGAATGCCACCGAACCGGCGCTCGAGACCCTTCACCTCCAGGAGGGGCACGTCGGGTGCGAGCGCCGGCACCGGCTCGCGGTCCTTGGCGACCGGGAAGGCGCCACCGGTCTCGACCCGGGCACCGACCAGACCGGCCTTGCCGCGAGTACGCCACCAGCTCAGCAACCGCTCGGCCGTCGGGAGGATGCCGGTCGGCAAGAACAGCACCAGACCCACGAGGAGTCCGCCGAAGATCAGCAGCCGGGTGTTGCCGCCGCCCAGATCGTTGTTGGCGACCTCGTTGATCCACTCGATGAGGAACGCCCCGATGACCGGGCCCCACAGGGTCGCCCGGCCACCGACCAGCACCGACAGCACGATCTGGACGCTGAACAGGATGCTGAACATGCCGCGCGGGTCGATGAACGTCAGGTAGTAGCCGTAGACGGCTCCGGCCGCACCGACGAAGAACGAGCTCGCGACGAAGGCCAGCATCTTCTCGACCGGGAGGTTGATGCCGATCGTCGCGGCCTTCGTCTCGTCCTCGCGGATCGCCACCAGGCCCATACCGAGCTTGGTGCGCTGGATCCACCAGGCCAGGAGCATTTGCAGGGCGAGGATGCCGCACAGCGCGTAGTAGAACGGCCAGTTGATGATGTCGATGCTCCACGTCGGCAGTGGCAGCGACAGGCCGGCCGTACCGTTGGTCAGGCTCTTCCAGTTGACCGCGATGACCTGGACGAGGAACAAGAACGCGACCGTGATGATGACGAACGCCGGTCCTCGGGTACGCAGCGACACGACGCCGAGCACCAGGGCCACCACCCCGGTCACGACGGCGGCCAGCGGAATCCACACCCACGGGGACACCGAGTCGAACCGGGTCGCGCAGATCCCGATCGTGTAGCCGCCGAGCCCGATGAACGCCCCTTGGCCGAGCGACACGTAGCCCGCGAGGCCCATGATGATGTTGAGGCCGCTGGCGGCGACGGCGAACACCAGCGACGTGATGTACATGTTCTGGTAGTAAAGGTCGCTGGAGATCAGCGGATAGATCAGCACGTACACCGCGGCGATGCCGAGCGCGATCCGGCTGAGCCAGATCGGGCGCGCCACCTGCGTCGTAGGCGCCTCGCTCATGCGGCCACCGCGTCGTCGCGCAGCTTGGTTCCGAGCAGACCCTGTGGCCGGACCAGGAGTACGGCGAAGACGATCGCGTACGGCACGGCGGTCGCCCACGCCGGTGAGATGTATGCGGCCGTCATCGTCTCGGCGATGCCGAACATCACCGCACCGAGCACGGCGCCGCCCATGCTGCCGAGGCCGCCGAGTACGACGATCGCGAGCAGCCGGGCGATCCACTGATAGTGCGAGCCGGGGACGAACGGATAGAGGATCGCCGCGATCGCGCCGCCGGCCCCGGCCGTCGCGATGCCGATCGCGAAGACCAGGGCCGCCACGGACGAGATCGTGATGCCGACGAGTTGGGCGCCGGTCGGGTTGCTGGCCGCGGCCCGGATCGCCCGGCCGAGCCAGGTCCGGGTCAACAGGAGGTGGAGGGCGACCAGGACCACGATCGCGATCAGGCCGCCGTAGACCTGCGCCTTCGGCAGGAACAGCTCACCGATCGTGAACGACTCGTCGGCGTACGACGGGCGTACCGACGTCGAGTTGTTGCCCCAGATGAAGCCCATGACGGCTTCGAGCACCAGCGCCAGTCCGAAGGTGAGCAGCACCGTCGACGACATCGGCGCGTCCCGGATCGGCGACACGATGACCCTGTAGACGACCCAGCCGATCGCGAAGATCACCGGGGTGGTCGCGATGATGCACAGCAGCGGGTCGAAACCGAGCCAGTTCCAGACCGTGTAGCTCACGAACGCGCCGAGGATCAGGAAGGCGCCGTGGGCGATGTTGATCACCCGCATGACGCCGAAGATCAGCGTCAGTCCGCTGGCCACCAGGGCGTACACCCCGCCCAGCAGCAGTCCGAGGATCAGGTTCTGGACAAACGGCTCCATCAGGAACGGTCCTAACTCGCGTCGCCCGGCTTCCATCCCATCACGATGTGATCAGTGGTCGCGACGTCGTTGGGTAGCACGTACTCCACCTGGCCGTCCTGCCACTGGCCGATCAGGAAGTCGCCCTCCGGACTGCCGTTCTCGTCCCAGCTCAGCGGGCCGAGGATGGTCTCGACCTGGTTGTCGCGGAGCCAGTCGGCGAGCGCGGCCTGGTCGTCGATGCTGCCGACACCCTCGATCGCGGCCTGCAGCACCTGTCCGGAGGCGTACGCGTCAGCAGCGTCCTCCGGCGGCAGGCCACCGAACATCTCCTGGTACTTCGCGACGAACTCGGGGTTGCCCGGCGTCTTGGCCTCCGGGGCGTGACTGATCGCGAACATGACGCCCTCGGTGTTCTGGGCACCGATCGCGTCGGCGTACTGCGCGCCGAGCGACGGAGCGGTGCTCTGGTAGAGCCACTGCGGGGCGAAGTCGGCCTTCAGCATCGAGCGAATGAGACCGACGCCGTCCTCGAAGATCGCGCCGTTGACGACCAGGTCGGGGTCGGCGGCCTTGATCTCGTTCGCGATCGTGTCGAAGTTCTTGGTGTCGATCGCGTAGGTCTCGCGGTAGACGGTCTTGACCCCGTTCTTGGCGAGGATGTCCTCGATCCCCTGGGAGGTCGGGATCGCGAACGGGTCGTCGAGCGTCGGGTACGCCGCCGTCGTGGGCCGCTCGTTCTCCGGCAGCTGGGTGATCCAGTTGGCGAACACCTCACCCTGCCGGTCGACCGGCGCCTGCTGGGTGAAGAACAGGTACTTGTAGCCGCGGGTGAACATCTCCGGTGATCCACCCGCCGGCTCCACATAGAGCATCTGGTTCTTCTCGGCGACCGACGACGCCGGCAGATTGAGCAACGACGAGAACGTGCCGAGCAGCAGGTCGACCTGGTCCTGGCTGATCAGCGCGTTGTAGTCGGCGACGATCGTGTTCTGGTTGGACGCGTCGTCCTTGATCGTCAGGTTGACCTGGCGGCCGAGCAAGCCGCCGTCGGCGTTGACCATCTCCCGCCAGACTTCGTAGCCCTGTTTCGCCGCCTGACCGGGCTGGGAGAACTCCCCGGTCAGGGGCAGGGAAGCCCCGATGGTGATCGGCCCGCTGGAGTCGTCGCTCGACGAGCCGTCGTCTCCGCCGCCGACGCCACAGGCGGCGAGAGCCAGACCCGCGACCGCGGCTAGGGTGATGCCGGACCGGGCCCGGCGTCCGAGGTGGAGCAGGGGTGCCATGGGACCCTCCTGGATCGCAATCGATTGCAGCCCGTGTCGCCTCATCATGTGACCGCCGCCACCTGCTGTCAAGGGGATGGGACGCCGATGTGCCCGTTCGTGATCGGATCGGCAGGAAGGACTTCTACAATCGATTGCGAATAGCCACCGATGGCGCCGCGAAACGGGCGGGAAGACGTGCAGTCTCGACGCGAAGGGGTCGTGCAGGTGCACAAGGGCGACCTGGGCCGAGACGGGCTCCGGCTGCAGTCCACGGCCTTCGTGACGACCTTCGACCGGTTCGCCATGCCGCCGCTGCTGGTCGCGATCTCGATCGACCTCGACGTCCCACTGGCCGCAGTCGCCGCCGCCGCTGGGGCGTACTTCCTCGCGTACGGCCTCATGCAGCCGGTCTGGGGACTGCTGTCGGAGCGGATCGGCATCGCCCGGGCGATCCGGTGGGCGGTGCTCGCCGGCGCGGTGATGACCCTGAGCTCGGCGCTGGTCACCGACGTGACCACACTGGCGCTGGCTCGAGTGGGCGCCGGGCTCTGCTTCTCGGCGGGATTCCCGTCCACGCTCATCTACGTCGGCGAGACGGTGCCCGGCAGTCGCCGGCAACGCGAGGTCACCCGGCTCATGACCGGGGTGGCGCTCGGCACCGCCTTGTCGACCGTGACCGCCGGGGTGCTGGCCGAGACGGTCGGCTGGCGGTGGGTGTTCGGCGCCAGCGGGGCTCTCGCCGGGCTGACCGCATGGTTCGTCTGGTCGCTGCCCGAGGTACACCGGACGCGCAAGCCGCTGGCGCCGTGGGTGACGGTGGGCCGGATCGCCCACAACAAGACCGCGCTGACCCTGCTCGTCCTGGTGGCAGTCGAAGGGGCCGGCCTGCTCGGCGCGTTCACCTTCGTCCCGGCCGCCGTCGAGTCGGCGGGCTGGGGCCCGGCAGCCGCGGCCGCGCCAGCTGCGCTATTCGGACTCGCGACGCTCGGGGCGGCCGGCGTGATCGGGCGGCTGTCGGCCCGGGTCGAGGCGTCGCGGTTCATCGCGGTCGGCGGGGCGTTCGGCGTCGTCGGCAGTGTCCTGGTGGCGGCGACCCACTCGCCCTGGATCGCGGCCGCCAGCTGCCTGCTGCTCGGACTGTGCTGGGCCGCGATGCACACGTCGCTGCAGACCTGGGCGACCCAGGTCGCGCCGGCCGAGCGGGCAACGGTCGTCGCGTTCTTCGCCGGTTCGCTGTTCGCCGGTACGGCCGTGATGACCGCGATCGGCGGTCCACTCGCGGAGGACGACCGGTTCGCCGTACTCTTCGCGTCCTGCGCTGTGCTGACCGGCCTGGTCGGCGTCGCAGGCGGCTTCGCGAGAAGCCGATGGGAACGGGGAAGGGGTTAGTCTTCGGCCGTGCAACGGGTCACGCTCAAGGAAGTCGCCGAACGGGCTGGGGTCCATCCGGCGACCGCGTCGCGGGCACTCAACGCGGCGACCCGCAGTCTCGTCAACGCCCAGACCGCGGCGCGAGTCGACAAGGCCGCGAGAGCGCTCGGCTACACGCCCAACTCGATCGCGCGAAGCCTCAAGACGTCGCGCTCGTCGACGATCGGGCTGCTGCTGCCCGACCTGACCAACCCGTTGTTCCCACCGATCGTGCGCGGCGTCGAGGACGTACTCCGGGCGGTCGGCTACAGCCCGTGGATCATCAACACCGACAACGAGCCGGACCGCGAAGCGGCGGCGATCGAGTCCTTCCGCGGCCGCAGCGTGGACGGCTTCGTCGTGGCCACGGCTCGGCTGCAGGACCCGCTGCTCGAGGAGGTCGCGGACAGCGGCACTCCACTCGTGCTCGTCAACCGCCGGGTCGCCTCGCCGGACATCCCGTCGGTCACCGGCGATGACGCCGCCGGCGTGAGCACGGCTCTGCGGCACCTCCACGACCTCGGGCATCGCGACATCGTCCATCTCGCCGGTCCGCAGGATCTGTCGACCGGACTCGCCCGGCGACAGGCGTTCCGTCAGGCGATGGAGGATCTCGGGCTGCCCTCCGGTCGCGACCGGATCGCCGACGCGGTCGCGTGGTCCGAGCCGGCCGGCGCCGAGGCGATGCAGTCGATCATCGACCGTCAGATCCCGTTCACGGCGGTCCTCGCAGGCAACGACCTGATCGCGCTCGGCTGCTACGACGTACTCCAGCGCCATGGCCTGCATTGTCCGAAGGACGTGAGCGTCGTGGGCTTCAACGACATGCCGTTCATCGATCGGGTGGCGCCGCCGCTCACCTCCGTACGAGTGCCGCACTACGAGATCGGCGCCGAGGCGGCCCGGCTGCTGCTCGAGGTGCTGGAGGATCCGGAGCGGCATCCGCGCTCGGTCGTCCTCCCCCTGACCCTCAGTGTGCGGGGATCGACCGCGCCGCCGCCGGGGTAGGTCGGCCGACTCGGCCGGGCCGATCGAGTCCCTGGAAGAAGTCGTCGACGACCAGCAGCTCGCCCAGGTCGAGGATCCGGTCGTAGACGTACTTGCCGACCGCGACGTCGAGTACGCCGAGGCCGTACGGCGAGAACACCACCGTCTGGTCGGCCGGCAGGGTGACTCGGCCGTCGATGACGTCGGCCAGCGTGCCGGCGAGGAAGTCGCGGTTGCCGATGCGTTGCTCGGCCAGCTGCGGTGACATGTCGGCGGTCAGGCAGAGCTTGACGTCGTCGACGACGTTGGTCGACCCGAGCAGGATCTCCGGCGCCAGATCCCGTCGCGACATGTGCAGGACGACCGGGTGGTGGTCGAACCACGACAGCTCCTCGACCTGCGGCTGCCCGGCGTCGGTGGCGACGACGAGCAGATCACTGGAGCGGATCAGCGACTCCGGACTGTCGTGGACGACGACCTCGCCGATGTCGACGGTGCGATCGAGCTGGCCCCGGAAGGCGGTCGCGCTCTCGTCGGAGACGTCGTAGACCCCGGTCTCGTCGAACGCCCAGCCCTCGGCGGTCAGGTACGAGTGGATGTGGCGCGCGATCCGGCCGGCGCCGAAGAACCCGACTCGCGGGACCCGGCCGCGCCCACCGGTGAGCCACTCGGCCGCCGAGGCCGCCATCGCCGCGGTTCGGGAGGCCCTGATCACCGAAGCCTCCAGACACGCGAACGGGTAGCCGGTGTCCGGATCGTTGAGGATCAGCACCCCCGATGCCTGCGACAGGCCGACCGCCGGGTTGGCCGGGAAGCTCGAGATCCACTCGACGCCGTCCACTTGGGTCACCCCGCCGACCGACGCGGGCAGTGCGATGCTCCGCGACGCCGGACGGTCGGCGAATCGGAGGATGTTCGACGGCGGATTGACCGTGCCGCCGTCGCTGTGCAGCAGGTAGGTCGCCTCGACCAGCTCGACGACCTCGTCCTCGCGACGGTGCAGCGCGTCCCGGACCTGGCCGCCCGAGATCATCGCGAAGCTTGGTACGGCGGGGGCCTCGTGGCGTCTCATATCACCATCGTGAGAGCGGCAGATGAGGTCCGGATAAGGACCGGGTGAGCATGCCTTCATGGACCGGCGCGCCGCAATCGGTTGCGTCCTGCGCACTGCCGTACCCGAGCAGCACCCGGGGTTGACGCAGGAAGCATCACCGAGTCAGGATTGCAACCGATTGCAGTACACCCATGGGAGTACGTATGAGCGTGACGTCGGACGGCCAACGCCTCGGATGGATCGGCGCCGGACGCATGGGCGCCGCGATGGTCCGACGGCTGGTCGACGCCGGACGCGATGTCGCGATCTACAACCGGACCCGGTCGAAGGCCGATGCGGTCGCGGGCGGCGACGCGACCGTCGTGGACCGACCGGTCGAGCTGGCCGATCGGGACGTGGTCTTCACCATGGTCTCGGCCTCGGCCGACTTCGAAGCGGTCGTGCTCGGACCCGACGGCCTGCTGTCGGGCGACGGACCGGCGCCCCGAGTGCTCGTCGACTCCTCGACGGTCTCGTCGGAGTCCTCCCAGACGGTGCGCGACGCTGCCGCCGAACGCGGCGTGGCGCTGCTGGCGGCGCCGGTGAGCGGCAACCCCTCCGTCGTGGCGGCCGGCCAACTGACCCTCGCGGTGTCCGGACCACGGGCCGCGTACGACGACGTGCTCCCGATCCTCGATCAGCTCGGCCGCGGCGTCACGTACGTCGGCGAGGGCGAGGTCGCGCGACTCGTCAAGATCTGCCACAACGTCCTGCTCGGCGTCGTGACGCAGTCGCTGGCCGAGATCACCCTGCTCGCCCAGCGGGGCGGCACCAGCCGCGAGGCGTTCCTGGCGTTCCTCAACGACTCGGTGATGGGGTCGACCTTCAGCCGCTACAAGACGCCGGCGCTGGTCAATCTCGACTTCACTCCCACGTTCACCAATCCGCTGCTGCTCAAGGACTTCGAGCTCGGTCTCGACGCCGGGCGCAAGCTCGGCGTCCCGATGCCGGTTGCCGCGCTGGCGGCTCAGCTGGTGGCCTCGGCGATCGGCGCCGGCTACGACAAGGAGGACTTCGCCACCCTCCTGCTCGAGCAGGCTCGCCGGTCCGGTGTCGAGCTGACGTCCGAGAACGCCGACGTCTCCGACGGGCTGGACGCCGAGGACGCCTGACATGCCGCGACCGCTGCCCGCACCGGGGCACATGGGAGTCGACTACGAGGAGCGGGTCGACTTCGAGCGGCTGTGGTCGTACCGGCTGGATCGGGTACGCAAGTCGCTGGCGACCAGCGAGTGCGGGGCGTTCCTGCTGTTCGACTTCTACAACATCCGCTACACGACCCAGACCTGGATCGGCGGCGCGCTCGGCGACAAGATGACCCGCTACGCGCTGCTCACCGACGGCGGCGAGCCGATGATCTGGGACTTCGGCTCGGCCACCCGGCACCACCAGATCTACTCACCGTGGCTGGCGCCGGACAACTGCTACCCGGGCATGCTCGGGATGCGCGGTGCGGTCGCCCCGAGCGCCGGTCTGATGAGGTCCGCGGTCCACCAGATCAAGGGACTGCTCACCGACGCCGGGGTCGCCGACGCGCCGGTGGGAGTCGACATCGTGGAGCCGGCGTTCCTGTTCGAGATGCAGCGGCAGGGACTCACCGTCGTCGACTGCCAGCAATTGATGCTCGACGCCCGGCAGCTCAAGTCGACCGACGAGATCATGCTGCTCACCCAGGCGGCCGCCATGGTCGACGGCGTCTACCAGGACATCGTCGAGGCGCTGAAGCCCGGCGTACGCGAGAACGAGATCGTCGCCCTCGCCAGCAAGCGGCTGATCGAGATGGGGTCCGACCAGGTCGAGGCGGTCAACTCGATCGCGGGCGAGCGCTGCAACCCGCATCCGCACAACTTCACCGACCGGCTGATCCGGCCGGGTGATCAGGCGTTCTTCGACATCATCCACTCGTTCAACGGCTACCGGTGCTGCTACTACCGCACGTTCGGTGTCGGCAGTGCGACACCGAGCCAGCAGGACGCGTACGTCCAGGCCCGCGAGTGGATGGACGCCTCGATCGCCGCCGTCCGGCCGGGCGTCGGGACCGACGAGGTCGCCGCCGTCTGGCCGGAGGCGACCGAGTTCGGATTCGGCGACGAGCTGGCGGCGTTCGGTCTGCAGTTCGGGCACGGCCTCGGACTCGGGCTGCACGAGCGCCCGATCATCTCGCGGCTGAACTCGATGAAGGAGCCGGTCGAGCTCCAGACCGGGATGGTCTTCGCGCTGGAGACCTACTGCCCGGCGGCGGACGGCTATTCGGCGGCGCGACTCGAGGAGGAGGTCGTGTTGACCGACGAGGGGCCCGTCGTCATCACGCTGTTCCCGTCCCACGAGCTCGTGATCGCCAATGCCTATTAGACGTTCGTTCCACCGCGCCGACACCCCCGAAGACTCGGAGTCGCCCATGGCAGCACGCAGACGAAACGACGCGCCCGCAGCCGCTGACGCCGGCCTCGCCGACATCCCGCTCCGGACCCGCCTCGCGCTCTATCGCAGCTGCGTCGAGCTGCGCCTGTTCGAGCAGCGGGCCTACCGGCTGTTCATGGAGGGTCTGGTCAAAGGCACCAGCCATCTGTCGATCGGGCAGGAGGCGATCGCTGCCGGCTTCGGTGTCGCCATGCGGGCCGACGACTACACGTTCGCGACGTACCGCGGCCACGCCCACACCCTCGCCCGTGGCGTACCCATGACGCCGGTGCTCGCCGAGCTGCTCGGCCGCGAGAACGGGCTGATGAAGGGCAAGGGCGGCTCGATGCACCTGACCAGCGTCGAGCACGGCGTGATGGGCTCGTACGCGATCATCGGCGCGCATCTGCCGATCGCCAACGGCGCCGCCTGGAGTGCGCAGTATCGCGGCACCGACCAGGTCGCGGTGTGCTTCTTCGGCGACGGCACGACGAACATCGGCGCCTTCCACGAGGCACTCAACTTCGCCGTCATCTGGCAGCTGCCGATCGTCTTCGTCTGCGAGAACAACCTCTACATGGAGTACACGCCGATCGGCCAGGTCACCTCGGTGACTCATCCGGCGGCCGACCGAGCCGGCTCGTACGGTCTCGAACCGCTGATCGTCGACGGCAACGATCCGGACGCGATGTACGCGGCGGCAAGCGCGACCCTGGCGCGGGCCCGGGCCGGCGAGGGCCCCAGCCTGATCGAGGCCAAGACCTATCGACACGGCGGCCACTCCCGCGCCGACCCGGGCAAGTACCGGCCCGACGACGAGGTGCAGAAGTGGCTGGCTCGCGACCCATTGCCGATGTATCGGGACCGGCTGCTCGACATCGGCGCCGCCGCGACCGAGCTCGACGCCATCGACTCCGAGGTGGAGGCCCTCGTCGACCGCGCCACCGAGGAAGCCCGCGGCGGACCCGAACCCGGCGCGGATCTGGTTATGACCGATCTCTGGGCGGACGGAGGGTCGGCATGGCGCAACTGACCTATCGCGAGGCGATCGCCCGCGGCATCGCCCAGGAGATGCGGCGCGACGACAACGTCGTGCTGATCGGCGAGGACATCGCGGCCGCCGGCGGCGTCTTCAAGAGCACGGTCGGGCTGCTGGAGGAGTTCGGCCCCCGACGCGTTCGCGACACCCCGATCAGCGAGCAGGCGATCCTCGGCGCCGCGATGGGGGCGGCCATGACCGGGATGCGGCCGATCGCCGAGATCATGTTCAGCGACTTCTTCGCCGTCTGCTGGGACATCCTGGCCAACCAGGTCGCGAAGTCGCGCTACATGACCGCCGGTCAGATGTCGTTCCCGCTCGTCGTACGCGCCGGCAACGGCGGTGGCCTGCGCTTCGGCGCACAGCATTCGCAGGCCGTCGAGAACTGGATGATGGCGATCCCGGGACTCAAGGTGGTCGTGCCGTCCAACGCCGAGGACGTGATCGGGCTGATGGCGGCCGCCGTACGCGATCCGGATCCGGTGGTGTTCCTCGAGGAGAAGGCGCTCTATCCGGTGCGTGCTGAGGTCGCCGACGGCGAGATCGTCGACACTCTCGGCACCGCCGCCGTACGCCGGACCGGCGACGACGCCACCATCCTCGCGCTCGGCAGCATGACGACCCGAGCGCTGGAGGCGGCGGACGAGCTGGCTCGATCCGGCATCGACTGCACCGTCGTCGACGTCCGCTCGCTGGTGCCACTCGACACCGCGGCGATCCTCGACGCGGTCAGCCACACCGGCCGGGTCTTCACCGTCGAGGAGAACCCGCGGCTGTGCGGCTGGGGTGCCGAGGTCGTGTCGATCATCGGCGAGGAGGTCTTCTGGGACCTCGACGGGCCGCCGATCCGGATCACGACGCCGCACATCCCGCTGCCCGCGGCCGATGCCCTCGAAGACATCACGCGTCCGTCGGCCGAGCGGATCGTCACCGCGATCGAGAAGGCGATGAACTCATGAGCCGGACCGCATCATGAGCGTCGCCACCGAGCCTCGCCGACCGAACACTCGGCATCGGGCCAGCCCTCGGGCGCGACGGCTGCTACGCGAGGCCGGACTCCACGAGCCCGAGGTCGCCGGCAGTGGTCCGGAGGGCCGGATCCTGGCGGCCGACGTCGAGTCCGTGGTCGCGGCCGCCGCGCAGTCCGCCAACGTTCCCGACCGTCGCGATGAGGCATCTCGGCCGGACCGGTCACCCACCGCGGTCGGCGCGGCGTTCATGGCGGTCGAGGTCGACTACTTCGCGATCGACCGGGTACGCCGCTCAGGCGTCGGTGCGTCGCTCGGTCACCTGGCGTTCGTCGCCCGGGCCGTGGTCGATGCGCTGGCAGCGTTCCCGTACCTCAATGCCCAGATCGGCGAGCAGACCGTACACATGACCCGGCCGGTACACCTCGGCGTCGCTGGCCACCTGGCGCCGGACGGCCTAGTGCCACCGGTCGTACGCGATGCCGACCGGCTGCGGCTGAGCGCGCTCGGGCAGCAGATCTCGGCCGTGACCGACCAGGCGCGAGCCGGCAGCCTCGATCCCGAGGACACCCACGGCGCGACCTTCACCCTCAGCGACTCCGGCTCGCACGGCACCATGCTGATCGCCCCAGTCCTCGACTCCGACCAGGTGGCCGCGCTCGCCGTCGGCTCGGCGCAGGCGAAGCCCGTCGCTGTCGAACGAGAGCCGGGCGACTACGTCGTCACCGTCCACCCGGTCGGCACACTCGGCCTGAGCTTCGACCACCACGCCATCGATACCGGCTACGCCGCGGGCTTCCTCGACCGGGTCCGCGACGCACTCGAGACCCGCGACTGGTCGACCGAGCTTTGACAACCATGCCGCGGCCCGAAGGGACTGTTGGCGGGTTCGGGCGGATTCCCGGTCCCGAGTCCGCCTGAGCCCGCCAACAGTTGATCCTCGACCGGCGGAGTGTCAAGGACGCCTTGACATAGGCTTCCTGTAAAGGCAGCCTTGACGCGTGCAGATTGTGGGGTCAGCGCGCAAGCACGGCGTGTCTGACTCCGACATCCTCCACGCGTGGGAGAACGCCATCCGATACGTCGAGTACGAATACCAGGGCGAAGATCGGCTACTGGTTATCGGCCCGTCCAGATCGGGCGCGTTGCTGGAGTTGGTCGCGGTGCCCGTGGCCGAACCACTCCGGATCATCCACGCTGACAACTTGAGACCGAAGTTCTATGACTTCTTGAGGTGATGACGATGACCAAGACCAAGGCAGGGGCCGGCGATCAGGGTCTCGACACCCTCGATCCGGGCAAGACTCCGGCCAGGGACGCCGTGCACTTCCGCCGCATCATCGCCGCGCAGAAGGGCGTGGCAGCCGCCGAGGACGAGTTGCGTCAGGCGGTGGCCGACGCTCGCGCGGCCGGCGAGTCGTGGACGGCGATCGGCGCCGCGCTCGGGACGACCCGCCAAGCGGCGTACCAGCGGTTCGGCGGTCGACAGCCCCGGAGACGCTCGGCCTAGCACTTCCCATGGTGCGTACGCACTCGCATGGGTTGGACGCCGTGCAGAGTGCGCACCCACCACGAGAACGTGGTGAACCGTCAGGGCTTCTGGTCGAGGCCGAGACGATAGGCGACTCGGGCCGCCTCCTCGCGACCGCTGACGTCGAGCTTGCGGAGGATGTTCGACACGTGCACGCTCGCCGTCTTGACGCTGATGAATAGCTCGTCAGCGAGCTCACGGTTGGTCTTGCCGGCGGCGAGCCCGGCCAGCACCTCGAGTTCGCGCGGCGTCAGACCGATGTCCTCGACAGCCGTCACGGAATCCTCAGTGTCGGACTCGACACCCGACGAGTCGCGGGTCTCCGTCGCCGGTGCCGCCAAATCGATGCGATACCAGCGGGCCAGCTCCGAGACCTCTGACGCCAGCACACTCGCACCGAGCCGGATGGCGAGCCGATGCGCTCGACGTACCGCCGTGATCGACCGCTCACAACGTTCGTGCTGACGAGCGATGGCGTCGGCCTCCCGCCAGCGGGCGTACGCGACGGCGAAGGGGCGGTCGATCTCCTCCCACGCCGAAGCCGCCGAGTCCCATCGGCGCGGATCGTCCTTGTCGGCGAGGCGGGCGAGCTCGGCCCGGCCGGTGAGCGCGAGCGCCGGACTCTCCGGCCATTCGTCGGCGTCGGGCGCGAGCGGATCCGGCTGCAGGCTCCGCGCCCGAGCCACGATCGCGTCCCCACGCTCGATCGCAGCAGCCATCTGACGGCCGATCCGGCGAGCGCGAGCCGTCTCGGCCACGTCGGCCTGAGCGCGTAGCGCCAAGACGACGAGCTGACCCGCGAACCGCTGCTCGTCGTTGCCCTCGACCAGCGCGATCCCCTCGTCGGCCAGCCGAGCGGCGTCTTCCGGCCGGCGCTGCCACAGCGCGACCTCGGTCGCCACCTCGAGCCGCTCCCGGTGCCAGGCGTCCGGCGCGCCACCGTCGGCGAGGAGCGCCGCCGCCTGGTCGACCCGCTCCTGCGCGGCGTCCAGATCGCCGATCACCAAGGAGAGCCGCGCGCTCTGGACGAGCACCGGGAAGGACTGCAGTCCCTGCGACCGTTGCGCCAACGCCTGCCGCAGCAGATCGGCGGCCTCCGGCCAGCGCCCGACCTTGATCAGCGCCTCTGACAGGTTGGCGAGCAGGAAGCTGCCCTCCTGCCGATGCATGCCGATCCGCCGAAGCGCATCGGTGCCGGCCTTGCCGACGCTGAGCATCTCGTCGAATCGCGCCGCGAGGCCAAGCACATGGGACAGATGGATGTACGCCGCAGCCAGGTCGTCCGGCTCCTGCAGCTCCTCGGCGATCTCCAGCGACCGGCGCAGCTGCTCGACCCCGTCGTCGATGTCGCCCTGGTACGCCGCGACGACGCCTCGCGCGTTGAGGGCCCGGCCCTCCTCGCGTACGCCGTCCACCGCCTGCGCGATCGCGACTGCCCGATCGCAGATCTCGAGGGCTTCGTCGAGCCGGGTGTCGGCCATCGCGAGCATGCCGAGGCCGGCGTACACCCGAGCCTGGATCGGCGTCGGCGGCTGCTCCGGAAGCAGCTTCAGCGCCCCTTGATAGGCCACTTCCGACTCGTCGAACCTGCCGGTGTTGAAGCAGTACGCGCCTTCGCGCTCGAGCAGCGGTGACTGGCGTACCGGATCGTCGGTCATCGCAGCCGCATCGCGGATCAGAATCGTCGCCCGGTCACTATGACCCACGAGGCTGGCCATCTGGGCCGCGTCGGCGAACAGCTCGACCCGGTCCACCGGCAGCTGGTCGAATGCCTCGTCCGGCAGCTCACGACTCAGCTCGACGGCTCGGGCCAGATCCTCCGCGGCGTCGGCGAGTGCGTAGACCTCGGCGGCGGCGAGGCCGGCTGCGACGGCGGACCGGAACGCCCGGCGGACGTCGCCGGCGGCCTGCCAGTGCCGAGCAACCTCACCGGCGACCGAGAACGAACCGTCGCTGGCACAGCTGAGCGATTTCGCAGCGGCCGCATGCAGCCGACGCCGCTCGCCCGGCAGCAGCTCGGAGTAGACGACCTCCCGGAACAGCGGATGCCGGAAGCCGTAGTCGCCGTCGGCCCGAGGCTCGACGACATAGCGCTCGACCGCAGGCCGGAGCGCCTCCTCGGCATCGGCCTCGGACTGCTCGGCGATCTCGGCCAGCAGATCGAGGCTGACCACGCGACCGAGCACGGAGGCGGCCCGCAACACGCGCCGGGTCGGCTCCGCCAGCAGGGCGACCCTCGACCCGAGCAGATCTCGAAGCGTCTCGGGCACGCTGCCCTGCGGATCGTTCGACCAGGCCAGGAGGTGTTCGGCGAACAGCGGGTTCCCGGCCGATCGCTGATGGACCTCGTCGACCAGCGACGCCGGGGCGATCGAGCCGAGCAGGCCGGACAGCAGGTACGCCGTGTCGTCGCGGGTCAGCCGTAGGAGATCGAGTTTGGTCGTCGTCGGCAGCCGCTCGAGCTCCGCGAGCCAGAACCGGAACGGCGTGTCCGGCCCGACGTCGTCGCTGCGCAAGGTCAGCACTAACAGCACCCGCTCGGCTCGCACGTTGCGGGCCAGGAACCCGACCAGGTCGAGCGTCGACCGGTCGGCCCAATGGACATCCTCGATCACCACGGTCACCGGACCGGATGCGGCCAGCTGTGACAGGAAGCCCAGCAGCGACTCGAAGAGCCGGACCTGCGCCGATGTGCTCACCGGCGCGTCCGACGCCCGGGCGGCAATCGGCTCGGCCGACTGCGACGGATCGGGCGGCAGCAGTCGCATGAGGTCGGCCGGGATGCCAGGAGCCCGGTCGGTCGACCGCCGCCGGAAGTCGCGCAACGCCTGCGTGAGTGGCGCGAACGGCAACGCCTCGCCCACGACCGGAATGCAGCCGCCGGCTAGGACGACGCCCTCAGAGGCGCCGATGAACTCGTTGATCAGGCGGGTCTTGCCGACGCCCGCCTCCCCCGTGACCAGCACGGTCCGCGCGGTGCCGTCGACCGCCTGCCGCTGGCCCTCCTGGAGCGCAGCCAGATCCTGACCGCGCCCGACAAGTGGGCTGCGGGCACCGACAGCCGGGTCTGCCATGAATAACCACCCGAGCAAGACGTGGACGTACGTCAGGGCCGCGTCCGGGCGCAATTATCCCCGCGTACGTCCGCCTTCGCCAAGGGGAAATAAGCCGCAGATCGTACGCCCTAAGGCGGCTGAGGCCTGCGTAGTCGGAATCTAAGGTCGGTTCCCAATATCTGTGGGCTCGCGCCGGTCCTAGCGTCCTTGACACCGGGATCGACCCGGGGTCGATCCGACCCAGACGCGACGAAAGGCAATCCCCATGCGACCTCGCTCCACCCGCCGGCGCTCCAAGGCGCTCGCGATCACCGCAGCCGTGTCGGCGGCGCTCCTCGCCGGAGCCGCGGTCACCGGCTCGGCCACCGTCCGACCGGGTACGCCCGGCAACGACGTGCACTTCGGACTGGACAACGACAACGCCAACAACCCGTTCATCCAGCCGCCCGGAGTGACCGCCAAGCAGCACATGGACAACACCGACGTGCTGTTCGGCCGCCAGGGCGCCGACCTCCTGATCGGCAAGCTCGGCAGTGACACCCTGCTCGGCGGACCGTCGTCCGACATCCTGATCGGCGGTCCCGAGAACTTCCAGACGCCGAACAGCGACGTGCTCCTCGGCGACGCCGGCAACGACATCAACATCTGGGCGCCCGGCGACGGCAGCGAGGTCTTCGTCGGCGACGACGGCAGCAACGACACGATGGTCTTCGCCCCGTTCGTGACCAACCCGGACGGATCCCTGCAGTTGGTGAACCACGAAGGACGTCAGGTTCCGCGGGTCGACATCGGTGGGCAGCCGAACTTCAGCTGCTCGATCGTGCCCGTTCCGCCCAGTCAGAACATGGGCGAGCAGTTCCTGATCCGGTTCCTGGTCAACGGCAACATCACCGTCACCGTCCGGCAGAAGGATGTCGAGCGGGTGCTCTGCCCGTCGCCGAACGAGGGCTGGGCGACCAGCGCCGACCTGACCGCCGCGAACCCGCAGTTCCAGAACGTGCGGCTGTCCAGCATCCACGGCGTCCTCGGCGCCATCGTCGCGCCGCCGTCGGTCTGACGGGTCCGGAGTTGTCAGCCCCTCTTTGCCCCCCGGGGCCGCCTGGGGCTGACAAGTCCGCTCGAGCCGGGACGGAGGTCCCCCATGTCTGAGCAGGCACCCACCCCGACCGGCGTCGACGAAGGCGAGGTGACGGCCTTCCTGCAGAAGGTCGTCGCCGACGCCGCGGCCGTCGCCTGCGCCACGACGGTCTCGCTCGGCGACCGACTGGGCATCTACACCGCGCTCGCCAAGGCCGGACCGGTCACGCCGGGCCAGCTGGCCGAGCGGACCGGGCTAGCCGAGCGACACCTGCGAGAGTGGCTGGCCGCCCAGGTGACCAGCGGCTACGTCGAGTACGACCCGGCCGACCGGACGTACTCGATGCCGCCGGCGCACGCGGCCGTACTCGCGGATCCGGACTCCCCGACGTACTTCGCCGGCTTCTTCACCGTGGCCCAGGGGATCGCGGCGACCGAGGAGGCGCTCGCCGAGGCGTACCGGACCGGCGGTGGCGTCGGCTGGGATGCGCATCCGCAAGCGCTCTACGCCGGCGTGGCGAGGTTCCGTCGCACGACCTACCTGCACGGGATGGTGCAGGACTGGCTGCCGTCGCTCGACGGGGTCGTCCAGAAGCTCCGAACCGGCGCTCGGGTCGCCGACATCGGCTGCGGCTTCGGCTACTCGACGATCATCATGGCGCAGGCGTACCCCAACTCCGCCTTCGTCGGCTTCGACTACCACGTGGAGTCGATCGCGGCGGCCCGCAAGCTCGCGGCGGAGGCCGGGGTGGTCGACCGGGTCAGCTTCACGGTGTCGACCGCGAGCGACTTCCCCGGCACCGGCTACGACCTGATCACCAGCTACGACTGCGTCCACGACATGGGCGATCCCGGCGGCGTGGCGCTGCAGGTACGGCAGGCGCTGGCCGCCGACGGCACCTGGCTGATCGTCGAACCCAATCTCCCGGGCGAGCTCACCGAGCTGACCGCGCATCCGTACGGGCGGCTGTTCGCCGGTACGTCCGCGACGGTCTGCCTGCCGTCGGCGCTGGCGCAGCGCGGCGAGTACGCCCTGGGCAACCACGCCGGCAAGGAGACGCTGCGGCGCATCGTCACCGGCGCCGGATTCAACCGTTGGCGGCGCACCACTGAGACGCCGATCAACGCGATCTACGAAGCGAGGCCATGATGTCCGTCCTAACGCCCGAACGGGCCCACCCCTGCCACCGCGGCCACGCCGTTGTCATCGGCGCCAGCCTGGCCGGGCTGCTGGCCGCTCGCGTGCTCAGCGAGTCGTTCGCCAAGGTCACGCTGCTGGACCGCGACACGTGGACCGACGATGCGCAGCCGCGTGGCGGCGTCCCTCAGGGAGCCCATGCCCATGCGCTGCTGTCGCGCGGTCGCGAGGTGCTCGAGGGGCTGTTCCCCGGACTCACCGACGACCTGGTTCGGTCCGGAGCCGTCGTAGGTGACCTGCAGCAACGGTGCCGCTGGTACTTCAGCGGCAGCGTGCTCGCCACCGGCGAGAGTGGCCTCCAGGGCCTCGCGGTCAGCCGGCCCGCGTTGGAGCAGGCCCTTCGCCGACGGGTACGCGCGCTGCCGGGCGTCCGCATCGAGACCGGCGTGGTCGTACGCGGCCTGGCCGTCGATGCCACGGCGCGACGAATCACCGGCGTCGTCGCGAACGACGTCGTCGCCGACGGTCCGCCGGTGCGCCGCTCCGCCGACCTGGTGATCGACGCCTCGGGCCGCAACTCACGAGCGCCGGTGTGGCTGGACGAGCTCGGCTACGACGCGCCGCCGGTCGACCAGGTCCGGGTCGACGTCTGCTACGCCACCCGGCAGTTCCGCCGCCGGCCCGGCAGTGCGAGCGACCTGGTCGCGGTCGTCGTCGGGGCGTCGCCCGACTCGACCCTCGGCGGAGCGCTCATCCAGCAGGAGGGCGAGCGCTGGATCTTCACCATCGGCGGCTACCACGGTGAGCGACCCCCGCTCGACCTGGACGGCTTCCGGTCCTGCGCAGCCGAGTTGGCGCCGGAGTTCGCCGAGGTCGCCAACACCGCCGAGCCGCTCGACGACGGGAAGTACTTCCGCTTCCCGGCGAGCACCCGGCATCGCTATGAGCGGCTGTCGCGGTTCCCCGAGCGGTTCGTCGTCATGGGCGACGCGGTGTGCAGCTTCAATCCGGTGTACGGCCAGGGCATGACCGTTTCGGCGGTCGAGGCCCTCGCCCTGCGGCGCTGCCTCGACACCGGAACCGAGCAGATCGGGATCCGGTTCTTCGACGAGATCACTTCCGCGGTCGACGTGCCGTGGCAGATCGCCGCCGGAGCCGACCTCGATCTGCCCGACACGCCGGGCCAGCCGACGCTGCCGGCGCGCCTGATCAACCGCTACATCGAGCGACTACATCGGGCGGCCGGCCACGACGCCGAGCTCGCCGGCGCCTTCCTCCGGGTCACCAACCTGATGGCGCCGCCGCCGAGCCTGTTTCGTCCGGACCGCGTGCTCCGGGTGCTCCTCGGGGGCCGGCGGCGCCGACAGCCCGTGTCGGACCGGGCACCCGGAGCGATTTCCACCGCTCCAGCGACGGCGGTGGAGCCATCCGGGCGGTGATCGGCGTATCAGGACACGGGTCCCGGCGCTCAACACACAAGATGAAAGGAGTCCGACCATGGCGGCTCCCCACCTCCAACCGACGTCGTCCACGCTCGACCCCTATGACGAGCCGGCGGCCTATCGCGACCTGGTGTCCCGCTTCGGCGGCCGACTCCTCCGGCCCGGCGACCCCGGATACGACGATCGCCGCCAGATCTGGAACGGCGCCATCGACCGCCGCCCTGCGCTCATCGCCCGGTGCTCGGGTCCGGGCGATGTACGCACGGCGATCCGGTACGCCCGGCGTACCGGCATGGAGGTCGCGGTCCGGGGCGGCGGTCACAGCTTCCCCGGCCACTCCGCCGTCGACGGCGGCCTGGTCATCGACCTGTCCAAGCTGACCCGGATCCAGGTCGATCCGGCCCGCCGCACCGTACGGGCCCAGGCCGGGGCGCTGCTCGGCGACCTTGATCGGGTCACCCAGCCACACGGACTGGCGGTCCCGAGCGGCATCGTCACCCACACCGGCATCGCCGGCCTCACCCTGGGCGGCGGCATCGGCTGGCTGATGCGCAAGCACGGCCTGACCATCGACAACCTGCTGTCGGTCAAGCTCGTGACGGCGAGCGGCGAAGTCGTGACCGCCAGCGCCACCGAGAATGCCGACCTGTTCTGGGGTGTCCGCGGCGGCGGCGGCAACTTCGGGGTCGTCGTCGAGTTCGCCTATCGGGCGCAGCCGGTCGGCCCGACCGTACTCGCCGGACCGATCCTCTGGTCGCTCGCCGACTCGCCGAAGGTCACGCGGTTCTACCGCGACTGGATCGCCGAGGCGCCGGACGAGCTGACCACGATGGTCGTCCATCGCAGGGCACCGGCGATCCCGGCGGTGCCGGCCGACCTTCATGGCAAGCCGGTGGTCCTGGTGATCGCCTGCTGGGCCGGCGACCCGGTCGAGGGCGAGCGGGTCCTGACGCCGCTGCGCCGATTCGGTACGCCATTGCTCGACCTCTGCGGACCCAAGCCGTACCTCGATCACCAGGCGATGTTCGACCCGTCGTACCCCGCGGGCCGGTGGTACTACTTCCGATCGGCCGATCTGACCAGTCTCAGTGACGGCGCCATCGACGCCCTCGTAGCCGGTGCCGGCGAGATCGAGTCGCCGCATACGTCGATCCCGATGTTCCACCTCGGGGGCGCGGTGGCGCGAGTCGACGAGGACGACACCGCGTTCAACGGCCGCCACGCCGCCCACACCGTCAACCTGGCCGCCTCGACCGAGGGTGCCGCGGGTTTCGACGCCGAGCGCGACTGGCTCGAGCGCACCTGGGACGGGCTGCAGCCGCACTCGACCACGACGTACGTCAACTTCCTCATGGACGAGGGCACCGATCGGATCCGCAACGCGTACGGACCGACGAAGTACGCCCGGCTCCAGGCGCTCAAGGACGCCTACGACCCGGACAACATGTTCCGGCGCAATCAGAACATCCCGCCGAGCTGAGCGCGGCCCGCTGCGGTCGGCGTACCGTGGCGGGAGACCCGCAGCGCCAAGGAGGGCGAGTGGACGAGCACGACATCCTGGGACGCATCGATGCGTTGGTCGCGGAGGAGCACAAACTCCGCTCCAGCGGCGGCGACCTCGAGGCGGACGAGCGGCAGGAGCGACTGAAGAACCTGGAGCAGACCCTCGACCAGTGCTGGGACCTGCTCCGGCAGCGCCGGGCCCGGGTCCAGGCCGGTCAGGATCCCGAAGACGTGCACACCCGGCCGGTCGGCGAGGTCGAGGGCTACCTGCAGTAGGCGCTGAGCGTGACGTTTCTGCAGCCAGATCGAGGATCCGGCGGTAGATACGTCACACCCACCGGAGGCGGTTACCCGCTCCGGTAGCCTCGGCGACTGTGACTCCTCGCGCCGCTGTCGTACGCCCGATCAGTCCCGAGGAGCATCTGGCTCATCTGCAGTCCCTGCCATCGGCCAGCTTCTTGCAGACTCCGGCCTGGGGCCGGGTCAAGGCCGAGTGGCGACGCGAGTCGATCGGATTCTTCGACGGATCCGAGCTGGTCGGCTCCGGCCTGGTGCTCTACCGCCAGATCCCCAAGCTCAAGCGCTATCTGGCCTACCTCCCCGAGGGACCGACACTCGACTGGTCCCGCGATGACCTGACCGATCTGCTCGCGGCGATGACCAAGCACCTGTCCGACCGGGGAGCCTTCGCGGTACGGATGGGTCCGCCGGTCGTGTTGCGCCGGTGGTCCGCGCGGACGGTCAAAACAGCCATCGCCGACCCAGCTCTGCACCGCCTCGGTCACACACCAGCTGATGCCGACAGCGAAAGTGGCCGACGTGTTGTAGAGCTTCTGAAGGAGACTGGGTGGAGGGAGCAGGCTCCCGAGGACGGCTTCGGCGCCGGCCAGCCGCGGTTCAACTTCTGGCTGCCGATCGCGGGTCGCACCGAGGACGAGGTGCTGCGCGGCATGAATCAACTCTGGCGCCGCAACATCAAGAAGGCGGACAAGGCCGGCGTCGAGGTCACGACCGGCAAGCGCGACGACCTCCCCGCCTTCCACGCGATCTACGCCGAGACGGCGCAGCGCGACCACTTCACACCACGGCCGCTGTCGTACTTCCAGACGATGTACGACGCACTCACCGAGGAGGATCCCGAGCGGTTCCGGCTCTATCTCGCGCATCACGAGGGCGATCTGGTCGCCGCGACCACGATGGTTCGCGTCGGCGGACACGCGTGGTACTCCTACGGCGCCTCGACGACGGCCAAGCGCGAGGTCCGCGGCTCCAACGCGGTCCAGTGGCAGATGATCCGCGACGCGATGGCGGCCGGCGCGTCGGTCTACGACCTGCGGGGCATCACCGACACGCTCGACGCCGACGACCCCCACGTGGGCCTCGTGCAGTTCAAGGTCGGCACCGGCGGTGACGCCGTCGAGTACGCCGGCGAGTGGGATCTGCCCTTGTCGCGAGTGCTCTATCACGCGTTCGACCTCTACATGCGACGGCGGTGAGCTAGTCCCCATGCCCCTGACGCTGCACATCGACGGACCGCGGTGGCGGTCGCACCTGCGGACCTTCACCGACACGCACCTCGGCATCATCCCGGTCGCCAAGGGCAACGGCTACGGCTTCGGCATGGCCGCGCTGGCCCGCCGCTGCGACTGGCTCGGCGTCGACACGATGGCGGTCGGGACGTACGAAGAGGCACCAGGCGCACTGACCCGGTTCGACGGCGACGTGCTCGTGCTGACGCCCTGGCGACCGTTCATCGAGGACATCCCGGAGGATCCGCGGCTGATCCACACCGTCGGCCGGATCGAGGACATCGCCGAGCTCGCCAGCCGACCAGGACCGACCCGGGTCGTCGTCGAGGGGCTGACGTCGATGAACCGGCACGGCCTCACCCGGCACCAGCTCGCGGCTGCGGCCGACCAGCTCGGCGGGCTGCAGCTCGAAGGCTTCGCCGTACACCTGCCGATGGAAGGCAGCCGGCTCGACGAGGCGGAGGAGTGGGGCGCCGTGCTCGAGGCCTCCCGGCTCGAGACGACCAAGCTGCACATCTCCCACCTGACCGACAAGGAGCTCGCCCAACTGCGCGAGCGCCGGCCGAACCTGCGGATCCGGCCGCGGATCGGCACCGCCCTGTGGCTGGGCGACCGCGGTTCGCTGCATGTCACCGGCACTCTGCTCGACCGGCATCGGATCACCCGTGGCGAGCGGATCGGCTACCGGCAGCGCCCGATGCCACGCGACGGCTGGCTGCTCATCGTCTCCGGCGGCACCGCGCACGGGATCGGCATGGAGGCGCCGACGGCCGCGACCACGATGCGCCAGCGCGCGATCTCGGTCGCGCGAGGGAGCCTGGAGGCGGCCGGCTTCGCGTATTCGCCGTTCTCGATCGGCGGCAAGCAGCGCTGGTTCGCCGAGCCGCCGCACATGCAGGCCTCGCTGCTGTTCCTCCCGTCCGGCGTCGAGCCGCCGGAGATCGGCGACGAGATCTCGGTCGACGTGCGCTACACGACGACGATGGTGGACCGGGTCGAGATCAGCTGACGGCCGGCTGGCTCAGAAGCCGCCGCCGTCGAAGCCCCCACCGTCGAACCCGCCGCCAAAGCCGCCACCGTCAAAGCCGCCACCATCGAAGCCGCCGCCGTCGAAGCCCCCACCGTCGCCGCCGCCGTCCCAGCCGCCGGCATCGGAGCCTGCGTCGCCGCCGTCCCCACCGTCGCCGCCCCCATCGCCACCGTCGCCAGCGTCGCCGCCATCGCCCACGTCCTCGTAGCCCGGCTCACCGGCGAACATGATGCCGCCGAGCGCCGTGCCGATCAGCAGCCCGGGCAGGATGTTGAACGCGCCGAAGTAGCCCGCCGCCCAGGGTGAGAAGGCCGGTCCGGCCTGCCAGTACGGCACCCGCTGCGGCCCGACCAGCACCTGGCGCGAGTCCGGATCGGCGCCGGCGCGTACTCGCTCGGCGTCCAGCGCACAGGCCGGTACGTCGCGCTCGATGCCGCCCGGAGGCGCCCACAGCACGTCGGTCACCGACGGTCCGTGCTGCGGGTTGAAGAAGCAGGGCGGACGCCGCTCGGGCAGCGGCTTGCCCGCGACGCGTGCCTGAACACAGGCCATCGCGTAGCGACCGTCCCCGAGGATCTCGGTGACGTGCCTGACCTGGTCCGGCTCACGGACCGCGGCGACCGACTCCTTCGCGTCCTCGTAGGCGTCAAGCGCGCGCTGGTAATCGGCCCGGGCGCCGGCGTCCATGTCCTGTCCGGAGATGTCGACCCCGAGCTGTTGCAGTTCCTCGCCGAAGACGGTGACGTCCTCGTCAGCGGCCTTGCGCACGGCCGCCAGCCGCTCGGCGGCCTCCACCTCGCGACGGCGCTTGGTCTCGCGCTGCCGCATCACGGCCCGAGCGACGACGGCCGCGGCCACCACGATGAGCAGGACGACAAAGATCTCCATGACATCCCCACGGGTCGAAGTGGACCAACCTTATCCGTCCGGCTCCGGACGCGCTCAGCGCAGCAACATGGCATCCGGCGCCTGGTCGGCGACGCCACCGGCCGGATCGTCGGTCAGGCCGTCGGAGCGAACCGGGTCGTACCACGGCAGGTAGATGTCGCGGATCACCATCGCCATCAGGTAGATGATCCCGCCCATCCGGAGCAGGACGGCGAGGATGTAGAGCTCGTCGACACCGTCGCCGCCGCCGCTGGTGTAGCCGCCGAGATGCCACCACACGGCGCAGAAGTAGTACGCCTCGCAGGCCTGCCAGATCAGCAGATCGCGCCAGTACGGGCGGGCCATCGCCGCGAGCGGCAGCAGCCAGAGTGCGTCCTGTGGGTCGATCCGCTTGCTGCACAACATGACACCGGCGACGGCGAGGAAGGCCAACTGCGGCACTCGCGGCCGACGCCTCGTGGTGAGGGCCAACCAGGCCACGCCGCCGAGCATCAGCGCGTAGCCGAGGACGGCGATCTGACTGGTCAGGGTCGCATCGGCCTGCCAGTCGACCAGGTCGAAGAACTCCCAGAACGAGCCGTAGCTGGGCAGCGAGTCGATCCAGGTCGACCAGAAGCCGGACCACGCAGTCGGCGCGAGGATGTACGCCGGCACGTTGATCGCCACCCAGGTCACCACGGCGACGCCGGCCGTACGTCCGGCCGCAGGCAATCGCCCGGCCCGACCGGCGCTCAGCACGAAGGCAAGCAGCAGCAGGGCCGGATAGACGTCGAGCGCCGCGCCGAGTCCGACGAAGACGCCCGCCAGGTTGAGTCTTCGGCGCGACCACGCCCATAGCGCCCCGCAGACACACGCGACGGAGAGCAGGTCCCATCCGATCAGGCCGCTGAGTACGAGGATCGGCGCGGCGGCGAACCCCATCGCGTCCCACGGCCGCGGCCGATGGGTCCCGACCAGGAACGCCGTGGCCGCGAGGGCAGCCAGCAGCAGCAGGACTGCGGCGACCGCGACGTAGACCACCGCCTCGTGCCGGACCTGGTCGCTACTCGAGACCTCCGAGATCGGCCGGTCGTCCCGGTCGACGACGTCGGGCCAGCCGGTCAGCACCTGCGCAGTGAGCGCGGTGGCATAGGCGACGACCAAGGTGGGCGGGGTGTCGTCCGGGTCCGGCCAGCGGCCGTTGTCGTTCGACATCGGAGGTACGCGCTCGGCCAGGCCGCTGCTGGTGTAGTCGATCGCCAGGTCGCTGTAGCAGAGGTTGGCGAACACCCGCTGCTGGTCCCACCAGGCCCCCTGGGCACATGGGCTCTTCTGCGCCACCGCGCCGGTCATCGCGATCGTGGTCACGAGCATCGCGACGACGAGCGGACTCAGCCAGCGATGCGGCCGGGCGTGCTCTCCGATCGGGCCGCCGATCGCCTCGCTCGCGACCCGCACCACCGGGTCCTCGCGACTCGGGCGGACCGGCTCGGCGTCGGCACCACGCAGCATGTTGGGCAGCGTACGGGGCTGGCGACTACCGCCTGGCAGGCAGTCCTCGTCTTCGGCGCGACGCTAGCCCGTGGGTCTCGGCCCGGCGGGTTGGCCGCCGCCACCTCCACCACCGCCGCCGCCCCCACCGCCGCCGCCTCCGCCGCCGGGCGGGCAGAACGGCGGGGTGCAGGTCGGCGTGGTCTCGGTCGGCGTCGTCTGCGTCGGAGTCGTCTCCGTCGGAGTCGTCTCGGTCGGATGCGTCGGATGCGTGGGATGCGTCTTGGTCGGCTCGGTCTGCGTCGGCTCGGTGTCGGTCGGCTCGGTGTCCGTTGGCTCGGTGTCGGTTGGCGTCGTCTCGGTGGGCTCGGTCGGCGCGGTCTCGACCGGCTCGGACGGCTTCGGGAAGGGCTCGCACTTCTGGCCCTTGAGCGCCTTGCTCATGTACGCCTGCCACGTCTCGGCCGGATGCTCGCCGCCGTAGAACGTGTCGAGCCAGCCGTCCAGCTGGCCGTCGAAGTCACCACGCGAGAAGGTCACGGCCGTGGCCAACTGGGGCGTGTAGCCCACGAACCAAGACGACGACACGTGGGTGTTCTCGCCGATGCCGGCCGTGGCGGTGCCGGTCTTGCCGGCCGCCGGGCATCGAATCTGGGCGTTGTAGCCGGTGCCGTCCGTGGCGTCGATGACCTGCTGCAGGGCGTAGGTCACGTCATTGGCGACCTTCGGGCGAAACGCCTCGTTCTCCTTGACCTGGTGGTTGACCAGCGGCTCGCCGCTGGCGTTGGTCACCTTCTGAACCGTGTACCAGTCGGCCTGCTGGCCCTTGGCGGCGAAGGTGGCATAGGCGTCGGCCATGTCGATCGCCGGCACCGGCGCGTAACCCAACGCCGTCACCGCCACCGGGTTGATCTGGTCGATCACGTCCTTGGGGATGCCGGCGTCCTGGGCCGCCTGGAGGATCTTGTCGGCGCCGGCCTGGATGTCGTGGTCCTCGCCGCCGAGGTCGAGTGTGAGGTCGACGAACGCGGTGTTGATCGACCGCTCGGTGGCATAGAGCAACGACACCGGCCCGTACGATGAGCCGCCGGAGTCGCCCTGGTTCTCGACGTCCTCGTCGGTGGCGTCGATGTGATAGGGCGAGCTGCCGTCGAAGTCGCTGTCCAGGGTGTAGCCGTTCTCCAGCGCGGCCGCGATCGCGAACGGCTTGAACGACGATCCTGGCTGTACTCCGTGGGTGGCCCAGTTGAACTGCGCGTTCTTGACCTCGCTGAGGTAGTTGTGCCCGGCGTACAACGCCCGAACCGCCCCAGTGCCCGGCTCGACCGAGGTCAGGGCCATGTGGAGTTGCTTGTACTTCTGGCCGCCGGCCTCCTGGATCTGCTTGCGCTGCGCCTTGATCACCTGTTGCGCCGCCCGCTGCTTCTTCCAGTCGAAGGTCGTGATCACCTTCAGGCCGCCGCCGTAGATCTGCGACTCGGTGAAGCCATCGTCCTTCAGCTCCGCCTCGACCATGTCCATCAGGAAGCCACGCTGGCCGCCGAGGGCGTTGCGCTCCTCGGGCTTGGGGAACTTGGGGAGCTGCTTGCTCAGCTTCGCGGCCTTGTCGGGGTCGAGGTTGCCCATGTCGGCCATGCCGTCGAGAACGTACTGATAGCGCGCCAACAGGGCCCGCCGCGCATCCTTGCCGCCGGCCGGGTCGTAGTTGCCCGGTGAGTTGAGCACCGCCGCGAGCGCAGCCGCCTGACTGACATCGAGGTCGTGGACGTTCTTTTGGAAGTACGCCATCGCAGCGGCCTGGATGCCGTAGGCGCCGCGGCCGAAGTAGATCGTGTTGAGGTAGCCCTGTAGGACCTCTTGCTTGGACAGCTGCCGCTGGACCTTCAAGGAGAGGATGGCCTCCTTGAGCTTCCGCGACCAGGTGCGGTCCTGGGTCAGATAGAGGACCTTGACGTACTGCTGGGTGATGGTCGACGCACCCTGGGTCGAGTCGCTGCGGGCGTTGCTCCAAGCGGCTCGGATGATGCCCTTGACGTCGATGCCGGCGTTGTCCCAGAAGGTCCGGTCCTCGGCCGAGATCACCGCGTCCTGGACCGACTTCGGCACGTCGGAGAGGCTGACCTCCTCGCGGTTCTGGATCGCGAACGTCCCGAGCTCGTGCTTGCCGTCGGAGTAGTAGACCGTCGTGGTCTCGGTCGTGAAGTCCTCGTTGGGGTTCGGGATGTCGATCATCGAGTAGGCCAGGAAGAACACGCCGACCGCGGCCACGATGAACATGGCGACACAGATCGCCAACCACTTGAGCATCCGGCGCGGCAGCGACTTCTTGGGCTTGAACTCGTCATCCCAGTCGTCGGGACCATCCGGTCCGTCGGGTCCACCCGGACCGCCGCGACTGCCGCGTCGGTCGTCGGGCTGCGACGGATGTGACTCGTCGACGAGCTCGATGCCCAGGAACCGACGGCCACGGCGACGACTCGGCGCGCTCACGTGCCGGTGACTCACCTGCTGACTCCTGTGGACGGCGTCGCCCTAAGGACGACAGTTCGATACGGGCCGGGACACAGTCTGGCAAGGATCGGCTCCGAACCCGAATCTCCCCGCATTTCGCATCGGGGCGATGTATCGGTACGATACAAACAAGCGCGCCGTATGTCTGGTGCGTGCCACCGAGGGAAATGAGACGGAGAGCATCGTGGCCAAGCGTGGAGCCGCACTCGAGCTGGCAGTCCTCGGACTGCTGCACGAGTCACCCATGCACGGTTACGAACTGCGGAAGCGTGTGAACGCACTGTTCGGTTGGGGTCGAGTCCTGTCGTACGGCACGCTCTATCCCTGCCTCAAGCAGCTCCTGCGCGCCGGTCTGATCACTCAAGCCGACACAGAGTCGTCGGTCAAGACCGGTCGCCGGGCCCGCATCGTCTACAAGCTGACCGCCGACGGCAAGGAACACTTCGCCGACCTGATGGCAGAGGCCGGGCCGTCGGCCTGGGACGACGAGAGCTTCGGCGTCCACTTCGCGTTCTTCGCCCAGACCGACGCAGAGACGCGCATGCGCATCCTGGAGGGTCGGCGCAGCCGGCTCGAGGAGCGCCTGGCGCGAGTACGGGCGGCGCTGGCGCGTACCCGCGAGCGGGTCGACTCGTACACCCTCGAGCTGCAACGGCACGGACTGGACTCTGTCGAGCGCGAAGTCCGCTGGCTCACCGAACTGATCGACGTCGAGAGAACCGGCGGGCCTGCGACCCCAGCTGACGCACCCGCTCAGCCGAAGAAAATTGAGCAAGACTAAAGGAGACCCCCTATGGGTTCGATTCGGGTAGCCATCGTGGGCGTGGGCAACTGCGCCACGTCGCTCATCCAGGGCGTCGAGTACTACAAGGACGCCGACCCGGCTGGAACCGTGCCCGGTCTGATGCACGTGCAGTTCGGCGACTACCACGTTCGCGACATCGAGTTCGTCGCCGCGTTCGACGTGGACGCCAAGAAGGTCGGGTTCGATCTCGCCGAGGCCACCCAGGCCAGCGAGAACAACACGATCAAGATCTGTGACGTGCCGCCGACGGGAGTCACCGTGCAGCGCGGCCACACGCTTGACGGGCTCGGCAAGTACTACCAGCAGACCATCTCCGAGGCCGACGAGGAGCCGGTCGACATCGTCCAGGCGCTTCGTGACGCCAAGGCCGACGTGCTGGTCTGCTACCTCCCGGTCGGCTCGGAGGTCGCTGACAAGTTCTACGCGCAGTGCGCCATCGACGCGGGTGTCGCCTTCGTCAACGCGCTGCCGGTGTTCATCGCCTCCGACCCGGAGTGGGCGGCCAAGTTCGAGGCCGCCGGCGTACCCATCGTCGGCGACGACATCAAGTCCCAGGTCGGCGCGACGATCACGCACCGCGTCATGGCCAAGCTCTTCGAGGACCGTGGCGTGCAGCTGGACCGTACGTACCAGCTCAACGTCGGCGGCAACATGGACTTCAAGAACATGCTCGAGCGCGAGCGGCTGGAGTCGAAGAAGATCTCCAAGACGCAGGCAGTCACGTCCAACCTCGAGCACGACCTCGGCGCCAAGAACGTGCACATCGGCCCGAGCGACTACGTCCAGTGGCTCGACGACCGCAAGTGGGCCTACGTCCGGCTCGAGGGCCGCGCGTTCGGCGATGTGCCGCTCAACCTGGAGTACAAGCTCGAGGTCTGGGACTCGCCCAACTCGGCCGGCATCATCATCGACGCGATCCGGGCGGCGAAGATCGCCACGGACCGCGGGCTCGGCGGCCCGGTGCACCCGGCGTCGACGTACTTCATGAAGTCCCCGCCGGTCCAGCGTCCGGACGACGAGGGCAAGGCCGGCGTCGAGGCCTTCATCCGCGGCGACGCCTAACACTCCGCGACCCGAGAATCGACATCGTGGGGGCTCCGGCCCCCGCGATGTCGATTCGCCATTTCCGGCCGTCTCAGTAGCGTTGCCCCGGACCGGTCCAAGTGACGGATCGTCGGTGCCGGAGTGACGGATGGTCGATGTCCCAGTGGCGGATGGTCGAGTGCGGCAGTTGCGCGGCCTCGACGGATTCCGGCGACTGCTCGCGGTCCGGCTCACCTCGCAGCTCGGCGACGGGTTGTTCGCCGCCGGACTGACCTGGCTCGTCCTGCTGTCACCGGAGCGTCGCCAGTCGCCCGGTGAGGTCGCCGTCGCGGCCGCGGTGCTGCTGCTGCCGTTCAGCCTGGTCGGCCCGTTCACCGGCGTGTTCTTGGACCGCTGGTCGCGTCGCCAGGTCCTGGCGTGGGGACAGCCGGTACGGATCGCGCTGGTCCTCGGCCTGGTCGCCGCCGGTGACCGGATCAGCCTGGTCGTCGTGTACGCGCTGGCGATCGGCTCGCTCGGCGTCAACCGGTTCCTGCTCGCGGCGCTGTCGGCCGGACTGCCGCACGTCGTACCCCGGCCGCTGCTGCTGACCGCCAACGCAGTCGCTCCGACCGCCGGCACCGGCGCGGTCATCGTCGGACTCGGTCTGGGCGGCGGTCTGCTGGCGATCTTCGGCGATGAGGACGGTGGCGCCGGGTCGGCCGCCGCGCTGCTGGCCGCGGCCCTCGCCTTCGGCGCCGCCGGACTGCTCGCCGGCCGGCGCCTCGAACGGCATCAGCTCGGGCCCGACCACGAGCCGGATCGGCCGGGCTGGACCCACGAGCTGGCCGTCGTCGTCATCGGACTCCGCGACGGCCTGCGGCACCTCGCGCAGCGACCAGCGGCTGGCCGGGCGCTGGTGATGATCAGCTCGCATCGGTTCTGGTTCGGCCTGTGGACCGTCCAGGTCGCGATGCTGGCACTGCACGCACACGGCGATCGGGACCTGCGAGCGGCCGCCCTGGTCGCCGGCGCATCGGCTGCCGGGTTCCTCGTCGCCGCGGTCGTGACACCGCCGGGCCGGCGCCGGCTCGGCGATCGCGGCTGGATCACCCTGCTGCTGGCCGGCAGTGCGCTCGCGATCGCCGTCGGCACACCGATCGCCGAAGTCCCGGCCCTGATGATCGCGGGACTGGTCTGCGGAATCGGTGCCCAAGGCGTCAAGATCTGCGTCGACACCGCCGTGCAGCAGCACGTCGACGACGACTACCTCGGCCGCGCGTTCGCGATCTACGACGTCGCCTTCAACGTCGTCTTCGTGGGCGCGGCCGCCCTCGCGACCCTGCTGGTGCCGACCTCCGGAGACAGTCTGTCCGCCACCATCCTGGCCGCTGCCGGACTCGCGGCGACGGCGGTCTGGTACCGGGTGGTCTGCGATGATGGCGCTACCTCGACGGCGTCCATCGATGGGTGAGGGTCATGTCCGGTCAACAACCGCCGCCCTATCCGGGTCCCTATGGAGAGCAGCCGTCCGGACAGCAGCCGCCGCAAGACCCTGAGCAGCCATCTGGGCAGCCCCCGTCCGGACCGCAGCCGCCCCCACCGAGCCCTCAGCCACCCGGACCACAGCCGCCACCCGGACCACAGCCGCCGCCACCGAACGCTCCGCAGCCGCCGCCGCCCTACCCCGGCCCGCCGCCGTCGCAGCAGCCGCCGCCCTACCCGGGCCAGTACGGCCAGCAGCCTCCGTACGGTCAGCAGCCGTACCCACCGCCGTACCCCCAGCAGCCGTACCAACAGCAGCCGCCGTATGCGCAGCAGCCGTATCCGGGCCAGCCGTACCCCGGCTATCCACCGCAGCCCGGCTATCCGCCGGCCGCCAAGGAGCCGATCGACTCGGCAGCGCGAACGATCGGCGGCGTCATCGTCGCGACCGGGCTGCTGGTCGCGATCGCGGCGTTCCTGACCTGGGGCACGATCGAGGGACTCGGCCAGAGCTATGACATCAACGGCGTGACCGGCAGTGACTTCCCCGGTGACGACGACGTCAGGGACGGAGTCCTCACGCTCATCCTGGCGATCCCGGTGATCGGGTTCGGCATCGTGCGTTCGCTCGGCAAGCTGTCACTGACCGCGGCGATCATCGGCACGGTCGCGGGTGTGCTGGTCGTTCTGATCGCGATCGTCGACATCTCCGACATCTCCAGCACCGGAGACGAGTTGCCCAACGGCGGTATCAACATCGACACCACGGTCGGCGTCGGGCTCTGGCTGACGCTCCTCGGCGGCATCGCCATGTCCCTGGCGTCGGTCATCGGCATCGTCAAACGCCGCTGACGACACAGCCACACCACTGGCGGTAAGCGCCGGCCGTACGCCGTCGCGCCGACCGCCTCCCTCCCGTACGCGCGCCGCATGTCGGACATATCGCTCCTCAGAGCACGCGTACGGGAGTGAGGAGAGGACGGATACGCGCGACACAGCCGCCAGGCACCCGGAGACGTGCTAGCAGCGCGCCTCGGTCGCGTACTGCCCGATGAGCCGCGTCGGCAGGATCCGGCAGCTCGGCGTGTTGCTCGTCACGTGCTCGCAGTTGGCCGAGATGTCGTCGCGCTTGGTGGCGCCCCAGACCTTGTCGCGGCCGGAGCCGCAGTTCACCTGGTCGACCCGGTGGTCCTTGGTGAGGTAGACGGTGTCCTTGCCGCGGCCGCCAAAGACCCGGTCCGCGCCGCCGGCCGGCGCGAGACTGTCCGGGCCGGGGCCGCCGATCACGACGTCCTGGTTCTTGCCGCCCCCCAGATAGTCCTGGCCCCCATTGCCGTGGACCTCGTCGGCGCCGGCCCGGCCGACGACCCAGTCGTTGCCGCCGTAGGCGTAGATGCGGTCGGCGCCGGACGTCCCCTTCAGGTCGTCGCGGTGGTTGGTTCCCGTGATGGGATCAGTGCTCATGCCGACGGCGGCGCTGGCCACCAGGGCCAAGGCGCCGGCGCTTCCGCCAGCCACGACGGCGCACCGTCGCAGGCTTGTCTTGATGTACATACTGGCTCCCCTCGAGCCGTCGATCTCCCCCGCCGATCCGTCGGACCGGCACACTCTAGACGTGATGGCAGCCGGGCCGGTTGTCCCCCTCAGTCCTTGTGCTGCTGCCACCAGGCGAGTAGCTCGTCGCGCGCCCGGTCCTCGCCCAGCGGGCCGTGCTCCAGCCGCAGCTCGAGCAGGTAGCGATAGGCCTCGCCGACCTTCGGACCGGGCGGGATGTCGAGGACCTGCATGATCTGGTTGCCGTCCAGATCCGGCCGCATCGAGGCCAGCTCCTCCTCGCCGGCGAGCCGGTCGATGCGCTCCTCGAGGTGGTCGTACGTGCGACGCAGCCGCTCGGCCTTGCGCCGGTTGCGAGTCGTACAGTCGGCGCGGGTCAGCACATGCAGTCGCTCGAGGTGCTCACCGGCGTCGCGTACGTATCGGCGCACCGCCGAGTCGGTCCACTCACCGCCGCCGTAACCGTGGAAGCGCAGATGCAACTCCACCAGCGACGACACCGCGTCGATCGTGTCGGTCGGGAACCGTAGCCGTCGCATCCGCTTCTCGGTCAGCTTGGCGCCGACGACGTCGTGATGGTGGAACGTCACAGTGCCGTCCTCGCCGAATCTGCGGGTCCGCGGCTTGCCGACGTCGTGCATCAGGGCGGCGAGTCGTACGACGAAGTCGGGGCCGCCCTCGGGCAGCCGGTCCTCGAGCGCGATGGCCTGGTCCAACACGGTCAGGCTGTGCTCGTAGACGTCCTTGTGCCGATGGTGCTCGTCCCGCTCCAGCCGCAGCGCCGGCAGCTCGGGGAGCACGTAGTCGGCGAGCCCGGTGTCGACCAGCAGCGTCAGACCACGTCGTGGCTCGGGGGCGATCACCAGCTTGACCAGCTCGTCCCGCACCCGCTCGGCCGACACGATCTCGATCCGGCCGGCCATCTCACGCATCGCGTCGACCACGTCCGGCGCCACGTCGAAGCCGAGCTGCGCGGCGAACCGGGCGGCCCGCAGCATCCGGAGCGGATCGTCGTCGAACGACTGCGTCGCTCCGCTCGGCGTACGCAGGGTCCGGACCGCCAGGTCCTCGAGGCCGCCAAACGGGTCGACGAACGCGAGGCCCGGCAGCCGGACCGCCATCGCGTTGACGGTGAAGTCGCGCCGGGACAGATCGCCCTCGAGCGTGTCGCCGTAGTCGACCTCGGGCTTGCGGGACGCCGGGTCGTAATGATCGGACCGGTAGGTGGTGATCTCGATGTGGTAGTCGCCCTTGCGGCAGCCGATGGTGCCGAAGGCCCGGCCCATATCCCACACGGCGTCGGCCCATCCCTCGACCAACTGCTCGGTCGTCTCCGGCCGAGCCGAGGTCGCGAAGTCCCAGTCGACCCCAGTCCGGTGGAGGAACGCGTCGCGGACCGTGCCACCGACCAGGACCAGCTCGTGACCGGCCGCCTCGAACTTCCGGGCGAGCTCGTCGACCACCGGCGCCACCGTGAGCAGTTGGCGCACGGCCGCCTGCTGAGCGGTGTTCAACGACGAGCGGCTGACGGACACGGCCCCATACTGTACGCAGCGGGCCGCCGTCGTCGTACGCCCTGTTGCGACACCAGGTCTCGTGCGCGTAGTCACTTCGCGTGGCGTCGAACCCGTGCAAGTGCGCACGTACCACGAGAACCTACGCCTAGGACCTGTCCACGCAGGTCAGCGCGATGTGGGGGTCCGAGGGCCACGGGCCTCAGTGTCCGGGCCGGTCGATGAAGGTCGCTGACCCCGACGGTCCGCGAGGTTCCCGATACGGGCGGCCACAATGCTCGCAATGCACGGACGCTTCGCCATCCTTGGTCGGCTCATTGATCCAGGAATGTCGTCCGAACCAGCAACGTAGTGGCTTCATCGGAGTGCCTCCTCAGCGCTCAGTCGCTCTCGCGTCGAGCACCGTCATCTTTTTGGACGCTAGACCCATGATCTGTGCATGTCTCGGGCCCAAAGTCCTCAGGAGCTCCGGCTCGAAAGCCAGGTCCAGGGGTGGCGTGAGGCTGCCGTCCGGTTGCGGCTCCGACGGACCTGAGGCAAGGCAACCGTCGGCCGTCGATGGAAGTAGCGGACTCGGTGACATCGCCGCACCTCAGCGCCATCGCCGCAGGTCACAGCCAACGATTGCCACATTCGACCATGCCGAGCGTGCGACAGCTCCACGAGAACGGGGTAAACCCCGCGGGGACGATCGGTCGCGCTCGGCGGACGCTTTAGCATTGGCCGCGTGGTCGACCCGGTGATCGCACGGTGAACAAAAAGCTGTTCGCCGCTGCCGCGCTCATGTTCGTGCCGCTGGCCATCCCCTCCGCGCCGTCGGCCGATGCGAGCGCGTCCGGACCACGCCACTCCGATATCCCGGATACCGGGCTCGCAGTCACCATGGACCAGATCACGCCGGCCTACCTGCAGCCCGGCAAGCCGGTCCGGGTCTCCGGCACAGTCACCAATCTCGACCAGAAGCTCTGGAAGGACGTCCAGGTCTACCTACTCGCGCCGAATGCTCCGGCGACGAGCACCCGACAACTCAACGCGGTGGCGAACAGCGAGGCCGACGCCTACGCGGGAAACCGGATCACCCGGGACGGCCTGTTCCCCCAGCTGGGAAGGATCGCGCCCGGCGAGACCGTTCCGTACACGCTCAACATCCCGTTCTCCCAGCTCAACATCCCGTCCAACCAATACGGCGTCTACACGCTCAGTGTCCAGGCACTCGGCGCCAAACCGTCCGGCCAACGGGCCACGGCCGGGCGGGCGCGCAGCTTCATCCCCCTGATGCCGCCCCACTCGCCGTCGATCGGCGTCGCGACGATCTTCCCGTTCCGGTCCGAGATCATGCGGCGTCCGGACGGCGGCTACCTGAATCGCGACCAGCTGATCCAGGACATCTCGCCAGGCGGCCGGCTGCGGCGGATGCTCGACTTGGCGCGTACGGCAGGGTCGACGCCGATCTCCATCCTGGTCGATCCGGCGTTGCTCGACGCGCTGGAGCGGATCGCCGAGAACAACACCGAGCGGCCGGGCACACCGGTGCCGGCGTCGGAGTCGCCGTCCCCGACCGATGAGACCAGCCCAGAGGACATCGCGCCCCTGACCGAGGAGGAGCGCACCGCGCGGGACTTCCTGATGTCGTTCCAGCGCCTCGCATCGGAGCACCCGCTGTGGACCGAGGGCTACGGCGGTCCCGACCTCACGACGCTCGCCGGCGACTACGACGGAACCCGGATGTTCCGCACCCTGACCCGGGCGACCGTCGCCACCATGGGGAGCCTGGACCTGAACCACGCCGAACGGGCCTACGTCCCCACTGGCGCACTCGATGTCCAAGCCCTCGACGGGATCGGAAAGAAGACCGCCATCTTCGTCAGCAGCGATCAGGTACGCGGCTGGCAGCCCTCCGACGGGCCGGTCGGCATCGTACGATCGCACGGCAGCCGGGCCCGGGTCGTCGTCACCCACGACGACCTGCTCGACGGATCACCGGAGCCCGGTCCGACCGACACGGCGCTCCAGGTCCGGCAGCGGCTGCTCGCCGAGTCCGCCCTGTTGTCGCTCGGCGCCGATCCCAACAGCCAAGGCAGCACCCCGAGCATCGCCATGCTCGCCGACGACAACTGGGGCCCCGCCGATGCCCTCCGGTCGAACTTCTTCGCCGCCTTCGGCGCCCCGTGGGTCCGGGCGAGCACCCTCGACACGGAGCGAGCCGCCGGTCCACTCCCGGGCGCCGAACACCTGCGCGCCGCCCACTTCGACGAGGGCCAGGTCGACCCGCCCCTGCCCAACTCATTGGCCCACTCAGCCGACCAGATTCGCGGCCGCGGCGTCATCATGTACGCGATCACCGGCGACGACCGCCGGATCCTGAACTTCTACGACCAGTCGGCCTCGCTCACGGTGTCCGAGCAGTGGCGGCAGTCGCCGGATGTCTCACAGGGAATCGCGGACCAGATGATCGATCAGCTGGACAACCAGATCGGCCGGGTCCATATCGAGGCGCCGGAGTTCGTGACGCTCTCGAGCAGCAGCGGCCGATTCCCGCTCACCATCACCAACAACCTCGACTGGCCGATCCGGGTCGGGATCCGGCTCAAGGCCAACGACGCGATCAAGATCAAGCAGGACGAGCCCATCGAGGTCGAACCCCGGCAGAGTACGACGGTCAACGTGCAGGTGCATGCCGAAGACGTCGGCGTCACCGAAGTCACCGCTCGTCTCACCACACCCAAGGGCCGTCCGTTCGGAGAACCGGTCACCTTCAAGATGCGAAGCAGCGTCGTCGGGACGGTCATCTGGATCGCCCTCGGGGCCGCCGGCGCGATCATCGTGCTCGCGGTCGGCCGCCGGGTCCGCCGGTCGGCCAAGTCCAAGAAGCAGCAGCCAGGGGTCGCCTCAGAGCCGACCGCCGGCGACCCCGGATGAGCAGGCACCGGGCCGAGGGCACCAAGTCCGGGTTGCTCTCGGCCAGCGCCCTGATGGCGGCCGGGACGATCGTCTCCCGGGTCACTGGCTTCCTTCGCGCGGTGCTGATCGTCGCCGCGATCGGAAAGTCGCTCGACGCCGACCTGTTCACCCAGGCGAACACGATCCCGAACTCGCTCTACATCCTGGTCGCCGGTGGCGTCTTCAACGTGGTCCTGGTGCCGCAGCTCGTACGCACCATGAAGAGCGACCCGGACGGCGGTGACGCGTACGCCCAACGGGTTCTGACCCTCGGCGTCGTCGTGCTCGCCGGGGCGACCGCCGTGCTGCTGATCCTGGTGCCACTGATCGCGCGGGCCGCCTTCCCCACCGCCCTGTTCGGCCCCGAGCTCGCCGCGCAGCGGGAGTCGGCGTACAACCTGATGCGTTGGTGTATGCCGCAGGTGTTCTTCTACGGCATCTACGTGCTCCTCGGCCAGATGCTGAACGCCCGCGAGCGCTTCGGGCCGATGATGTGGGCGCCGATCGTCAACAACGTGATCGCGTGCATCGTGCTCGGGATCTACATGGCGACCTACGGCACGTCCAACGCCTCGGACGGGTTCACGACCTCACAGGAGGTGCTGCTCGGACTCGGCTCGACGATCGGCATCGTGCTCCAGGCCCTCGTGCTCATCCCGTACCTTCGCGCCGCCGGACTCAAGCTCCGCCTCCGGTTCGACCTGCGCGGCGTCGGCCTCGGGCACACGCTGCGGCTCGGCGTCTGGACGCTGGCCTTCGTCCTGGTCAACCAGATCGCGTACTTCGTGGTCAGCCGCCTCGCGGTCAGCGCCACCACCACGGCGGCCGAAGGCGGCCACGACAATCCGGCCGGTGCCACGGTGTATCAGAACGCGTTCCTGATCACCCAGGTCCCGCACGCCATCATCACGGTGTCGCTGGTCACTGCCACCATGCCGCTGCTGTCCCGCCTGGCAGCCGACGGCGCACGCGAGGAGATGCGCTCCGAGCTGGCCTCGACGCTGCGCCTCACGCTGCTCGTGATCGTGCCGCTCGCGGTCGCCCTGGCCTGCCTGGGACAGCCGATCGCGACCCTGCTGTTCTCGCACGGCGCGCTGGTCGGCGACACCCAGGTGATCGGGCGTACGATCGCCGCCTTCGCGCCCGGCCTGGTGTTCTTCACCGTCCACTACTGCATGCTGCGCGGCTTCTACGCCGACGAAGACACGCGGACGCCGTTCATGGTCCAGATGCTGCTGGCCGTGACCAACATCCTGGCCGCCCTCGCCTTCACCGTCGCGGCACCGCCGGCCTGGATCGCGGCGCTGCTCGCCCTGGCGTACGGGCTCGCCTACCTGGTCGGCGTGATCGCCTCGGCCACCGCCCTGTCGCGTCGGGTCGGGCCGATCTTCGACAAGACGATGTTCCGATTCGTGCTGCGACTCGCCGTCGCCGTCGGCGGCAGCGCGCTGGTCATGCTCGGCGCCGTCTGGGGGCTGGAACAGCTCGGGATCAGCGGCGACGCCGCGGGCAGTGCAACCGTGGTCGCGGCCGTGGCAGGTGCCGCCGGAGCCCTCGGCTACATCGTCATGGCCCGGCTCGTCGGGCTACGCGAGATCCGCAGTCTGCTCGGGGCGGTCCGCCGAACCGCCTGACGATGCGCGGACGACACCCGGGACCACTTAGCATGGTGACCACACACGCACCACCACACGGAGGCGTCGCATCGACGTGGAGGGACTAGCCATCCAACCCGGTTCGATCCTGGCCGGTCGCTACCGAATTGACGACCTCGTGGGAGAGGCGGCGGGTTCGTCGACTTGGCGCGCCTTCGACCAGATTCTCAACCGCTCGGTGAGCATCCGGGCCGTGGCGGCCGACGATCCGCGGCTCGCCGCGTTCCTCGACGCCGCTCGGCGCTCGACCGCCGTCTCGGATCCGCGCTTCCTACCCGTACTCGATGCCGTCGCCGACGAGGACGGCATCGCCTATGTCGTCCGCGAGTGGTCGCGTGGATTGCCCCTGTCGGTGCTCTTGCGCGAGGGACCGCTCCCGAGCCGACGCGCCGCCACGATCGTCGCCGAGGTCGCCGAGGCACTCGCCTTCGCTCACGAGGCCGGGATGCCACACCGGGCGATCAACCCGTCGACGGTCCTGGTCAAGGAGAACGGCGCCATCCGGATCACCGGACTCGGCACCGAGTACGCACTGCGGGCCGCCGCCCCGGCCCCGACTCCGGACGCGACCGACGGCGTACCGGACGACACGGCCGCTCGGCACGCCGGTGAGCAGGTCGACGTCCGCGCAGTCGGCCGGGTCCTCTACGCCTGCCTGGTCGCGCGCTGGCCCGGCGGCCGCGGCTTCGGACTGCCGCCGGCTCCGACCGAGCACGGCCGGCTGCTGCGCCCCCGCCAGGTGCGTGCCGGCGTCTCCCGCGAGGCGGACCGGGTCTGCGACCGGATCCTCGGACAGCCGCCCCGGCACCACGCGGCTCCGCTCACCCAGCCACGCGAGATCGCCGACGAGCTCTGGCAGGTCACCGACGACGACTCGATGCTCGACGACGACACCGAGATCACCCTCGGTGAGATGCTTCCGGTCGCAGCCGGCAACGGCGCGCCTGCCTTGCTCCCCACCCGGCCCCGGCCGGTCACACCGACCCGGCCACCGACCCGACTCGAGCGCTCTCGCGAGATCGCCCGGCAGGCCACCGACGGGCATCGGAAGCTGATCTGGATCGGCATCGTGTTGCTGGTCGTCCTCGCAGCCTTCGTGTCCTACTTCGTCGGCCGCGAGTCGGCGCCCATCGCCGACAACGGACCGCCCGGCGGCTCAGCCTCGGCCCAAGGGGGCACCGAGCTCAAGAAGCTGCCCGTCTCGGAGATCACCAGCCTCGATCCAGTAGCGAGCGGTGGCGACGGCGAGGAGAACAACGACGAGATCCACAACGCCGTCGACGGAGACCCGAAGACCCAATGGGTCACGAACTGGTACGGGTCGCCCGAGTTCGGCAATCTCAAGCCCGGTGTCGGCATGATCGTGGACCTGGGCAAGCCCCAAGAGGTGTCCGACATCCTGATCCGGTTCGGCGCGGAGCCGACGACCTATCAGATCTTCACCGCACCCTCCGATGCGACCGAGGCAGCCGACCAAGCACCGGGCACGACCAACGACTGGATCGCGCAGGGCGAGCCGGAGCAGACCAACGAGGCGGACACGTCGTATCGACTCACGACGCCGGTCACCACCAGGTTCGTGCTCCTCTGGCTGAAGGAGCTGCCACCCGAGATCGGCGTCAGCGGACACTGGCGCGGATACGTCAACGAGCTGACCCTCAAGGGACCTGCCTCGTGACCCAGGCCGAGCCAGACGACGCGACACTTCTGGCGCGGCACGTCGAAGGCGACCCCGACGCGTTCGGGGTGCTCGTACACCGGCATCGGGATCGGCTGTGGGCGGTCGCGATGCGTACTCTCGGCGACCGCGAGGAGGCGGCTGACGCCTTGCAGGACGCGCTGGTGTCCGCGTTCCGCCGGGCCGACAGCTTCCGCGGCGACGCCGCTGTCACGACCTGGATGCACCGGATCGTCGTCAACGCCTGCCTCGATCGAGTCCGTCGGCGCAAGGCTCGGCCGGCCGAGCCGCTGCCGGAGGACGAGGACCGGATGGAGGAGCTCGGGGAGACCCTCGAGGAGGATCCAGCGGCGCTGGTCGAGCAGCGCAGCGCCGTGATCGCCGCCCTCCGAACCTTGCCGGAGCCGCAACGGGCGGCCCTCGTCCTCGTCGACATGGAGGGCTACTCGGTCGAGGAGGCCGCGCGCATCCTCGAGTGCGCCGAGGGCACGATCAAGAGCCGCTGCGCTCGGGGCCGGGCCAAGCTGTTGCCGCTGCTCCGACATCTGCGGACCGGCAACGACGCAGGGAACCGGCCCGAAGGGGCCGCCGTCCCACCGGCGACGGTAACCATGCTCGACGAACAACGCAGAGGTAACGGCGATGGCTGATCTGAGGCGACACCCTGATGTCGTCGGCCTCGCCGAGTACGCCGAGGGCGTCTTGGACGCGTCCCGGCAGTCTGCCGTCGAGGAGCACGTACGCGAGTGCGCCGACTGCACCGCGACGCTGGCAGATCTGGCCGGCCTCTCCGCGACCCTGGCCGAGGCGCCGGTTCCGCCACTGCCAGCCGACGTCGCCGATCGGCTCGATCGGGTTATCGCCGCTGAAGCCTCGGAGCGGGCGGCTGCGACGACTGACAAGCCCTCGTCGACGGTCGTCCCGATCCGGGAGCGGCGGCGCTGGCTGCGGCCCGTCCTCGTGGCTGCGGCCGTCATCGGCGTGATCGGCATCGCCGTGCCGGCGCTCAACAACGGCTCCGACAACAGCAGCGAGTCGAGTGCGGGGAGCGCTGCCGACGAGAGCGGCCGAAGCGCCAATGAGAGTGGCTCGGCCAGCGATCGGGCCCTGAGCGGAGGCAACGGCCCGTCAGCGGCCGAAGAGGGTGGGGTGCCGGCGTTGTCGAGCGCGAACTTCGGCCACGACGTCGTCGACCATTTCTACCCAGGCGACTACCAGGCAAAGCTGCCCGGGCCGTCGAGTGCGAAACCGCTCGACGAGATCCAGACGACCCAAGGCGAGGGATTGTGTCCGGCAGCTGCCAGTGCCGAGTTGCCGCAGGGCCGGGTCGTCGCGATCACCCTCGATGGCCGACCGGCCTACTTGCTGCTCCAGCCGGGGGCGACCATCGACGCCGTCGCCTTCACCTGCCAGGGCGCAGAACCCCAGCTCCTCGCCCGCGCGAGTCTGAAGGCTCCCTAGCAGCCAACGTTCAAGATACAGTGGAAACTCCGCATAATAGGGCGAACGCTCCGTCGGCGGTACGCGGCCTCGGGAATCTGCAACCCGTACGATGCGTTGAAGGAATCGTGGAGTTCGCCCGCCTCTGAAGGACGACTCCTCTGCATTCGGAAGGGGACACATCACGGTGTCGCAGGACGTACGTAACGTCATCATCATCGGCTCCGGACCGGCCGGTTACACGGCTGCGCTCTACACGGCGCGGGCCAACCTCAATCCCTTGGTGTTCGAGGGTTCAGTGACCGCCGGCGGTGCGTTGATGAACACCACCGACGTCGAGAACTACCCGGGCTTCCCCGAGGGGATCATGGGTCCGCAGCTGATGGACCACTTCCGCGGGCAGGCCGAGCGCTTCGGCGCCGAGCTGATCCCGGACGACGTCACGTCGGTCGACCTCAGCGGCGACATCAAGGTCGTGCGCACCTTCGACGGCACCGAGCATCTGGCGCGCGCGGTCATCCTGGCGATGGGCTCCGGCTACCGGAAGCTCGAGCTGCCGAGCGAGGACCGGCTGTCGGGACACGGCGTCAGCTGGTGTGCGACCTGTGACGGCTTCTTCTTCCGCGACCAGGACATCGCCGTCGTCGGCGGTGGTGACTCCGCGGTCGAGGAGGCGACGTTCCTCACCCGGTTCGCTCGCTCCGTGACGGTGATCCACCGTCGCGACGAGCTGCGCGCCAGCAAGATCATGCAGGACCGGGCGTTCGCCAACGACAAGATCAGCTTCGCCTGGAACAGCCAGGTGACCGCGATCAACGGTGACGACAAGCTCGAGAGCGTGACCCTGACCGACACCGAGACCGGCGCGACCCGCGAGCTCCCGGTGACCGGCCTGTTCATCGCGATCGGCCACGATCCGCGTTCCGAGCTCGTCAAGGGCCAGGTGCGACTCGACGACGAGGGCTACGTTCTGGTCGACGGCTCGTCGACCCGGACCAGCCTGCCCGGCGTCTTCGCAGCCGGCGACCTGGTCGACCACACCTACCGACAGGCGGTCACCGCGGCCGGCACCGGTTGTGCCGCGGCGCTCGACGCCGAGCGCTTCCTCGCCGACCGTGCGCACGCCGAGTCGGCCGCCGCAGTCGGCTGACATCTTGCGAGGCGAGACCCTCACTCCGGGGTGATGGAATGTCCGCGGGGTGAGGCATTGTTGACCCTGACGCGGCGGCGGGAGCACGCCGCGACCCAGACTTCAAGGAGAACCCGTGGCAGACATCAAGGCCGTCACTGACGCCGACTTCGCTCAGACCGTGCTGGGCTCCGACAAGCCCATCCTGGTCGACTTCTGGGCCGAGTGGTGTGGCCCGTGCCGCCAGGTCTCGCCGATCCTCGAGGAGATCTACCGCGAGAACAGCGACAAGATCGAACTCGTGAAGATGAACGTGGACGAGAACCCGCAGACCCCCGCGCAGTACCGGGTCACGGGTATCCCGACCATGAACGTCTATCAGGGTGGCGAGGTCGTCAAGTCCATCGTCGGCGCCAAGCCCAAGTCGGCGCTGCTCAGTGACCTCGAAGAGTTCATCGCCTGACCCTGCTGATGACCGACCGCACCGGCCAGCCCGCGGCACCGGTGCACCGGTCGGTCTCCACGTGGCAACAACCGCTGCCCGCCTCGGCCTCGCCGGAACGGGCGGCTGTCGTTTCCGCGGTCGGCGATCGCCTGCTGCGACTCGGCTCCCAACGGCTCCGGGTCGGCATCGACGGGCTGACGGCGGCCGGCAAGACCAGCTTCGGCCACGAGCTCGCCGAGTACGTGAGCCGGGCCGGCCGCCCCGTACTCCGGGCCAGCCTGGACGACTTCAAGCGACCGTGGCGGGAGCGGCATCTCTACGACCGGGAGTCCGGACCGGGCTACTACCGCAACGCCTTCGACTATGACGCCGTCATCCGGCTGCTGCTGGACCCGGCCGCGCCAGACGGCTCCGGAGCCTGCGTCCTGTGCAGCATCGATCCGCTCACGCAGGTCGACCACTCAGGCGTGGCCACGCCGGCGGCCGATGACGCCGTGCTGATCGTCGACGGCGTGTTCGCCTTCCGGCCCGAGATCAACGACCTCTGGGACTACCGGATCTGGCTCGACATCGACCCGCAGCAGTCGATCCGGCGCGGCGCCGCTCGCGACCAGGACTGGGCGGGCTCGGAGGCCGAGGCGGTGCACCGCGACCGCTACCTGCCGGCCGAGCAGCTCTACCTCGCCGAGGTCGATCCGCTGCGTCTGGTCGACGTCGTGATCGACAACAGCGACTTCGCTCGGCCCCGGATCCTGCCCGCGCAGTAGCGGGTTCGGACATGCCGCTGGGCGGCGCCGGATCGGCGCCGCCCAGCGACGGTTAATGCACTCTCGCTAACTCAGCTGCAAGCTCAGTTGGCCGGGTTGTGGACGTCCACGGTCAGGAAACCGCCGTTGTCAGCGGTGACCGTCGCCGTGACGCCGACACCGGCGACCTTGACCGAGTTCTGCGGGTTGGCCGCGTTCCAGTAGGCGTCCGGGTTCGAGTCGTCGAACGTCGGCATCGCGGGACTCGGCTCGGCGCAGGCCGCGAGCGTGTCGACGTGCTGGCTCTGTCCCTTGCCGACGACGGCCTGCTTGTGCAGGCACACCCGGTCGGTGGTCTCCAGACCGAAGGTCGCGTCGAACGGCTCGCGACGGTTGCTCGGGCTGGTCCCGTCCGGGTAGGTCAGCGAGTCGGGCCGCGCGTCCACCGGCATGGCGTACCCGATGCCCGGGTGCGCACTGGTGTTGTTGTCGGCGACGCCCTGGTCGACCATCCAGACCAGCATCCCGTTCTGGAACGGGAAGCGCTCCACCCAGTTCGGCCGCGTGATGCCCTCGGAGAACTGGTACGGGCCGTTCTCGAGCGTCGCGTCGTAGCCGACGTACTGACGGCTCTCCAGCAGGTAGTAGCGCTCGCCGGTCGCGGTCTCGGTCCCGGTCGAGGCCTTCCAGCCGTTGACGGTCCAGCCGTTGTCGCCGTTCTCGGCGCCATCGGTGAAGGTGGCCTTGTCGGCCTTGATCGCGATGTTGTCGAGGAACGCGCCGGCCTCGTTGACGCCGCCGTCGGTGGAGTAGCGGAACCGGAACAGCGACGGCTGCCCGGCCGCCTTGTAGGAGAAGCGGATGCCGCCCCACTTGGTGTGCGCGCCGGTCAGGCCCTTGCCGATCTTGGTCCACGTCGCGCCGCCGTCGAGCGAGTACTCCGCGTAGAGGTAGTCGAAGCCGGCCTCGATGTCGTACCACGCGTCGGAGGTGACCGTGACCGAGTCGGCCGCTGGCACCTGACGGGTCAGGGTGTTGTTGAGATCATCGCCGCGCCCGGAGTACCAGGCGTGCGTGCCCTCCGGCGGCGTCGTGTACGACTGCGTACGCACCGAGTCCGGCAGGTCCACCTTGACCGCCTGGTCCGCGTTGTCGTAGGTGTGCTGCGACGGGCCGAGGTTGTAGGTGCCGCTCTGACCGGCGCCGACCTCGGAGTGGTCCAGCCAGCCGAGGTAAAGCTTCTCCTCCGGGCCCATCAGGCCGGGCGTGGTGCCGATGTCGTCGCCACCGTGGTTGAGCCACGAGCCGGACGACATCAGAGTCCAGAACGCGGTGCCGTTCTCACCGCCGGCCGTGTCGTAGAAGTCCGGCAGACCGAGGTCGTGGCCGAACTCGTGCGCGAAGACACCGAGGCCGCCGTTCTCCGGCTCCACGGTGTAATCGCCGATGAAGTACTTCGACTGCCCGATCTGCGTGCCGCCGGCGAGGTTCGCGCTGCCGTTGACCGTCGGGCCGACCGAGCCGTCCAGGTTGGGGAAGGCGTACCAGCGGTGCGACCAGATCGCGTCGTCACCGGCGCCGGCCTCCTCGCCGCCACCGGCGTGGACCGCCTGGAAGTGGTCGATGTAGCCGTCCGGCTCGTTGAAGTCGCCGTCATGGTCGTAGTCGTCGCGGTCCCAGACGTCGAACTGCGACAGGTAGTCGTCGATCTCGGCGGGCGTCTTGCCAGCGTCGAGCTGCGACTTGTACCACGCGTTCGCGCTGTCGCCGATGAACGCCCAGGCGCCGCCGTTGTTCTCGACGGCGTTGTCGCCGTAGGTCGACGCGTTGCCGGGCACCTGCACCCAGTCCGACACGGTGTTCGTCGCCGTGTACCGGCCGGACGACAGGTTCTGGTAGAAGTTCTTGAACGACTCGCCGTCGCCGTTGAAAATCTCCTCGTAGTGCGCCTTGTTGAAGTCGGGCACCCAGTACGTCGAGTTGTCCTGACTGCGATCGGGCTGCGGGATCTGGTTATGCACCGGTCCGGGGGTCGTGCCGTAGCGGCCCGATCCCTGGGTCCCGAAGTCGGACAGGACCGTGAAGATCTTGTCCTGCTTCTCGATCGGGAACTCGACGTAGGTGCCGTCGGCAAGCTTGACGGTCGATCCTCCGTCGGCCTGCGGCCGGAGTGTCGCCGAGCCGTTCTGCAGCATCTCCACAGCCTTGGCACGCAGCTTTGCGCGCTGCTTGGCCTGCGGGAAGGGTCGGTTGTCGAGTCGATGGTGGCCGTCGGCCGCGGAGCCGGCGGGATTGTCGTTGCTTGCGGGCGCCGCCTGCGCCGTCGGGAGCGTGGTCGCACCCAACGCAAGGACGGCGGTACCGGCCAGTAGGCTCGGTGCCAGTTTCCTCATGTAGTAGCTGTCCCTTGTCTCGTCCAACGATTCATGTCGCCGGGCGTTGCTACCCCGAGCCGGCTCCTCGCAGACCCTCACCCGAAAGACCCGGCTATAGCAAGCCTTTGTGCGAAAAGACCGATCACAGGTTCGACACCGGATGCTGGCCTGAGGCGGGCTGCTCGCCGCGGCTGCGGGCGATGAAAGGGCTGGCCGCGACGGTCTCACGGCGCGGCCGAGCGACATCCGCTGCCGCCGATGCGGCATGGTAGGTCGCGATGCCTTCCGGCGACTCCTCCTCGCATCCGGGCCCACCGGCCGTGCCGGCCGGCCGACAGACGCGGCTCGACACCTACGTCGACCGCTACGCCGCACGTACGAAGGGCATGTCCGCCTCGGAGATCCGCGCGCTGTTCGCCGTGGCGAGCCGACCCGAGGTCGTGTCACTGGCCGGCGGGATGCCGAACATCTCCGGGCTACCGCTCGACGTCGTCGGCGCCGCCCTCCACGAGCTGGTCCTCGAGCGGGGCACGACGGCGATGCAGTACGGCCCGGGCCAGGGCGATCCGACGCTGCGCGAGCAGATCTGCGAGGTGATGCGGCCGGAGGGTGTGACGGCCCATCCGGACGACGTCGTCGTCACGGTCGGGAGCCAGCAGGCCGTCGACCTGGTGACCCGGGTCTTCTGCGATCCGGGCGATGTCGTCTTGTGCGAGGCGCCGAGTTACGTCGGTGCGCTCGGCGTCTTCCGGGCGTACGAGTGCGAGGTCGTGCATGTGGAGATGGACGACGACGGGCTGGTGCCCGAGGCGCTGCGGCAGGCGATCGCGGTCACCCGGTCGGCCGGCAAGTCGATCAAGTACCTCTACACGATTCCGAACTACCACAACCCGGCCGGTGTCACGCTGGCCATCGAGCGGCGGGCCGAGATCCTCGACATCTGCATCGAGGCCGATCTGCTGATCCTCGAGGACAATCCGTACGGGCTGCTCGGCTTCCAGGCCAGGCCGCATCGCGCACTACGCGCCGACCATGCCGACCGGGTCGTCTACCTCGGCTCGTTCTCCAAGACCTTCGCGCCCGGGTTCCGGGTCGGCTGGGCGCTGGCGCCGCATGCCGTACGCGAGAAGCTCGTCCTAGCGCAGGAGTCGGCCACGCTGTGCCCGCCGGTCTTCTCGCAGTACGCCGTCTCGACCTATCTCGCGACGCATGACTGGCAGGGCCAGATCAAGCAGTTCCAGGAGACGTATCGGGAGCGGCGTGACGCGATGCTCGACGCGCTGGCCGATCACATGCCGGCCGGGGCCACGTGGACCAGGCCGGAGGGCGGCTTCTACGTCTGGCTCACCCTGCCCGAGGGGCTCGACGCCAAGGCGATGCTGCCGCGTGCGGTGACCGAGCGGGTCGCGTACGTGCCGGGGACCGCGTTCTATGCCGACGGCTTCGGCAGCCGGTGCATGCGGCTGTCCTACTGCCATCCGAGCCCGGAGCGGATCCGGGAGGGCGTGCGTCGGCTGGCGGCGGTGGTCCAGGCCGAGATGGAACTCCGCGAGACATTCGGCGCTGCGCTACCTCGGGAGGCGCGCGGCTACGAGGCGCCGAACCCGGATCTATCGTGACGGGGGCTGGAGGTCCCATGAGCGAGCATCCCGGTCGAGTCGTCGTTCTAGCCGGCGGGCTGTCGCATGAACGTGACGTCTCGCTCCGGTCCGGCCGCCGAGTCGCCGATGCGTTGCGAGCGGCCGACTTCGAGGTCCAGCAGCGCGACTTCGATGTGGACCTGGTCCCGGACCTGCAGATCGATCCGCCGGCCTGCGTGGTGCCGCTGCTCCACGGTGAGGACGGTGAGGACGGCGCCTTGCAGGAGGTGCTGGCGCTGCTCGGGATCCCCCACGTCGGCTCGTCGGCCGCGGCCTGCCGGCTCGCCTTCGACAAGGCGGTCGCAAAATCGATCGTGACCAATGCCGGTCTGTCGACGCCGGATGCGCTAGCGTTGCCCGCCGAGACTTTTCGTGAGCTCGGCGCGGCCTCGATGATGGACGCCCTGGTGAGTCAGTTGGGGCTTCCGCTGGTCGTGAAGCCCACTCGAGGCGGCTCCGCACTGGGTGTCCACGTCGTGAATAGGCGTGAGGAGCTGCCGAGTGCGATGGTGGGCTGCTTCTCTTACGGACCTATTGCCCTGGTTGAGCGCTTTATCCGTGGTACTGAGGTGGCCGTGACGGTCGTCGAGGACGACTCCGGCGCTCGGGCGCTCCCCGTCGTGGAGATTCGGCCGGACGGCGGTGTCTACGACTACAGCGCTCGCTACACCGCCGGCGCGACCGAGTTCGTGGTCCCGGCGCAGCTGTCGGACGCGGCTTCGGATGCCTGCGCGGCGGCCGCCGTGGCTGCGCACCGGGCGCTAGGCCTTCGGGACCTCTCACGTTCGGACCTGATCGTCGCCGATGACGGGTCGGTGTGGTTCATCGAAGTGAACGTGTCGCCCGGCATGACCGAGACGTCGCTCGTGCCGCTGGCGGTCGAGGCGGCCGGGACCACGCTCAGTGCCGTGTGCGCTGATCTCGTACGACAGGCCATCGACCGCAAGCACTGACGCTCGGTAGCGACCTGCGCCTGGTATCGAAGACCGATGTTGCTGATAGAGATTTGTCGACTTATCGCTAGTCGTCGGTGGACGCTGGCGGCTTCGACTTCGGGTCCATGATCGCGACGATGCGCTCGAGGTCCTCGATCGTGGCGTACTCGACGACGATCTTGCCCTTGCGCTTGCCGAGGTCGACCCGGACTCGAGTGTCGAGGCGCTCTGACAGGCGGGCCGCGAGATCGGCCAACCTTGGTGCAACGACCGAGCCGGGCCTGCGGCGCGCCTCACGCGCCGACTTCCGGTTGGCTCCGCCGACCGCGACGATCTCCTCGACGGCGCGGACCGACAGGCCCTCGGCGACGATCCGCCGGGAGAGCACCTCCTGCTCGGTGGAGCTCGGTATCGCGAGCAGCGCGCGGGCATGGCCGGCGCTCAACAGTCCGGCGGCGACCCGGCGTTGCACGGCGCCCGGCAGCCGGAGCAGTCGCAAGGTGTTGGAGATCTGCGGCCGTGAGCGACCGAGTCGGCGCGACAGCTCCTCCTGGGTGCAGGAGAAGTCGTCCAGCAGCTGCTGGTAGGCGGCCGCCTCCTCCAACGGGTTGAGCTGCGAGCGATGGAGGTTCTCGAGCAGGGCGTCGCGCAGCATGTCCTGCTCGGCAGTGTCGCGCAGGATCGCCGGAATCGTCGGCAGCCCGGCCTTCTGGACAGCGCGCCAGCGACGCTCCCCCATGACCAGCTCGTAGTTGCCGTCCCCGACCGATCGCACCACGACCGGCTGCAGCAGGCCAACCTCACGAATCGAGTCGACCAGCTCGGCCATGGCCTCCTCGTCGAACACCTGGCGGGGCTGGCGTGGGTTCGGACTGAGCCGATCGGTGTCGATCTCGACGAAGCTCGCCCCATCAACGGGCGCCAGCCGCTGGTCGGTTCCGGGTGCCGAGGTCTGCGACGGTTCGGCGTGTTCGATCGTCGGTGTGCCGGTCGGGATCAGCGCTCCCAGACCGCGGCCGAGTCCGCGGCGTGTCGTCACATGCCCTCCTCGTCCTGCGTGGTCGCAGTGTTCGACTGGGACTCCGCGTGCCGGTTCGCCAGCTCGCGCGCCGCCTCCAGATATGACAGGGCACCCGGCGAGGTCGGATCGTACGTCATCACGGTCTGCTGATAGCTCGGCGCCTCGGAGATCCGGACCGAGCGCGGAACTGCGGTGTGGAGCACCTTGTTGCCGAAGTGATTGCGCACCTCGTCGGCGACGCCGGCCGACAGCCGAGTACGTGCGTCGTGCATCGTCAGCATGACGGTCGAGATGTCGAGCTCCGGATTGAGATGCGACTGGATCAGCTCGACGTTACGCAGCAGCTGGCCGAGTCCTTCGAGCGCGTAGTACTCACACTGGATCGGGATCAGCAGTTCGCGGCCGGCGACAAGAGCATTGACGGTCAGCAGGCCGAGCGACGGCGGGCAGTCGATCAAGATGTAGTCGACCTGATCCGCGGTGTCCTGGACCTCGTCGAGGTACTCGTTGATCGAGCGGCGCAGCCGGGACTCCCGGGCGACCAGTGACACCAGCTCGATCTCCGCGCCGGCGAGATCGATCGTCGCCGGGACGACGACCAGCCCCTCCACTTCCGGGCAGGGCTGGATCAACTCGGACAGGCGCCTACCGTCGACGAGGGCGTCGTACGTGCCGGGCGTCCCCTCCGTGTGATCCACCCCCAGTGCGGTCGAGGCGTTTCCCTGCGGATCCAGGTCGATGACCAAGATCCGGAGCCCGTGCTGAGCGAGCGCGGCCGCGATGTTCACGGCTGACGTCGTTTTGCCGACGCCACCCTTTTGGTTCGCCACGACCATCACGCGGGGAGAGTCCGGCCGTGGCAGTTGCTTGATCTCGCGACTGCGTTGCAGTGCCCGGAGCTGCTCGTCGGTCTCGACAGCCAATGGCGTCGATTGATCGTTGCGCATGAGGTCGTACCCCGTGACTTCCGGATAGCGAGGCGTCCCCGGAGCGGGCGCAGGACCGAAGTCCTGCTCGCTCGCCGGCTCGGCAAGGTGCCCGTCGACCCGACGCTTCTCCGTCTCGATCATCGGATCAGCCTCGTCCTTTTTCGCTCTCGCTGCATGCCGCCCGAGTACCTGTTTCACGTGAAACACCATGCTCCTCACATGATTGACCGGTCGGCCACCCGAGACCGGCTACGACCCGCCTCGGCTGATCCTCGGAGACAACTTTGCCCGATGAGCCGGGCCAACCAAGACCCGAGACCACCGTCGTCTCAGTCATTCAGCATCTCCACCCGCGGCCGGAACGGACCCGGCCGCAGAGCGCGTCGATCCCGTCGAGATCACGACGACCCGCGTGGGAACCTCCAACACTCCCTCACCGTAAATGGCAACGCGCGCATCTGTCGCCCCGAGACCCCGGAGTATGGAGAACGCAGCCTCAAGCTCGCTTGTGGCCGACTCGCCCTTGAAGGCGAGGAGCGTCCCGCCGGGCCGGACCAATGGCAGACACCAGCCGCCGAGGCGATCGAGCGGAGCGAGCGCTCTCGCGGTGACCGCGTCGTAGCGTCGGCCGCCGCGCAGCTCCTCAGCACGAGCACGCACGATCTCGACGCTGCCGAGGCCAAGGTCCGAAACGGCCTCCTCAAGGAAGCGCACCCGGCGAAGCATTGGCTCGACCAGAGTCACCCGAAGGTCGGGCCGGCACAGCGCAAGGACCAGACCGGGCAGTCCGGCCCCACTGCCGATGTCGGCAACGGATGCGCTTGGCTCGAACGCCGGCGCCACCACGGCGCAGTTGAGCAGGTGCCGTTCCCAGAGGCGAGGGACCTCACGCGGACCGATCAGCCCGCGTTCGACACCGGCCGACCCAAGAAGGTCGGCGTACGCGATCACGCCATCGAGCGCCGCTCCAAAGATCTCGCCTGCCGCAGGCGGCGGCGGTGGCGGCGGCGTTTCACGTGAAACCGCTCGCGTCACGAGCGGTGCACAACCACCTGGCGGTTCGGCTCCTCACCCTCCGATTCGCTACGAAGTCCGGCCGCGGCGACGGCGTCGTGGACCACCTTGCGCTCGAACGGATTCATCGGATCGAGCTTGACCGGCTCACCGGACTCTTGGACCTCCTTGACGGTCCGCTCGGCGAGCGCGATCAACTCCTCACGCCGGGCCGCGCGATGGCCGGCGATGTCGAGCATCAGTCGGCTGCGCTGACCGGTCTCGCGATAGACCGCCAGCCGGGTCAGCTCCTGCAAGGCCTCGAGGACCTCGCCGTCCTGACCGACGAGGGAGTCCAGATCGCCGCCGACGACGGACACCGCGGCGCGATCGCCTTCGACATCCATGTCGATGTCGCCGTCAAGGTCGGCGATGTCCAGGAGCTCCTCCAGGAAGTCGGCCGCGATGTCGCCCTCCTGCTCGAGGTCACCCATGCGGCCGGTGCCGGATTCTGAGTCGGACTGGGTCTCCTCGGCGTTGTCTACCGCGCCGTCGACGTCCGACGTTGCCTCCGTCATCCCCTTACTCCTTGCATCTCGAGTCGCCTGCGGCCATCAGCCGCGGGGTGGCTTCTTGCCCGTACTCTTCCCGGTGCTCTTCCCCGTGGATTTGCCCCCAGTGGTCTTGCCGGTGCTCTTTCGCTGCGAACGCGACTGCCGCTGCGGCTGCTGCCGCGGCTTGGACTGAGGGCGCGATGGCGCGCCGGGGTTCGATCCCGACTTCGACTTGCCCTTGCCCTTGGACTTGCCCTTGGTCGTCGTCGGATTGCCCTGGGCGGCAGCCTCGAGTGGATCCTGAGCGACCTCACGGCCGTGGAGCCGATCGCGGTCCTGCTTGGCCTTGAACGCGGGCGTGCCCGGGGCCGGGTTGTTGCGGATCACGTAGAACTGCTGGCCCATCGTCCACAGGTTCGACGTGGTCCAGTAGAGCAGGACGCCGATCGGGAAGAAGATGCCGCCGAACGCGAAGGCGACCGGCAGTACGTAGAGGAGCAGCTTTTGCTGCTGGGCGTACGGCCCGGACAGCGCCGACGCCGGCATGTTCTTGCGCATCAGTTGGCGCTGCGTCGTGAACGTCGTCGCCGTCATGCACACGACCAGGAACGCGCAGAGCACCTGCACGTGCCACGACGTCGCGTCGATGAAGCGATCGGCGAGCTGGGCGCCGAGCCAGGTCGCGTTCGCCAGCGAGTCTGCCTGGGCGTGGGTCAGCAGACCCTTCTCGTTGCCGTGGGCGGCGTTGTCGAGCACCCGGAACAGCGCGATGAAGACCGGCGCCTGGAGGATCAGCGGCAGGCAGGAGGCGAACGGGTTGGTGCCCGACTCCTGGTAGAGCTTCATCGTCTCTTGCGACAGCCGCTGCCGGTCGTGGCCGTACTTCTTCTGCAGCTCCTTGACCTTCGGCTGCAGCAGCTGCATGTTGCGGCTGGCCTTGATCTGCCGCACGAACAGCGGGATCAGCAGCGCGCGAATCGTCGCGGTCAGACCGACGATGGCCAGCGCCCACGACCAGCCCGAGTCGTACGGCAGCACCAGCGCGAACACCCAGTGCCAGGCGATCAGCACCGCCGAGACGGCGTAGTACAGCGGTGTGATGATCGCCGTACCGACGGAGACGATGAAGTCCATCAGGGCCTTCCTTGGTGGGCGGTCGCAGACCCCTTGGTCGAAGACGAACGAACGGGTGGGACCGGGTCCAATCCGCCGGCCGCCCAGGGATGGCAACGAGCGAGGCGTCGTACGGTGAGGACGGTACCCCGCATGGCTCCGTGCTTCTGCACGGCCTCCAGCGCATAGGCCGAGCACGACGGGTAGTAGCGGCAGACCTCGCCGTAAAGCGGACTGATGACCGCGCGGTAGGCCTTGAGCACGCCGATCAGAACGTACTTCACCGGACCGGACCCATCAGTCGGGCCAGACAGTGGTCCAGGTCGGCGCCGAGCCGTCGGGCAGAGGCGGCGCCGGCTGGCGCGAGCGCCCGGACGATAATCAACGGCGCGTCCGGAATCGAGGCCAGCCGCTCACTCATGAGGTGGCGAAGCCGACGCCGAGTGCGATTGCGAGTCACGGCGCCGCCCACCGAACGCCCGACGATGAATCCGACCCGCGCCGAATCGCTCGGTGGGCCGGCCCGATGCATGAGCGCATGGACAACGACGGTCGCGCTGCCGGCTCGTCGACCACTACGGACGACGGCGGTGAACTCCTCGCGCGACCGGATCCGAGCTCCGGCGGGCAACACAACGGCGGGCTCCGTCGAGCTCAGGCAGCCAGACGCTGGCGACCCTTCCGCCGCCGACTCGACAGCACCGAACGACCGGCCCGGGTGCGCATCCGCAGGCGGAAGCCATGCGTCTTGCGCCGACGCCGGTTGTTGGGCTGAAACGTACGCTTGCTCACTTCGAACAGCTCCAGGTCAAGAGATCTCGTACATCCTTGGGGTGGCCGCCACGACGACAGTCACCACAGGGTCACCCCGAGCTGCCCAAGCGAGGGCACACGACAGTCGTCGAACGCAGTCCGACCTCAAAACGATACGGGCCTTTCCACAGCATCGTCAAACGCTCGCGATGCCCGCTTCGGCCGAATCGCCCCCCGAACCTGTGGACAACCGCTTGTCGCGAGCCCCGAATCGTTGTTACGGTCCCGCGATCAGCTTGGTTTTCCACAAGCTCGTGGGGATGGAGCCGTACACATCTTGTGGAAAACCGTGTGGAAGCCTCGTGGATTCCGCGCAAACTCTCGGGAGGGGACGACGGGATCTCCGCGCCAGTAGGCGATGATCCACGAGCGACTCGAACGGACGGGGAGGTCATGCGGTGACCGACCACACGACGGGGCTCGACAACCCTGGGGGAACCGAGGCCAGTGTGAACACCGACGAACTCACGAACTCGTGGCAGGTCCTGATCAATGATCTGCCCTCCAGCCAGCGCGCCTGGATCAGCGCATCCCAGCCGGTGACCCTGCACGGCAACACGGTCATCGTCGCGGTGAAGGACGACTTCACCCGGGGACAGCTCGAGACGCGGCTTCGGTCCAGGTTGGAGGACTCACTCAGCACGGCGCTCGGCCGCGAGGTGCGGCTGGCCGTCACGGTGGATCCCGACCTCGAGGTCGCTCATGAGCCGGCCGATGGTGTCAGCACCCCCAGCATCGACATGTCGACAAATCGGCAATTCGGTCAGGACGAGGCGGCTCCGTCCACCGCCCGATCCACCGTCGACGAGCAACGCCCCGGCTCACCCCTGTCCCCGGTCGACGAGCCGGTCGCCGGCGGCGCGACTCAGCCCGCGGCCAGCGTCACCGAGGCCCGGCTGAATCCGAAGTACGTCTTCGAGACCTTCGTCATCGGTTCGTCCAACCGGTTCGCCCACGCCGCCGCGGTCGCGGTCGCCGAGGCACCGGGCAAGGCGTACAACCCGCTGCTGATCTACGGCGACTCCGGACTGGGCAAGACCCACCTGCTCCACGCGATCGGCCACTACGTCCGCAGTCTCTACAGCGGCGCCCGGGTGCGGTACGTGTCCTCTGAGGAGTTCACCAACGACTTCATCAACGCGATTCGCGACGACCGGGCTGCTTCGTTCCAGCGGCGCTACCGCGACGTCGACGTCCTGCTGATCGACGACATCCAGTTCTTGGAAGGTAAAATCCAGACGCAGGAGGAGTTCTTCCACACCTTCAACACCCTCCACAACGCCAACAAGCAGTTGGTCATCACCTCGGACCGGCCGCCGAAGCGGCTCGAGGCGCTGGAGGACCGGCTGCGCAACCGATTCGAGTGGGGACTCATCACCGACGTCCAGCCGCCCGACCTCGAGACCCGGATCGCCATCCTGCGCAAGAAGGCCGCGACCGAGAAGCTCACCGCGCCGCCGGACGTCCTGGAGTTCATCGCCAGCAAGATCCACACCAACATCCGCGAGCTCGAGGGCGCGCTGATCCGGGCCACCGCATTCGCCAGTCTCAATCGGCAGCCGGTCGACCTCACCCTGGCCGAGATCGTCCTGAAGGACCTGCTGCCCGAAGGCGGCGAGCCCGAGATCACCTCGGCGCTGATCATCGCCCAGACCGCCGCGTACTTCGGCCTCACGATCGACGACCTCTGCGGATCCAGCCGCAGCCGGGTCCTGGTCACCGCCCGGCAGATCGCCATGTATCTGTGCCGTGAGCTGACCGATCTGTCCCTGCCGAAGATCGGTCAGCAGTTCGGCGGCCGCGACCACACCACCGTAATGCACGCCGATCGCAAGATCCGGCAACTGATGGCCGAGCGGCGAAGCGTCTTCAACCAGGTGACCGAGCTGACCAACCGGATCAAGCAACAGGCCCGCCAAACCTAGGTTTCTGCGCTCGTCCCGACACTCGATTTCTCAGTGCACAGTCTGGGGATGAAGGTGTTGATGAAGGCGTTTGAGTTCGGGACGACATGTGAACACCGGACGACGAACTGGTGGCCAAAGCCGTGCCGAGCCGGTTATCACCAGGGCGTACGGTTGCTCGTCCACAGCCTGTCCACCGGCCGACGTAGCACCTCACCTGCGTCGAGGCCCACAATCCACAGTGTGCACAGGTGCGATGACCCTGACGAGAGATCTCACTACTTACTTTCCACCAAGTGACCCGGACTTTCGATCTGGGGATATCCCATCACCCGGCACTGACAACCGCATCGACGTCACAATCGACCTCCCTGTCTCCGGTATCCCCTGCGGTGGCAGGATTTCCCAAGGTTGACCAGCGGTCTCGCTGTCGGCCCATCGGGCGATCGTGGGTGCAACGTGCCACCATGATCCGCACATCCACCCGGGAGGCTGTAACTCGTGAAGTTCCGCATCGAACGTGATGTCTTCGCCGAAGCCGTGGCGTGGACCGCGCGCAGCCTGCCCAATCGCCCGAGTGTCCCGGTGCTCGCCGGCCTGATGATCGAGGCCGACGCCGAGGGTCTGTCGCTGTCCGGATTCGACTACGAGACCTCGACCCAGGCCACCTTGACCGCCGACGTCGCCGACGAGGGCAGGGCCCTGGTGTCCGGGCGGCTGCTCGCCGACATCTGCCGGAGCCTGCCCGACAAGCCGGTCGACGTCGCGCTCGACGGTCCACGGGCGTCGCTGTCCTGCGGAAGTGCGCGATTCAGCCTGCAGACGATGCCGGTCGAGGATTACCCGACGCTGCCGCCGATGCCGACCAGCTCCGGCACCGTGAGTTCGGACCTGTTCAGCGACGCCGTGCACCAGGCGGTCTCCGCGGCCGGCCGTGACGACATGCTGCCGCTGCTCACCGGCGTACGGATGGAGATCGAGGGCAGCACGATCACCCTGCTCGCCACCGACCGGTTCCGGGCCAGCATGCGCGAGGTGGAGTGGTACCCCGCGGCTAGCGATGCGTCGGGCCAGGCGCTCGTGCCCGCCAAGGTGCTCGCCGAGACCGCCAAGGCGCTGCTCCCAGGCACCGATGTCACGATCGCCCTGTCGACGACCGACGGTGGCGATGGCGTCATCGGGTTCGAAGGCGTCGTGGGCAACGGCACTCGGCGTACGACGACTCGACTGCTCGACGGGGAGTTCCCCCGGATCCGGCAGCTCTTCGCGGCCGAGTCCCCCACCATTGCCTGGGTCGACACGGCGGTTTTGCTCGAGTCGGTCAAGCGCGTGTCACTGGTCGCCGAGCGCAATACACCGGTGCGACTGACGTACTCCGATCAGCAGATCCTGCTGGAGGCCGGCAGCAGCGACGAGGCCCAGGCCTCCGAGTCGGTGCCGGCGCGGATCGACGGGCCGGACATCTCGATCGGGTTCAACCACCAGTACCTGCTCGACGGGCTCAGCGTGATCTCGGCGCCGTCGGTCCACATGGCGTTCACGCAGCCGACCCGGCCGGCCGCGATGGCCGGCGCCAAGGACACCGGCGCCGATCCCGACCTGGACTTCCGCTATCTCCTGATGCCGCTGCGTCTGCAGAGCTGAGCGACTGTCGCTGGTTCGGGAGCAGCGCGACGAGAGGAATCGCAGATGCACATCGGCCTCGTCGGCCTCGGCCGCATGGGCGGCAACATGCGAGAGCGGCTGCGACGCGGCGGCCACGAGGTGACCGGCTACGACCGGGATCCCGGCGTCAGCGACGCCGGCTCGCTGTCCGAGCTCGTCGCGGCACTGCCGAGCCCCAAGGTGGTGTGGGTGATGGTGCCGTCCGGCGATCCGACGCACGCGACCATCGACGAGCTCGCCGGGCTGCTCGACCAGGGCGACGTCATCGTCGACGGAGGCAACTCGCGATGGACCGATGACCAAAAGCACGCGGCGACGTTGGCCGAGCATGGCATCGGGTTCGTCGACTGCGGCGTGTCCGGCGGGGTCTGGGGCCTGGACAACGGCTACGGCCTGATGAGTGGCGGCGACGCCGAACACGTGGCGCTCGTGCAGCCGATCTTCGACACCCTCAAGCCGCCGGGCGACGCGGGCTACGTCCATGCCGGCGGCGTTGGAGCCGGCCACTTCGCCAAGATGGTCCACAACGGCATCGAGTACGGCGTGATGCAGGCCTACGGGGAGGGCTACGAGCTCCTCGAGGCGGCCGATGTCGTCGACAACGTCCCCGAGGTGCTGGCGTCGTGGCGCGAAGGCACCGTGATCAGATCCTGGCTGCTCGACCTGCTCGTCGACGCGCTGCGGTCCGACGAGGGGCTGTCCAAGATCGCCGGCTGGGCGGACGACTCGGGTGAGGGCCGATGGACCCTCGAGGCGGCGATCGACCATGCCGTACCCCTCAACGCCATCGCGGCCTCACTCTTCGCGCGATTCGGTTCGCGGCAGGAGGAGTCGCCGGCGATGAAGGCGGTGGCGGCGATGCGGCAGCAGTTCGGCGGCCACGCGGTGCATGCGGGGCCGTCGGGCGACACTAGCTCGGGGTGACCACGGCCCGTGCACGTCGCCCAGTTGTCCCTGCATGACTTCCGGTCCTACGAGCGGCTCGACCTGGCGCTCGAGCCGGGCGGCAACGTCTTCGTCGGTCCGAACGGGCAGGGCAAGACCAACCTGGTCGAGGCGGTCGACTACCTGTCGACGCTGGCGTCACATCGAGTTGCGACGGATGCGCCGCTCGTACGGGCGGGCGCCGACCGCGCGGTGGTCCGGGCCGATGTCGTACGCGACGGCCGTAACGCCCTGCTCGAGATCGAGATCGTGCCAGGAGGGTCGAATCGCGCGCGGATCAACAAGTCACCACTCCCCCGGGCACGCGAGCTGATCGGCCTGCTGCGGACGGTGATCTTCTCGCCGGAGGACCTCGCTCTGGTCAAGGGCGACCCGTCGGACCGGCGACGGTTCCTCGACACCTTGCTCGTGACAAGGACACCGCGTCTGGCCGGCGTGCGGTCCGACTACGACCGGATCCTGCGGCAGCGCAACACGCTGCTGAAGACGGCCGGGGCCGGGCGCCGTCGGGGTGGCGGTGACTCCGGTGCACTCGCGACCCTCGACGTCTGGGACGAGCACCTGGCCTCGGCCGGAGCCGCCCTGCTCGCGGCCCGACTCGAATTGGTCGAGGCGCTACGTCCGTACGTCGCCAGCGGCTACGGCAAGATCGCCGCCGAGGCCACCGGCACCCGCCTCGACGTGGGTGTCACCTATCGCTCCTCCTTCGAGCTCCCCACCGGCGCGCCGGACCGGGAGGTGCTCGCTGCCGCGCTCCTGGCCGCGGTGGCCGCCCGGCGCAATGAAGAGTTGGAGCGCGGTGTCAGCCTGGTCGGCCCGCATCGCGACGAGCTCGTGCTGAGCCTCGGCGACCTGCCGGCGAAGGGTTACGCCAGTCACGGTGAGTCATGGTCCCTCGCCCTGGCGCTGCGGATCGCCGCGTACGACCTGTTGCGATCCGACGGCGACGATCCGATCCTGATCCTGGACGACGTCTTCGCCGAGCTCGACAAGGATCGTCGGGACCAGCTCGCCGGTCTGGTCGGCGACGCGGAGCAGGTGCTCGTCACGGCGCCGGTGCCGCAGGACGTGCCGGCGCTGCTGGAGGGGGTGCGCTACGACGTGATGGAAGGAGTCGTGACCCGTGTCTGACGCGGACGAGCCGACGCCGGCCACGACGCCCGAGCCGTCACCGGAGTCCGACCAGGCACCCGAGCACGATCCGAGCGGGCTCGACCTGGCCCGTTCGGTCGCCGGCGGCTACCGCAAGGACCGCCGCCGCGCCCCCCGCCGAACCAAGTCGTCCCGCGGACGCAAGCCGAAGTCCCAAGGCAGCAAGGCGTCCGGCGCCTATCCAGACGAGCGCGATCCGCAGACCCTGGACGCGTCGATCGACCGGTTGGTCGCCGAGCACGGCTGGCAGACCGACCTTTCGGTCCATGCCGTCTTCGCTCGGTGGGACCAGATCGTCGGCGTCGAGGTCGCCCAGCACTGCATCCCGGAGCGCTACGCCGACGACGAGCTGACCGTCCGGGCCGACTCGACGAGCTGGGCGACCCAGATGCGGCTGCTCGCGGCCGACGTCGTACGCCGGCTCAACCAGGAGCTCGGCGACGGCACCGTACGCCGGATCCAGGTCCTCGGGCCGCAGGCGCCGTCGTGGCGGCGGGGTCGCCGGACCGTACGCGGGAGGGGTCCGCGAGACACCTACGGCTGACCCGCCACGGCCCGCATTCTGGCCGCACAGCGGACCAGGGCCGCGAGGGGGACCCCACGCGAGGGCCGCGAAAGCCTGTGCAGCGCCGCGAGAGGCGAATACGGGGCGTTTCTGCCCGGCTGCCGACCTCGCGAGGGAGGGGTCGATGTCCATCCTGGGCGCTCAGAGCGGCTACAATGGAGTCGAGAGGATCGTTCCCGCGTTCGTAACCGTTCTCGCCTATCGCGTCGGGTCCGTAGCGCAGGCGATCCTTCGCTGTGTCCGGCCCCTCGGTCGGGCCGTGGCCGCGTGGTCACGACAGTAAGACACGGAGGTCTCACCCGCGTGACGGCACCCACTTCGTCGGCCGCCGATCCATCGGTCGAGCGGCTCGAAGCCGCATATGACGCGTCAACGATCAAGGTTCTCGAGGGGCTCGAGGCGGTCCGCAAGCGCCCGAGCATGTACATCGGCTCCACCGGTGAGCGGGGCCTGCACCACCTCGTGCAGGAGATCGTGGACAACGCGGTCGACGAGGCGATGGCCGGCTACTGCGACCGGATCGAGGTGACCCTGCTCGACAGCGGCGGGATCCGGGTCTCCGACAACGGCCGCGGCATCCCGGTCGACGAGCACCCGGTCGAGAAGCGGCCGGCCGTCACGGTTGCGCTGACCGTCCTCCACGCGGGCGGCAAGTTCGGTGGTGGCGGCTACAAGGTGTCCGGTGGACTGCACGGTGTCGGCGTCTCGGTCGTCAACGCGCTGAGCACTCGGCTCGATGTCGACGTACGCCGCGACGGCTACCGGTGGACCCAGTCGTTCGCGTACGGCGAGCCCGAAGGCGAGTTGGAGCGCCACGAGGAGACCGACGAGACCGGCACGGTCGTGACGTTTTGGGCCTCCCACGACATCTTCGAGACGACGACCTACTCCTTCGAGACGATCAGCTCCCGCCTGCGTGAGATGGCGTTCCTCAACAAGGGCCTCGAGATCATCGTCCGCGACGAGCGCGCGACCGCCGACGAGATCGCCGAGGCGGTCGCCGACTCGACGGCGGCCGAGGACGGCGAGGAGTCCGACAGCGTCAAGCCGGCCAACAACGGCGGCGGCCTCAAGCAGCGGTTCCTCTACGAGCGCGGACTCGTCGACTACGTCGAGCACCTCAACAAGTCGAAGGACGCCGTGCAGAACAGCGTCGTGTCGTTCGAGACCACCGACGCCGACTACGGCATGTCGCTCGAGGTCGCGCTGCAGTGGACGACGGCGTACAGCGAGTCGGTCCACACCTTCGCCAACACGATCAACACCCACGAGGGCGGCACCCACGAGGAGGGCTTCCGCTCCGCGCTCACCAGCACGGTCAACTGGTGGGGCGAGCAGTGGGGCCTGATCAAGAAGCGCGAGGACCGGCTGTCCGGCGACGACGTACGCGAGGGGCTGACCGCGATCGTGTCGGTCAAGGTCGCCGAGCCGCAGTTCGAGGGCCAGACCAAGACCAAACTCGGCAACACCGAGGCCAAGTCGTTCGTCCAGAAGGCCGTCAACGACCAACTCGGCGAGTGGTTCGAGAAGAACCCGACCGAGGGCAAGCTCGTCGTACGCAAGGGCATCGCCGCTGCATCGGCCCGGATGGCCGCCCGTAAGGCTCGCGACCTGGCCCGGAGCCGCAAGGGCCTGCTCGGCGGCGGTGGCCTGCCCGGCAAGCTGTCGGACTGCCAGTCGACGAACCCGGCCGAGTGTGAGCTGTTCATCGTCGAGGGCAACTCGGCGGGCGGCTCCGCCAAGGGCGGCCGTGACCCGCGTACCCAGGCGATCCTCCCGATCCGGGGCAAGATCCTCAACGTGGAGAAGGCCCGCATCGACAAGGTGCTGGCCAACACCGAGGTGCAGTCGATCATCTCGGCGCTGGGCACCGGCATCCACGAGGACTTCGACATCGACAAGCTGCGTTACGGCAAGATCATCCTGATGGCCGACGCCGACGTCGACGGTCAGCACATCTCGACGCTGCTGCTCACGCTGTTGTTCCGCTTCATGCGGCCGCTGATCGCGGCTGGCCACGTTTACCTGGCGCAGCCGCCGCTCTACCGGATCAAGTGGTCCAACGCGACCCACGACCTGGCCTACTCCGACCGCGAGCGCGACAATCTGCTCGCGGCCGGCAAGGAGGCCGGTCGCCGGCTGCCCAAGGAGGGCCCGATCCAGCGCTACAAGGGTCTCGGCGAGATGAACGACCACGAGCTGTGGGAGACCACGATGGATCCGGAGGCGCGCAACTTGCTGCAGGTATCGCTCGAGGACGCCGCCGATGCCGACGAGTTGTTCGGCGTCCTGATGGGCGAAGACGTCGAGCAGCGCCGCTCGTTCATTCAGCGCAACGCCAAGGACGTTCGATTCCTGGATATCTAGGCAACCATCCGCCACAGCAACACGTTCTAGGTACGACTGCGAAGGACTCTTCCTGTGACTGAGACCCCGCCAGAGGCGACCGCGGGTCGGATCGAGCCTGTCGAGCTCCAAGACGAGATGCGTCGCTCCTACCTCGACTACGCCATGAGCGTGATCGTGGGCCGGGCGCTGCCCGAGGTACGTGACGGGCTGAAGCCAGTGCACCGGCGGGTGCTCTACGCGATGTACGACGGGGGCTACCGGCCGGACCGCGGCTTCTCCAAGTGCAGCCGGATCGTCGGCGACGTCATGGGGCAGTACCACCCGCACGGCGACACCGCGCTCTACGACACCCTCGTACGCCTCGCGCAGCCGTGGGTGATGCGGGCGCCTCTGGTCCAGGGACAGGGCAACTTCGGTTCGCCGGGCAACGACCCCGCAGCCGCTATGAGGTACTGCGTCGTGGGCGACACCCGCGTGCGTACCTGGGACGACGGCACCCCGCGGATCGCCGACATCGTTCCCGGCGCGAAGCCGAACTCGGACAACCCGATCGACCTGAAGGTCGCCGACAAGGACGGCAACCCGGTCCACGCGTCGATGCTGTTCCACTCCGGATCGCATCCGACCCGGCGGCTGACCACCCGCGAGGGCTACGAGCTCACCGGGACGCACAACCACCCCGTACTCAGTCTGGTCAGTGTTGGCGGTGTGCCGACGCTGCTGTGGAAGCTGCTGGAGGAGATCGAGCCCGGCGACGTCGTGGTCGCGGCACGCGAGGAGCCCGAAGAGTGGGGTACGTCGACCGAGCTTGAGTCGAAGGCCGCACTGCTCGCCGGTGCCTGGGTCAGCGAGGGCTTCGCGAGCGAGAACCGAGCTGGCTTCAACAACACCGACTCGGACTACTTCGACGCGGTGCTGGACGCCTACGACGCCGTCGTCGGAGGTCCGCGCTACGTCGGCAAGCGCCGGATCAGGTCCGGCTCGCTGCTCCACGAGATCGACGTCCAGGACATGACCGCGTTCGGCTCCAGCGTGCTGGCCGAGTCGATCGGGCTGCGCAGCAACGCCAAGCTTGTGCCGGAGTTCGTCTGGCGGGGCAACCTCGATCTCAAGGCGACCTTCCTCCAGAGTCTGTTCACCGGCGACGGCTCGTGTTCGGCGCCGGCCAGGGGCGCCGTGCAGGTCAGCTACTCGACCCGGAGCGCGCAGCTGGCCTCCGACGTCCAGCAGCTGCTGCTCGAGTTCGGCGTCGTGTCGCGCCTGGTGCACTACGCCAAGGGCGAGCACAAGGTCGTCATCTCCAACCGCCGGGACGCATGGATCTTCGCGACGCAGATCGGGATGCTCGGCGCCAAGAGCGACAAGCTCGACCGGGTCATCGCCGGGCTGCCCACCAGGTCGCGTTCGTTGAGCTCGGATCACGTCCCTCACCTCGCCGACTTCCTGCGCCAGCACGGGGCCGTCGACGACGTCGCTCGGCACTGGCTTGAGCGGCACAACATCGACCGGCTCGAGCGGTGGGAGCGCGATCGCCAGGAGATTCTCGAGCGGATCAACTCCGAGGCGGCTGAGGTCGCGTACCCCCTGGTCGACGGCCGCTTCTACTACGCCACCGTTACCGACGTCGCGGACGCCGGTGTGCAGCCGGTCTACTCGCTTCGGGTAGACAGCGACGACCACGCGTTCATCACCAACGGCCTGGTCAGCCACAACACCGAGTGCCGGATGGCGCCGCTGGCCATGGAGATGGTCCGCGACATCGAGCAGGACACCGTCGACTTCCGGCCCAACTACGACGGCCGCAGCCAGGAGCCGGTGCTGCTGCCCAGCCGGTTCCCGAACCTGCTGGTCAACGGCTCGGCCGGTATCGCGGTCGGCATGGCGACCAACATCCCGCCGCACAACCTCCGCGAGGTGGCCAGCGGCGTCCAGTGGGCGCTGGAGCACCCGGACGCGTCCCGGGAGGAACTGCTCGAGGCACTGCTCGAGCGGGTCAAGGGCCCGGACTTCCCAACGGCGGCGCTGATCGTCGGAACCAAGGGCATCGACGACGCCTACCGTACGGGCCGCGGCTCGATCACGATGCGGGCCGTTGTCGACGTCGAGGAAGACAGCAAGGGTCGGACCTCGCTGGTCATCACCGAGCTGCCGTACCAGGTCAACCCCGACAACCTGGCCCTCAAGATCGCCCAGCTCGCCGACTCCGGCAAGGTCCAGGGCATCGCCGACGTCCGCGACGACTCATCGAGCCGTACCGGCCGCCGGCTGGTCGTCGTGCTGAAGCGCGACGCCATCGCGCGCGTCGTGCTCAACAACCTCTACAAGCACACCCAGCTACAGGACAACTTCGCCGCCAACATGCTCGCGCTGGTCGACGACGTGCCGCGGACGCTCAGCATCGACGCGATCGTCATGCACTGGATCACGCACCAGATCGAGGTCATCCAGCGGCGTACCCGCTTCCGGCTCCGCGAGGCCGAGCGGCAGGCGCACATCTACCGTGGCCTGGTCAAGGCGCTGGACGCCCTCGACGAGGTCATCGCGCTGATCCGGCGCAGCCAGACCACCGAAGAGGCGCGGGACGGCCTGATCGAGTTCCTCGACATCGACGAGGTCCAGGCGCAGGCGATCCTCGACATGCAGCTGCGCCGGCTGGCGGCCCTCGAGCGGCAGAAGATCATCGACCACCTCGCCGAGCTCGAGGAGCAGATCCGCGACCTCGAGGACATCCTCGCCAACGAGTCGCGGCAGCGGTCGATCGTGTCCGAGGAGCTCGCGACCATCGTCGACAAGTACGGCGACGACCGGCGTACCCAGATCGTGCCGGCCGACGGCGACCTGTCGATGGAGGACCTGATCCCCGACGAGGACGTCGTCGTCACGATCACCCGTGGCGGGTACGCGAAGCGTACGAAGACCGACCTCTACCGGCTCCAGAAGCGCGGGGGTAAGGGCGTACGCGGCGCGACTCTCAAGGGCGATGACGTCGTCGCCCACCTGTTCGCGACGACGGCGCACCACTGGATTCTGTTCTTCACCACCGCTGGCCGGGTCTATCGCACCAAGGCCTATCACCTCCCCGAGGCGGCTCGGGACGCGAAGGGCGGCCATGTCGCCGGCTTGCTGAGCTTCCAGCCCGACGAGCAGATCGCCCAAGTCCTCGCGATCCGCGACTACGAGCAGGCGCCCTACCTCGTACTCGCCACCAAGCGGGGGTACGTGAAGAAGACCCGACTGGCCGATTACAACAGTCCAAGGCAAGCTGGTCTGATCGCGATCAACTTCCGCGAGGACGACGACGAGCTGATTGGGGCCGAGCTGGTGCACGCCGAGGACGACCTGCTGCTGATCTCACGCAAGGGTCAGTCGATCCGGTTCCAGGCCGACGACACGCAGCTGCGTCCGATGGGCCGGGCGACGTCCGGCGTCACCGGCATGCGGTTCCGCGAGGGTGACGAGCTGTTGTCCATGTCGGTGATCCTGGCCGAGACGGTCGCGTCCGGTGAGCCCCACTATGTGTTCACCGTCACCGACGGCGGATTCGCCAAGAAGACCGATGTCCAGCAGTATCGTCGTCAGGGGCGTGGCGGTCTTGGGATCAAGGCCGCACGATTGAGCGACGAGAGGGGGCAGCTGGTCGCGGGTCTGGTCGTCAACGACACCGATGAGGTTTTGGCGGTCCGGGCCAGTGGTCAGGTCACCCGAAGTGCGGTGGCGGGTGTACTCCCCAAGGGGCGTGACACCATGGGGTTGACGTTTGCTAAGGCCAATGGCGACCCGGTCGTGGCAATCGCGCGCAACGCCGAGAGGGACGTGCTCGACGACGAAGCCGAGGAAACGGTCTCTGAAGCTTCCGAAGCGAGTCCGGACGAAACGACAGCGCAGGAGTCGTGATGAACGACCGTAAGACCGACGAGACGACGCCCTTGGCGCCGCATCGACCGCTGACGGGGCCGAAGGCACCTAACCCAGCGGCCGGCGTGTCGCAAGCGCCGCCGCGGTGGAACCCCAACGGTGGGGAGCCGCCGGCGCAGCCGAAGCCTCGTCAGCAGCAGCGCCCGAACCGGTCGCAGCCGCAGTCTTCACCTTCGCGACCAGGGACGACCTCCAAGCAGGCACCGGCGAGTCCGGCGCCGCAGTCGCGGCCGACCCCGGCCGGTCCGCCGCCGACGGAGGCCAAGCCCGGTCCGCCGAAGGGTGGCTCCGAGCCGCGGCCGACTCCCCCGCCGCGCAAGCCACCGACCGCCGCAGGCGGCCCGCCGACCGAGGCGATGCCGCGGATCAACGCTCCGACGCTCCAGCCGCCGGCCCCACCCGGACCGCCGCCGCCCAACAGCGTCGCCAAGCCGACTCGACCGGGACCCGCCACCGAGCCCCGGCCGGCGCCCACGACGACCAACCGTCCACGCGGCCGCCCGCGTCGGGCCCGTCTGCGTCTGGTACGCGTCGACCCCTGGTCGGTCATGAAGATCGCCTTCGCCCTGTCGATTGCGCTCGCGATCGTAACGGTCGTCGCGGTCTCCATCGTCTGGGCCGTACTCGGCGCCGCCGGCGTCTGGGACTCGATCAACTCGAGCGTCGCCGTCGTCCTGTCGGACAACAGCTCCGACTTCGACATCCGCGACTACGTCGGCATGGGCCGCGTCGTCGGCCTGACGATGATCGTGGCCGCGGCCGACGTCATCCTGATCACCGCCATCGCGACCCTCGGAGCGTTCCTCTACAACCTGGCCGCCACGATGCTCGGCGGCCTCGAGCTGACGCTGTCCGAGGACCGCACCGGCACCCACTCGCAGCCGTAACCACCGGCGCGATCCGACCCGCAGAACCCGTTTGGGCGGCTCCTCGGCGATGTTGTAACCTTCCGAGGCCGGTTCAGACGGGCCGGATCCACCCGGGCCTATAGCTCAGACGGTTAGAGCGCTTCCCTGATAAGGAAGAGGTCCCTGGTTCAAGTCCAGGTAGGC
>Ga0209382_10000325_pt1 | contig 77420 bp, 64 predicted proteins | sample SoiMetdeltSBSDD5_FD_187599 | JGI IMG/M metagenome (GOLD analysis project Ga0209382, IMG submission 187599) | Bulk soil microbial communities from a Populus tree surrounding site in Tennessee, USA - Soil MetaG P. deltoides SBSDD5 (SPAdes) (version 2) | ecosystem: Environmental > Terrestrial >... | reverse complement strand
ACCCGTGGAAGTGCGCCGCGGCGATCTACTCCTCGACGTCGGCTCGCAACGCGAGATGCTGCTGTTCCTCCTCGGACATCCGAACGGCGCGACGAAGGAACAGATCGGCGCCGCGCTCTGGCCGGACGCCGATCCCGCGAAGCTCCGGAACAATTTCCACGTGAGCGTGCATCGCCTGCGCAAGGCCCTGGGCGGCAGCGAGTGGGTCGTCGTCGAGGGCGACACGTATTCAATGAAGCCCGGCATCGACTTCGACGCCGCGACGTTCGAGCGCGACGCGAATGCCGCGCTGCGCGCCCGCGACGCCGCGCGCCTCGCCCGCGCCGTCGATCTCTATCGCGGCGATTTCTTCGAGACCGCGACCAGCGGCGAATGGCACCTGGAGACTCGCGACCGCCTCCGCGAGCTCTACGCGAGATCGCTCAGCGCGCTCGCGCGCCTGACGAACGACGCCGAGGTCTGGCAGAAGCTCGTCGACCTCGACGCGCTGGACGAGGAAGCGGCGCGTAACCTCATGAAAACACTGATCGAACGCGGCGATACGGCCAGCGCCACGCGGGTGTACCGGCGGCTCGCGGACGCGTTGCGCCGTGAACTCGATGTCGAGCCGGAGGCCGAGACGGTCGCCGTAGCCAAACGGGCGAAAGAGAAAAGGTAAAAGAGAAAAAGTGCTTCGCTGCTTGGAGCCGTAAGTATCAAGAAGCACAGCACTTTTATCTTTTCTCTTTCCTCTTTTCTCCGCGCCGCGGCGAGAGCGAACGCGAGCGTCGTAAGCAGTGCGTAAGCACGCGAGCGGAAGATGCACGCCGTAAAGGAAAACATCACATGGCTGGCATCGGAATCATCGCAGTGGCGCTCATGCTGTTCGTCAGCATCACCCGCGAAGAGTCGTAATCGTCACGCGCTCCTGAAGCGCGCTCTCCACAACTATAATTCCGGCATCGCACCAGGAGATCGTCTCGGCCCATACGAGATCGTCTCGCGCATCGGCGCGGGAGGGATGGGAGAAGTCTGGAAGGCGCGCGATTCCCGCCTCGGACGCGATGTCGCGATCAAAGTCCTTCCCGCCGAATTCGCGTCGGACGCGGAACTGCGCGAGCGATTCGAGCGCGAGGCACGAGCGATCGCGAACCTGAGCCACCCGCACATCTGCACGTTGTACGACGTCGGCGACGGCTATCTGGTGATGGAACTGCTCGACGGCGAACCGCTCGATCAGCGGCTCGAGCGCGGACCGATGCCGATCGAAGACGTGCTGCGCTACGGCGCGCAGATTGCCGAGGCTCTCGATCGGGCGCATCGCGCGGGAATCGTGCATCGGGATCTCAAGCCGGGCAACGTCATGCTCACGAAGTCCGGAGTGAAGCTGCTCGACTTCGGGCTTGCGAAATCGGCGCGCATCCCGACGGACGACGACGACCTGACGCGGCCGAAGACGCTGACCCAGACGGGGATCGTGGTCGGCACGCTCGCGTACATGGCGCCGGAGCAACGCGAAGGGAAGGACGTCGATGCGCGCACCGACATCTTCGCCCTCGGCGCGACGTTGTACGAGATGGCGACGGCGAAGCTCGCGTTCGACGGTCGACGGATCTCCGAGCTGCGTCCAGAGATCCCCGCGGCGCTCGATCACCTGATCACGAAGTGCCTGAGCCGGGATCCCGAGGAACGGTGGCAGAACGCGCGCGATCTCGCGGGACAGTTGCAGTGGATCGCTGCGTCTCCACGGGCCGTACCCGCAGAGACGCGCGGCAGGACGCGCGAGCGCGTCGCGTGGATCGCGCTGCTGCTCACACTCGCGGTTGCGGTCGCAGCATGGCTCGCCATGCGTCCGCGACCGCGGGAGGAGATCGTGGAAGCGGCGATCCCGACGGAAGGTGATCCCGAGGAAAACTCGGGTCCCATGCTCTCCCCGGACGGAAAACAGCTCGCCTATGCATCGGCTGACACCAGCGGGAGGCGTACGGTCCGGATTCGCTCGATCGAAGACGGGACAACGCGGTCGCTGAGCGGGACCGACTACGCGTATGCGCCGTTTTGGTCCCCGGACGGGCGTTTCCTCGCCTTCTTCGTGAGCAATGTATTGAAAAAAGTCGCCGTCGCCGGCGGCGAGTCTGAGACTGTCGCGAGGGGTGCCTGCTGCGCCGGAACGTGGAGCCGCGACGGCGTGATTCTCCACTCCGACGAAGACTTGATTGCCATTCATCGGGTGAGCGCATCGGGCGGGGAGTCCTCGGTGACGCTGAAGGCGTCGGCGGTCGGCGCGGAGAGGTGCTTCTGGCCCTCGTTCCTCCCCGACGGAAAGCACTTCCTCTTTCTCGCGTTTGGCGGCGACGCGGAGAAGCGCGCGCAGGACGGAATCTGGCTGGCGACGCTCGACGGCCGTGAGAAACCTCGCTTCATGACTCGCGCGGACACGAACGCGGTGTATGTCGAGCCCGGATACCTGTTGTTTGCGCGCGATGGTGTGCTTCGGGCGCAGTCATTCGATCCGAGGACGCTTCGGGTCACGGGCGAGCCGCGAACGATCGCGCCGATCCAGAGGCATCCTCGATTCGCGGCGTTCACCGTGTCGAATTCCGGACTGCTCGTTTATCAACCGCCCAGCGATGCGCCGCCCTTCGAGGTCGTTCTGAAAAACCGAAAAGGAGAAGTCCTGCGAACGATCGGACCAGCTGCGGAGTACCGCGCGCTGCGTGTCTCGCCCGACGGGCAGCATGTGGCGGTGGCCCGTGCCAATGAAAAAGGCCGGGCCGACATCTGGGTCACCAGTATTGTCGACGGCACATCGAATCGCTTCACATTCGATGAGCGCTCTGAGTTGTGGCCGGCATGGTCTCCGGACGGCGAGCTCGCGTACTCGATGGTATTTCCCGGGAACGTTTGGAGACTCATCAGAAAGCGAGCGAACGAACCACCGCAGACCATCGTCGCGCTTCCGGGGGCGGCTCTGACGCCGCATGACTGGTCGCCCGACGGCCGGCACCTCGCGGCCGATCGTCTGGCCAGCGGCAACGTCGATGTGGTGGTGTGGTCGTTCGCGAAGCGGATGTGGATGCAGGTGGCGGCAACTCCGGCGTTGGAGTCGACGACCTCCTTTTCGCCGGACGGCAAATGGTTGACCTACCTCTCCGATGAGAGCGGTCGCAACGAGGTGTACGTCCAGCCGTTCCCACCCACCGGAGAAAAACATCAGATCTCCTCGAGCGGAGCCCACGCGCCTCGATGGTCGCGAGGCGGCGAGATTTTCTGGGTCGATCCGAGCAATCACCTGACCGTCACTGCCGTCGCTACGACGCCCGCGTTCCGTATCGGCGCGTCCGAAACGCTGTTCCCGATCGATCAGCCTGGTTTCGTCATTCCGCGATACGACGCCATGCCGGACGGCAACGTCCTTGTCATCGCGCCGGTGCGCGCACAGTCGAAACCGATGACGCTCGTCGTGAACTGGCGCAAGCGTGTCGAATGAGCGTTTGCACAACGTTGACGCGCTCGAGCAACGCCGCCGAAAGGCGGCGTTTTGCCTTGGATGCAGCGCATAGAATGCCAGCGCGATGACCTCCGAGAAGCTCACGCGCCGAGCTCGCGAGCTTGCCGACGCCTGCGCTCGCCAACTTCTCTCCTGCACCCGATGATCGGATGGCCGAAGCGGCCGCGGAGATCCTCTCGCGCTACTCAGGCGAACGCCCGCTGATCGCGACCGCCGCAGGCATCCTCGTGATGGTCGCCGAGACACGTCCGTTCGATGAGGCGCCGCTCGCGAATGGGCCTGCGCGCATTGCCGCCGACACAGTCCGCGCTCGGTCTCAACCGGTTCGTCCGGGCCGCGGTGTTCGGCGGAAGATCGGGTGGCGTGGACAATCTCAACCTGATCTATGCGATTGCGAACTTCCCACCGACGGTCTTCCTCCGCACGTCGGGCGGCGGAACGCCTGTGGCCACCACGGCGCAGCCGACGACGACCGAGTTCCTTCGCGACATCGCCGTCGACGTGAACGACTGGCAGAAGGCTTACGTCGTGACGGATGCGGGGAACGTGTACTCGACCTCCAACGCCGGCGCTTCGTGGAGCAACGTCACGGGGAATCTCCCCAGCGGCTCGACGGACCTCTGGACGGTCACGCACATCCCCGGAAGTCCCAGCCTGATTGCGGTCGGCGGCGTGAACGGCGTGTTCCGCATGGCCACCAACAACTCGGGCGTCTGGAATCAGCTCGGCATGGGCCTGACCAACGCCCTCGTTCACGACCTCGACTACGAGTCGACCGATGACGTGCTCATCGCAGGCACGCTGGGCCGCGGCGCGTGGAAGCTCACGAACGTCGCCGGCATCCCGCCGGATCCACCCACGAATGTCGTGGCCTTTGCGACGACGTCGACGAACGTGTTCGTCAGCTGGACCGCCGGCTCCGGCGCAACGAATTACAACGTGTACCGAAGCAGCAGCGGCTCGTCGTTCACGCTGCTCGGATCGTCGGGCACCACCTTCCTCAACGATCCGACGGTCTCCGCCAATACCGCGTATCTGTACAAGGTGCGTTCGGTCTCCTCGGGAGGTCTCGAGTCCACGGACAGCAACATCGATCTCGCGACGACGGTCATCTTCACCGACTCGAGCCTCTCCGGCATTCCCATCAAGGCTGTGCACTTCACCCAGCTCCTGACGGCTGTGAATGCGGTGCGGACGCTGGCCGGTCAATCGGGCATCGCGTTCACCACTCCGGCGCCGGCAGCCGGCGTCGCCATCCTCGGCGCACACGTGAACGATCTGCGAAACGGGCTCACTCCGGCGCGATCCGCGCTCTTCCTCCCCGCGCAGGGTTTCACCGACGTGCCAATCACCGCGGGCAGCACGCTCATCAAGGCAGTCCATCTCAACGAACTGCGCAACGGAGTCCAATGACGTCGTGTGGGGCGGCGGGAGATCCTCCCGCCGCTCCACGGTAAGCACCCCGTAAGCGCCCCCGCGGAAGATGCGCGTCGTCATGTCGCGCTACTTCTTCGCTCCGATGCCCATCACCGGCCACGTGAATCCCGGGTTGCCGATTGCGCGGGAGCTCGTGGCGCGTGGCCACGACGTTCGCTGGTACTCGACGCCTCGCTTCAAGAAAGCGATCGAGTCCATCGGCGCGCGCTATGTCCCGTTCCGCGAGGCAATGGCCCTCGACGAAGAGAACGTCGAAGGCACGTTCCCCGATCGTCCCGCGGGCGGAATCAAGCAGCTCCAGTACGACATCAAGAACCTCTTCGTCAGCATCATGCCGGGCATGCTCCGCGACTGCGAGGCAGAGCTCCGTCGCGAGCCCGCCGACGTCGTCGTCGCCGACAACACCTCCGCCGTCGGCGAGGCGCTGCACACGAAACTGGGCATCGCCTGGGCCGTGTACGGCATCAGCATTCTCACGATCCCCAGCCGCGACACCGCACCGTTCGGCCTCGCGCTCCTGCCGAGCTCCACGCCGATCGGACGTCTTCGCAACAAGCTGCTCTACAAGCTCGTCGACCGCGTGATCTTCCGCGAGGCCAACGACCACAACGAAAAACTCCGGCGCGGCGTCGGCCTCCCGCCCCTCGGCTGCGGCATCTTCGCGTTTGGCCGCCGCGCGGACCTCTATCTGCAGGCCGGCATCCCGTCGTTCGAGTATCCGCGCACGGACATGCCGGAGAACCTGCACTTCATCGGCGCGACCGTTCCCGCGCCGCCGGCCGACTGGACTCCGCCGTCGTGGTGGGGCGAGATGGATGGACGCAAAGTCGTCGTCGTCACGCAGGGCACGATCAACAACGACTACGACCAGCTCATCCGCCCCGCGATCCGCGCGCTGGCGAGCGAAGACCTCTTCGTCGTCGTCACCACCGGCAGCAAGCCAGCCTCGGAAGTCGGCATCTCGCCGCTCCCCTGGAACGTGCGCGTCGAAAGGCACATCCCCTACGCGCACCTCATGCCGCACATCGACTTGCTATTGACCAACGGCGGCTACGGAAGCATCCAGATCGCGCTCGCGCACGGCGTGCCCGTCGTCGCGATCGGAAAGACCGAAGAGAAGCCGGAGATCGCCAACCGCGTGCAGTGGTCCGGCATCGGCGTCGGATTGAAAGTGCAGATCCCGTCCGAAGCGCAGATCCGCAACACCGTATCGCACGTACTCGATACACCCACCTACGCCGCGCGCGCCGAAGCTCTCGCCTACGAGCTGTCGGGCCTCGACGCCGCGAACGTAGGCGCCGACCTGCTCGAAGAGCTGGCCGGCGCGGAAACGCTCGCGGAGAGCGCGTAAAGGAAAGATCATGGCCGGCATCGGAATCATCGCAATGGCGCTCATGCTGTTCGTCAGCATCACCAGAGAAGAGTCGTAAGCTTCGCCGCCCGTGACGGCGGCGTTTTGATTACGGCCACTGTGTGTTCGAGCACTCGAAGTTTGAGCCCGAAGTCGATAACGAGCTGGAGATGATCGGGGCCGGTCCGGAAGTGGAGAACAGGCCTGCGTTGCACAGAGAGATCCCATCCCCATCCGAAAACTGATCCCACCAGTCCTTGAGGTTCAGCGTGCACACGGCGCTGCTCGGCTCGCTCATTGCGTAATACGCATTGACGTGAGACAGGCCATCGATCGCAGTCGATGCAGGTGTCGTAAAGATGCCCTCATAGTAAGGCGCGGGCACATTCGCGATCATGACCTCAATGGGTCCGCCTGCCTGACGAGGTTTCAGGTGCAGTTCCTTGATTTCCTTCATCGTGCTTGCGGAGATGACGAGGTTTCCGTTCGTCTGCAAATCGAATCGAGTGTCCAGACGTCCCTCCGCGTCCGCGGGCAGGCTCAGGCACTCTTGCAACTTCCCCTCGGGTAACGCGAACACGGCAGCTGCGCCGGTGTATGGCGCTCGATAGGCGGCAGTGAGCGTCTGCCTGGCGGGACAGAGCTTTTGGAGCTGCGGCAGCATCACACCCTTCAAACTGGCGGGTTGGTTCGTGGCCCCGTTGGTGACGAAGCGAACGAAATCGCCGTCGAGGGGGACATACAGGTAGACCGTAGTCGGCTCACCGCCGGCTGACGCCTGATTGTCTGACTTCAGTGCTTTGGGTGGTCCCCATCCGTCCTGCGAAACGAAGCTGTTCTTATGAAAAACGATTGCGGCGATATGGTCCTGGACATGGGAGCCGCTCGGAATCGCGTCGGCGCGTGCACACGGGTCATTCGCGATCCTCGCCGTTGCGGGAGCCATGTTCATCGAGCTGCTCGAGGATGGGCTCGTATGGACGACGCGCGGCAGAATCGCTTTCACACCGCAATCGTTCGGGAACTGTTCCGACCACGTCGTCAATCCCACGAAAAAAATGATCACATTCGTTACGGCTGCCATGAGAATCCTCCGTCATCGTTTCAAACATCGGTGAGCAGCTCGACCGGCGACCACGTGGCCGGATGTCCCAGCCGCGGGTCGGGTGAGCGCAGAGCGTCGACTTGCGCGGCGCGCAGCGCTTCCGCGGGCGGCATTCCGGCGCGCAGGTGCGCGTGGAAGCGGCGGAAGAGAGCCGCGGACACGTCATCGTCGACTTCCCAGAGCGTTCCCACGACACCGCGCGCGCCGGCGGTGAGGAACGCTCGCGACAAACTCGACATCCCTGCCACATGCAACGCATTGCCGCGGAGCGTTCCGCATGCCGCGAGCACGACCAGGGGACTGCGCTCGAGGCGAAGCTGCGCAACCTCGCTCGAGCCGAGAATTCCGGAATCATCGCCGGCGCCGGCGAACAGCAGCGCGCCGTGCGAGCTGGTCACGTCGCTGTTCGCGTGGCCGGCGAAATGAATGAGAGCGCTGTGACGTACATTCTCGACGAAGGCCGTGCGCGTTGCTGCCTCGCCCGCGAGCAACGTCGCGCCGTCGTACATCGCCGCGATGGCCACCGCTTCCTCGCGGCTGGCGGGAAGCTGCGGATACGCCGCGGTTGGCGGATCGGCGATCACGAGAGCTGCTAGCCGTGGCGAGCCCGCGGCGATCCCGCGGGAAAAAGCCGCCGATGGGGCAAAGCGGAGCGTGAATTCCTCGACGAGATACTGCTTCGTCTCCGCGTTCCACAGCGCGGCGAACGGCAGCGCATGCAGTTGGCGGTCGGGAACGATGATCAGCTCGCGCACGCCGGTGAGCTGGGATCGCAGCGGTTCGATCAGCACGCGGCGAATCGCGGACGCCTCTTCCCGGACCTCTTCGATGGGCACGCGCCGCCGCATCCGTTCGGCGAACGCCGACACTTGCGTCTCCAGCTCGCGCCGCTCGATCTCCATCGACTCCGCCACGATGCCGTTGCGCGAGACGCAGAACGCGACGGTTCTTCGCGGCAGCACCGCGTATTCGACGATGAGCACGCCGTGCGGCAGCGCGGACCTCGGCGCCGCGATCACATGGACCGGCTGCGGATCGATCAACGTGCGCGCGCGATCCGCGACCGCGAACGCGCCCGCTACGTCGCCGCGCGTGAGTCGCAGGTCCACCGTCTCTTCGATGATGTGCGCGGCGATGTCGAGGAATCGCAGTCGCGATTCTCCATCGCGAAGCGTCGTGCGCTGTTTCTCCACTTCATCGAGCGCTGCGGCATAGTCGGCGAGAGCATTTGCCTCATCGCCGGCGGCGCGCCGCGCCCGCGCCCTTTGCAGGTACGCATCGGGCAAATCGATGCGCGCCTCGACGCCGGCAAAAAACTGGATGCTCCGGTCGAGCGCGGAAGTGGCGAGCAGCGCGTTGCCGTTGTTGCGGCCTGTCGCATCGGCGAGAGCGATCTGCGCGCGAATGGACTCCCGCAGCGCGGGATCGGCAACGAGCTCCACGCTGGTGCGCGCGCGGGCGAGTGCCTGCTGCGCGCGGCCGAAGTCGCCGCTGCTGGCAGCGTAGCGCGCTCGGTTCGCCGAAGAGAAAGCGTCCTGTGCGGCGTCCAGGTCTTCCCCCGCGAGGAGATCGACGATCGAAGCCGCGGCGGCCGTGCGGCCGGTCGCTGCCAGTGTCCCCGCCGAGGTGTGAATGATCGTCACGAGGAGCTTCTGCTGGCCCGCGGCACTCAGTCCGGCGAAGGTCTGCAACCGCAACTGCCAGGCGAGATCGCCCTCACCGATCATCTCGATCGCCATGGCCGCGAGCCCGTCGACGTAGAGGGCGTGAACCTGCTCTCCGAGGGAGCGGAAAAGCTTTGCGGAATCGGTGGCGTAGCGCGCGGCGCTGCCCCAATCGCCGGCTGCATTCGAACAGACGGCCAGCTCCCATCCGATGTGCGCGCGCAACGCCCGATGGCGCTGCGCATCGACGCGCAGGAGAAGCTCCGTGAGCTGCCGTCTGCCCTCGTCGCCACGGTTCTGATTGAACGCAGCCATCGCGGCGTAGTACGACGCAACGTCCGCCATGGGACTTCTGCTGCGCGCGAACGAGGCCGCGGCGCGGCGAAATTGTTTCTCCGCGGCGCCGGGGCGGCGCTTGCTGGCGTCGAGGCGAGCATCCCGATACGTGCGATGCGCGCCGGCGAGTGCCGCGCGCGTCGCGGGATCCGCGCGCTCGATCGCGGCCACGGCGTCGGCCAGCAGCTGTTCGGAGTTGAAGCGTGCGAGCGCGTCGCCGATCGCGCGTGCGCGTGCGAGCGACGCCTTTGCGCCCGTCTCGTCGTGCGCCGCTTCCGCATCCGCCCATTGCGCGAGCAGAATCCCTTCCGCCGCGCGGCGCGCATCCTGCGGGAACTGCCGCACGAGCGCGTCCGGCGCCATCGTGTCGAGAAGTTTCGAGTCGAAAGACGAAGAACGCCGCTGCAGGCGCGACAGATGCCCGCGCGCTTCGTTGCTCCATTTGCTCGACGGATCGAGCGTGAGGTATTGCTGCCACGCATCGCGCGCCGCGTCCTGCAGTCCCATCGCCTCCAGGATCAGCGCCCGATTGAAGTGCGCCTCCGCCGCATTCGGCGAGAGCCGAAGCGCGTGATCGGCGTCGGCCAGCGCCTGCGGAAGCTGCGAGGGTCGTTTCCCGCTCGTCGCTGCCGCGTAGCGCGCCGCGGCGAGGTCGTTCCACGGTTGCCAGTCCTTCGAGGCCTGCGCCGCATTTTCGAGCGCCTCCACGCTGTCGTTCGCCCGGCCGATCAGGAGAAAGGCGACGCCGCTCGCGTGCCGCGCCTTCGCGTCCGTCCGGTCGCGCGTCTTCTCCAGAACGTCTCCGGCGGTGCCTGTCAATTTGAGATCGGCCGGATCGGGAGCGCTTACGCCGCGCGAGGGCGGCTGGAGCCGCGCCCACGGGAAGCGTGCGAGACGTGGCTCGAGGAGTCGGTGATCGGCCGGTGCCGAGGCGATGAGCCGCGCGATGGGATCCCGCGTCATCAAGGGAACGGTCATCACGGCCACCGCGAGAACGGCTGCCGCGGCGAGCCACCAGGCGCGCGGCGAACCGACCCGCCCTTCCCGCACGAACCGCGCCGTCTCCGCGATCACGGTGCGGCATTCGTCGCATCCGCTGACATGCTCGCTGACGGCGGCGATCTCATCGCGCGACAACGCGCCATCAAGAAAGGCAGCCATGGTCTGTGCTCCGGGATGACGCGGGGCGTCTTCGTTCATGGCTCCTCCGTATGCAGCCCCGTACTCTCATCACCCGGCATGGACGGACGCGCGTTCTGATTTCCGATGTCGAAGTGAACGAATATCTCATTGCGTCCGATGAGGTCGGCGACATCGCTCCATGGGAAACCGGCCCCTTCGAGCTCGCCTTTGATCGCCCACAGGTTCCGCTCGATGCGGCGATAGGTGTGCTTCTGATCGAGCTTGAAGGCGCGCGCAATCTCCACCACGGGCATCCCGCCTTCGAACCGCAACTGAAGGATCAATCGATCCTCGGCCGGAAGGCGGCCCATGATCTCCGAGATCAATCGCGAGAGCTCCTGCGATTTGCGATGCCGCTCCTCCGCGAGGATGGACTCGTCCGCGTCCGCGTCCGCGGGCCGCGCAATGGTCTCCTCGGCGTCGTCGGCCAGGGAGACGTTGCGCCGCCTCGGCGGGCGCGCCGGAAGCTTCGCCTCGAGGGCCTGCAGGGAAGCGGGACTCACGCCATCATGCTTCGTCTGGAGAAGCGGGACCGCTTCCTCCAGCGTGCGCCCATCGCGATGCCGCAGCCTCTCGAGATCGACCGCCAGCGCGCCGAGGCGCTTCGCTTCGGCCGATGGGTGCCATTTCCCCCACAGGTGATCGCTGTAGTCGAGCGCCATCCGCACCACGACCGCGCCGATGTACGTCTCCAAGCTGCTACGACCTTCATACGCGCGAAGGATGGCGTAGTCGTTCTCGACCAGCCGCAGTTGGACCACGCCCGAGAACTCCTCGGCATCGGACGGATCGAACCGCTGGCGGCGTGCGGCGTAGCCGATCGCACGCTCGACGACGTCCAGATTGTCGACCAGCAGATCACGAGGGTCCAGGACCGAGCTCCCTTCCTTGTACTTAGGAGGGTCGCGCAAGAGGGCAATCCACACCCCCCGGCCGCGGCCCGGCGCCGAAAATTGTAAAGGGTGTCCGTCTAGGCTTGCCGAGAAAAGGAGACAACGTGGTCATTCAGCGATTCGTCCTCGCTCTCGCGGTGGTCGCCGCGGCCAATTCGCTTGGTGCCTGGGAGGCGGCGTTTGCCGGCGAAGCGATCCGTCAGCCCGCTGTGCAGAAGAAATTTGACAAGCCGTTGGTCCCGCCCGAAAACGAGGCGCCCCTGATCAATACCGACACGCGGAGCGCGATTCCCGATCAGTACATCGTGCTCTTCAAGCGGGACGCCGGGGTGCATGACGTAGAGGCGCTGGAAGCACAGGTGAAAGAGCTCGGTGGAACGGTCCTTTTCAGCTATCGGACTGGAGTCCTCGGCTTTGCCGCCCGTTTCGGGGAGGACGTGCTGGCGATCGTGCGCGCGAATCCGCACGTTCAGTGGGTGGAAGCGGATCAGAAAATGAGAGCGAGCTCCGTGACCGAGCCCGCTCTGTCACAGGGCATCGATCGCATCGACCGGCGACGTCTTCCCCTCAACACCACATTTCAATACACGGAGACGGGACAGGGCGTACACGTGTATGTCCTCGACAGCGGCATTCGCATCACCCATAAGGAGTTTGGCAATCGCGCTTCTGACGACTTTACGGCAATCAGCGACTGCAATGGAAAAGGTGACTGCGGCGAGGGACACGGGACTCACGTGGCCGGCACGGTGGGCGGCAAGACATACGGCGTCGCGAAGAATGTCCGGCTTCATTCCGTGCGCGTCATGGATTGCAATGGCCATGGCGAGGAGTCCGCTGTCATCGCGGGCGTCCACTGGATCACAGCCTACAGCCTCCGTCCCGCCGTCGCCAACATGAGCATCTCCGGGGACAATCCGTTGCCATCGCTCGACAACGCCGTCCAGGAGTCGATCGCGTCGGGGGTGACGTATGTCGTCGCGGCCCACAATAGTGCGAGGGACGCCTGCAACTATTCACCGGCTCGCGTCCCGGAGGCAATTACCGTCGGCGCGGTCAATCCATCGAGCGACGTGCGCTGGGCCATGTCCAACGATGGTCCATGCGTCGACCTGTTTGCGCCCGGCGTCGCCATTCTGTCCGCCGGCATTGCGCATGACACCGCCACGAAAATGAAGAGCGGCACGTCCATGGCTGCTGCGCACGTCGCCGGCGTTGCCGCGCTCTATCTGCAGAGCAACCCGCGCGCAAAACCAGCCGACGTCTGGAACGAGATCCATCGCAACAACAACGTCTCGAGCACGCCCAACTGGGATGGTGTTCGTAATCCGGGCATCACTTCGAGCACGGCCTCGCCGAACGAGCTTCTGCACTGGGGAGCGCTCAACGACGGCTACGACGACGGCGATCCTCACATCACGACCGTCGATGGCGCGCATTACGATTTCCAGAGCGCCGGCGAGTTCGTGCTGCTGAGCGGCGGCGGTGTCGAGATTCAGATGCGCCAGACGCCGGTGGCTACGACGGTCCCGCCCGGACCCGACCCATACGACCGCCTCGCGACCTGCGTCAGCCTCAATACCGCGGTTGCGGCACGCGTCGGCTCTCATCGCGTCACCTACCAACCCAATCTGAACGGCCTTCCTGATCCGAGCGGCATGCAATTGCGAATCGACGGAAATCTCGCGCCGCTGAATGCACAAGGGATCAATCTCGCGGGAGGCGGTCGCGTTGGGAAAACAGCCATCGGCACCGGTCTCGAGATTCGATTCCCCGACGACACCGTCCTCACGGCGGTGCCGGGATGGTGGGCCGCGCAGGGAAAGTGGTTTCTCAATGTCCACGTCAACCGCACGCGCGCGACGGACGGAATCATGGGTGCCATCGCGCAGGGCAGCTGGCTGCCCGCACTTCCCAATGGGAAATCAATGGGGCCGGCGCCGCCCTCGCGCCATCAGCGATTCGTCGATCTCTATCAGACCTTCGCGGACGCGTGGCGCGTGACGGAACCCGCCAGTCTCTTCGATTACGCGCCCGGCACATCGACCAACACTTTCACCATTCCCGGATGGCCTTCGGCGGAACAAGGTTGCACGCTGGCCGGCGAAATGCCGGCCGCGCCCGCGGAACTGGCAGTTGCGCGGGAAGCGTGCAGCGGCCTGCTCGGTAAAAACGCGAGAGCCGACTGCGTCTTCGATGCAATCGTCACCGGCGAACGCGAATTCGCGAAGACCTATCTTCTCAGCCAGCAATTGCGGTTCGGTGCGACGTCGATCGTCGTCACTGCCGATCGAGACTCCTCGGCGCAAGGCAATAAAGTGACCTTCACCGCCAACGTTTCACTGCTGACGCCACGGACGTCTGCCAACTCGCGGAGTGTGATTCCTACCGGAACCGTGCAGTTCTTCCTCAATGGCGACAAAGCGGGCCAACCGGTACGTCTCGACACGAACGGCCGCGCGACTTGGACCACGTCCCGGCTGCTGCCGAAGACGCACGAGATTTCCGCGCGCTATTCACCGCGAGCAAACAGCGCATTCCTGATGAGCAGCAGCGCTGACCGCGCACACACAATTATGGACAGCGAGTAAACACGGCGCGCGGAAAACCATTACGGCGTCCGTCTAGGCGGCCATTGAAGGAGGATATATGGCCACAGAAAAACGCCGTTCGAAACTCATTCTCGTTGATCCCGATCCCGGCGTCCGAACTCAGTCGCTCGCCATTTACACGCTCGATGCTGCCGGAGAGGTGCTCAGCGCTGCGCCGGTCAGCGCGGAAGGCGACTTCGATCTCTCCGCCGAGACGCTGGCAAAGTCGTCGCGCGTCGTTGTCGCACGTGCCGGCGGTGAAAAGGAAAAGCCCGACCTCGCCAATGCCGTGTCGTTTCACTCGTATGAAGTGTCCGAGCGGCTGAAAGTCGGCGAGTCGATCGAGCTCGGTGCCACACAGATCGGGATCATCTTCCCGCCGAGGCGGTGCGTGGAAGGCACGCTGCGGCACTGCTACCCGTTCCCTCTCGCCGTAAAGAGTCTTGCCGCCGAACTGAGCGCGGTGCCAAGGATCGCGGAAATGTTCGACGTCGCGACGACGCCGTTCGACGCCGCGGCGTTCAAGCCGTTTCCGATGTTCCCGCGCTGTCGTCCGGTGTGCGACGGCGTCGTTGCAGTGTACCGGCGCACCTGCTGCTGCCCGCCGATCTATTATCTCGATCCGCGCATCGAGCTGCTGAAGAACCGCCTCCGCGAGGTTTTGGTGGAAGTCCCCCGGTTTCCCCGGCCGATTCCGGAGCCCGATCCGAGGCGGATCAAAGAGGCCATCATTCAGAACGGCGCGGTCGACCAGTTCAAGGTCAACGCGGCGGCGGACCTCCAAGCGCTCTCCATTCTGCCGCCGGCCGAACAGATTCCCTACATCAACGTGCGGCCGTATCTGCTCCACTACTGCTGCCACTGCGGTCCGGCGCAGAAGGTGGGCCAGGGATACCTGCGTCCGGACGGAACGTTCCGCATCTGTTTCTTCGACAATCGGCCACGGTACTTCTGCTGGAACTCGTATGCGTTCGTCGTCAAGCAGGTGATCAACGGAACGACCGTCACGATCTACAACGGCGTCGCGTCAAACAACTGGTTCAGCGACCTCAGCGACGTCGACCTCGTTACCTATCACCCGCGAACGATCAACTGCCGCGAGGTCGAGCCATCGGTGAATCCGAATGCAGTCTTCCTGCAGGACATCGGCCTCACTCCGGCGTGGCGTCTGGGCAAGCCGACAAACGGCATCAATCCCGCCGGACCGTACGCGCCGGTCTTCACCGATGGTCTGATCAATCCGAACGGTGTCGGCGGCAACCCGGCCAACCGCAACCTCGGCGGAACGCTGAACCTGCGCTTCTTCATCAGCGAGAGCCTGCGCGGCAACGCCAAATATTTCCGTCTGAGCTACGTGCCGTCGACCAATCTCGCCGCGACGCCGACTGTGCTGCCATCGATGACGTGGAATTACGTCGAAATCGCCGGTTCGTCGGTGAACGTGGTTCCCTATCCTCTCGGCGCGCCTGGCAGCGATCTTTCGGAGATTCCGTACTGGCACGACCGCGCCTGGATGAGCGGCCAGTATCACGGGGAGCTCGACACCTCCGGTCTCGACCCGGGGTGGTATGTGCTGATCCTCGAGCTGTTCAACGGGGACGGCAATCTCATTCCGGCAGGAATCACCTATGTGAGCTGGAACACACCGACGACTACTGACCCGGTGCCGTTCGCGAAGCTGCTCGAACCGCTCTATGTCGACAACCGCTCGTGCTACGGCGAAATCAACAACGTGACGGCGCCGGCCAGCACTGGCTCGGACCAGGACTGCCTCTATCTCGTCGGCGGCGCTTCGCAGCAGGTACGATTCGAGTACAGGGCCGGGTTCCCCGACCCGAACTTCCTCTGGTCGTATTCGTTCTGGACGCACCGCGGATTGACGGGTGGAAACCGCTATCTCATCAACGGCCGCACCACGAACTCGGCGTGGCCCTGGGATTCCGTCGACTCCGACATCGGCACGTTGCTGGAAGGTCACCAGCGCTGTGCGCTCGCCGCGAACCTGTCCGTGTCCGCCAAGACGACGGATGGCACCAATAACCTCGACGCGCAGGCGACCGATCAGATCGCATTCTCGCTCGAACAGTCTCCCTGGCCGTAATGACTCTGCACGGGGGTGCGGCTCCGGCCGCACCCCTGTTTCCGAACACATGGGAAGAGTGACATTTCACGCATGATCGAGCTCGATTTCGACGCGGTCGTACTGGCGGTGCTCGCCGTGTGGCGAGTGACGCATCTGCTCGTCGCGGAGGACGGCCCCTGGAACGCGTTCACTCATCTGCGACGCGTGGCCGCGGTAGTTCGACTGCAGCGTCTGGCGGACTGTTTCTATTGCGCGAGCATCTGGATCGCGATTCCGTTTGCGCTGCTGATCGCGCGGGAGTGGCCGGGCATTGCGATGTGCATTCCTGCGCTTTCCGGCGGCGCAATCGTGCTCGAACGACTCACCGCGCATAACGATGCCGCGGCGTGGATCGAGGAGGAGAAATCATGAGTTGCTGTGGTCGTCCCGGAGGTTCAGCCGTACCGCCGAGAACGGGCGTTGTAATGACTCGTTCGAATGTCCGCCCGACGCTCACTGTGTTCCGCTACGAAGGCGAGAGCGCAATGGAGGTCATCGGACGGGTTACAGGAACGAGGTATCGATTCGCCGGGCGAGGCTCGGAGGTCGCAATCGACATCCGGGATCGCCAGTCCGTGAGTCAGGTGCCGCATTTGCGGGAAATACGGCCCGCGTAATTGCTCGCGGAAAACCGTTCATGCGTCCGTCTATGCGGCTACTGAGACAGTAGCGCGCACACGGATCAAGAAGCAGTTCATCAGCCTCGCAATGAATCGGTAATGGACGGAGGACATTTATGGCATTCACCGACAACTGCAGCATCTTCGCTGCATTCCATGAAGACGGCTTCAATCGCATCATCAGCCATGTGAGGAATCAGCGGCCGTCGCTGTTCAACTACGCCACGGCCGATGTCGCGGCCAATCCCAGGCTGCTGTGTGAGGTCATCCGCACGCATCCGATCGTCCCTCAACGCGGGAATCCATTGGTCACGATCGTCGATCCGCTGCCGATTCCTGGCACGCAGTATGGGGTCAACTTCGCGGTCCAGCTCACCGATCTGGAGATCGACTTCCATCCGGGCGACGTCTTCAGACTTCCGCCGGAGCTCGATCCTCTCGCAAAACAAAGTCTGGCGATCAAGCTGCGGGTCTGTGGCGGCATCGGCTGCCCGCCGAGAGAGCTCGTCGACAAGCTCACTCCTCGTCCGCCGCGTCCGGACGACAAGAGAAATGACAATCAACGCGATCACGGTCGCGTGAACGAAGACGACAAAAGGCCGCTCATTCCGCTCCCCACCGACAATCTGATCTGTTTCTGTGTGGACGCCTTTGCAACCGGCGGGGTGCGCATCGCGACGTACCACGGGAAACCTTATCTGGAACCGTTCCTCGACGGATTCGAGATCGTCGACATCCGGCCCAGGGGGCTCGAGGACGGCATGGAATGCTACATCAGCCTCGTGCTCCGGCTCGCGGTTCTGCCGGGGCTGCGCATCCTGCTTGCGCATGCGCCGCTGAATCTCACGCAAGGCGTGCCGGACCTCTTCGTGGCGACCAACGTGGTCCTCACGCCTACGCCCCTTTCCGCGGCGGTTCCCAACAATCCCGCAATCGAAGACGACCTGCTGAAGGTCTTCATCAACGCAGAGGTGATCTGATGGCACACCTGACTGTTGCAGCATCCGAAAAGGCGTTCGTCATGCTGTTCGAAGCAATTCGCGACAACTTCCAGTTCGCGAAGTCCGGCAGTGACAGCTTCGGCCCGTTCACCGCGGGCTACTCCGTCGAGGCGCATCTGGAAGGAGGCTCGGTCGATCTCCGCGCCGACAACACGGTGCAAATCAAAGAGCTCGACATCAAGTTCGACGAGCTGGATCTCACCCTCGGAATCGACCTCCCCGAAGTCTGCATCGGCGGCTTCTGCATCATCCCTTCATTTTGGGGCTGCATTCTCCGCGCGCCGAAAATCTGCGTGTTCGACGACAACCCCGACATCAGCATCACGTTGCCGCTCGGCAATCTGATCACGTCCGAGGTTTCGGTAACGGGACGATTGCTGACGAAGTACCACGTGAATCCGCTCCGTCCCGGGGGCATGAACGACTGGGACGCGCAGGATGCCGTTCCGTCGCTGGCGAACCACTGGCAGCTTTTTCTCGATCCTCAATTCGTGGACGTCGACGTATTCGATATCGCCGACATCGTGGGGGACCTGCTCGAGAATTTGCTCGACGCCGCGGTCGACAATCTGCTCGGCTTTCTGCCCGGATGGGCGAAGTCCATCATCAGAGGGATCTTCGGCCCCATCATCAATGTCGTCCGTGTCATCCTCGATCTTCCCGATGACATCCAGGAGTGGATTTCGGATCTGCTGAACGTGAGCTTCGGAATTCTCGATTTCATCCTGCAGCTCATCGCCGACTATTTCGCGAACAAGTATCCGCTGCACCAAATCGAAGACCCGTTCCCGATCCTCGACGCGACGCCGAATCCGAACCCCGGGGCTCCCGCATCTCTCGTGCCGGTGAAAATCCCGATCCGCGATCTGCTGGTCTTCAACAACGATCTCGAAATGATTCTCGAAGGGAATGTGGGGTGATCCGATGACCGCAAAAGTGAATCGCCAGTTGCTCAATACGACGACCTTCGACAGCAGCGCGCTCGGAATGCTGTCCATGATCGTTCATCAATTTTCTTCACCCGGGCGTTATCACGCCACGGTGATGCGCGGCGGCCGCGCCGTGGCCGAGGTTCCGTTCAGCGTCCACGAAAAATCGGAAGCGATGCAGCTCGACATCGATCTCGCCCGTGCAGAGAGCGATGCGGACGGCAAGACGTCCGATTGCAACTGCAAGGACGAAAAACAACCGGCTGCCGTGGTCTCGTCCAAGGGTTACGTCCTCTTTCACGCCTCCTCGGGCGCCGGCTATTCGGTCGTTGTGTCGAACGAAATCGACAAGACAAGGTTCGACAGCACGAAGCTCGGGAAGGGCGATCTCTTCGCCTTGTCCCTGCTCGAGCCAGCGGTCTATTCCATCGCCAACACGGTGAGCGATGCCGCCGGGGAGATCCAGGTCACCTTCACAACCGAGACCGCCAAGCGAATCCATCAGCTGGAAACGATCCATGTCAACGTCACTGAGAAAAAGTTCGACGCCGACCGCATCGAGGTGGCCTCGACGCAGGGACTCGTCTTCCACCTCGAGGCTTCGGCGCGAATCGTGATTGCGAAGAAAGGCGGCGACCGCGACGACAAGCGCGGGAAGCCAGTGATTCGCTGGAGGAACCCGGCGACGAAATAGCGATTCTCAGTACGCATTCGCCGCCCTATGGCGGCGAATGCGTACGTCAGTGGCCGGGCAGAGCCGACTGCATTACACCCGCCTCCCGAAGCCGTCCCGCGATCGCGGCGGCGATCGCATGCGCCGCGCGCTCGTCCGGATGTCCTCGCCCGCCCGGCCACACCCGCCACGTTCGATCGAGCGGCACGAACACATATGGCAGGCGCGGCTCATCGAGGATCCTGCGGCGCAGCTCGCGCTCCCATTCCGATTCCGGTCCGAACTGCGGGACGACGATCAGCGGCACGGTGCCGCGCTCGCGCGCGAGCTCCACGCCGGCGCGCAGGACCGCACGCGTGGACGCGATGCCATCCTCGATCGTGTCCGTACGGCGATAGCGAACAATTCGTCTCGCCAGCGTGAGGAGTCGCCAGCGCCGCTCCGGTGGATGCCAGCGCAGTTGCGCATCGAGATGAGGACGATCGTCGTCGAGGTTGCGGTCGAACAGCGAAGGCATGAACAGCGTCACCGCGGCCACGGGATGCCGGAAGCGCGGCAATTCCGCCTTCAGTCTCAAATACGCCTGATCGTTCGCATAACCCGACACGGCGATGTTCGCGCTCTGCACGTCCAGCATCCGGCCCGTCTGCGCCGGGATCGTCTCCTCCCAAGTCAGTCGCTCGCCGAGGATGATCGACTCGCCGGTGAAGACGACGGTGGGGCGCGTGAGGTCGACCTCTTCGCCGATCTTCCGAACGCGATAGCCGTGACGATCGAATGCGTATTCGATCGGACGTCCCATCCGCTCGTGCGGGCCTCGACGCGCCGGGACGATGATCCAGCCGAGCGTCGGATCGAGACGGCGCCGCGGCTCCATCAGCGCGGGAACTTCCTCCGCGGCGCGGAACGACTGTCGCCGCAGAAGCATCTCCGCCGTCACGAACGCCAGCACCACCGCGAGTGCCGTCTGAAACGTGAGCAGAGGATTGCGCACCAGCAGCAGCGCCAGCGGCCGTCGCACGACGAACACGAGCAGTGCGCCGAGGATCGTCGCGGCTATGCGCGCGCGGAACAGCATCACCACGTACTTGCCGTGAGTCACGAAAAATCCGGGAAGGAAGTGCCGGTTCAGCCATGTTTCGTCGGCCGCGATTGCGCAGGCGATCAGCGCGAGACCGGCGACGGCGAGCACAACCTGCGTACCCACCGCCCGGTCCGACTTGTGCAACGCGGTCTTCCCGTCATGTCCGCGCGACTCGTGTCCGGGGCCGGGCTCGATCGGATTCTCGCGCCCATTCACCGCTGGATCTGGAGCGATCCCGGCAGGCGCGTCGAGAAGCTGCGCCGCTTCGGCGAGACCGAGATCGACGGTGGACGCGACATCCTGCGCGCCGCCGAGCTGACTCCCGATCCCCTGCTCCGGCGTCTCTACATGCTGCATGCGATCGACGAGCACCGCCACGGCGTGCTCTTTCGCAGGCGCGCCGCGACGCTCACGCGCGAGCTGCCTGCGGATTCGAGACCAACCGCCGACGGACTCCGGATCGCCGCCGCCGGCCACGGCCTCGACGATCTCGAGGTCGATCAGGAGTCCGACGATCGCCTGCTCGCCTTTCTGCACGTCGCCGAGAAAGCGGCCGCGCGCCGATTCACCGTTTATCGCGACGTCATGGAGCACGACGCCGCCACCCGCGCGGTCTTCGAGGACATCCTCCACGACGAGATGTTTCACATGAACTACACGCTCACCCAGCTCGTCCGCGTTTCTCCGCAGCGCCACCGCGTCCACTTGTGGCGCGCCCGCTTCAGCCGTCTCTGGAAGGCGTACCTGCGCGTGGCCGTCGCGATCGCGGGCGTCATCGGAGGCCTGATCCTCACCATTCAATACTTCCTCGTGCTGCCGCCGTTCGCATTCCTCGCCAAGCGAGCCGCGCGCCGCGGGCGCCGCGGCTGGATTCCGATCGCGCCCGATCGCAACGACTCGATCACCAGCCAGTACTGAGGCCATGAAGATCCTCGGCATCTCCGCGCACTACCACGACTCCGCGGCGGCACTCGTCGTCGACGGCGTTCCCGTCGCCGCAGTGCAGGAGGAACGTCTGTCGCGCAACAAGAACGACGCTTCCTTCCCGCTCGCCGCGATCGAGTGGTGTCTCGATCAGGCGGGGCTCGAGCCCGACGCGCTCGACGCGGTGGTGTTCTATGAACGTCCGATGCTGAAGTTCGATCGCATTCTCACGTGTGCACTGCGCGCGTTCCCGCATTCGTGGCGATCGTTCCCGAAGGCGATGAAGAACTCCCTCGGCGAGAAGGTGTGGGTGCGCGGCATCATCGCCTCGCACCTCGGCGTCCCGGCGCGAAAGATCCTCTTCACCGAGCATCATCAGTCTCACGCCGCCGCGGCGTTCCTCACCGCGCCGACGCGGCGGGCCGCCATCCTGACCACCGACGGCGTCGGCGAGTGGGCGACGCTCACGGCCGGCGTCGGCGAACGACAACCGGACGGCGCGACGAAGATCGAGCTCCTCCGCGAGATCCACTTCCCGCACTCCCTCGGCATGCTCTATTCGACGTTCACCGCATACCTCGGCTTCGCCGTGAACGAGGACGAATACAAGGTCATGGGCCTGGCCGGATACGGCCAACCGGTGATGGCCGATCAGGTGCGCCGCCTCGTGCGCCGCACGGAAGACGGCGCGTTCGAGCTCGATCTCGATTACTTCGAGTACCACAGCACAGCGCGGCGATCGTATTCGCCGCGGTTCATCGATCTCTTCGGACCTCCTCGCGATCCGAGCGATCCGATCGATCTCACCACGACGGAAGGAAAGCGCTTCGCCGACATCGCCGCGAGCGTGCAGCGCGTGCTCGAGGAAACGCTCGTCGATCTCGCACGCGCGCTGCAACGCGAGACCGGACTCGAGGACCTCTGCCTCGGCGGAGGCGTGGCGCTGAACGGCGTCGCGAACGCGCGCATCCTCGCAGAATCGGGATTCAAGCGTCTGTTCGTGCCGCCCGCTCCGGGCGATGCCGGCTGCGCGCTCGGCGCCGCGCTCTACGCCGATCGCATTCACTTCAAGAATCCCGACCGCGAGATGCCCGACCATCCGTTCTGGGGACCGTCCGTGCAAGGCGCCGATCTGGCGAGACTCGCGCACGAGGACGGACAGGACGTCGAAGAGCTCGACGACGCGGCGCTCCTCGATCGAACGGCGGATGATCTCTTCGCCGGCCGCATCGTCGGCTGGATGGACGGCGCGCTCGAGCTCGGCCCGCGCGCGCTGGGACATCGCAGCATCCTCGCCCCTCCGCACACGACGGCGATGCGCGATCGCCTGAACCGCGAGATCAAATATCGCGAACAGTTCCGGCCTTTCGCACCGGTCGTGACGGCCGAAGCGGCGGAGCGCTATTTCGAGCTGCCGCCGGGCGGTACGCGCTTAGCGCGCTTCATGTCCGGCGTTTTCCCGGTGCGCTCGGAATGGCGCGACAAACTCGAGGCGGTGACGCACGTCGACGGCACGGCGCGCGTGCAGGCACTGGAGCGTTCGATGGCGCCGCGGCTTTACGCGCTGCTGGAAGCTTATGAGCGTCGCAGCGGAATTCCGGTGTTGCTCAACACGTCGCTCAATCTCGCCGGCGAGCCGATCGTGAACCGCGCGGTGGAAGGGTTGTCGACGTTCCTCCGCTGCGGCATCGACGTGCTGATCGCCGACCGCACGCGCGTCACCAAACGCGGATCGCTGTTGGAAAAGAGGAAGGAGGCCTGACGTGTTGAAGAAGAGCGGCAGACTGCGACGCGGTGCGATCGTGTTCGGCAGCGCCGGCGGATCGACGGCCCATCTCGTGCGCGGCCTGTGGCGCTCCGACGGAAACAAGCGATGGCTGATTCCGCTGGCCATCTTTCTCTGCCTCACGGGACTGCTGCTGATCGTGGCTTCGAGCGTCGAAGCGCTGGCGCCGTTCATCTACTCGATCTTCTGAGGACGAGATTCGTGCTGGAGCTGCTGGCCTGTCCGAGCTGTGAAGGCGCGCTCGCCGCCGACTGGTCGTGCGGCCAATGCGGCTCGAGCTATCCGGCAAGCGACGGCATTCCCAATCTCCGTCTCGCCGGCGACGCGGCGACGGAAACCGTGCGGCGCTTCTACGAAGAAGCGCCCTTCCCGGGCTATCCGCCGCACGACAGTCTGGAGTGGCTGCGCGCACGCGCAGGCCGCAGCGCGTTCGCGCGAATCCTGGACCACGCCATCCCCGCCGATGCACGCATTCTCGACCTCGGCTGCGGCACGGGTCAGATGAGTCTCTATCTCGCGCGCGCTTCGCGCATGGTCATCGCGGCAGATCTCACACGGCCATCATTACAACTCGGCGCGGCCGCGGCCCGGCGTTTCGGTGTCGACGGCGTGCAGTTCGTCGAGACCGATCTGCAGCGGCCGGGTCTGCGCAAGGGATCGTTCGACGTGGTTTATTCGTCGGGCGTCCTCCATCACACGCGCGATCCGCGATCGTCGTTCGCCCGGATGGCGCGGCTCGCGCGTCCGGGCGGCATGATCGTCCTCGGGCTCTACAACGCCTTCGCACGAATCCCACTGCGGCTCAGGCGTCTCATCGCGCGCATGACCGGATATCGCTGGTTCGCCTTCGATCCGGTCTTGCGCGATCGGCGCAACGAGCCTGCGCGGCGGGAAGCGTGGGTGCGCGACCAGTATCGGCATCCCGAGGAGCGGCGGCATACGCTTGCGGAAGTGCAGGGGTGGTTTGCGGAGAACGGCGTCGAATATCGGCGCGCGTATCCGAGCGCGCTGTTGGCCACAGAGTCCGACGATCTGTTCGCCGGCGCGGACGACAACTGGGTCGTGGAGGGCTGGCTCGCGCAGCTCGGCTGGATGCGCAAGCTCGGCCACGAGGGCGGCTTGTTCATCACGGTCGGACGCCGGGTGGAATGAATGGCGGCGCATGAACCACAGGCTGCGCTCAATCGCGCCGAATGGATCACGCTCACGGCACTCGGCGGCACACTGATCGTTCTGCGAGTCATCGCCCTGTTCCACTGCAGCGTCGACTCCGACGAAACACATCACCTGCACGTGGCTTGGGGATGGACTGCGGGACTCGTGCAGTACCGCGACGTCTTCGACAACCACGCCCCGCTGTTTCACATGCTGTCCGCGCCGCTGATCGGATTCCTGGGCGAGCGTGCGGACATCGTCATCCTGATGCGCATCGCGATGGTCCCGCTCTCGATCGTCGCTCTTCTCTCGGCGTTCTTCATCGCCCATCGTCTGTTCTCGATGCGCGTCGCGTTGTGGACCATGATCGTCGTCGCGGCGTATCCACCGTTCTTTTTGAAATCGCTCGAATACCGGACAGACAATCTCTGGACCGCTCTCTCGATGGCGGCCGTCGCGCTCCTGGTCGCGGGACGGCGAGTGCTGGCCGGATTCGTCCTCGGCTGTGCGCTCTGCACGTCGATGAAGACGCTGCCGCTGGTGATGGTGTTGCTCGTCGCCGGTCTGGTGATTCACTTCCTCATCGACCGCAACGGTTGGCGGTTGCCGACTGGCGGTTGGCAGTTCTTTGCTCCTGCGGCGGCTTTTCTCATCGCTCCTTCGATCCTCGCCGCTTTTTTCTATTTTCAGAACGCCTGGCATTCAATGCTGTACTGCGTCTTCGAGTTCAATCTGCTCGCGACGCGGCTGCGCGCGCATCCCGGCCTGAGAGGCGTGTTGTATCTCGTCTGCCTGCTGCTGATGATTCTGTTCGCGGCGCGGATCGGCGTGCGTATGGATCGTCACCGGTTCCTGTTGCTGTTCGTCGTCGTCGCCTTCTTTCTCACGACCCAGGCCTTCTGGCCGATTCTGTCGCAGCGCGATTACCTCGCCGTAATGCCGCTGATGGCGATGTTCCTCGTCGCGTACACGATCAGCCGCGGCGCCAGCGTGGTTGCCGTGCTCGCGCCGGCGGCGTTGACACTCGTCTTCCTGGCGTCGCTCTTCCGCTACACCGGCGGTTTTCGCGATCGCGCGGGCGAACAGATCGCCGCGATGCGCGAGGTCCTCGCCCTGACTCGGCCGGGCGACTGCGTCATGGACCTCAAAGGCGAGACCATCTATCGCCCGCGGCCGTTCTACTACGCTCTGGAAACCATCGCCCGCGCCGCGATCTCCCGTCATCTCATCGCCGACACCATTCCGGAGGCGGTGATCGCCGGTCGCTGTCACGTGGCAGGAGCGGATGCTTTGTTTTTTCCCCCGCGCGCCCGCGCGTTTCTCACCAAACACTTTCTCGACCTCGGCGCTTTGCGCGCCTCCGGGCAATGGATCCGCAGCGATGGCTCTTTCTCCGTCGCCGTCCCCGGCCGTTATGTGATCGTTGGAAGGAACGGGTCGGTTCGCGGAGTGCTCGACGGTTCTGCCGTCGGTGGTGCGGTCTCGCTGGATGCCGGGAATCATCGCTTCATTCGAGCGACGGCCGACGAGCGCCTCGCCTGCTTCTGGGCGGATGCATTCGAGCGCGGCTACTCCCCGTTTCAAAGACGGAGTTTTCGATGAACGCACTCGAGCGCGTCCTGATCGTCGCTCCGCATCCCGACGATGAATCTCTTGGCGCGGCTGGCCTGATCCAACGCGTCACGGCGGAGGGCGGATCGGTGCGAGTGCTGTTCGTGACCGAGGGGGAGAACAATCCCTGGCCGCAGCGCTATCTTCATCGCCGATGGTTCCTCGGAGACGAGGATCGAAAACGTTGGGGAACATTGCGCCGAGCGGAAGCCGAGCGCTCACTCGCGATGTTGGGCGTCGCGGCAACCGCCGCCGACTGTCTCGGCTTTCCGGACCACGGACTGATTCGCCTCGCGCGCTCGAACGATCCGAGTCCCGGCCAGGCGTTGGCGCGAGTGATTGCGGAGTACGCGCCGACGCTCGTCGTCTCGCCTTCCGCCTTCGACCTGCACGACGACCACCGCACGGTGTCGTGGTACCTGCACACGATTCTGCGCGACAGCGGCGTGCCGATCGTGACGTACGTCATTCATGGGCAAGGTGCGACCTCGCGCCTCGTGCGCGCACTCCACCTGACGAAGCAGGAACGGCGACGCAAAGAAGCCGCAATCCGCTGCCACGAATCGCAATTGCTCTTGAGCGGTCGGCGTTTCCTCTCCTACGCCACGCCCGTCGAGCGTTTCTACTGCGACGAATACGACTGCCCGGCCCTGGAGTCGCTATGGACGACACTGACGAACCGGCTTCGCCACGCGGCCCTGGTCCTGAGCGACGGACTCACAAGTGCACCCACATCAAACGGAGTTTCGCCATTGGCGGGCAATGCCGCCGCTACGGCACAGAAGCCATGAGGTGATACATCCATTGTGGATGGGCGTTCCCCCGACGATTGTTTGAACGCCGGCCTGTCACGCCGGAGGTCGCGGGTTCGAGTCCCGTCGGCCCCGCCAAATTAAAGCTCTCCTGCGCCGCGACTTCGCGGCGTTTTGTGTTTTTCAGAGGGGTCGCTTAGAAAATTGGAGACTCGCAAAGTCACTCGCAAGATCGCGATTTTCGCGAGCGAAAACCTGCGCGGACCCGCGACCAAACGCTGCAATGTTCTGTGTAGGGCCGGCAATCCTGCCGGCCCTTTTTCTATCGCTGAAACGTGATTTCCCCGGCGCGCACACGCTCCCATTCCTCCTCCGTCGCCGGTCCCACCGTGAACGATCCGTATTTCGGATCGACGGCGTCGTTGAGTCGGTGCTGCCAGCTGATTGGATCGGTCGGAGCATCGGGATCGATCAGAACGAGCCAGACGAACCGCTCGATCTCGCGATGCTGCAGTTCGTTCCGTTCGATCGCTCCCTGACCGTATTCGGGATCGGCGCCTTCCACCGGCGTGTACGTGGCCTTTAGCAGAACGAAGTCGCAGCGTTCATCACTCATACACGGCATCGTAGTCATGAAGACAGCGATCGCGAAAAACGCGAGGCAAGAGATTTTCATGATGATTGTGGTGGCGAGGAAGCGCAAAGCGGCAGATAGCCGTCCGTGTGGAGACTCCAAATGTACTCTAAACGAAGAGCCGGCCACAAGGGCCGGCCCTTCCGATCAGACTACCGCGCTGTCGCGCTGGCGGTGTTCGAAGCGGCGGAGATGTTGCTCGCGGCGTCCGTCGCCGTCACGTAGTAGAAGTACGTCGTGCCGGACGACAGTCCACTGTTGAGATAGGTCGTTACCGTAGTCGTGGCGATCTGACTGAATGGCCCGCCCGCACTGGTCGCGCGCCAGACCTGATATCCAGTGACTCCGACATTGTCGGTCGACGCCGTCCACGTGAGATTGATCTTGCGCTTGCCGCTCTGCGCCGCCGCGAGACCCGAAGGCGCGGCCGGCGGTTGCGTATCGCCGGCGTTGCTCACCGTGACGGAGACGGCGCTCGAGGTGCCCACGTTACCCGCGGCGTCGTACGCCTTCGAGGTCAGCGAGTGGGCGCCATTCGCCGACGTCGCGGTGTTCCACGCCCAGCTGTACGGCGAGCTCGTGTCGGTGCTCTGCAACGCGCCATCGAGCAGGAACTCGACCTGCGTGACGCTGACGTTGTCCAAGGCGCTCGCTGTCACTGTCGTGGTGCCGGAAACGGTCGCGCCATTCGCCGGCGCGGTGATCGATGTCGCGGGAGGAGTCGTGTCATTGTTGACGGTGGCGTTGACCGCGACCGAGGTGCCCACGTTACCCGCGGCGTCGTACGCCTTCGAGGTCAGCGAGTGGGCGCCATTCGCCGACGTCGTGGTGTTCCACACCCAGCTGTACGGCGAGGTCGTATCAGCGCTCTGCAGTACGTTGTCGAGATAGAACTCGACCGTCGTGACGCCGACATTGTCCGAAGCGCTTGCCGTCACCGTCGTCGTGCCGGAAATTGTCCCGCCATTCGCCGGCGCGGTGACCGCCGTGGTGGGTGGCGTCGTATCCGGAAGCGCCGCTCCGTCGTCGAGCGTGAAGCTGCGCGGCAGTCCAGCGGCCACCACCTCGTTCGGCCCCTGCGTCACGGCGCCGTCCGCCGAAACGGTGAAGATATTCAACCCGTCGGTGGTGATCTTAATGTTGCCCACGCAATATCCGGCGTGGCTCGTCAGGGTTCCCGCCGGCGCTCCCTCCTCGGTCTGCAGAATGAACGAAGGCGGAGCGGTAATGCAGGACGCCGACTGCGCCAGCAGCACATGCTCGACGACGTCGATGCGTGGAAGATCCCAGCCGGAGGTTTGTCCGGCACCGGTCGCGATCACCGACAGCGCCGGATCGGACAGATTGAACACATCGGGATTCGTGCTGCTCTCGCTGCCGTGATGATTCACATGCAGTACATCGATCCCCTTCGCGCTGATGAGCGGAAAGGCGCCGCCGGGCGAGATTGCTTGAATGACCGAGGTCTCCACGTTGAGCTGCGCGGTAGAGCGGCCGGTGCAGCTGTCGGATCCGCCGCCCAGGTCGCTCGCCCACAGCCAGTCGAAGCCGCCGTATTGAACGAGCACCGCGATCGAGCGGTCGTTCTCATCCGACACGCCGACGGAACCGCCGCCGATGATCGCGCCGTTGCGCGCAATGCAGGTGAGCTTCGCCCCGCTGCCGAGATCGATCACCGTGCCGACCGGCATCGCCACCGGAGCGCCGGCGGTCGTCGTCGCTGCCACAGCATTCCATCCGTCGACGCACGTCGACGCGTAGCTCGAGCCGTTGTAGTACTGCTTCACGCGAACGTTGTAGCCGGCGTTGATCACCTCGTCGAGGCCGCCGATATGGTCGCAGTGCTGATGCCCGCCGATGATGTAATCCAGGCCGTTCGCCGGCTGGATGCCGATCGACTGGAGGTAGGGAACGACCTTGCTCGTTCCCTTGCCGGTATTTCCGGCTTCGAGCAGGACCGTGATTCCATTCGGCCCTTTCACGAGGACGGAATCACCCCATCCGACATTGACGTAGTGGATCTCGAGCTGCTGCGCGTGGAGAGAAAACGCGAGGAACGACAGGACTGCCGGGACAACCAGACGAGCCAGTCTCATGGAGCCCTCCATGTTCGTACGACATGCGTTGTTGGAGTAAAGCGGGCGGTTCCTGCGGGGAGTCCTCTACATTGTGTAGGCGTACTTGACAATTTGCAATCCGCCGCAGCTTCGTTCAGCTATCCTGCGGCGATGGACTCCCGCTCGGCGATTCCGTCGTCGTCGCGCCGAGCGGCGTGCAGAAAAAGCGCATGCGCCCCGAGCAGATGTTCACGATCGCGCTCGACGGTGCGGTGCTCTCGCGTCCCGATGATCCGGCACTGCATCCTTCGGAATGCAGCTCGCTGTTTCTGAAAGCGATCACACTTCGCGGCGCGGGCGCGGTGATTCACAGCCACTCCATTCACGCTCGGGCCGCGCGCCTCGACCCGCCTCCCCGACTACCAGCGCCTCGACTTCCGCGCAAGCCGCTCCGCCGGCGCCTTCAGTTTCTTCGTGGAGCTCTTCAACGTCCTCGGCCACGAAAACGTCACGCGCGGTTTTGACGTTGACGGGGTGCCTCACAAGGTCGGCGTTTTTCCATAGGTCGATCACTCGGGCTACAGTACCCGCCGCATTCCGCGGCTACAATCTCTGCTCCGTGCGCAATCTGTTCTTCAAGCTCCTGCCGTATGCGATGGGCCTCGGCCAGTGTCTCGTGCTCTGGTGCCTCTTCTTCCCGCCCGCATTCCTCGATCCGCTCGGCCTCTGGCGGGTGGTGATTCTGCTCCCGCTGCTCATCGTGGCCATGCTCGCGTCGTCGGCCGTGGTCCTGGCCATGGCCTTTCCCGAAAATCCGACGATCGAGCGGGTGGTGCAAACACCGCCGCTGCAGATGGCCGGTGTGGTGGCCGGCCTGCACGAGCTCGGATTCGAGTCCGTCGATCCTCCGATGCGCGCCGGTCTGCGCCCACCCGTCACGATCTGGGCGTACGCGCATCGCGAGTTCGGATGCTGGGCCGAGGTCTACTGCACGACCACGCTGCCGCAGAAAACGGGCTATGGCTTCTTCGCGCTGTTCGCCAGCGACGCAGGCGGGCTCTCGTCGGCCGCCGATCCGACTCTGGGCATGGTCCCGGTGCGCAAAGGATCGTTCAAGCAGATCCTGCCGGGAGCGGCGCCGCGGCAACTGCTCATGTTTCATCTCGCGGCGCAGGATTTCCTGGCCGAGCGCGGCGCGCGGTTCGATCCGCCGGTGCTCACGGACGTCGAGACGACACTCCGCCGCTCCCTCGCGAGACAGCGGCGCGCGGTGACCGAGAATCCGTTGAGGACCGCAGCCATCTTGCTCTGGCGCTCCATGACGAAAACGAATCCCCACAGGGGGCCGATCTCCGAACAGAAGGCGGCTGTTCCATCGCTGCGCGCGCTGGGCCTGAGGGCGAGCGCTCACGGCTCTCCCACCACGATGAACGGCGCCCAGTAGAAGGGGTGCGCAGTGACGCGGTCGTGCAGGAGCTGCAGCGCCGCGCGGCGGAGGGCATCCGGCTTCGACGCGCCCGACAGCAGTTCGCGATGGAAGGCGATCATCAGACGCGCGGTCGGTTCGGAGGCTGCCTTCCACTGGCTCACGACCGCCGTCGGACATCCGGCCGTCTGCAGTGCCCAGGTCATTCCGATGAGCCCTTCGCCTGCGCCATAGCGTCCGCGGGCGCTGTCGCAGGCGGAAAGGACGACCACGTCGGCGCGCAGCGAGAGATCAGCAATCTCACGTGCCTCGAGGAACCCATCCTCGCTCCCCCCTTCCGGCGCGGCGAGGAGAAGCGCGGAGAACATCGGCGCGCGCTCGTCGAAGACGCCGTGCGCAGCGATGTGGAGAATGCGATAGCGAGTCGCTTCGCCTTTGAACGTTCCCTCGTTGGCCGCCGCGCCGACGAGCACTTTCACGTCCTTCCCTCCGTACAGCCGGCGGATGGCCTCGACCTCCTGCTCCGCGTGGGGCAGCGGGCCGACGGAGGCATCGCGTTGGAAGGCGAGCGCCTGCCGGGTCATCGCCGGCGACAAAGCCGGATTCCCGAACGCCAGCAGTTGCCCGAGACCATCATCAACTGCCGGACGTTGCGTCGTGATCGACAACGTCCGGATCGACGATGAGTAGAAGAGCGGAATCCGCTCGAGGACGTGGCGTCGGGCCGGATCGACGAGCACATGGAACGGCAATCGCCACAGCACGTCGTGCGGAATCACGCAAAGGCGCCCGGCGGAGCGGAGCTCGGACTCGACAGGGCCGAGCAGCAGGTCGTAGAACCGCCGGGCATCGTCGGTGTAGCCGAGGTCGCGCTGCTCGATTGCACGGATGAAGCGGGCCGCGAGCGTCTCGAGGCGCCGCCGCGGAATCCTGACGAAGTGCGCCGTGGTTTGGATCGCGCCGTCGCGGCCGCGGCGCGCCGTGAGAATGACGACGCCGTCGTCTCGCACGACGTACTCGACGAAGAGCGTATCGCTCAGCGCCGGCGGAATGGCCAAAGGCTTCTCGGGCGTCGGTCGCCGCATCGGATGCGCGACGTCGAGCTCCGCGCGGAAGCGCTGCAGATCGATGCGCACAGCATCGCGCGCGGCCGTCAGAGATCGCGCTTCTGCTCCCTCCGATTTGCGCACGAGGAGGCGATTCAGTTCCGCCAGTTTTCCATCGAGCTCACGCTGCCGCGCTTTCTCGGCCGCGGTCATGACCGAGGAGACGTCGACTCTTCCCTGCGCGACGATCATGCCGAGCGTGCGTGCGCGCAGCAATTCGGAGAATTCGAGCGCCTCGCGCGCGCGGCCTCGGGCGACGAGAATCTCGGTCAGCTCTTCGTACGGAGCCGTTTTTCCTTCGAAGTAATGGACTGCGGCGCCTTCGACCTGCGACCGTTCCGCTTCGATGGCATCGACGGCTTGCCGCAGCATGGCCTCGGCGTCGGCGAGGCGTCCCATGCGTTTGAGAGCGCGTCCGGCCGCGTTCTGCGCGTGCCAGGCCGACCAACCGGAGAGCGGTTCCTTCGCCGCATCCGGCGGCGGAAGAGCACTGGTCGCCGCGGCGAGTGCCTCGGCCGGCCGGCCCTGAGCAAGCCGCAACGTGCTGAGGATCGTCATCACGCGCGCGCGGGCGATGGGATCGCTCCTTGGGACGCGAGCGAGTGCGTTCTCGATCGCGGCGTCGGCTTCGCGAAGGCGCCCGGCCTCCATCAAGCCGTGGGCGAGACTGGCATAGAACGTTCCCATCTCGTCTTTGGATCCGGTCAACATCGTCGCGGCACGACGAAACTCCGCGATGGCCCGGTCGAAGCGGGCGAACATCAAATCGGCCGTCGCCATGTTGTGAAGGGCGTACCCCTGCAGGCGTAGGTTGCCGGCGGCGAACGCCTTCTGCCACGCGATCTCGTTGTAGCGCCAGTCGGTGTCGTAATCCTGAAGGAGGTAGTACACCAGCCCGGCGCGGCGCGCCCCGATGGACTCCCCTTCCGTCCATTCATAACGCGCCGACCGTTCCCGGATCTCGTTCGCAGTCTGAAGGGCAACGCGAAGCTCGCCGCTCTGGACTTGCACCAGGCACAGATTCTCCAGCGCGATCAGCCCGAGCCGCGGATCGCGAAGCTCGTCGGTCATCGCCGCGGCGGCGCGGATATCTTCGAGCCCGCCGGAGTCACGCGCTACCCATTTCGTCTGCCCGAGGGAGAACAGCGCATCCGCAATCGCATCGGCATCACCGCTCATGCGCGCGAGCTCGAGCGCCTCCGCACTCTCCTCCAGACCCTGCCCCGCTTTTTGGCGGCGGCGAACGTCGGCGAGGCGCTGCACGGTGTACGCTTCAGCGGCGAGATCGCCGCCCCGCGCGGCGAGTTGCCGCGCGAATCGGAGAAGCTCTGCTGCACGTTCGAACTGATGTTCCACGGCGTGCCGCGCGAGCCAGCGCGAAACCGCACCCTCTTCGCCCGCAGCCTCGCCGGCGAGAATGCCTTCGCGTTCATTTTCCTGGGCGTCCACGAGGGCGATCGCGATCGCATGTGCCTTCGACATCGCACGTTTGACGCGACAGCCTCCGGCGTCGCATGCGATCGTCAGCACCCAGCGAGCGGGCCAAGATTCCGTCGTCTGCGACGCGTTGCGCAGGACTCGCGATGCCACGAGATCGAGAGCGACGGTCACTTCGTTTTCGTTCACCGTCTCCGTCTTCGCACGGAAGGAATGAACGTTCACGCAATGGCTGGACACGAGCAGATCGCGCGCTTCATCGCCGTCGATGTCGCCCAGCGAGGCGACCGAGCCGGAGCCGAGCACGGCGACGAATCCCTCGACCGCGCGCGCAATTTCATTTTCAGAGACGGCCCACGCCGTCGCGGACGGCAGGATCAGCAGGCACACGGACAGCAACGCGGTGGGGATGCGGACACCGCGCGGTTCGTCGCAACGGTCCCGCGGATTCGACATGTCGAGCGGTACAGAGATTACGCGTCTTTCTTTTGACGGAAAAAGAGGCTCTGGATTACCACAACGACGGCGGGGTGGGCTGTTCGGAATGATTCGCCAGACCCCGCTCGTTCGCCCGAGTGGTGCGCGCATTCCCCGGCCTTCTCGCCATCGAAGCGTTCGTGAGCCTCGCCTGGGCACGGTTGGCGTTGCGTCTGTCGCCCCATCGCGTATTGCGCAACGCCGTCGCGCGACGCGGCGAGGGAGCCGATCCCGATTCGCGGCTGATCGAGATCTTTGCGGGCGTCGCAGCGCGAACGCCGATCCGCCACACATGCCTGCACCGCTCGCTCGCGCTGCAGTGGATCCTCGCGCGGCGCGGTACGCACGCGCGACTCTGCATCGGTGTCGGCGAGAAGCCGAGCCTGCTGCCCGGACATGCCTGGCTCGAGATCGACGGCCGCATCGTGAATGATGCTCCGGAGATCGTCGGCCGTTACAGGCGTCTGAACGTCTCGCACCGTCCATGAATCCACTCGATCTCTTCATCACTCTCGGCAGCGACGAGGCGACGCGACAAGGCGTCGGGCCGCTCGTCGCGCGCGAGCGTCGCCGCCGCGGAATGGACGTGCCGGCGGAGTTGGAAGCGCAGGAGCGGCAGATCGCGGCGACGGAGATTCTTCGGGAACGCGCGCTCGACGCACTCTTCGCGCGGTTCGAGAGTGAGCGGTTACCGCTCCTGGTGTTCAAGGGCACCGCACTCGCGTACACGCTCTACGAACATCCGGCGCTGCGCCCCCGATGCGACACGGACGTCGTCGTGCGCGACGCGGATGTTTCGCGGGCACGCGCGATTCTTCAACAGTGCGGCTACGCCGAAGAGCCATCCTCGGGCGCCGTCGTTTCGAACGCGCAGCGAATCTTCTCGCGCGTCGACGGATTCGGCGTGCGCCACGCGATCGATCTTCACTGGCGGACGCTGAATCGTCCGCGACTCGCGCGCTCGTTCGAGTTCGAAGAGCTCTGGAGCCGCGCGATTTCGTTTCGCTCGCTGCAATCCGTGCGCACTCCCTCCACCGAGGATGCGTTACTGCTCGCCGCAGCGCATCTCGCCGGACATCATCCCGGCGAGTCGCGGCTGATCTGGCTGTACGATCTGCATCTGCTCGCCGCGGTCGCCGACCTTCCCGAAGTGATTCGCCGCGCGCGCGGCAAGGGAATCGCCCGCGAGATCGCCGCGGCGCTCACGAGCGCCGCCTGCATCGACGACCGAATTCCGATCGGACGCCAGTCGCGCCTGCGCGAATTCGTCGAAGACCTGCGCTACACGAAAGGCGCGCTGCGCAAGCTCCGCTTCCTGCGCGACCATCTCCTTCCGGACGCCGACCACGTCCTCCGCAAGTACGGAGCGACCTCGCGAGCTCTGCTGCCATTTCTCTATCTTCGCCGGTTGTTGGGACTTTTCGGCCGTTCGCCGCTATTATCTGGTAGCACTCAACATCCCGTAGTCCCCGATGAAAAGAGCAAACCTGCTGTGAGGCAGGGACGCAAAGCATGAAGTCCACGCGCGCGTCGCGTGTGGATGGTTCGGCTGCCATTGGAGATCATTCATGCCCCGTAGTGTTTTGCCCCTGGTTCTCGCCTTCCTGACGCTGATCGGATGCGCCGGTTGCGCGTCCGCCTCCCGCGAGATCGACGAGAAAAGCGCCGAGCTCGTTTCGCGCGCCAACAAAGGCGACGTCGAGACGCTGATCCGCGAGTACTACACGGCGGAGCCGATCATCGCCTTCGCCGGCCAGGGCGTGACGAAGAGCCGCGAAGAAGGGCGCGAGAAGTTTCGCGAGATGCTCGAGCGCGGCACGATCGAGCTGACCACGCATCGCACCGAAGAGTCGGGCGATCTGTTCGTGCAGATGGGGCGGTGGAAACTGCGCATCCTCGCAGGGCCGGGCGATTTCCGCGAAGAAGACGGCGGTTACTTCGCCGTCTGGAAACGCGAGCGCGGCCAGTGGCGCGTGGCGATGCAGTCGTTCGCCCCCGAAGGATTCCGTGAAAACGATTGAGGCCGGTCCGGAGAGAGAGATGACCAGACATGCGAAGTTCGTAGCAGTGATCGCCGCGCTCGCGGCGCTGCCGCTGTGGGCGCAGGGAAATTCGGAGACACCCGGCCCGCCAGCCTGGGTCTCACAGGTGCGGCACTATCCCGGCGCGCACGACGTCTCGCGCCCGTTGCGCCAGATGAAAGGCTCGGAGCACGTCGTCCTCAAGCGCATCTACGATCCGCTCGCCAGTGCGCCGACCGGACCGACCGCGATCACACCGAGCACGACGAGCACATCGACGACGTCGTCGCCAAAATCTCCGCGACCGAAATTCGAGGTGGCGCCGAACGCGGGTCCCACGTGGCTCAACAGCACGACGTATCAGGGCCAGGGAGCGACGTGGCCCCTGGGCGGATACGTGATCAGCGGCGAGCCGCCCGATACGGAAGGCGCGGTCGGCAAGAACCACTTCGTGCAGCTCGTCAACTCGTCGATCGCGATCTTCGACAAAACCGGCAACGTTCTCCTCGGACCGCTCGACATCAACGCGCTCTTCGACGGGTTCCCGACGACCGACGGCAACCGCTGCGCGAAAAACAACGACGGCGATCCGATCGTCTACTACGACCAGCTCGCCGATCGCTGGATCCTGAGCCAGTTCGACGTCTCGCTGCCGCCCGGCGCAACCGATTACTACCAATGCCTCGCCGTGTCCACGTCCGGCGATCCGACCGGCACGTACTTCCGCTGGTCGTACAAGATCCCCAATCAGGATTTCGGCGACTACGAAAAAATCGGACTCTGGCCCGACGGCTACTACATGACCATCCGCGCCTTCGGCACGAGCGCTTTCAACGGCTCGAAAGTGCTGATCTTCGATCGCTCGAAGCTCCTCGTCGGCGCGCCGGATGCGACGCAGCTCGACAGCGGCTACCTCTGTTCGAACGCAACGCAGACCTCTCCGTGCGGACAGGTCATGGGCAAGCCGACCGCCATCGACGGCTTCACGCCGATGAGCCTCGACGGCTTCACGCCGCCTCCGGGGGCAATGCCCGGCGCCGCAGCGGCGTATTACCGTTCGATCTCAGGCTGCTGCTACAGCGGCTGGTTCGTCCGTTGGTACTGGCTGAAGGTGAACTCGAACCCCGACGGCTCGTGGCCCGCCAGTCCGACGCTGACGGTCAGCGCTCCGCAGAACATCACCGTCAACACGTTCAGCGTACCGGCAAGCGTGCCGCAGCCGGGAACGTCGCAAACGCTCGACACGCTCGCGAACAACCTGATGTACCGGCTCGCGTACCGCAACTTCGGCACGCCGTCGGCGCCCGATGACCGGTTCGTCGTGAATCACACGGTGAGTGACACGATCACGTCCGCGAGCGGCGCGACGGCAGGTATCCGCTGGTACATGTTCGACAATCCGTCGGGGAACAATCCGCGGACAACGCTCGGCACAGGAACGAACCTCGCGCCGCGCATCGTGCTGCAGGAGACCTACTCGCCCAACGCGGTCTCGCGCTGGCTCGGCTCGATCGCGATGGACAAGCGCCAGAACATCGGCATCGGCTACAGCATCACCAGCTCCACGACGACGTATCCCGGCATCGCGATCAACGGCCGTCAGGTCGGCGACAACACTTCGCTCCCGCTGCTGAAGGGCGAAACGGTCGTGCAGGCGGGCGGCGGCAACAACCCCCTGAACAACCGCTGGGGCGATTACGCGCAGACGTCGGTCGATCCGATCGACGACTGCACGTTCTGGCACACGAACGAGTACTTCGCGACGAGCGGAGACTTCAACTGGAGCACTGCGTTCGCGGCGTTCCGCTATCCCGACTGCGTGTCGTGCACCGCACCCGCGACGCCGACCGGCGTGATCGCGACGCAGAATTCGGCCACGTCCTACACCGTGAGCTGGGCCGCATCGAGCGGCGCGGGCAGCTACAGCGTCTATCGCAATACCGCAGCATGTCCGCAAGGGACGCCGATCAAGATCGCAACGTGCCCCGGCGCGGGCGGCTGTGCCGCGAACAATCTCTCTTACACCGACACGAGCGCCGTCTCCGGCACTTCGTACTGGTATGCGGCGACGGCGATCGACTCCGCGACCGGCAACTGCGAGTCGCTGCGATCGACGTGCGTCTCCGGCACGACCGGCGAGTGCGCGCAGATCCCGTCGTTCGCCGGCATCGACACCGCGTCGTCGTACTCGATTCTTGCGGGCGGCGTGGTCGCGAACAACAACTGCAGCATTCACCTCGAGTGGACGGAGGGGACGACCAACTGTCCCGACGCTCAGGGAATCGTCTACAACGTCTATCGCGGCACGTCCTCGAGCTTCGCGCCGGCGCCGGGCACCAACATCGCGAAGTGTCTCGCGACGACGTTCTACGACGACAACAGCTCGCTCACCGGCGGCACGACTTACTACTACAAGGTCCGCGCGGAAGACTCCACCACCGCGAACGGCGGCATCTGCAACGGCGGCAACGAAGACAAGAACACCGTCGTGCAGAGCGCGGCGCCCGGCAACTTCAGCTCGGTCTACTACGAGAACTTCGACTCGACGTCCGTCGGCTCAGTGCCCGCGGGATGGGCGCAGGCCGGCGAATGGCGCGGCGTGATGCAGTGCTCGCCCACGTACAGCGGCACGAACCTGCTGCACTGGGGCGGCAGCGCCTGCAATACTCAGTATTCGATCAGCAGAAACGACGACCTCACTTCGCCGACGATCAGCATCCCCGCCGGCACGTCGCGCGCGCGTTTCTCGATGTGGCACCGCTGGAACATGTCCGGCACCGTTCGCGACGGGTTGCATCTGCGCGTCTCGATCAACGGCGGCGCGGCAGCCGAGATCCCGAACGCCGCGTTTATCTCCGGCGGCTACACCGGCACGCGTCTCTCGGACAACGGCGACGGCTGCGGCACCAATCTGCCGTACAAGAATCTCGGCATCTGGGGCGGCCAGCAGAACACGATGAAAAACACCGTGATCGATCTCGATCAGGTGTGCGGCGGCGGCACGTGCGCAGGAAAGACGGTCCGCTTCTTCTTCACCGGCCTTTCGAACTGCACCGCCACGAACGATCTCGGCTGGTTCATCGATGACATTCAGGTCCTCACGAGCACGTCGAACACGTGCGTCGCACCTCCGGCTGCGTCGCAAGTGATGACCGTGACGTCGACGAACGGCCAGAACAAGGTCGAATGGGTCGCGGGAGCGAGCGGCTCGCGCATGCACATCCGCGTTCGCACCGATCAGTTCCCGAATGGCGTGAATGACGGCGGCGCCGTCAGCGGCTCGCCGTTCACCATCACGCCGAGCACGAAGGGATCGACGACCATCAGCGGTCTGACGAACGGTACGACGTACTACTACGCCGCGTTCACCGACAACGGCGCCAGCACTCCGGTCGCAACGGCGCGTTCGATCGCAGCGCGTCCGCAGGACACGGTCACAGGACCGGTGAAGTGGATTTACAACACGACCGCGGCATCGATGGCGCCGCCGGCCATCGGATCGGTGTTCTCCGTCGCAAACGATCGCTTCCTCCACTCGATGGATCCGACGGCGGGAGCATGGCCGACATCGCCGTCGACGTGGACACCGTTCCTCATGGGCGGCGCATCGCAGGCGCGTCCCGGAGTTCCGACCGTCACCATCAGCGGTACACCGACGAAGGTCCTCTACCTCGGCGCGCAGGACGGCTTCGTCTACTGCGTCAACGCCAACACGGGCGCGCAGATCTGGAAGGACAATCACGCGGCGCAGCCGGCGAACAGCATGATTCAAGGCGCGCCCGCCGGCGAGTTCACGACCTACGGCGGCACGTACAACCTCGTGTTCGCCGGGACGCGCAACGCCACCGCGAACAACGTGTTCTACGCGCTCGACGCCACGACCGGCGCCGATGCCTGGTCCTTCGACAACGGCGGCGGCGCAAACGGCATCGGCATCATCACCGGCGATCCGTGGGTCTCCTTCAGCGCGCACAAGGTCTACTTCACGAGCCGCAAGAAATCGGGCGGCAGCAGCGGAACGGTGTGGTGTCTCGACTACACGAACAACTCCGCTTCGCTGTGCAGCGGCTTCCCGATCGCGGCCGACGACTCCGACGGCTCGATCACGATCTGGAACGGCTCGATCTACGTCGGCAACAACACCGGCAAGGTCTACTCGTTCAACGCGACCACCGGCGCGCAGAACTGGGTGTTCGACACGGCCGACGGGCCGGTGAAAGGCTTCATCAATCCCGACTTCACCGGCGCGACGACAGATCTCTACCTCGCCACGACGAACAAAGTGTGGGCGCTGACGAACAACGGCGGGTCGGCAACGCAGCGCTGGGTGGTGAGCAGCATCGCCTACCCGTCGATTCCGATCTTCACCGCGTTCGGCAGGATGTACGTCGGCTCGTCCGACGGAAAGTTGTACGAGTTGAGCACCCTCGCCAGCGGCTCCCCGACGGTCAAGTCGCTCACCCTCGGCACGGGCGACGCCTCCGTTGGCAGTCCGTCGTTCGACTACTCCACCAATCAGGTTTACGCCGGTACGGACGCCGGACGGATCTACGCCGTCGCCACGCCGCTGCCGTGAGGAGCCATCCGATGAAGAAACTCATACTTGCGCTCGTTGTTTTCGCCCTCGCCGCGCCGCTGTTCGCACAGCAGGGCGGCTGCGTTGGCGTCTCGTTCAGCTCCGATCAGAAGAACAAGGGAAAGTTCGACACGTCGTTTTCCGCAACGGAGATCATCGACGTCGACCTCTCCGTGCTCTTCCCGCCGGGCATCGCCGCAAAATTCGCCGGCGATCACAAAGTCGAAGTTCGCATCTACACGCCGCGCGGACATCTCTATCAGTCGATGACCGTTCCGTTCACTTCCGATCCGACGCGCAAGGGAAATCACGTCACCATCGACGGCTATCCGCAGCAGCTCGAGACGCAGTTGCTCGAAGAGGTGACGACCTCGAACGGCAAGCAGCTCCGCGTGCTTGCGCGGCTCCCGGTTGCCGGCACGCCGATCCTCACGAATTCGATGTACGGGACGTGGCGCGCGCAAGCCTACGTCGACGATGAGCCGGTGGCGTGCAGCAAGGCGGCCACGTTTCAGGTGACGCAGTAGGTGTAGTTCTTGAACGTAGGGCGGGCTTCAGCCCGCCCCGGACGGGCTGAAGCCCGTCCTACATGGCAGGGAGGCCCGAAGTTGAACGAGATCCCGAGCTCGAGCGGCGAAGCGAAGATTGAAAAACGTCCGTACGCGAAGCCGTCGATCCTCTGGGAAGAGGAGATCGACGTGCGGAAGACGCTCGCCGTCGCGTGCGGGAAAGTGGGCGGGACGGGCGGCTTCTGCAACGCTGCGCCGACGAGCTGATCGTGATGCGCGCCTCTTCTCAAGTGGCCTGGCAGGTGATCGACGGTGAAGCGATCCTCGTCGATCTCGCCTCCGGCAAGACCCTCGGCCTCAACGCCACCGCGACATGGCTCTGGTCGCACCTCGACGGGCGCAGCCCGAACGAGTTGGCGGAGGGGTTGTCATCGGCATTCGATGTGAGTCGCGATGACGCCGAGAACGACGTCAGGGACTTTCTTCGGCTCCTCGAGGAGCGGAATCTGGTCTCCGAGTCATGAGCTCCTCACGCATGAAGCAGAGGGCGCTCGAGGCCGCGCAGCCGCTCAGCGTCCATCTCGAGCTCACCTATCGCTGCAACTGGCGCTGCGTCTTCTGCTACAACCCGCGCCACTTCGATCGTGCCGCGCTCTCCGCCGATGAATGGATCGTCGTCCTCGACGACCTCCGCGTGCTCGGCACGCTCAATATCACCTTCACCGGCGGTGAGCCGATGGCGCATCCCGAGATCGTGCGCATCCTTCGCGCGGCGCGCGAGCGCGCGTTCGTCGTGCGTCTCTTCACGAATGCGACGTTGATCGATGACGCCGCAGCGGACGAAATCGCCTCGCTCGACCTTCTCGCCGTCGAAGTGAGCATTCACGGCGCGACGGCGGACGTTCACGACCGCGCGACGATGCGACCGGGATCGTTCGACGCAACCCTGCGCGCGATCGATCGACTCACCGCGCGCGGCGTCACCGTGATCGCGAAAATGCCGCTGACGAAATGGAACGAGCATCAGTTCGACGATGTGATCGCGTTCGCCCGCGCGCGCGAGCTGCCGCTGCAAATCGATCCGCACATCACGCCGCGCGATGACGGCGATCTCTCGCCGCTGAACTACGCTCCGTCGACTGCCGCGATCCGCCGCGCGCTCGCGATTGCGAATCCCGAGGCGATGGAGCGCGTGCGTGGCGGCGCGAACTGCGGACTCGGACGCATCACTCTCGCCGTCGATCCGGAAGGCAACGTCTATCCCTGCATGCAGTGGCGGCATCGCGCGCTCGGAAATGTTCGCGAGACTCCGCTGCGCGAGCTCTGGCGCACTTCTGCCGTGCGAGCCGAAGCGGCGGAGCTGTCGACGCGCGTGAACGATCATCTCCTCGATCGAGGCGGCGCGCTTGCCGCGTTTCCGTATTGTCCCGCGATCGCGATGCAGGAGACCGGCGACGCGCTCGTGCCCGATCGCGGGTTCCGCCTCCGCGCTGAAATTGCCGCGGAGCTGCGTGGATGATCATCGAGCTTCGCGTCGTGCACGAGCGCCCGAACACCGCGCTCCCCGATGGCGAGCCCGCTCACATCGACAGCAACGGAACAGAGATCACCGTGCAACACGCACGCTTCAGCGCGTTCATCGATCCATTTGCGCGCACGGGAACGATTCGTTGCCTCGAGGGCGATCGCGCATTCGCCACCGAGCTCACTCATCGCGCCGCGCTCTCGGCAATTCTTCCGCTCGAAGGCGGCGTGCTGCTGCACAGTGCAGGCATCGTCATCGACGGAAACGCGATCGCATTCTTCGGTCCATCCGGCGCGGGCAAGTCGACACTGGCGTCTCTCGTCGAGGAGCCCGCGTTGTCGGATGAGCTGATCCTGATTCGACGTGACGGCGATGCATTCGTGGCCGAGGCGAGCGGGACCTGGGGAGAGCTCGGAGCGCGGCCGGCGATCGAGGGCAGATTCCCGCTCGCCCATCTCGTCGCCCTCGGACGCGGCGAACATGCGACGCTCGATTCGCTCGGTGTGCACGAAGCGGCGCGCCTGCTCATCGCCGTCATGGTCGTTCCGCCGCAGCCGGAGCTCTGGCGTGCGGCGATGAACGTCGTCGAGAAGCTCGCGCGTCTTCCGACGTCGCGCCTGCGCTGGACGCCGTCGAAAGAAAACGCGCGCGCCGTCGTGAGCGCACTTCGATAATCCCGAGAGGCGGGGCGAAGAGCCCCGCCTCGTAGGTCTTGATCGCCGGATCAGGAGCCGGTTTGGAAACGGACTCCCAGGAAGAAGTATCTCCCGTTGTCGTATACCGCCCGAGGGCGGAAGCTGTCGGAAGCGAATTGCACGATCTTCTCGTTCGTGAGATTCACTCCATCGACCGTCAGGGCCAGGCCGGGGAAGATGTTGACTGCCAGGGAAGCGTCCAACGACTTCAGCGAGGCCTGATTCAACCGCGTCGAGCGGTCGAAGGTGACAAAGAACTCGGAACGGTAGCTATAGGCAAGACGGGCACCGAACCGATTGTTCTCGAAGAAGCCCACCACGTTTCCGGAGTTCTTGGAGTTTCCCGGAATCTCCAGGCCCGCTTCGTCAGCCTCAGCGTCGGAGTATGTGTAGTTCGCCTGGATGCCGAACCCCGTGCCGAATTTCTGCAGCGCATTGAGCTCCAACCCCATCACGTTGCCGCCGCCGCCGTTGACGCGCTGGTTGATCGTGAACTGGCAACTGTAGCGATTGGGAAACGCGGTCGTGGCCGCGAGCGTGCAGAGGGAGAGGTTCGGCGTATCAGTTTGGATCAGATGCGCCTGCTGCACGGGCTGGTCGGTGATGAACGAGTCGATGTCCTTGTAGAAGAGCGCCGCGGAGAGGATCTCGTCGTTGTCCTTTCCGTGATACCACTCGAGAGAGACGTCGGCCTGGTTGGCGCGGAATGGATCGATATCGGGGTCACCGCCCTGGCCGGTGAGAGCGCCGGGGTTGAGAGTCACGCGCGGCGACACGTCAGTGAAGTCCGGGCGCGCCATGGTACGAGCCGCGGCGAGACGCAGGACCAACTGCTCACTGAGATCGCGCGTGAAGGTGACGCTGGGCAGGAGATCCGTGTAGCTCCGCTCCGCCGAAACGTGGGTGAAGTTGCCGAAGGCGTTCTGGATCTCACCGGCACCGCCGACGATGTTGCCGGTGGACGTCTGATCGGTACGCACGAGGCGGAGACCGACATTGCCCCTCCAGTTTCCCGTCTTCAGATTGGCCATCACGAATCCCGCGGTGGCCTTTTCCTCGACTGAGAAGACCTCGGGCGGGTTCGGAATGCGCGTCCCGTTGAAGCTGTCGAAGAGGATGTCTTCGACGCGTCCCCGATTGACCGACCAATAGCTGGTCAGCGTTCCCGATGCGGAGCCGTCGAGGAAGTCGCCGGGAGTGAGGCCGGCAGCGAAGTCGGCAGCGGTGCAGGCGTGGCCGCCGCAACCCGTGGCCGCTAACGGCAGGAAGAAGCCGCCGTAGGTCGTGGCCTGGAAGTCCGTCTCGCGCTCGTGGTCGGCATATTTGACGCCGAACTTGACCGACTTCACCACACTGCCGCTCAGAAATCTTTCGGCGTCGGCATACGCGTAAGTCTCGCTGTCGTCATTGGTGATGTGATGGAGCGAGGCGAAGTCGAACTCCATCTGGCTCGGCTTCGTGGGATCGACATTGAGGAATTGCACCTGCGGTGTCTTCCCTCGCAGGTCATATCGGAACTTGGCCGGCGCTCCGAATTCGACGAATGGCTGGGAGTCGGTGTCGCCGTCCGCCTGGGTGTAGCCGACGTCAAAATGCCCGACCCACTTTTCGTTCGGTGTGAATGTGCCATCGATGTCGCCATACCAGGTCTTGGCGAACGCCTTGCGGTCGATGGCGTCATAGACGACGCCGCGGCCTTGCGTGCCGTTGGCGGCGGAAGAGATCGTACCGGCGACAGCCGTATCCCCGTTCATGATGACGTCGGTCAAAGTGCCGCCGCCACCGAGGGCGTTGGAGCCCCAGGCCAGGTAATTCTGGTTGATGTTGTCGGCGCCGAACCTGGACCAGAAGCCGTTGAGGTTGAGCTCCAGATTGCTGGCCGGTTTGAATTGGAATTCCGCGTTGAAGGCCTTGCGCTCGCGTTCCTGCTGGAACAGCGCCGAGCCGATGAGGGCAGGGACCAGCGTTCCCGTTCCGGTCTGCGGAAAGTAGCCGAGGACTTCGACACCATCGCGACGGATGTCGCGCTTGTCGAGGACGGCGGAGAAGAGAACGCCCACATCCCCAGCGGCGTTCTTCCAGCTGACCAGCGCGGAGACATTGGGATCGTGCGAATCGGCTTTGTCGGTATAAGCGTCCTGCACCGACCCGGTCAAGGCGAAGGGTTTCAGGTCGAGCGGCTTACGCGTCCTGACGTCGATCGTGCCGCCGATGCCGCCTTCATCCAACTCCGCTGTGGGGCTCTTGTAGACCGTGAGCAGGCCGATGAGCTCCGAAGGCAGCAGGAGATAGTTGAAGCTGCGGGTGGCAGCCAACTGTTCCAGGACGAACCAATCGGCGACCGCGACGTTGTGGCCGTTCACGGTTGTGTGGACGAGGTTCGGCGCCACGCCGCGCAACGAGACGCGTTCCCCTTCCCCGAACTCCCGGTTGATGACGACACCCGGGACGCGCTGCACCGCTTCGGCGAGATTCTTGTCGGGCAGCTTGTTGACGTCCTTGGCGGCGACGGCGTCGACGATGGCGGTGGCTTCGCGCTTGACCTTCACAGCCTCGCGCAACGAGTCCGCAATCCCGACGACCGTGATCTCCTCGGCGACTGGTTGAACCTGATCGGACTGGGGCTTTTCCTCCTCGGGTTTGGTGGGCGACTGTGCCGACAAAGTCGAGGCCCAGCACATCGACATCGCAGCTAGCCATATGAGCATTCTGGACCGCATACGCTTTCCTCCTAAACCGTTTTAGCTCGCTTGCTAAATCGTTTTAGCTGATTTGAGCATCCAGGTCAACCGAAACGTTCGTGCTGGACGGCCGCGTGCCGATCATAGTAATCAAATGTTTCAGCAATGATGACCGCCAGACCGGCCACCGCCGCACTGATCTTCAGCGCACTTTTCCTCGCACTCGCGTGCCGGTCGGCGGGGTCAGGAGCCGCGACGGCCAACAGCTGCGACAACGGGGCACTCACCGCGTATCCGGCATTGCTGGTCGTCGCGCCCCATCCGGACGATGAGACTCTCGCCTTCGCCGGATTGATCGACGCGTACACGCGGGCCGGCAAGCCGGTGAGCGTGGTCGTGGTCACCGACGGCGACGCGTATTGCGAGGCTTGCCGATTCTGGAAGAACAGTACCGTCGCCGGTCCGATGTGCACCGCCGAAGAGCTCTCGAACTTCGCCACTCCGGAAATCGACAGCTTCGCCGAGGTCCGGCGGAGCGAAAGCGCCGCCGCGGCGACGATTCTCGGACTCCCGCCTCCACGTTTTCTCGGCTATCCGGACACGGGTCTGGCCGCCGCCTGGCGAAATCTCGGTCAGGGCAAAACGGCCGAGTCGCTCCACCGCTCCGACTTCTCCCGCTGCACTTCGTGCGAAACATGCGGCTACGGCGAAGGCCCGCAGGCGGCGCTCACCACCGAAACGCTGATGGCTTCACTGCGTCAGCTCATCGCGGCGGCGCCCGATGGAGCTCTCATCGCCACCACGCACTGGCTCGATGGACATCCAGACCATGCTGCACTGGGCAACTTCGTAGACCGTCTCAACGGCGAGCACGCGTCTGCGCATGCCGTTGCCTACGCCGTCATCCACGCGCATACGAAAAACACGGCGAACTCCGACTGCTGGTATCCGAGTCCGGCGGCTCCACTTTGCCCATGTATGAATGAGGAGGCCAAGGCGCTCGCCGATCCCGGCTTGATTGCCCGATCGGCCAGCCAGCGATTCCGCCCATCCTCGCCGGCGTCGCTTCCAAGCGACGCGGAGTACGGCGAGGAAAAGCAATTCTGTCTGCCGGAGCGGGTCTATGTTGGCGACGACGCCGTGAAACTGAGAGCGGTGCGCGCGTACGCGTCACAGCTCGGCCGCCTGGCGCGCAACGGAGACCATCCTGCCGCGTTGGACGGGATCATCGACTGCAGCGGATACCTGACCTCATTCGTCAGGCGCACCGAGGCTTTCGTCCTCGTCGAACAGTCCCGATGATGCGCAGGATCGAATCGGCTTGATTAAATCGATTTAGCGGACTAAGATCCGGAGCCGTGAGCATCCGCAAGCAGCGCCCGAAAAAGAGAAACAATGAGCGGCTCACGCTGAAAGATCTGGCCAGCCACCTCGATCTTTCGCCGACCACCATCTCCCTCGTGCTCAACCGCTCCGCGGTGGCCGCCGCGATTCCGGAGGAGACTCAGCGACGCGTTTTCGAAGCCGCACGCGAGCTCGGCTACCGCCCCAACTACATCGCCGTCTCACTCCGCAGCCAGCGTACGAACTCCATTGGGGTCCTGGTGCCCGAGGTCAGCGACCCCTGGGCGGCGGAGATCGTCAGCGGAATCGAGACTCATCTGCTGGCAAACGACTACACCTATCTCGTCACCAGCCACCGGCGCTCCACACCGAAGCTGCTCCAGGACGATCTGGAATTGCTCACGCGGCGCGCCGTCGACGGAATGATCCTCGTGGCCACCGAGCTCCATGAAGCTCCGTTGCTGCCGACCGTGGTGATCTCCGGCCATACGCGTGTGGACGGACTCTCGAACGTGGTGATCGATCACGATCGTGCGGCGCGACTGGCGCTGACGCATTTGAAGGAGCTCGGCCACCGCCGAATCGCGTTGTTTCGCGGGCAGCCGGGCAGCTCCGACACGGAAGTCCGATCGCGCGCGATCTTCAAAGCGGCCGCTTCGCTCCGCGTGGAGATTCCGCCGGAGCTCACGCTCCAGCTCAGCGGCGAAGGCGAGGACGAGGTCTTCACGCCCGATGCTGCCTACCAGGAGGGTTACGCGTTCGGTCAAAAGCTGCTCGGGAGACGCGTGAGCTTCACGGCACTCTTCGCGTTCGACGATGCCTCTGCGATCGGTGCGATCCGTGCGTTCCTCGACGCCGGCTTGCGCGTGCCGGAGGATGTCTCGGTGGTGGGCTTCGACGATATTCAGAACGCCGCCTATCACAACCCCCGACTGACGACGGTGCGCCAGCCGCTGCGCGAGATGGGACGCATTGCCGCCCGGCTGCTGCTCGAGCGCATCAACGCCCCGAAACGATCCGACGCCCGCTCCGACGGCTCGTTCGTGATCGTCGACCCGGAGCTCATCGTCCGAGACTCCACCGGTCCGGCGCCGCGCGGAGCGCGTGAACAAGCGGCCACGAAGTCGAAGTCGAGAGCGCGAAGCGTGAAATGAACGTGGAGGACAGCCGATGAGTCAGCGCCGCCCCTGGATCGTCCTTCTCGTCTTTCTGATCTTTTTCGTGATCTCGTTTCTGACGAACATCCTGGGGCCGCTGATTCCCGACATCATCAGCGGCTTTCATCTCAGCCTCGGCCTGGCGGGCTTTCTTCCGTTCGCCTTCTTCGCCGCGTACGGCGTGATGTCCATTCCGGCGGGCATGCTGCTGGAGCGCTTCCGCGAGAAACCGGTGATGATCGCCGCATTCGCGATCGCGTTCGTCGGATCGCTGCTGTTTGCGACGACGCCAACGTACGAGATTGCTCTGGTGTCGCTGTTCCTCATCGGCATCGGCATGACCATGCTTCAGGTGGCGATCAATCCCCTGCTGCGCGTGGCCGGCGGCGAAGAGCATTTCGCAGCGAACTCCGTCACCGCGCAACTGGTCTTCGGCAGCGGGTCCTTCATCAGCCCGTTCGTCTACTCCTATCTGGTGACGCACCCCGGCACGCTCGCGTCCGTGGTGCCGCGCGCGCTGCCGTGGGTCGCTCTCTACTGGGTCTTCGCCGCGGTCACGCTGCTGATGGTGGTCCTCGTTGGAGTAATCCGGCTGCCGCGCTACGAGCTTGCCGAAGGAGAGCGGATCGGTCCGTGGACCGCGCATCGCGATCTGCTGAGGCGCCCCATCGTGCGTCTCTATTTCCTGGCCATCTTCTGCTACGTCGGACTGGAGCAGGGCATCGCCAACTGGATCTCGAAGTTCCTCTCCGCCTACCACGGCTTCAACCCTCAGATCGAAGGCGCCAGCGCCGTGGCGCTGTTCTGGGGACTCATGACCGTGGGCTGTCTTCTCGGGCTGGTGTTGCTCAAGCTCTTCGACAGCCGCAAGGTTCTGATCGGCTTTGCCGCCGCGGCGATCCTGACGCTCACGAGCGCACTCGTCGGCGGAGCGGCGTTGTCCTACTCCTCATTCATCGCGCTCGGTTTTTTCCTGTCGGTGATGTGGTCGGTGATCTTCTCGCTGGCTCTCAACTCCGTCGACCGTCATCACGGATCGTTCTCTGGAATTCTGTGCACGGCCATCGTTGGAGGCGCCTTCGTTTCTCTCGCCGTCGGCTGGCTGGGTGAGCGCGTCGGTCTACGCGCTGGCATGCTGCTGCTCTACGCAGCTCTCGGATACATCTTCACCATCGGGTTCTGGGCACGCCCGCTGGTCGACAACAAAACCATCCGCGTGCGGGAGTTGCTGACACGGCTCCGTCGTCCGGCTTCGTCGACTCGACTGGAGGTTCAGGAGTGAGGGGAGCGATTCTCGTCGCACCGATCGACGGCTGGAGCAGCGCGCTCGACGAAGTCCCTGATCCCGTCTTCTCCGGAAAGGTGATGGGAGATGGTCTGGCCATCGACCCGACCAGCGCGACGCTCTGCGCGCCTTGTGACGGCGAGGTGGTCGCCCTTCACGCTGCCAAGCACGCCGTGACGCTGCGCGCGACCAATGGTGCGGAGATTCTGCTGCACATCGGCTGCGACACCGTTGCCCTCGGCGGCGAAGGATTCGAAGCGCACGTGACGCAGGGTCAGTACGTGCGCGCCGGCGACCCACTCGTCAGCTTCGATCTGGATGGTGTCGCGTCGCGCGTGCCCAGTCTGATCACGCCGGTGATCGTCATCGGCGGAGGCTTCGCGGTGGTGCGACGCGAGCAGCCACGCGCATTGAAGGTAGGCGACTTCCTGATGGAGCTGCAGTCGAATGGGAAGACGGCGAGCTCAAATGCCGTCGTACGCGGACCCGAGATCCGAACATCCCTGCGCGTTCCATTCGAGCACGGCATCCACGCGCGTCCAGCGGCACTGCTTGCGCGGGCGCTGCGCAACTTCACCGCCGATGTGAGTGCTCTCGCAAACAACCGCAAGGCGAACGCACGCAGCGCGGTGGCCTGGATGGAGCTGGGCGCACTACGCGGCGACGAAATCACGCTGGTTGCTGTCGGTTCGGACGCGGCCGCGGCACTCGCAGCGCTCGAGGGGGCGTTTGGGAGTGCGGAGGCAACGCCTCCGCTTTCCAATCACGTGCATGAGAAAGCGGAGGCGCTGCCTCCGCACTCCATACCCGGCGTCATCGCCAGCCGCGGCATTGCCATCGGCCCCGCTGCGCTCATCACCGGTACCGCGTCGCTGCCAACGGAGACCGGAGCTGGCGTCGCGCACGAGAGCACCGATCTCGAACGCGCCCGTGGTCTCGTGCGCGCGCAACTCGAACGGATGCACGCAACGGTGAGCGGCGTCGCGCGCGAGCTGCTCGACGCACACCTCTCGTTCATCGACGACCCGGAGTTGGTGCAGAAGGCAGAGGCGTCGATCGCGCGCGGAAAGAGCGCCGGCTTCGCCTGGCGCGAGGCCGTCGAAGAAAGTGCGAACGCGCTCGGCGCCGTCGGTGATCCGCGCGTCGCGGAGCGCGCCGCCGATCTGCGCGATCTGGCGGGGCAAGTACTGCGAGCGCTCGCCGGCGAGGCGCCGCTCCTCGACCCGCCTGGAGGCTCGATCCTCATCGGAGAAGAGCTGTTGCCATCGCAACTGGTCGGCCTGTCGGCGGGCCGCATCGCCGGCTTTTGCACGGCGGCGGGCGGGCCGACGTCGCACGTAGCATTGCTGGCAGCGGCGATGAACATGCCCGCGCTCGTCGCGGCGGGACCTGGAGTGTTGCACATCGCCGACGGCACGCCGCTCGTGCTGGATGCCGAACAAGGCCTGCTTCGCATCGGGCCGGACGCCGCGGCGGTGCAGGCTGCCGAAGAGGCGCTGGCCCGCCATCGCTCGCAGCGCGAAGCGGCGCAGGCTGCGGCGCGCACCGAGTGCCGGCTCGCCAGCGGCGAGCGCATCGAAGTCTTCGCAAATGTGGGAGCGCTCTCGGACGTCGGCGTGGCGCTCGAGCACGGCGCCGAAGGTTGCGGTCTTTTGCGCACCGAGTTCCTTTTTCTGGAGCGCAACACGCCGCCCGATGTCGAACAGCAGACCGACACCTACCAGAGCATCGTCAGCGCCTTCGGCGGATGTCCAGTCGTGATCCGAACGCTCGACGCGGGCAGCGATAAGCCGCTGCGCTATCTGCCGCTGCCACACGAAGAAAACCCGGCCCTCGGCGTCCGCGGCGTGCGCGCGAGCTTGAGGAGTCCCGAGCTGTTGCGCGACCAGCTTCGCGCCATCCTGCGCGTCGAGCCGCTCACCGCATGCCGGATTCTGGTGCCGATGGTCACGGATGTATCGGAAGTGCAGAGTGTGCGGGAGATGCTGGACGAGCTTTGCCAGGAGCTCGGCTGCGCGGCACCTCCTCTCGGAGTCATGATCGAGACTCCGGCGTCGGCTCTTCTCGCCAGCGAACTGGCCGCGGTGGCGGATTTTCTTTCGATCGGCAGCAACGACCTCGCGCAATACACGCTGGCCATGGACCGCGGCCAGGCGGAGCTCGCCGCACAGCTCGACGCATTGCATCCGGCCGTGCTGCGGCTCATTCGCATCAGCGCAGACGCCGCGCGCGCGGCCGGTCGCTCGATTGCGGTCTGCGGCGGGCTGGCTTCCGATCCGGTGGCCGCTCCGCTGCTCGTGGGGTTGGGGGTGGACGAGCTGTCGGCGGTGTCATCGATGATCCCGGAGCTCAAGGCCAGGCTGCGCACGCTGCGTCTCGAGGATTGCCGCGCACTCGCGGAGCGAGCACTCGACGCACCGTCCGCCGCTGCGGTGCGCGCACTCGCTGTGGGTGCAGGAGGAGATGCATGAAAGGGATCCTCACAGGTGCGCAGCAATTAGGGCGGGCGTTGATGCTTCCGATCGCGGTGCTTCCCGTTGCCGCTCTGCTCCTGCGCCTTGGGCAGCCGGACGTGATCGGCCTCGTCCCATTCCTGACGCCGATCGGTCCGCCGATCGCCGCCGCGGGCGGCGCCATCTTCTCCAATCTCGGCGTGCTCTTCGCGATCGGCGTCGCGGTGGGTCTGGCGCGCGAGAACCACGGCGCGGCCGGACTGGCCGCGCTGGTCTGCTACCTCGTGACCACCGAAGGCGCGAAAGTCATCATCGAGGTCGATGCTGCGCGCCAGATCAGCCGCTTGAGCGTCCCTGCCGGCATCCTCTCCGGTGTGATCGGAGGCCTGCTTTACAACCGCTATCACAACATTCAACTGCCGAGCTATCTCGCCTTCTTCGGCGGACGCCGCTTCGTACCGATCGTCAGCGGCCTGGCCGGGCTGGTGACGGCGTTCCTCTTCGGGCACGGCTTTCCCGTGCTGCAGCACGGCATGGACGTCCTCAGTAAAACAGTCGTGAGCTCCGGCGGCTTCGGCTTGTTCGTCTACGGCGTGCTCAATCGCGTGCTGATCGTCACCGGGCTGCACCACATCATCAACAACGTTGCCTGGCAACTGCTCGGCGAATACAACGGCGTGACCGGCGACCTCAATCGCTTCTTCAAAGGCGACCCCACGGCCGGCGCCTTCATGAGCGGCTTTTTCCCCGTCATGATGTTCGGCCTGCCTGCGGCTTGTCTGGCCATGTACCGCGCCGCGCGGCCGGAGCGGCGCAAGGCCGTCGCTGGCCTGCTGGCCTCCATGGCATTCACGTCCTTTCTCACGGGGATCACCGAGCCGATCGAATTCACCTTCATGTTCCTGGCACCTCTGCTCTATGGTCTGCACGCCATCCTCACGGGCCTGGCCATGGTGGGGATGAACTTTCTCGGCGTGCGTCTCGGCTTCGGCTTCTCCGCGGGACTCTTCGACTACGTTCTCAACTACGGCCTGGCCACGCGGCCGTTGTGGCTCCTGCCGGTGGGCGCTCTCTACTTCATCGTCTATTACGTCGCCTTCCGCGCCTGCATCACCGCGTTCAACCTGCAGACGCCCGGCCGCGAAGCCGACGAAAGCGATGTGTCCGTCGTCGCGCTCCCAGCCACCGGCCGCGCGGCCGCCTTCGTACACGCATTGGGCGGTGCTGGAAATCTCACCTCGGTCGATGCCTGCGCCACCCGTCTGCGTCTGACCGTTGCCAGTCAGGATGCGGTCGACGAGCAGGCGCTCAAGCGGCTCGGCGCACTTGCGACGGTCAAGGTGTCATCCAACGCGCTGCAGGTCATTCTCGGCCCGATCGCCGATCAAGTCGCGGATGAAATCCGCACGCAGCTCCGCACACCGTCCACGACGAACATCACACCAGCAGTCATCGCCGGCCTCCTCTCCGCGCTGGGCGGCCGCGAGAACATTCGCGAGATCGAAGCCGTCGCCTCCAGCCGGTTGCGCGTGACAGTGGCCAACGCCACGGCGGTCGACGAAAGTGCGATCCGGTCCCTCGGTCTCCGCGGCATCGCGCGCCCGACTGCCGACCGCGTGCACGTTCTGGTCGGCCCCTCCGCGCCGGAAGCGCTCGCCTTGTTGCGCGCGCTCGTGGCCTCATGAATGCCCCCGTCGGCATACGCCGATAAACCTCGCCCGGGCGCAGGAGTATATTTTGCGCATGCCCCAAAACTCGGCGAGTGCGGCGCGGCCGGACCGGCGGCGCAAGGCGCGACTGCAGCTCACGCGGTCGCTCATCGCTCGCTATGGTGCGCAGGGCGTCGTCATCGTCGACATCCACGACCTTGGCGCGCGCATCGAGCACTTCGCGCCGCTGCATCCCGGCAAGAGCGCGGCGCTCGTCTTCGACTGGCAGTCGAAGCGCATCGAGACGGCCGCGATGGTCGTTGGATGCCGCGTGCACCGTTTCGCGGACGGACACAACGGCGGCACTGTCTATCAGTCCGGACTCTCGTTCACGAATCCATCGGCCGAGGCGCTGCAGGCGCTGCGCGAGTTGATGGAGACGTCCATCGCGCGCTCCATGGCCGAACAGGTCGCGAACCTTCGCGGACTCGGACCCGTGAGCGAGCGCGAGATGCCCGTGTTCCGCTCCGGCATGGTCGCCGGCGAGGGCATCGACAAAACGCAGGTGACCGAGCGCCGCGCCCCGATCGCGCGCGCGCATTCGGGCTACGTCCGCTGCACGCTTCGCGGCAGGAGATGGGAAAAACGCTGGACGCGCGATCCCTTGGCGCCGGCCGAGGGTTTCACCGTTCTCGCCACCGAGTCGCGCGATCAGATCGACATGCTGTGCGACGACTACCGCCGCATGGACAACGAGACGCGCCAGTTGATCCGCCTGCTCGCGCGCATCACCGTCGAGGACTCGACGTAGGGCGTGGCTTCAGCCCGCCTCTCCCGTGGGGGCGAGCTGAAGCCACGCCCTACGCTGTAACATCGCGGCATGCATCGCCTGTTGCTCGCCCTCATCGTCACACTCTCCGTGCACGCCGCCGACCTCGGCTCCGTCGCCTTCCCCACCTCCGCGACGAACGCGGAAGCGCAGGCGCAGTTCGAGCGCGGCGTCGCGGCGCTGCACAGTTTCTGGTACGAAGAGGCTGCGAATTCCTTCCGCGCCGCGCGCGAGCTCGAGCCGGCGTTCGCGATGGCGTACTGGGGCGAGGCGATGACGCACAACCATCCGATCTGGATGGAGCAGGATCGCGACGCCGCACGCGCGATCCTCAAAGCGCTTCCCGCGAACGCCGGCAATGCGCGCGAGCGCGAGTGGCTGGCGACGCTCGACGTTCTCTACGGCGAAGGCGACAAGCGCACACGCGATCTCGCGTACGAACAAGCACTGGCAGCGCTCGGGGCGAAGTATCCGGACGACATCGAAGCGCAGGCGTTCCACGCCCTCTCGATCCTCGGCACGATGACTCGCGACGCGGACGACGCGCGCCGTCAGGTCCGCGCCGCGGCGATTCTCGAGCCGTTGCTCGCGCTCGTGCCGGAGCATCCCGGCGTCGTGCACTACATGATTCACGCATACGACGACCCGCTGCACGCGCCCCTCGGACTGCGCGCCGCGCGCCGCTACGCGCGCGTCGCGCCGTCCGCGCATCACGCGCTGCACATGCCGTCGCACATCTTTCTTCAGCTCGGCATGTGGGACGACGCCGCGAAGTCGAACGAGGCTTCATACGCCGCCTCGGTCGCGTGGGTCGAGCGCGCGAAGCTGCCGTCGAGCAAGCGCGATCTGCACAGCCTCACCTGGCTCCACTACATCTACCTGCAGCAGGACCGACGCGACGATGCGAAGCGCCTGCACGATGAAGTGTCCGGCGAGAAGGGCATGAGCGAGCGGGAACGGTCGACACGCGCGCGCATGCTCGCCGCGTGGGCCGTCGAGACGGGCGAACCCGTCGAGATCGCGGCCGCCGGTGATGACGACGCAAAGCATTGCTCCGCGGGATATGCATCCGGGAACGACGCGGCGCTCTTCGCGCGCGCGCTCGGCGCGATCCGCCGCGGCGAGCTCGATCGCGCGAACGTGCCGGTCGGGAACGAAGTGATGCAGTGGACGCTCAAGGCGATGGTCGAGCAGAAACGCGGAAAGCTCGCGAAAGCGATCGAGCATGCACAGCGTGCCGTCACGCTCGAAGAAGCCGCCGGCGCTCCATCCGGCCCGCCCGATGTCCTGAAGCCTTCCCACGAGCTCCTCGGCGAGCTCCTCGCCGCCGCGGGCCGCTGCGACGAAGCGAAGGAAGCGTTCCGCAAATCGCTCCTGCGCACGCCGAACCGGCGGCTGTCGATGCTCGGCGCTCCGTGCACGAAACGTCCATGAGCCTTCGTCGCGAAGTCTTCCTCCGCCGCCTCGTGCGCGTCGAAGGACGCAAAGTGGTCGCGCGTTTCCTCACCAATCCCGATCAGGCGGCGGTGCTGGCATTCCCGACCCACGCCGAGGCGCGCCGCGCGGCGTCGAAACTCATCGTGCAATTGCGGTTGTCGCGGTCCGATGAGGAGTACGACGAGCAGCTGCGGTTTCGCGTCGATCTGATCCGCGCGTACAACGCACTCGAGGAAGAAGAATAAATAGATGGATTACCCATTTGCGGATGTGAGCCTGTCCCGCCGGCTCGAGCGCTGCGAGGCCGACACGAACGCGGCGATGGTCGAGTCGCGTGCGCGGCTGTTTCCCGAAATCGGCGCAGAGTGGATCGACGTGAACGGCGCCTATGCGTTGTTCGACAGCGTGCAATCGCCGCTCACGCAGACGTTCGGCTTCGGCTTGTTCACACCGCCGACGAACGACGACCTCGCGAAGCTCGAGGACTTCCTGTCGTCGCGCGGCGCGCCGGTGTTTCACGAAGTCTCCGCGCTCGCGGCGCCAGAGACGCTCGAAGTTCTCGGTAATCGCGGATATCGACCCGTCGAGCTGACGAGCATCCTCTATCGGCCGATCGTCGCCACACAGAGCGAGTCGCGCGTCCGCGCGCGCATCATCCACGAAGGCGAGGAAGAATTGTGGAGCGTGACCGCCGCGGAGGGATGGAGCGAGACTCCGGGGCTCCGCGAGTTTCTGAACGCCCTCGGACGCGTGTCCGCCGCCGCGCGCGGGACGTCCGTGTTTCTCGCGGAGCTCGACGGCCGCGCGATCGGCACTGGCGCAGTCGCGATCCACAACGGCATCGCCCTCCTTGCGGGCGCGAGCACGATTCCGTCGCAGCGCAATCAGGGCGCGCAGAAAGCGCTCCTCGAGGCGCGTCTCCGGTACGCCGTGGAACAGGGATGCGATCTCGCGATGATGGGCGCTTCGCCCGGCAGCGCGTCGCAGCGAAACGCGGAACGCCAGGGCTTCCGCATCGCCTACACGCGCATCAAGTGGGGACGGACCTGAGATCGCGCCCGAGCGTCACTGATCCCGCGAGCCCTTATGATCGATCTGCAGGCGGTCCTCGATGATTACTACGCGTTCAGCCAGCTTCTTTAGGTCGCCGTCGATGCGCGACAGACGAGACTCGATTGCTCCGAGCGTTTGCTGACTGGCATTCGCGGACTGTACGCTTTTGTTCACGAGCGCACGAAGGGTTTCGAGATCGTTCGTCACCTCTTGTCGCAGCTCTTTGAACTGGTTCTGCGTCGCGAACTCCTTCTCCAAGCGGCCGCTGATCCGGCCGACGTCCGTCGAGAGTCCCTCTGCGAATTCGCGTTGAGCGTCGATGTCGACGCGGAGACGATCGTGCGCCGTGCTGAAGTTCTGAACCGCGTACGTGGTCTGACTGACCGATTCGCCGAGGGTCGTCAGACGCGACTGCAAGTTCGGGATGAGAGAGATCTGCGAGCTTGCAGCGGCGACGGTGGCCGATGTCTGCTGCACGGACGTCTGCAGGTTCGAAAGCGCGCTCTCAGCCGAGGCGATGCGCGGCTCCACGGTCGCGGCAATCGCGCTCGAGACTTTGCTGCGGATGAGTGGCTCGGTCTGCGCAACGACGTCCTTCGTCACGTGCTCGGCGACGTCATGACCGACGCGCGCCGTGACCGGGGGCGTGACCTCGTCCACGATCTTCTGTGTCTCCGACGGCGCCTTGCTCAGCGCGTACGCACCGATTGAGATCGGCACCATCAACAAAGCGAGGAACGCGAGGAACACGCGCTTCCGGCGTGCCGTTTCGCGCGCCACCACTTCCTGAACGGACTCGTCATAAGACTCCATCGACGTCATCGGACACCTCGTCTTTCAGAAGACATCGGACTTCAGCAACAGGAACAGGCCACCGAAAGTGGTCACGCCGCAGGCGAACACGAGACCGAGCTTCTCGAACGGCAGACCGGCGACCGCGCCGACGACAACGCCTGCGACCGTCGCCAGCGCAACCGCGACCGAAGCACCGAGGACCACCCGGTCCTTCCACCGGCTCCGTTCGGGTCGCCTGAGAATCCAGAGCGTTCCGGCGTCGACGATCCATTTCTTCAGGTCCGCAATCACGTCGAGAATCAACTGCGGCGTGGCGGCGAACCTGCGGATCCAGCTTCCACTGCGAAAGGCAACCGCTCGCGCGACGAACGCCGCCTGCCGCGGGTCCAGGCTCGGACCAGCAGGATGTTTGACGTAGGCCTTCAGCTCTTTCTTGTTCGATCTGGCGTAGTTGTACTCCCACTCGACGATCGATTCAGCCGACCCCGGATATTCGGAGCCGAACGTGTCTCCGAGGATGAGAACGAAGATCTCCGAGTTTTCGAGCACCCCGCGAAGCCGCTCCTCTGGCGGCTCGGCGCCCGCCGCCTCGGGTTCGTAGGTGTAGGCGTCGAACCGGAAGTCCGGCAGCGCCTCGATCTTCTGTTTCAGGAGCTCGCGCTCCGCGGCGAACTCGCTGGTGGAGCTGATGAACACGCGCGGGATGGTCAGCGACATCGGACTCTCTTGTTGAAGGAGGGGCCCGTTGGACGACTTTCCCTACCCACGACCCGGCTTCAGCCGGGGGTAACGCGCGCCGCCAACATTCCGCACGCCGCGTGTTTCGCCGCCCCGCCGCTGTAGCGGCGAACGACCGGCACCTCGAGCGTGCGTAGCGCGTCGCGGAACGACGCGAGCTCGGACGGCGTCGCGCGGCGATAGCCGTCCGGGCGCGCGTCATTGACGTCGATCAGATTCAGTCGCAGCGGAACGTCCGCGAAGAGTGAGCGCAGCGCTTCCACCTCATCGACGCCGGTGTTGATCCCGCCGAGGACCACCCACGCGATCGTCACGCGTCCGCCGCTTGCGCGCTGATACTCGCGCACGGCCGAAGCCAACTCCGCCACCGGCCACACCGCGGCGAGCGGCACGAGCGCGCGACGTCGCTCGTCGATGGCCGAGGTGAGCGAAACGATCAGGCGATACGGACGGCGCTCGTGCGTGAAGCGGCGAATCGCCGGCACGAGACCCACCGTCGAGATCGTGATCGCCTCGGAAGCAATGCGCCCGCCGCACGGATCGCTGAGGATCTCCGCGGCGCGCATCACCGGCTCGTAGTTGTGCAGCGGCTCGCCCTGTCCCTGAAACACCGCGCCGGTCACGATGCCCGGCGCCTCCGCGCGCACCGCGAGAAACTGCGCGACGATCTCCCAAGCCTCGAGATGCCGCGTCAATCCGAGGCGTCCGGTCGCACAGAAATCGCAGCGCATCGCGCAGCCGGCCTGACTCGAGAGACAGACCGTGAACCTACCCTCTTTCTCCAGAGGAATCCGCACCGCCTCCGCGACCGCGCCGTCGTGCAGCCGGAACAGATACTTCACGAATCCGTCCGACGGATCCGTCGCGCGCTCGACGATCTCCAGCGGACGCCGATCCACGAGTGCGTCGATCGCCTGCTCGACGGCGCGCGGCACCGGCCGCGACACCGGATAGCCATCGCGTCCGAGGGCGATCGCATGCGCGATCACCCGCCGCGCTTCCGCGTCGCGCACGGCAACACCGTTTGCCCGCAGGTGCGCAGCGAGATCGTCGGGAAACAGGCCGAAGAGATGAGGGTGCATGTCGCGCCGCGCATTTTCTACTATTCTTCGCCTGGCATGATTCGTACAGTCATTTCCGCAACCGGCAGCCACATCCCCACCGTCCGCGTTCCGAACGAGCACTTCCTCGGCTACGACTTCCGCGGCACCGATCAGCAGCCGCTGAACAAGACCAACGACGAGATCCTCAAGCAGTTCGAGTCGATCACCGGCATCCGCGAGCGCCGCTACGCGCCGGACGAGATGATGACCTCGGACATCGCCTACGAGGCCGCGCGCGACGCGATCGACTCGTCGGGCATCGATCCGGAGTCGCTCGACGGCATCATCGTCGCGCACAACTTCGGCGACGTGCGCGCCGGGAACCCTCGCTCCGATATGGTCCCCGCGCTCGCCGCGCGCGTGAAGTCGCGTCTCGGGATCCGCAATCCGTACGCGGCCGCATTCGATCTCGTCTTCGGCTGCCCCGGCTGGCTGCAGGGCGTCATCGTCGCAGACTCGATGATCCGCGCGGGCGACAACAAGCGCGTGATGATCATCGGCGCGGACACGCTCTCGCGCATCTCCGATCCGCACGACCGCGACTCGCTCATCTACGCGGACGGCGCGGGCGCGGTGATCGTCGAAGGGCGCGAGACGACCGACGACGTCGGCATCCTGTCGCGCGCCGTTCGCTCGGACACGCTCGAGCACTCCCAAATGCTGTTCATGGGCACGTCGTACAACCCCGAGGCATTTCTCGAAGCGCTGTTCCTGAAGATGGAGGGGCGCAAGCTGTACAAGTACGCGCTCAACAACGTGGCCGGCGCGATTCGCGAGGCGCTCGTCCGCGCGAACGTCGATCTGCGCGACGTGAAAAAGGTGCTGATCCATCAGGCCAACGGCAAGATGGACGAGGCCATTCTGAACGCGACGTACGAGCTGTACGGCATCAGCGATCCGCCGCACGACGTGATGCCGATGACGATCTCCTGGCTCGGCAACAGCTCCGTCGCAACCGTGCCGACATTGCTCGACCTGATTCTGAAACAGAAGATGGACGGACACGCGATCACCAAGGGCGACGTGGTCGTGTTCGCCTCGGTCGGCGCCGGGATGCACATCAACGCGGTGGTCTACCGGTTCTAAAACGTAGGGCGCGGCTTCAGCCCGCCGCTCCCGTAGGTGGTCGGGCGCACCAGGGGCGGGCTGAAGCCGCGCCCTACGTCATATGATCCGCCCCTATGAGCACTTTCGCATCCCTCGGACTCCGTCCCGAGATCATCGAAGTCCTGACCTCCCTCGGCTATGAAGTGCCGACCCCCATTCAGGAGCGCACGATCCCGCTCCTCCTCTCCGGGCGCGATGTAATCGGGCAGGCGCAGACCGGCACAGGCAAGACCGCCGCGTTCGCGCTGCCCATCCTCGAAAAGATCGATCCGAAACTGAAGAAGACGCAGGCGCTCGTGCTGACACCGACGCGCGAGCTGGCGATGCAGGTCGCGGAGGCGGTGCACTCGTACGCGGCGAAGCTCGACCACGTCAGCGTCATCCCCGTCTACGGCGGCGCGCCGATCGTGCCGCAGCTCAAGCGACTCGATCGCGGCGCGCACGTCGTCGTCGGCACGCCCGGACGCCTCATCGACCATCTCGACCGCGGCAGCCTCGATCTCTCGCACATCCGGTTCGTCGTCCTCGACGAAGCGGACGAGATGCTGAAGATGGGCTTCATCGAAGACATGGAGAAGATCCTCGGCGCGGTGCCCGCCGATCGCCAGACCGCGCTCTTCTCCGCGACGATGGCGGATGAGGTGCTGCGCATCGCCAAGCGGCATCAACGCAACCCGGAGCGCGTGGAGATCGAGCACCACAAGGTCAACACGCCTTCGATCGAACAGCGATTCCTCAACGTGTCCGAGGGGCAGAAGCTCGAGGTGTTGACACAAATCCTCGAGCTCGAGCCGGCCGAGGCCGTGCTCATCTTCCGCCGAACGAAGACCGGATCCGCCGACCTCGCGGAAAAACTCGAGGCGCGCGGATTCGCCGCCGTTGCCATGCACGGCGACATGAGTCAGCCGCTGCGCGAGGCCGTGATTCGCCGCCTGCGCGCGGGCCAGGTCGAGATCGTCGTCGCCACTGACGTCGCCGCGCGCGGCCTCGACGTCGAGCAGATCGAGCACGTCATCAACTACGACGTCCCCTACGACGTCGAGGCCTACGTCCACCGCATCGGCCGCACCGGACGCGCCGGCCGCAGCGGCGTCGCCACGCTGTTCATCACGCCGCGCGAGCGGAAGATGATGCGCGAGATCGAGCGCTTCACCGGCAATCCGATCAAGCCGATGAAGCTCCCCACACGCGCGGACGTCGCGGCGAAACGCATCTCGATCTTCAAGGAGACCGTGCGCAAGTCGATCAAGGACGGCGATCTCGAAGCCTACGTCGAGCTTGTCGAGCAACTCGCCGAGGAGGGTCCGTTCGACATGGCGGAAGTGGCCGCGGCCGCGGCGCGGATTGCGAACGGATCGAAGGCGCTCGTGCAGGCGCGTGAGGAAGAGCGGGACGCGGAGCCACGTAGGGTGGACTTTAGTCCGCCCACCGCCCCGCCCCAGGGGCGGGCTGAAGCCCGCCCTACGTCAAAGCCTGACAAGACTGTCCGCATGTCCATCGCCATCGGCCGCCGCGAAGGCATCCGCCCCGCGGACATCGTCGGCTCGATCGCCAACGAAGCAGACGTCCCCGGTCGCGAGATCGGACCGATCGACATCCAGGACGAAGTCACCTACGTCGGCATCCCCGAGCGCTACGTCGATGCCGTGATCGAGAAGGTTGGCAGGAAGCGCTTCCGCGGGAAGGCGTTGAACATCCGAGTCGCGACGACGCGCGACGAAGGACCGCCCAAGCGCCGGCCACCGGCACCGCGTTTCGACGATCGCCGTCCATCGGCGCCGCGCACGGATTCTCGCCGCCCCGCCGGGCCGCCGCGAGGCGATGATCGCCGTCCGCGTCCTCCGCAGAAACCCTTCGACCGCTTCGCGAAGAAGAAACCACGCCGATGAAACTCGCAGAACACGACACCAACGCTCCCGGCGACAAAGCGAAGACGCAAGAGCAGACCGCGAAGCTCGTCGTGCGGATCGGCGAGCTGCAGGAGCTTCTCTACGCGGAGCACAAGCACAAAGTCCTGATCATTCTCCAGGGCATGGACACCTCGGGGAAAGACGGCGCGATCCGCAAGGTCCTGCGCGAGACCAGCCCGCAGGGCGTGCACGTGGTCTCGTTCAAGAAGCCGACCGAGGCCGAGCTCGATCATGACTACCTGTGGCGCGTGCACTCGCAGGTGCCCGGACGCGGCGAGCTCGTGGTCTTCAACCGCAGTCACTATGAAGATGTCCTCGTAGTGCGCGTGCATTCACTCGTTTCGAAGAATGTCTGGAAGAAGCGCTACGAGCACATCAACGCCTTCGAGCGCATGCTCGTCGACGAAGGGACGACCATCCTCAAGTTCTTCCTCCACATCAGCCGTGAAGAACAGCGCGAGCGGTTGCAGGCGCGCCTCGACGATCCGACGAAACGCTGGAAGTTCCAGCACGGCGACCTCGAGGAGCGCAAGCTCTGGGACGACTACATGCGCGCGTACGAAGACGTCCTCGAGAAGACGTCGACGGAGTGGGCGCCGTGGCACATCATCCCCGCCGACCGCAAGGCGATGCGCGACTTCTTCGTGGCGGGCCACGTGGTGAAGGCGCTGGAGAAGTTGAAGATGAAGTATCCCGACCCGGCGGATGTGGCCGGCGTGACGATCGCGTAGCACCTCTCCGCCATAGGTCTTGCGCGAACGCGCCGACGATGCACAGAAGGTGATTCGCCGTCACGACGCCGTGGATCACGGACGATCCATTGTCCTCTGCCACGCGAAACTCATACAGTTCCCAGGTGTTGCGATCGAGTGCACGACGTTGCTCTTCGCCCGATATCCGTCGCGAGTGGTTTTAGGCGTCGGGCGAGGGTGACGGTCAATAATGAGTTGGGCGACGCAGACTCCAGAGATGATCGACTCGTGGAGTTCGGCGGTTTCACCGTAGTGCTATTCTTTCGTGAAGCAAGCCGCGAATAAGTCATTCAGATGAAAGAAGGTGATAACGAACCCAGCGCGCGTCTACACCTCCACTTTAAGGCATGGGCACGACGGAAGTTCTCAAACACAAAGACAAGGGTTTCGGAACGCTTCGAGCGAAGTCCAATCGCGGCTAGCGCACTCCTCCTCGCAATCGTCTCGTTCCTACTCTTCGCTATCGACCTTATCGTTAGACCAGACATCAAAGACATCGTGGTCGAGGCTCATGGGCTGGTCTTCGATCTCATCCTGTTCGGTATCGTTATTCTGGCGATCGACCTATGGCGCGATCGAAGGGAACGCACGGCGAGGCATATTGAAGAGCTAGACGATTATCGAACTTGGCAGGAACCGGAGGCTGCTTACCGCATCGCCGGGCTCTTGAGAAGACTACTGCGAGATGGCCATACCGTCCACGACTTGCGACAGGTATACCTCGCGAACGCAAATCTCTCCACTCTGTCGCTTTGGGGCGTCGACCTTTCTGGCGCAAACCTGGAGGGTGCGAATTTGGCAGCCGCCATCCTTGGGGATGCTCAGTTTGAGCGGACGAACCTCCGACATGCCTGCCTCACCAAAGCCGCTCTCCATCAAGCCAAATTTCAACACGCCGACCTCTCGGGCGCCGATCTCCGAGGCGCGGGGGTAAACAATAACGACTTCTCAGATGCGAATCTCGTGGGTGCCAACCTCAGTGGTCTCAATCTGAACGGAGCTTCGTTTGAGCGGGCGGTCCTACACCGTGCCAAGTTGGTCGGGACCGCGTTTCGTGGCCGTGCCTCTGGGATCGACCTATCATATGCCGACTTGCGACATAGCCACTTCGGCATGGTGGATCTCGCGGGTGCACGCCTTGAAGGAATTCGCTTCGACGGGGCATATCTTCATTGTTTCGAAGACATTACTGGATGGACGGAGATCGCCTCGATTCGCAATGCAAATGTCCACGCGGTAATGGATGCCCCGGATGGCTACTGGCACCGCGTCGGCGACTCGTGGGAAGACCGGCGGAGAGTGCGATCACGGACTCCTGCATCTAGTGAAAACGTCCGCAGCTTCTACGATTGGGCGCTCGGGCATGGCGCTGTGGACCTGCCTTGGAAAGACTGGCTGGGTTTCCAGAAGTCACTGGATTCACCCGAATCATCAACCTAGAAATTGGTCGCCCAACTTTTCGGTGGAGCGGACTTCGGCCCGCCCGCTGATATGCTTGTTCTCCCGTTCTCCGCGTGGGCCGAAGCCGCTCACCTGGAGACGTTAGGTTCCGATGGCGAAAGCTTGCTGGAGATGCGCAAAGACCGAGGGCGATACGTTCTGTTCGTCGTGCGGCGCTCGCTTGCGTGACGAGCGCCAAGCCTATGGGCGACCAAACATGACATCGAATTCATCCGCGATGGGTACTCCTTTGGCTGGTACACCCGCCGCGTCACAGCACTTGCGCTGTACGAGCAGATCTTGAAGTGCGAAGCCTTACACGATCCGGCGCGTCCGAAAGACTTTCAGCCAATCGTGGAAGTGGATCGCAGTCGATGGATTCTCCGAGCCCGGATCTTTGCTGAATTCGTATCATCCTTGGAAGTATTCGGAACGCTTTGCATCGCGATCAGGAGGCGCAACAAACGCAGCCTCATTTGGACATTCATGAATACCGAACCGCAGGAGGTTACGCAGCTCTACAAGGCTCTTCAATCATCGCCCCCGAAGTCTCTGAGTCAGTTCCTCAGGATCCCGGCAATCGGTCAGATACAGAAAGCCATGCAGAAAAGAGACAGCGCAGAACATGCCGAAATATCCGAGGCCACCTACGCAGAACTTCTTGACAGTATCCGCGTGGTGGCCGACATGTACCTGGGGATAAACGCCATCCTGGTTCGCGCCTACAACAAACTGAAGCACACGATCCCGCTCCTAGACACCGACTGTTTTAACAAGGGTCGTGGCCAAGATGAACTCGGCATCTTGGTCGAGGACGATAAGATTCCGTCCGGTCAGTTCGGTACCCTCCCGTTGAGCATTGCTCAAAACGATGTGGACATTGAGATTCAAAGCATTGCTACCGTTTCGGATATTGGCGCGGAGATCATGGCACTCACCTTGGAGCTTGACGCACTTGGCATGCTCGAAACCTAACTCGCAGTTGCACTCTGGGGCTGTCCCCGATCCTCATCCAGACGCCTCATCCACTCGATTCCAGGATGCGTCTGACACCTTCAGTCGCCATGCCGGAATAACGCCTGGGGCGGACGGCCCTCGACTCCTCCCGAGGAGTGCGTGAACTGATCGCCATGTGCGGCGCTACTATGAGGCTTGGAGCCTAGTCCCTCGCTGCGGATTGCTCGCTGGGGGCTGCGAGGCTACGATCGTGAAGAGAGTGTCTCTCTAGGCGTGTACTGAAAGGGTCCATAACGATGGGTCGTCGGGGCTTTTTTGCAACCGTCTTACACCAAGCTCGAGTGGCATCCCGGGAGCATGAGCGTGCTCAGCGGATCGCGGTACGAGCTCACAGTGCAGCGCTTCGCCGAGCCGAACAAGCGCAGCGCTCAGCCGAAAGGCTCCATGCACAACTCAGCCGAGCGTCTGCGGCAGACCGCAAACGCCTCGAGAAGGAGGCCCGAGAAGCCCACGTCGAAGCAATGGAAGCGGAGGCCGAGGAAAAGAACCTTCAGCTTGAAGAGATTAATGCCGATCTTCAGTCGCTTCTGGCAACGACCCTCGAAGTTGACGACTACGTCAATCTTGAGTTGTTTCGCGTCGTCGCGGAGCATCCCCCGTTCGGTGGGTCCAACCTCGAATCGGCCATCCGACCGCCAGATCCCATTCCGGCTCCGGCGGAGCCAATCTTCGTACCGCCCGAGCCGCCTAAAGGTCTGATCGCATCCCTATTCGGCAAGAAGAAGCATGCGGCAGTCACCCAGCAGGTACGCGAGGCGCACGAGCGAGCCCTTAGGGATTGGCGCATGACGATCAAGGAACTGCCGGCACGTCGCGAAGCCGCTGCCAAGGCTCACGCGCAGGCGGAGGCGCAGCGGCTCGCGGCGCTGGAGGCTGCGCACACTACGTACGCCAAGGAGTGCGCTGCTCGCGAGGCGGACGCGGCCGATCGCAATAGGCGAGTCGACGAGCTGATCGCGAATCTGGGCTACGGCACGCCGGAAGCGGTGCAGGAGTATGTCTCGATCGTGCTGTCCAATTCTGCATATCCTGGACATTTCGCGGTAACCCACGAGTTCGAGTTCGACCCGGCCTCGGCAGAATTGAAGCTACGTGTGCTCGTGCCTGGCCCGGACGCAATCCCGGAGACTAAAGCCTACAAGTACACGAAGTCGACCGACCAAATCACCTCGACGTCGATGTCGCAGAAGGCCTGTCGAGATCGATTTGCGAGCGTAGTCCATCAGGTGGCCCTGCGATCCATCCATGAGGTGTTCGAATCCGATCGTCGGGGCCTGATCAAGACGATCTCATTAGAGGTCGGCTCGAATACCATCGATCCGGCAACCGGCCTTCCAACATACGTTCCCTTCGTGTTGGCCGGTGCCGAGCGCCAGTTGTTCCTTACTTTTGACCTGTCCGCTGTGGTCCCGATGCTGACTCTAGAACGCTTGGGCGCGGCAGTCTCAAAGAATCCGTATGGCCTTGTCGCTGCTGAGACCTCGGGGATACGGCGCACGTGAGTGAGCCGAGCCGCTTGGTCTTCAATCCACCACCGGGATGGCCGAAGCCTCCTCAGGGATGGAGTCCGCCTAAGGGATGGACACCGGACCCATCATGGCCAGAGCCACCTCCAGGCTGGCAACTCTGGGTGGCAGTAGCGTCTGAAGGAAGGGGGCCCGAAGGTGAATCGGATGCCAGCCGGCTGGGGCCTGCTCCGCTATCGAAAGGGGGATCGGAAGGGATCACGCGTAATCATGCCGAGCAGCGCATCGCTCTTCTCGAGGCCGAAAACGCCGCCCTGCGTTCCCGGTTGGAGGCTATGGGGACGGACGCGAACGAGATAGTCCAGCTCGACGACGAACGGGTCCTTCAGGATGTTGGCATTTACCGCTACCACCATCCTCTCGAGAACGCCCTTGCATACAAGAGCCGCCTCGATGATCTGGCAACCCGCATCGCGGAGATGGTGAAAGCACACGCAGCCATTGAAAGATCGAACATGTTCACCTTCGACGGTTCGCTGGCCAAGGGTCGTGCAATGACCAGCAACCTGGGAAGGCTGATGCTGCGCGCGTACAACGCCGAGGCCGACAACGCGATCCGTTCGCTAAGACTGGGCAACGTAGTCACTGCCAAGAAGCGTCTTGAGGCGTCGCGAACTGCGATCGCCAACCTCGGAAGAATGATGGAGATGCGTATCAGCGATGCCTTCCATCTACTGCGAACTGAAGAGATCGAGCTCACGGCGGACTTCCTTATGAAAAAGCAGGAAGAGCGAGAATTGGCGAGGGAGGAACGCGAACGATTGCGAGAAGAGCGGAAGGTCGCCCAGGAGCTGGCCGCCGAGCGAGAGCGCTTGGACAAGGAACGGACTCATCTCTTGATTGCGGTCGAGAAGCTTCGAGCAATGGGATCAACCAACCCGGAGCTTGAGAGCAAGCTGGCCGAGGTTGACAGCGCCATTGCGCGCACCGACTACCGGGTCGCCAACATTCGTGCAGGCTATGTCTATGTCATCTCGAACCGGGGAGCATTCGGCGACCATATCGTTAAGATCGGTCTTACAAGGCGGCTGGAGCCATCCGAGAGAATCGACGAACTCGGGGGCGCATCGGTACCGTTTCGGTTTGACATCCATGTTCTCTACTTCTCACAGGACGCGGTAACACTTGAGAACGAGCTGCACCATCACTTCGAAAAGCGCCGAGTGAACTACGCCAACATGCGTCGAGAGTTCTTCTTCGCCACTCCTGCCGAAGTGCGAGCAGTCCTAGCGGAAAAGGTGGGTGGTCTGCTCGAGTTCGCGGAGCACGCAGAATCGACTGAATATTTGCAGAGCGTTCGCTACTGGCCCGACGTGGTCCAGCGTTCAGGGCCGAGTGGCGTTTAGCCTGCCCGACGTTTGCTAGAGGTTGGATTTCGAATCTAGGCTAGTTTCTGCCTTCATCGCGCGACGACTTGGCACACGTGTCGCGAGAGCGAGAAGCGGCGAACCTCAGCGCCGCCCAACCCAGTTGCACCGGATGCCACCGGACGCCGACCGCGCCGCCAGTGTCCCGAGTTTGCTACTCTTCCGCGTGCGGTCGGCGCCGCCCAGGCGTCAGTCCGCTAGGCGTCCATTACGCGTGGCGCGGAGAGGGAACAACCCATGGTTGGTTCGGTTCGTGTACTTTCGATCGCGGTAGCTGTCGTTCTAGCCTCGGGGCACGTGAAGGGGCAACAGCAGCGAGTCATCACCGATCCGAATGAGTTACGACGCATTGTGAAGGACACGAAGCAGACCGCGTTTGTACTCAAAGAGTACCGCTCCATCAAGGGTCCGAAGGCGACATGCCGCTCAGTGTTCGTCAACAGGATCGTGCCATCAGCCAATGATCCGCTTGCGATCCTGCCCGTCACTGCCGTTACCGAGCGCGGATCCGGAGCCGATCAGCTCGCGATTGTCGTTACCGGCAAAGTTGCCACCCTCGGTAGCTCCGATCTACTCGCAGCTGGACGGCCGCAGGGCATATCCTGCGGTGTGGTTGTCGACAATGCCGAACGCCTAGTCCTTTCATGCTACGACCGGCCCCGCGCCACCCAGCGTTCGCTGTTCCTCAACCGGCCAAAGGGAGTCGCTGTGTTCGTCGAATCCATCGATGGCTCGCTTCCGCAGACGGAAACAACTTACTATCAGTGTGAGCCGTAAGCAGCGACACCTAACTCACGCTTGCACCGGATTTGAACCACTGCTTTACTGTGCTCCAAGATTCTCACTTCACGGCGTCGCGGTTCACGCCGGTGAAGCTGAAACCGTTAGGCGCTGAGAGTGACACCCGAAGAACTCACATGGCTTCGCGAGCTCCGCTTCGCGCCCAGCCGGATCCCTAAGCTTGACGCCATCGTCACGTTTGTTCCGGCCGGAACCGAAACCGATCCGGTCATCGCCGAGGCCCATGCTCGAACTGGCTTTGCCCGCTGGTTTCCGGTTGAGGGCGGCCACAAGGTCGTCTTCCCTTTCGAGGGCGGCGACTACGATTCCTCGCGCTTTGATCTCGAGCCGGAGGCGTGGGATCACGAGACGTGCAAGGTGTGCCGGCGACACATCGCGGCGATGACCCTTTGCTGGGTCACGGCGAACGGACCATACGTCATCCTCTGCGAAGAGTGCCACGGCCAACTCGCCTCTTCAAATCTCACCTAACGCCGAGTCCAGCCGACCGGAACCGCTGCACCCAGCGGCGTGGGTGCTACAGTAGCGTGTGCGGTTCCGGCGGCTGAGCGCGGGGCCATGGGCGTCATGAAACAAGCGAAGATCCTCTTCACGTTGCTTGTCCTTGTGCTGGCCGGTGACAGCCAGGCCTGTCCGGAGACGATTCTTAGGATCGGCCCGTATCACCTCCAGACGATCAAGGGCACGGTCGAACCTCTGGATGGGAGCAACTACGACGAGCTCACGATCACCTTCGTCGTTCAGGAACGCGATACAGACAAGACCTGGAACGTTCCCGTCCACCGCAACGGCGAGTTTCTGCTCGTCCTGCCGAAGGGTGAGTACAACTTCACGATCCGTGTGGAACAGTTCCTTTTCACGATCGTTGGAAAGATCACTGTCGATGACGAAGGGGACACGAACCCAGTTGCGATCCGACCACCCTGGTGCTAGACCTGCGCTCAGCTACTAACCTCCGTACATCTCCTCCGTCCAACCGAGCATGAGAAAAATCCTGCTCGTCCTTTCTCTCCTGACCGCAGTCTCCTCGTACGCGCTCACCGTGGACGAGATGCTGGCGCGGTTCAACAAGGTGAAAGAGAAGTCGAAGCACCGCCAGGGCGTGGTGATGAAGCGCTATCTCAACGTGCACAGCGAGCTCGCGTCGAGCCGCTCCGGCAGCTATGAGGCAACCGACTTCGGACGCACGGTGACGCTCGAAGTGCATGCTGACGGAACGGTCGCCGGACGCGGCGCAGAGGAAGGACGCACGTTCGAGCTGCGCGACGGCCACGTCGACGGATCGCATCTCACCGCGACGAAACGGTTCGCCGATGGCACGACGGAGCCCCTGGAAGGAATCTTCATCAACCGGCGGACGATCCAGGGACGAACGGCCCGGGAGATCACTTCCGATCACACCACGTTCGGCCTCGGTGTCACGAGCGTAAATTTCACGTTCGGAGGCTCGACCTTCGACAGGCTCTTCTACGAGCGAAAGTGATGAAGACGGCCCGGATGCTGCTGCCGCCGCCACTCACGGCAGTGACGTAAGCATCTACCAACGTCGCCCCGACGGCTGAGCGCTGGGCCGTTGGACGCCGGGTGTAAGATCGGTCGCGTGAAAGACATCGCAGAGATCCGGAAGCTCCCGCTTCCCGAGCGACTTCAATTGGTCGGTGAGATCTGGGATTCGATCGTCGAGGATCCAGCCCTCCTGCCTGTTTCTGAGGAGCTGGCGCGAGAGCTCGAGATGCGACTGGCGGCGCATCGCGCCGACCCGAGCAGTGCACAGGCCTGGGACATCGTTGACCGCGAAGTCTTTGGAGATTGAAGCGCAGAGTCGTCGTTCGCCCAGAGGCCCGCGCCGAGCTCGCCGGCAGTGCGGCCTGGTACCGCGAGAGATCTCGACTTGTCGCGCATGCGTTTCGCCTGGCGATCCGTGAGCTCGTGGTGCGCATCGCGGAATACCCCGCGTCATTTCCTGAGATTGCTCCCGGAGTTCGCCGGGGGCTCGTGTCGCGGTTTCCTTACGCGGTCTTCTTCGCGCAGGAAACCGACTCCATCGTCATCCTCTCCATCAAGCATCAGGCGCAGAATCCGTCAAGCTGGCCGTCCGACATCTGACTCTCGCACTGCCTCCGCGGCAGTTCCCGGTTACTCTCCGGTCTCACCGAGACCACCCATGAAAACGATCTGCCGCGTAGTCCTCATCGCTCTCGTCGCTCTTGTCGTCGTCAACATCGCAGCTTCTCAGGAGACAGAGAGCCTTCGCCGACGCGCAGTCCGGACGGGACCGTTGCGGCAGGGGATCCTTCCGTGCGGGACGGACATCTGCAGCACCACACAACCCCACACCTGCGTCGAAATCGTGAACGCGGAGACCGCCTGGCGCACCTGCATCTCCAACCAGGGCCGGCGTGGCCTCGTCCTCGGGCCCACGGACCTGCGCCGCACTCCGACCGGCGAGTGGATGCGCATCCTGCGCGAAGCCAGCGTGGCCGAGATTTTCGTGCCGTACCACGCACTGCCTCTGCGACTCTACGACCACGAGACGACGTCCGCAGAATCGATTCGCGAAGTGACTCCCGCAGACGCGGGTCCGAATGGAATCGTCCTCTCCCTGTCGGGGCAGACCGTGCCGCAGGTCGTCGCGGAGACCAACGACCGCGGCATCGCCTGGCTGTGCAAGGAAGCGCGCAGCATCAGCCGGCGAGGACAGGAGCTCGTCCTCTGGGGCGTGCAGGATGCTGCGAACTACGACTTCATCATCGAGTATCGCTTGCGCGACGACGGCAGCATCGGATTTCGCCTCGGCGCGACCGGTTACAACAATCCCTTCGTTCCGCCTCAAAGCACGACCGAGGCTCACATGCATGACGTGCTGTGGCGAATCGACGTCGACCTCAACGGCCCCGACGGCGATACGGCAGTGCAGTTGACGCACGTCGAAGCCGCAAACGCAGCGCAGCTGTCGCGCGATATCGACGAGCCGTTCAATGGCGGAGAGGAAGGCGTCGCGCAGTGGAATCCGGAGAAGTTCTCGACGATCGGCGTCGTCGACAAAACTTTGAACGCTCACGGGAACCCGATCGGCTACACGATGCAGATCGCGGCGCCCGGCCTGTCCCGTCATTTCGGCGAGTCGGCCGGCGCGTCGCGCAAGGAGAAGTTCACGCAATCCGACTTTGCCGTCACGCGATTCAAGCAGTCCGAGCGCGATGCGTTGTTCGACAGCGCCCACACCCAATACCTCCAACCCGATCAGTACCTCCTCGGCGATGGTTTTCCCGGGATGGGAGTCGCGGACCACGAATCGGTCGAGAATACGGATGTCGTGCTATGGCATCGCTCGTCGGCACATCACGATCCGCATGACGAGGATCACTCCCCCGGTGACGTGCCGAGCCTCATGACCGGCATCACGAACGTCCACTGGCAGGGAGTGAGCCTCGAGCCTCACAACCTCTTCGACTTCAACCCGCTGGGCGGCCCGAGTCGCACCCAGTGCCAATAGCCCGCCAGCCCCCGGCTTCAGCCGGGGGGATTGCGGGCCGTGGCGAATCGGCCTACAGTAATTGCCGGTCCACCTAAAAACGCGTCGTCACGCCCTCATGAAAGAGCCCGACGAAATCCCCGAACGGCGGCGCGTCCAGCGCGTCCGCCTGCCGCAGCCGCTGCGCGCGACCATCGACGGCACGCGCGTCTTCATCGTCGACGTGTCCCTGCGCGGCGTGCGGGTGATGCATCAGGAAGAGATCGGCGGCGTGGCACAGTCGTGCATCCTGCGCTCGGAATGGGATGGCCGGCCCCTCGAGCTGCACTGCACCATCGTGCGGACCGCGCTGCATCGGTCGGCCGACAGCGGCGGCAATCGCGCCACGTACCACACCGGCTTGACGATCACCCGAGCGGTCGGCGTCTCCTCGGTCACGCTGCGCCGGCTCGTCGAGCACCACGTCGAGCGCGCGCTCGACGAGCAGAAGGCCAACGCGCGCGGCATCCCTGCGATCGCCGCGCAATCCGTGGCGACGGGCGCGCCGACCACGTTCGTCCGCCACGAGTACAGGATGGGACGGTGGCGCGAGGTGATGACCGCGACGCCGGAGCAACCCGATCACGGCTTCACGATCGCTGCGCACACCACACCCGCGGAAGTCGACATGCTGCGGCGCGCATACGAGCGCGCGAAGACGGCGAGCGATCTCGCGGTGATCCGCCGTCTCGCCGAGATGAGCGTCAACGCCGCCGAGGTCGTGCAGGCGCGGCGCTACACACCTTAAAGGTGCGGCAGAACGTTCAGCACCAGGAGCGTCCCGCCCATCCCGAGGCAGAGCGGCACCGTGAACGACTGATCCTTTGTCTTCGTATTGACGAACGCCATCAGGAAAAACATCACGACGAGACCGAACGCCTCCTTCCCTCCGTCGAACCACCACGGTGGAATTCCCACGGCGCGCAGCGAGCCGATCGCAGCCGCGCCCGCGAGAAACACGAGCACGACCTTGAATTTCCCGCCACGCGGCAGCCAGTGGAAAGTCTCGGCGAGCGCGATCCCGAGAATGATCACGATCGAGGCGAGAAATCCGACGACCATCCCGTCGTTCATTTACGATTCGCACCTTAGCAAACAGGAGGGCGAAATGATCACCGGCGCTCACTCGATCATCTACAGCACGAATGCCGAAGCCGACCGCGCGTTCTTCCGCGACGTCCTCGGCTTCCCGTACGTCGACGTCCACGACGGATGGCTGATCTTCGGACTCCCTCCGGCGGAAGTGGCCGTGCATCCATCCGAGGAGAATGACTTGCACGAGCTCTATCTCATGTGCGACGACGCGAACGCGTTCATCGCCGACATGGAGAAACGCGGCATCCCGAGCACGCCCATCCACAACGCCGGCTGGGGTCTGCTCACGCAGGTGACATTACCCGGCGGCGGGAAGCTCGGCGTGTACGAACCGCGCCACGCGCGGCCGCCCGTCATAACAAGCTGAATGCCTTCTCGCTGACCGCTCTCCCGTCGATCAGCACCACCGCGCGATGCGCGCCGGGCATCCAGCGCGCGGTCGCGCCGGACGAGAACGGCAGGTGATGCGCTCCCTGCACCGCGTGCTTCACGTCGCGATGGAGAACGTGACCATAGGAATCGAGCCACTTCACCTCGACGAGCGGATCGCTGCTCACCCCGCTCAAGTCGACGGACAGGAACACCTCATCGCCACGCCTGAACGTCTCGCTCGCCGCAGCCTGCGGCACCGCACCGCGCGACGTCACGGCAGTACCGAGCGCAAAGGTATCCGGCGCGACGTTCTCCGTGGCCGCGACGCTCTGCTGCACTGCTCCACTTCCACGATCGACTCCACATCCAGCGAGCAGCGGCAGAATCACCGCTACAGCGATTTGCAGTTTCAAGAGAAAATCCTCCGAGAAGAACCCAAGTTTCAAAACTCACTGCAAGAGGCATGACAGAAGTCTGATGGGCAACACACGCACCGCTCGCGTCCGCATCGACGGCCGTACCTACTCCGGCGAAGCGCTGCTCGAAACGGCCGAGCTGATCTTTCGCGGCGAGAAGCGCCTCGTCATTCCCTTCGCGAAGATCGAGACGATCGACGCCGCGGGCGGTCGCCTGACGATCAACGGCGACGTCGTCCTCGAGCTCGGCGATGATGCGGCGAAGTGGGCCGACAAGATCCGCAATCCGAAGACGGTGATCCAGAAGCTCGGCGTCAAAGCGGGACAAAGCGTCGCGCTGGTCCATCTCGACGATGCCGCGTTCGCCGCCGATCTCGAAAAAGCGGGCGCGCTGGTGACGGTCGGCACGCCGAAGAAGAACAGCGACGCGATTTTCTACGGAGTGTCCTCACGGGACGAGCTCGCGCGCCTGGCGTCGTTGAAGGCGTCACTCGCGCAGAACGGCGCGCTCTGGGTGATCCGCCCGAAAGGCGTGAAGGCGATCACCGAAGCCGACACGATGGCCGCGGGCAAGGCCGCGGGACTCGTGGACGTGAAGGTGGTGAAGTTCTCCGAGACGCACACCGCGGAAAAGTTTGTGATCCGCCTCGTGGACCGAACGTAGGGCGCGGCTTCAGCCCGCCTCACAACGACACGCAAGGATCCGAGTTCCCCTTCCCGCAATTCTGCATCCGATAGCGGAGCTGCTTGATCCGGCAGCGCACGCTCGGGATGCAACTGAAGAGACTCAGGATCGCGATCACGAACGCGTACACGAAGATCAGCACGAGACACGGGATGCATCCCGAAGGCTTGAACACCGGCGCGTAGCAGTCGCCAAGGAAGGGCGTGAGCGTTTCGCGGATGCGCTTGATGCAGACCGCGCAGAAGGGCGCGAAGTTGCGCATCATGCAGTCGAATTGCGGGCGGAACATCGCGCAGTGGAAGTAGCGCGCGCCCTCGAACGTGCCGACGACCTCGGCGCCGACCGGGTTCGGCTGCGGATCGCAGAACGTGCAGTCCGCGTTCGACGTCGTCGGCATCGGCGTCGCGGCGAGCACGAGATCCTTCCACTTCATCGACGCGCGGTCGGTGTTCTTCGTGACGTTCGGCTCCACCGGCTCGGGACCGACGTGCGAGTTCTGTGTCGTATCGATGCCGCAGCCCGACCAGTATTCGTATTCGTCCGCGAGACCGAAAGCCGAATGTCCGATCTCGTGGATGGCGGTGAGCTCCCACGCACCGGCGACCGCGGTGACGCCGGGCTGTCCGCCCGAGCCGCCGTGGATCGCGCTATTGACGATGACCAGGATCTGGTGCCACGCCGGCACCTGCGCGTTGACGACATTCAGCACGGTCATGCCGTTGACGACGAGGAGCCGGCGGATGCCGCCGTTGCAGTAATGCGCGTCGAAGTACGTCGCCGGCGTCGCGCCGCTGCCGCCGCACGCGACGGGATCGTCCGCGCCGCTGTCGGTGGAGGCGACGTCGACGCGAAAGACGTTGATCGCGCAGCGGAGCGTGTCGAACGGCGGAGTCGTGAACAGCGCGTCGACGAACTGTTGCGCGTGCACGGCGAACTGCGGAAGCTCGGCGTTCCGGTATCCGTCGCCGACGATGACGAGGTTCCAGCGATCGGACGCGAGCCCGTGGTTGACGATCTGAGTCGTGCCGACGACAGTGCCGTCGGCGGCGCTCATGACCGCCCTCGTTTCAAATCGAACGACGCGATCTCACGCGCCGCCGCGGCCGAGCGCTCCTGCGTCCCGGGACTGCTGAACAGCGCAACCGTCCGCGCCTGCGGCAGATCCGGCACGAGCAGCACGAACACGCCCTCGGGCGACTCGACCTCGTGCCGCGCAAGCGGACGTTTCGGATCGTCCGACGGCACTTCGACGCTCGTCTGGATCGGATTGCTCGTCACGCGGCGATACAGCGGCTGCCCGCCGTCATCGCGCAGGACGACCCAGAACCCCGCCGACCGTTCGTCCCACGTGAGGGAGTCCGCCGGCGGGATTCTCATGTCCACGGCCTGCGTGGAGACCAGCTCGATGTTCTGCCCCTGATACGAGAACGTCAGCCGAAGAACGCTCATAGGAGGATAGTGACGCGAGAAGAGGATTCGTTACAGGGAAAATTTTGCGGACGCACGCCCTGTTGCGCTCCCCATCACGGCAAGGTATCTTGCCTCCCCTGCCTGCCATCAGGCGCCCATAGCTCAGCTGGATAGAGCGTCGGCCTCCGGAGCCGAAGGTCGTAGGTTCGAATCCTACTGGGCGCACCAACTCTTCGTCTCACCGCTTACTGCGCGGCCGGCCGCGAAAGAAGAACGCGCCAGCGTCATGAATTAGCATGCCTCCGTGTTTCGACG
>Ga0209382_10000324_pt1 | contig 77437 bp, 64 predicted proteins | sample SoiMetdeltSBSDD5_FD_187599 | JGI IMG/M metagenome (GOLD analysis project Ga0209382, IMG submission 187599) | Bulk soil microbial communities from a Populus tree surrounding site in Tennessee, USA - Soil MetaG P. deltoides SBSDD5 (SPAdes) (version 2) | ecosystem: Environmental > Terrestrial >... | reverse complement strand
CCCGACGCGGTCGTCTCGGATCTGTCGCCGGCAGGGCAGCAACTCGTGGAAGTGGCACGGGCGCTCGCGAGCCGCGCGCGCGTCGTCGTGCTCGATGAGCCGACCAGCAGCCTCACCCATGCTGACGTCGAGCGGCTGTTTGCGCTCATCCGGCGGCTCAAGTCGCAGGGACTCGCGATCGTCTACATCTCGCATTTCATCGAGGAAGTGAAAGCGATATCCGATCGCGTCGTCGTGCTGCGCGACGGCGCAAACGCCGGCGGGGGACGAACCGCCGAGTTGTCGCCGGAGATGATCGTCGAGCGGATGGTGGGCAGGGAAGTCGAAGACCTCTATCCGCGCACGCCGCGTGAACCGGGCGAAGCGCTGCTCGAGCTGAGCGAACTTCAGCCAGGGGCTGCGACGCTGACGCTGCGGCGCGGCGAGATCATCGGCATCGCCGGCCTGCTCGGCGCCGGCCGGACCCGGCTGCTCCGCACGATTTTCGGTCTCGAACCCGTGCGCAGCGGCCGCATCAAGCTTGGCGTGTATTCGGGACCGGCGTCGCCCGCCGCCAGGTGGTCGCAGGGCGCGGGCATGTTGAGCGAGAACCGCGCCGCCGAAGGGCTGGCGATCGGGCTCAGCATCGCGGACAATCTGACGCTGTCCCATCTGACCGATCTCGGCCCGGGCTTCGTCGTCTTCCCGTCTCGGCAGACCGCGGCCGCGTCGCGCTGGATGGAACGTATCGGCATCCGCAGCGCGGGGCCACGGCAGCCGGTCGGCGAGCTCTCCGGCGGCAACCAGCAGAAGGTCGCGCTGGCGCGCCTGCTCCACCACGACGTCGATCTCCTGGTCCTCGACGAGCCGACGCGAGGGATCGACGTCGGCAGCAAGGCGCAGATTTATGCGCTGCTGGACGTGCTGGCTTCGACTCGCGCCGCCGGCGCTCGCTCAGCCCAGGGGCGCGACGGGCGGCCGCGGGCTATTCTCATGGTGAGCAGCTATCTGCCGGAGCTGCTCGGACTCTGTGATCGCATCGCGGTGATGTGCCGCGGCCGGCTGGGACCGGCACGACCGACATCCGAATGGACGGAACACTCACTGCTGATGGAAGCATCGGGCGCGCAAACCGCCTGAAGGCGGTCTGGCGCGGCGACAGCGGCGTCCTGCTGGGACTGCTGCTGGTCGCGATCTTCTTTGGCTTCCTCATCGGCCCGCAATTCTTCCGGCCCGTCAACCTGGAGCTCATGGCGATCCAGACGGTCATCGTCTGTGTCGCGGCGCTGGGCATGACCATGGTGATCGTGTCGGCCGGTATCGACCTGTCCGTGGGCTCGGTCGTCGCGCTTGCGACCGTGGTGGCCGCGGTGCTGCTGAGGCGCGGCTACGACCCTGCGCTCGCCGCCCTCGGCGCGCTCGGCGCCGCCGCGCTCTGCGGCTTCATGAACGGATTGCTGATCACCCGGCTCAAGGTCGTCCCCTTCATCGTGACGCTCGGGACGATGCTGCTGGTGCGCGGCGCGGCGAAAGGCGTGGCCGAAGAACGCCGAATCGAAGCGCCACTGACATGGCTGAACGATCTGCTGCGGACCGCCCGCAGCGGCGGCGGCGGGTTCGGTGTCCCGGCCGGCATCTGGATCACGCTGGTGCTTGCCTTGATCGTGGGCGCCGTGCTCGGCTACACACGTTTCGGCCGTCACCTGTTCGCGATCGGATCGAACGAGCGGACTGCGCGGCTGTGCGGCGTCCGTGTCGAACGCCGCAAGCTGCAGGTCTATACGCTCGCGGGAATCTTCGCCGGTCTCGCCGGCATCTTCCAGTTCTCCAGGCTGTCGGTCGGCGACCCCACGGTGGCGGTCGGCCTCGAGCTCGACGTGATCGCCGCTGTGATCATCGGCGGCGGCAGCCTGCTCGGTGGCAAGGGTACCGTCATCGGCACGATGGGCGGCGCCGCGATCATGGCCGTGATCCAGATCGGCTGCTCGCAGCACGGCCTGCCCAACTGGGTCCAGCAGATCGTCACCGGGATCATCATCGTGATGGCAGTAGCGTTGGACCATTGGAGACAGGAATCGTTCAGGCGGGGGGCGGCCCAATGAAATCAGCGACCGCCGCGTGCGAAACCTTACAGGAGGGCCAGGAGTTCAGGAGGAATTCATCTACGAAATGAAAATCATCGACCTCGAATCTCTTGACCTCCGTTTCCCGACCTCCCGCACTCTGGCCGGCAGCGATGCCGTTCACAAGGACCCCGACTACTCGGCCGCCTACGTCATCCTGAAAACGGATGCCGACATCGAAGGTCACGGCCTGACCTTCACGGTCGGCCGCGGCAACGAGCTCTGCGTGGCCGCGATCGAGTCGATGCGGCACCTCGTCGTCGGCAAGCGGCTCGACGACATCACCGCGGACTTCGCCGGGTTCTGGCGCAGTCTCGCGTCGGAGTCGCAGCTTCGGTGGCTTGGTCCTGAAAAAGGGGTGATTCACCTCGCACTGGCCGCCATCGTCAACGCCGTCTGGGATCTCTATGCGAAGGCCGAGCGGAAGCCGCTGTGGAAGCTGCTCGCCGACATGACGCCGGCGCAGATTGTCTCGAGCATCGACTTCCGCTACATCACCGACGCGTTGACGCCGGATGAAGCGCTTGCAATTCTCGAGCGGCAGGCCGGGACCAAAGCTGACCGCGAGGCGGAGTTGCTCAAGGTCGGGTATCCCGCCTACACCACCTCGGCCGGGTGGATGGGGTACTCGGAGGAAGGGATTCGGAAGCTGGTGCGGGAGGCGCTGGCGGAAGGCTGGACGCACTTCAAGGTGAAGGTCGGCGGCGTCCCCGAAGACGACGCGAGACGCGTGGGGCTCGTGCGCGAAGAGATCGGCCCGAACCGCACGCTCATGATCGATGCGAACCAGAACTGGAACGTGGACGAGGCGATCGCGCGGGTCAACGAGCTGGCGAAGTTCAAGCTGTGGTGGATCGAGGAGCCGACCAGCCCGGACGACGTGCTGGGCCATGCCGCAATCGCGAAGGGCGTGCGGCCGTCCGGTGTCGGCGTAGCGACCGGCGAGCACTGCGCCAATCGCATCATCTTCAAGCAGCTGCTCCAGGCCAAGGCCATCGACTTCTGCCAGATCGACAGCTGCCGGCTGGGCGGGGTCAACGAGAACCTGGCGGTGATCCTCATGGCGGCGAAGTTTGGCGTGCCGGTCTGCCCGCATGCCGGCGGTGTCGGCCTGTGCGAGTACGTGCAGCACCTGTCGATGTTCGATTACCTCGCCGTCACCGGAACGATGGACGGCCGTGTGACCGAGTTCGTCGATCATCTGCACGAGCACTTCGAGGACCCGGTGATCATCAGGAACGCGCGTTACATGCCGCCCTCTACACCCGGCTACAGCATTACGATCAAGCCGGCGTCCAGGCACCAGCATCGGTTTCCGGAAGGTCCGGTCTGGTTGGGCGACAGCCACTGAAATTCACTTGCAGGAGGCCAGGCGTTCAGGAGTGATCTCCTGTCCTCCTGTTCAAAATTCTCGAATGCCCGAATCATTCCCCCGCATCGCTGCCCTGAAAACCGCGGCGACTTTCCGCGAGCACCTCACGCGCAACGCGATTCCGCTCGACTTCGACGATCTAGTGCTGCCACCCGAGCAGTCGCCGCTGGCGGAGCCGTTCGAGATGGACGGCGTTCGAGTGGGCAACCGGTTCTGCGTGCTGCCGATGGAGGGGTGGGACGGGACGCCCGATGGCAAGGCGTCGGAGCTGACCACCCGGCGGTGGCACAATTTCGGTCTGGGCGGCGCCAAGTTGATTTGGGGTGGGGAGGCAGTGGCGGTCCGGCACGACGGCCGCGCCAATCCGAATCAGCTGCTGCTGACGCCTGAGAACCAGAAATCGATCGCCGACCTGCGCGACACGCTCGTCAGCGCCCATCGCGAGCGCTTCGGCGGCAATGCCGACGGCGACCTGTTCATCGGGTTGCAGCTGACGCATTCGGGCCGATGGTCGCGTCCGAACGTGTTCGATCGCGCCGAGCCACTCGCCGCGGTCTCGCACGCCGTCCTGGATCGACGGGTCGCCTCCGGTGTCCCGGTGCTCTCAGACGACGATCTCGATCGCCTGGTGGAGGATTTCGTTGCCGCCGCGCGCCTGGCGCACGACGCCGGCTATCAGTTCATCGACGTCAAGGCCTGTCACGGGTATCTCGGACACGAGCTGCTCGGCGCCCGCGCGCGCGACGGGAAGTACGGCGGCCCGGCGATCGAAAATCGGATGCGGTTCATGCGCAACGTCATCGAGGCCGTCCGCGCGGCGGTGCCGGGACTGCTCATCGCGGTCCGGTTCTCGGCGTTCGATCTGGTTCCGTATCGGAAGAAGGCCGACGGCATCGGCGAACCGGACCCGGACGCCGACCGGGTCAATCACGGATTCGGCCTGACCCACGGGGACCAGGCCTCGATCGACGATGCGGTGGAGTTGTTGACGGCGCTGGAGCGGATGGACGTGAGATGGATCTGCGTCAGCGGCGGCAGCCCGTATTACAACCCGCACACGCAGCGTCCGGCGCTGTTCCCGCCGCTCGACGGCTACCTGCCACCGGAAGATCCCCTGCGCGGGGTGGCGCGGCAGATCGATGCCACCGCCAGGTTGAAACAGCGGTTCCCGAAGCTTGCGATCGTGGGGTCGGCCTACAGCTATCTGCAGGAGTGGCTGCCGAATGTCGCGCAGCACTCGGTTGCCAACGGGCTCACCGATTTCGTCGGGCTCGGGAGGATGGTGCTCGCGTATCCGGATCTGCCGGCTGACGTGCTGAGCGGAAAGAAGCTTCGCCGGAAATCGATCTGCCGGACGTTCAGCGACTGCACGACCGGGCCGCGACTGGGGATGGTGTCAGGGTGCTATCCGCTCGATCCGTTCTACATGGGCAAGCCGGAGGCGGCGATCATTCTGAAGAAGCGGCCGAAGGCGGAGGAATAACAACTCCCTCGAATGGCTATCCCTTGGATCGTTGGATCGTTGGATCGTTGGGAGTTGACTGCCTACAGCGTAGAAAGAAACTGCAGCAACGCCTCGCGCTTCGTCCTCGGAAGCGCCATGAATCGCTGCCGGGATCCGTCCGCTTCTCCGCCGTGCCACAGGATGGCTTCCTCGGCCGACCTGGCGCGTCCGTCGTGCATCAGGCCCACGGGGCTGCTGACGATCGGCAACAATCCCAATCCCCACAATGGCGGTTTGTCGCCGTCCGGGTCGCGGTATGCAGAAGAACGACGGGCGAGTATCGATCCCCTCACCCGGGGTAAAGCGGCACGGCCGTGGATCAAGTTCCGGACGGGCAGCCGACTCTCTGTGATACTGTGTGCGTCCGCAAAAGTAAAGTTACTGTAGCGGTAAAGCCCATGGCCTCGACCACCATGAAACGGATCGCCAGCGAGCTGGGGGTATCGATCACCACCGTCTCGAAGGTGCTCAACAACCATGACGACATCAGCCCGGCGACGCGCGCGCGGGTCATGGCCAAGGTCGAAGAGCTCGGGTACCGGCCGAACGCCGTCGCGCGATCGCTCACGCTGCGGCGCACGCACACGCTGGGCGTGGTGATCCCCGATCTGCTGCACTCGTTCTTCGTCGAAATCATCGCGGGCATCGAGCCGGTCGCCAGCGAGCGCGGGTACGGCCTGCTGCTGTGCAGCTCGGGGGAGAACCCCGCGAAGGAGCGTTCAGAGCTGCAGCTGCTCCACGGCCGTCAGGTCGACGGCATCGTCCTGGCCTCGACGCACGGGTCGGGCAACGCCGAGATCCTTCGTGAACTGCACGCGCACGGCACCGGCCTGGTGATGATCGACCGCGACGACTATCCGAACATCCCCTGCCACCGGGTCCTGACCGACGACGAGCGAGTCGGAGTGCTGGCGACGGAACACCTGCTCGCCTGCGGGCGCCGGGCGATCGCGCACCTCGCGGGACCGCGCCTGACCCACGCGCACCGCCGCGAGAAGGGATGGAAGGACACGCTCCGCGCCGCTGGCATCCGCATTCCGAACGACTGGATCATCAACGCCGGATTCATGGAGATCGACGGCTACCGTGCGATGAAGCGCGCGCTGTCGCTGCGCCCCCGTCTCGATGCGGTCTTTGCCGTCAACGATCCGTCAGCGATCGGCGCGATGAAGGCGATCTGGGAAGCCGGGCTCAAGGTCCCGGACGACATCGCCGTCGTCGGTGCGGGCGACGTGATCCACGGCGAGCTGCTCAAGGTCCCCTTGACGACCGTGAGCTGGTCGAGAGCGGAACTCGGACGCGAGGCAGCCGAACTGCTGCTGAATGCGGCGGAGCGGAACGGCGACGGCAACGAGCCGCGGCGAGTGGTTATCGCGCCGCACCTTGTCGTGCGGGAATCGTGCGGCGGCGCCGCTGTGAGAGTCTGATCTTTTCGCGGGTTCGGGGGTTCGGGGGTTCGCGGGTTCGGAACGGCCGTGATACTCAGAGGCAACTGGCTGCTTGGATTGTGCCTGTTGTCTTTGAGTATCACCGGCTCCGAACTCCCGAACTCCCGAACTCCCGAACCCCCGAACCCGCGAACCCCCGAACCCGCGAACCCCCGAACCCGCGAACCCCCGAACCCCCGAACCCGCGACTTGTTTTACGCCAGCACGTTGCGGCAGTACTCGACGCACTTCTTCAGTTCCACCATCCGGTCGGACCCTTCCGGGACCGGGTACTCGAACTCAATCGTGGCCTGGATCGGCCACTTGTTGTCCCGGATCAGCTGCAGGACTTCCTTGATCGGCGTGTCGCCCGTGCCGAACGGGACATTCTTGCCGTCGAGCGTCCGATCTTTTACGTGAACGTGAGTGATCCGCTCGTGCTGTTCCTTCAGGAACGGCACCGGGGACGTCTTGTTGCCGACGATGAAGTGGCCGATGTCGAGGTTGGCGCCGTTGTGGCGCGCGTAGCTGAAAACCTCTTTCCACTCCTTGGGGCCGGTCTCCGCGTGGCCGTGATAGCCGACCATCAGCTTGTGCTTGTCGGCGAAGCCGCCGATCCGTTTCTCCGGCAGCGGGCCGGTTGGCGCCGCTTTCGGATCGATGTGCGTGATCTCGGTGGAAATCGCCCGGGCCCCGAGGGTCTTCGCCAGCGTGAACTCGTAGTCGACAACGTCGTCGCTCATGTTGAAGATGTTGTCGACCTTCACGATCTCGATGAGGATTCCGGCGTCGTCGAATTTCTTCTTCACCGCCTTTGCCTTGTCCATCGACGCCGAGAGCCGCCATTTGCGGAGTTCCTCGGCAGCGGTCTTCCGCGCCGCCTCCTGCTCGGGCGTCTGCGGCTTGGCGTTGCGTCCGCCCGGCGCCGCCGCGGCTGTGACGAGGGTGTCGGGAAGCCCCATGTCGGCCTCGACCGGCTGCGTGCGCAACTCGACGCCGTTCACCCCGAGCTGGACGCACTTCTGGATAATCTCGTCGATCGGAGCGCTGCGGCCGCCGAAGTTGTAGGGCACGTTCATGCCGATCTGGACGCCGCGCACCTTCGAGTTCGGCTTCGACTGTCCGAGTACGGGAATGTCGCGCAGCACATAGGCGGCCGGCACGGCCGACAGGGCAAGTTTGGCGAGCTCACGTCGTGTGTACATGGGAGGGAGGCTACCACAGCTCGTCAGGCGTCAACTCCCAACGATCCAACGTTCCAACGATCCAAGGGAATGGCTCGAGCGAACGGTGTGGAATACGTACCAACCGGCTGGTCGCTGCGCCTTTCGCCTGGCTCGCTCGAACGGTTTCCTTGGATCGTTGGATCGTTGGATCGTTGGGAGTTAACATCCTCCATGCCTTTCACGATGCTGGCCGCCGCGGCCGCCCTGCTGTCCGCGCTCCTGGCTCCGCAACCTGCCCCGTCACCCTCGTGGGCAACAAAGCCTCTAAGGGCCGGCATCATCGGCACCGACACCTCCCACGTGCCGGCGTTCACGAAGGCCTTCCGCGATCACCCGGAGTGGAAGATCACGGTCGTCGCCGCCTACAAGGGCGGCAGTCCGGATTTTCCCGTCAGTGCGAACCGGGTCGAGGGGTTTGCCAAGACCATCCACGACGAGTACGGCGTCGAGCTGGTGGACAGCATCGAGGCGTTGCTCGCCAAGGTCGATGTCGTGTTGCTCGAGAGCGTCGATGGGCGGCCGCACCTGGCGCAGGCGACGCCCGTGCTCAAGGCCGGCAAACGGATGTTCGTCGACAAGCCGCTCGCGGCGAGCCTCGACGACGCCAGGCGCATCGCGCAGCTGGCGCGCGAGACCAACACGCCGATCTTCTCGACGTCGTCGGTGCGGTTCCACCCCGACATCCCGCGCGTACGGAACGACAAGTCGATCGGCGAGGTGACGCGCGTCCAGGCGAACTACGCGCTCAACATAGTGCCGTTTCACCCGGACCTCTTTTATTACGGCATCCACGGTGTCGAGGCGCTCTACGCGGTGATGGGCAGGGGCTGCGACCGGCTCACGCGCAAAGTCGCGCCCGACAGCGACGTCACCACATGCGTGTGGAAGGATGGGCGCGTGGGTGTTTACAACGCGCTGTTGCAGAAGGCAGACGCCAAACAGCCCGTGCTGGTGGTGACCGGGTCGAAGGGCACGACCAGCACCGGCGCCCCGGGCAATTACGATGGCTTGATTGCCGAGATCGCGCAGTTCTTCCACTCGGGAAAGCCGCCCGTCGATCTGGCCGACACCCTGGAGATCATTCAGTTCATGACCGCGGCGCAGATCAGCAAGGAAAAGGGGGGCGCTGAAGTCCGGCTCCAGGACGTTCGATGACGGCTCCGAGAATCCTGACGACCACGGTCGGCTCTTACCCGATTCCCGACTGGCTCGCGGCGCTGCCGACCGAGCAGGCCCTCGTCGATGCCACGCGCGTGGTCTTCGATCTCCAGCGGCAGGCCGGCATCGATCTCCCCACCGACGGCGAGTTGTATCGATTCGACGTCAATCATCCCGACACCAACGGGATGATCGAGTACTTCGTGCACCGCCTTGGCGGGGTCAGCGCGCGAGTCGGGCGGCGGGAGACGGCCGCGTTCCGCGCGAAGTCGGAGATGCGGTTCCGCAGCCGTCCCGCGGGCGTCGTCGCCGGACCAATAGACGAGGGCACCTTGAACCTGCCCGAGGACTGCGCGCGCGCCGCGAGTGTGGCGGGCGGGCCTTTCAAGTTCACGCTCACCAGCCCGTACATGCTGGCGCGCACGCTGCTCGACGAGCACTACCGTGACTTCGCGGTGCTGACGCTTGCGATTGCCGATGCCCTGGCCGCGCAGGTGCGGGATCTCGATTGCGCGTGCGTGCAGATAGACGAAGCCAACATTCCGGGCAACCCGTCCGACGGCCCCCTCGCGGCGAGCGCGATCAACCGGGTGCTGGACGCGGCGCCGGTGACGAAAGCCGTGCATTTCTGTTTCGGCAATTACGGCGGGCAGACGATCCAGTCGGGCACGTGGGACGCGTTGATGGCGTTCCTGAACGCGCTGCACGCCGATCACCTGGTGCTGGAACTGGCTCATCGGCCCAAGTCGGATCTCGACGCGCTTCGCGACTTGCGCCCGGGCATCGGCATCGGCGTGGGGGTGGTGGACATCAAAGTCAATCAGGTCGAAACTCCGGAAGAGATCGCCATGGCCCTCGAGCGTGCCGAACAGGCGCTGGGGCCAGACCGCGTGCGCTACGTGCACCCGGATTGCGGGTTCTGGATGTTGAAGCGATCGGTCGCCGATCGGAAGATCGCGGCGCTCGTGAAAGGGCGAGATCTGTATCTCGGGCGATCGTAGGTTCGACTGACTGTTGCGGGGCCGGTCTTTAGACGGCCCTTCTCGAGACCTTCGCACTTGCCAGATCGAACGACTTCCCGCTGCCCTCCCGCGCCGCGCCGGCACTGGCCGTCCGCGACCGGCTTCCGCGGTCCGGAAAATCGTCCAGCTCTCGCTACCGCTGGTCGGGCACAGGTGGAAAGTCAGCGGGCGGCTTCCGATGTCGGGTTGCTCGCTCATAGGCCGCGGCGATGCGGATAAGGACGGGTTCAGTGAAGCGGCGCCCGAGGAAATCGATCGACACCGGCAGCGCCACATTCTTCGGAGCCGCAAGCTCGCCAGGGTTCTTGCTGCCATCGGCCTCACGCACCACGGCACGGTCATAGACTTCGCGCGTGAATCCCGCCGGCACGACGATCACAGGAAATCCGCCGTGCGGGCTCAGCCGCGGCGCCAGCGACGAGCGCAAATCGACTACGCGGTCCATGTTGCGCTCATATTCCTCGCCTTCGATCGTTACGCTGACGGTTTCTCGCACCACCTTGATGTTGGTGGGCTCGACCGGTGACGCAAGTAGTGGAGCAGGAATCGTCTTCGTTGGATAGACCAACGCGTCGAGCCGATTGTCGGCCATCACCTTGTCGACGAGCATCTGGAGCGTCGCACGCACTGCGTGCCAGCCGGCGACGTCGAGCGTCGTCACCGGAACTTTCCGTGTGGTCACGGCGCGATCGCGTTTGCGGGTGACATTCTGCTCCTGCGCGAGCAGCCGCTCGAGTCGCGCCTTTGGCGGGAGCGGCACGCCATCGATTGGCGGATGGTCGTAGAAGGTCGACTGCGCGATCAGATCGCGCACGCTTCTGATGTTGGCATCGCCGCGATCGCGCAGGTAACGGTCCATCGCAAAGAGCACTTCGCCTGAGGTGGGCGGTTCGCGCTCGGCCAAGAGCCGAATAGTCAGCTCGGGGGGTAGGTCAGCCGGCTTGCCGCTGATGTCGACCGCACGGCGCACGGTCGGCACGCTCGCGGGGAACAGCTCCGTGTAGATGGCAGCCAGGGTTGGGGCGTCCAGCGCGGGTATGATCTCTGCAATCGCATCCTTGAACAGCCCTTTCGGGCCGGGATCGAGCAGCACAACGCCAGCTTTGGCGAGGTCGCGTAGCGCTGCCTCTGCGATGCGGATGCTGTCCTCGTCCGCCTTGGTGTGCGGCTGCATGAACTCGCGCACCACTCCAATGCGCACGCCGCTCAAGCTCGTATCGTCGGCGAAACTCTCGTACGGCCGCTCGGAGACCCGTCCGACGCTCTCGGCGGTTGCCGGATCGCGCGGATCATAGCCCGCGAGCACAGAGAGCACGGTCGCGGAATCCTTCACCGATCGGCACAAGATTCCGGGCCGGTCGCGTGTCAGTGAGGCGGGTACGATACCCGCGCGGCTGACCAGCGCGTTCGTCGCCACGATGCCGACCACGCTGCTGTTCGAGGCGGGATTGCGCGCCGATGGGCCGGTCTCTTCGGCCAGCGCGCACATCACCAGATTCGCAGCGACCGCTGCGCCCGCGCCACCGCTTGACCGCCCCGCGCTCCGGCTCGTGTCGTAAGGATTGCAGGTCACGCCGCCATAGGTGCTGCGGTCGCCCGCGGCGTACTCGCCCATATTGGATTTGGCAAGGATGATGGCGCCAGCATTGCGCAGACGCGCAACGACTTCGGCGTCGCGCGGCGGCCGGTCGTTAGCATAGCGCGCGGCGGCGCCGCTAGTCGTGCGCATGTCGAAGGTGTCGAACTGGTCCTTGATCGCAAACGGGATGCCGTGCAGCGGTCCCTTGAGTCTGCCGGTGCGCGCGAGCTCGGCATCGAGTGAGGCAGCCACGTCGAGTGCGTCTGGCATGTTCTGATTGTTGTCGGCCTTGTCTGTCTCAGACCGCCTGCCGCGCAGGTTAAGCGTGACCAGCGCGTTCACTTTGCCTGCGTGCTCGACCGGCTGCACTTCACCAAGCAGGAAACCGGTCGCGGGATCCACAACCCCGTTCACGCAGCGCCCGTTATACGCCTCGATGCGCTTCAGGTAGTCGCCGACGAGCTGCGTCGCGGTCAGCCGGTGCGAGAGCATTGCGCTGTGCACATCGGCGATCGTCGCCTCGTTGAGGTGGAACGTCTGGAGCTGCGCGAACGCCAGCCGCGCGACAAGCCCAAGTGCAATCACGAAACCGATCAGAAAACCACCGATTCGGCGGCACTCCCTCATCGCAATCCTCGCGCACTGATGAACGGTCCAGCCCGGAATCCTACAACTTTCGACCGCCCCCATAACGCCGTTACGGCTACCGAAGCCTCGTCGGCCTGGAGCCACGAAAGGCATGGTCACGCAGCTGGTACTCAGCTCACGGTTCACCGAGCAGCACGAGTGCTGCTCTCGCGCGCCGTGCCGGTGCTGGACGGCCGCGGCCGTCTGGAGCGGGCCACCCGCCGCGAAGCTGGAAAATCGGCGCGGCGATTCCGCGCGGCGAGTCCGGTCTCTGTGATCCGCGTAGGTCTCAAATCGCCAGAGGCAATAATTCCGCCTGACATCCGTCGTCCAAGCGCATCCGTACTCGCCGCGTCAGCGAGCGGAGCGAGGATATGAGCCGCGACGATTTTCCGGACCGCGGAAGCCGGCCGCGGACGGCCAGCACCGGCACGGCGTGGGAGGGCACCGGGAAGCCGCTCGAATTGAGCAGCGTAGATGCCGTGTCGCCCAAGGAAGTAAGAAGCCGGAGCGCGAAGCCGTTCGACGCATGCTGAGCAAACGATCGCGGAACCGGGTGAGCCCTTTGTAAGGCGGGGTCTTTAGGTTAGGTTAGGTTAGAGACTCGCGCCGCCAAAGGGAACTTGTGAAATTTACTCTGACCCCATTCGATTTCTTCGTGCTCCCGACGCGGACGCGCTTTCCGTTCCGCTACGGCATCGCCAGCCTGACCGACGTTCCGCAGTTCTTCATCACGACACAGGTCTCCGACGGCCGCGGCACGGAGGCGGGGCTGGCTGGCGAGGGTCTGCCGCCGAAATGGTTCACGAAAGACCCGACGACCACCTTCGAGCAGGACCTGCCCGTGATGACCGAGGTCATCACGCACGCGGCAGGCCTTGCGGTGGACATCGCGCGCCGGCCGATCGCCTTCTTCGATCTCTGGCGCGAGCTGAACGTCCAGCAGTCGGCCTGGGCGGACTCGCGGGGCATTGCCCCGCTCCTCGCCCATCTCGGTGTCAGCCTGGTCGAGCGCGCCGTGCTCGACGGCCTGTGCCGGGTGGCCGGCGAGCCACTTCACCAGATGATTCGCGCGAATCGCCTGGCGCTTCGGCTTGGCGAGATCTACCCGGAACTCGGCACCGCGCAGCCGGCCGACTTGCTCCCGTCCGCGCCGCTCGACACGACCCGCCTGCGGCATACCGTTGGACTTGCCGACCCGCTGACGCCGACCGACGTCGCAATCGAAGATCGTGTGACCGACGGCCTGCCCCAGGATCTGGCAGCGTCGGTGCGCGCCTATGGATTGCAGTACTTCAAGATCAAAGTATTCGGCGACCCCGAGCGTGACTTTCCACGCCTGCGGCGGCTGGTGCCGCTGCTCGAGCATGAGACCTCGGGGCAGTGGCACATGACCCTCGATGGCAACGAGAACTTCCACGACTTCGCCGCGTTCCGCGACTACTGGGAAACCGCCCGCGCCGACCCGTCGCTCGCCGGCCTCTGGTCTCACGTGCTCGTCGTCGAGCAGCCGGTGCACCGCGATCACGCGCTGTCAGACACGACAGCCGATGAGCTCCGCGCCTGGGCGGATCGGCCGCCGCTCATCGTGGACGAGTCGGACGGTGCGGTCGGCGACGTCCCGCGCGCTCTCTCGCTCGGCTACGCGGGCGCGAGCCACAAGAACTGCAAGGGCATCGTGAAAGGGATCGCGAACGCGGCCTTCCTCCGCCTGGGGCACGGATCAGGCGCCCGGCCGGTTTTGACCGGTGAAGACCTGTGCACGCTCGGGCCGGTCGCGCTGCTGCAGGATCTGTCGATGATGGCGCTCCTCGGCATCAGCCACGTCGAGCGAAACGGACATCATTATTACCGCGGCCTGAGCATGTTGCCTGGAACGTGGCAGCAGGCCGTGCTCGAAGCGCACAGCGACATCTACCATCCGCATCAGGACGGGTTTGCCTGCCTGCACATCGTGGACGGCCGTCTCGATCTGCGCTCCGTGAACGCGGCTCCGTTCGGGGTTGCGCCGGTCCTCGACCCGGCGGTGTTCCAGCGCTTCCAGGCGGTCGGCGGGTGATGCGCATCGTCGACGGCCGGGTGATCGTCTGCTGTCCGGGACGCAACTTCGTCACCTTGAAGCTCGTCACCGAGGACGGCGTTCATGGTGTGGGCGATGCCACGCTCAACGGCCGCGAACTGGCGGTCGCGAGTTACCTGACCGATCACGTTCTTCCGCTGCTCATCAACCGTGACGCACGGCGGATCGAGGACACGTGGCAGTACCTCTACAAGGGAGCGTACTGGCGCCGTGGACCGGTCACGATGGCCGCGATCGCGGCGGTGGACACCGCGCTCTGGGACATCGCCGGCAAGACGCTGAACGTTCCCCTTTATCGGTTGCTCGGCGGCGCCTCCCGCGATCGGGTGATGGTCTACGCGCACGCCAACGGCAAGACGCTCGAAGACACCGTCGCCGCTGTCGCGCATCAGCAGAAGCTCGGATACAAGGCGATTCGCGCCCAGTGCGGCATCCCAGGGATCGAGCATGCGTACGGCATCGCGCACGCGGGCACGCCGTACGAACCTGCCGAGAAGGGGCGCCCCCTCGAGACGGTCTGGAGCAGCGAGGCGTACCTGGCTTTCGTGCCGTCAGTGTTCGAACGGTTGCGGAAGGAGTTCGGTGAACAACTTCACCTGCTCCACGACGTGCACCACCGGCTGACACCCATCGAGGCAGGCCGCCTCGGACGCGCGCTCGAGCCGCACCGCCTGTTCTGGATGGAGGACCCGGCTCCCGCCGAGGTGCAGGAGTCGTTCCGGCTGATCCGTCAGCACACCACGACGCCGATCGCGGTAGGAGAAGTGTTCAACACGATCTACGACTGTCACCAGCTGATTGAAGGGGAGTTGATCGACTACATCCGCACGGCGGTGACGCACGCCGGTGGGATCAGTCACCTCCGCAAGATTGCTGCGTTGGGCGAACTGCATCACGTCCGCACCGGCTGCCACGGCGCAACCGATCTCAGCCCGGTCTGCATGGCGGCGGCCCTGCACTTCGATCTGAGCGTGCACAACTTCGGGATTCAGGAGCACATGCCCCACGCCGCAATCTCCGACCAGGTGTTCCCGCACGCCTACTCCTATCAGGACGGCTGCATGCACCCGGGTGATGCGCCAGGGCTTGGCGTGGACATCGACGAAGTGCTGGCCGCGACGTTCCCGTACGAGCGCGCGTACCTGCCGGTCAATCGGAAGGTGGATGGGACGTTACATTCATGGTGATCTCGTCTGAGGGCGGGGTCCGGGGTCCGGGCTCCGGGGTCCGGGGTCCGGAAAGCCGGTCGCACTCAGAGGCAACAGGGCCAAATATAGGGGCTTGTTGCCTCTGGTCACCACCGCCCTGCGGACCCCCGACCCCGGACCCCGGACCCTGCACTAAAATCCCCCCCACATGGAATTCCCAATCAACAAGTTCAAGCAAAACCTGAGAAACGGTAAGCAACAGGTCGGCCTCTGGAGCAGCCTGTCGAGCGCCGCGGCGACCGAGATCCTCGCCGACTCGGGGTTCGACTGGATCCTGATCGACGCCGAACATGCGCCGAACGAAACGCCCATGGTGGCCGACCAGTTGCGGGCGGCGTCCATGGGAACGGCGTCGCCCGTCGTTCGCCCGGCGTGGAACGACATCGTCATCCTGAAGCGCCTGCTCGACGTCGGCGTTCAGACGCTGCTCGTGCCATTCGTTCAGACGGCTGAAGAGGCGGCGCGCGCGGTGGCGGCGACTCGCTATCCGCCGCACGGCATCCGCGGCGTGGCGTCGGTCCACCGTGCGAATCGGTACGGCCGCGTGCCCGAGTATTTTGCGCGGGCCAACGACGAGATGTGCGTGCTGGTGCAGCTCGAGACCCGCACGGCCGTGCAGGCCCTCGAGGAGATCGCGGCGGTCGACGGCGTGGATGCGATCTTCATCGGTCCCTCCGATCTGGCTGCGTCGTTTGGACATTTAGGTAACAACGCGCACCCCGAAGTCCGCAGCACAATCGAGCAGGCGTGCCGGCGGGCGCAGGCGATCGGGAAGCCGATCGGCATCCTCGCGCCGATCGAGAGCGACGCACGCGCCTATCTCGACATGGGCTTCGCCTACGTCGCGGTCGGCAGCGACGTCGTGGTGCTGCGCAAGGGCTGCGACGCGCTGGTGAAGATGTTCAAGGGCTCTTGAAGCGGTTCACGTCCTGGAGTGGAGAGACGCCAGCGGCTGTCGTCAGACGCTAGGAACGAATGTCTCCCGCGAGCGAGCCCCGCGAGCGAGCCACGCGAGCGGAGTGGGGCCCCGGGGCCCCGCGAGCGAGCGTGTAAGGGGGTTCGGGGGACGAAGTCCCCCGATGAAAGATGAGTGAATCCGACGCACCGACACCTGTCAGCCTCTTCTACAGCTACGCGCACGAGGACGAGATCCTGCGCGAGGAGCTGTGCGGCCACCTGAAGATCCTCGAGCGGCGCAAGCTGGTCTCGCCGTGGCACGATCGCCAGATCCAGGCGGGCGAGGACTGGAACCAGCAGATCTCCGGCGAGCTGCAGATGGCGGATCTCGTGCTGCTGCTCGTCAGCACCGATTTCATCAGCTCCGACTACATCTTTGGCAAGGAACTGACGGTCGCGATGCAGCGCCACGCCGCGGGCATGGCCACGGTCGTGCCGATCATGATCCGCGCGGTGAACATCGAGTCCGAAGACGCCGACGCGTTCCCGTTCATGAAGTTGCAGGGCCTTCCGACGGACATGCGGCCGGTGACGTCCTGGCCCAACCGCGACGAAGCCTGGACCAACGTGGCGAAGGGACTGCGCGTCACCGTAAGAACAATCCATGAAAAGAAAGCGGCTTCGGCATCGCGCACACCGAAGCGCGGAGGGATGCGTGGAATGGCAGGGTCGCCGGCGCCAGCGGCGCCACCCCCGCCGCCGGATCCAAACGACACGGTGCTGACCCAGGTCCTCGATGGCTTTGCCACGCAGGTCCGGGAGGCGAACGCCACCCGCGGCGGTGGACCCGTGGACGATGCGGCGCTACGCACGCAGGCCATGGGCTTGATCGACGAGCCGGATCAGAAGCGGGTGCTTTGGGTGGACGATCACCCTGAGAACAATCATTACGAGGCTGGAGCGCTGGCCAAGCTCCAGATCGATGTGGTCACGGTCACGTCGACGAGCGCGGCGATGAAAGCGCTCGAAGATGATCCGGACGGTTTCGACCTGGTCATCTCGGATTGGGGCCGGCCGTGGGATGGTCCCGGCGCCGGCATGCGGCTGCTGTCGCGTCTGCGGCGTGCCGGTTCAGCGCTGCCGCTCGTCTTCTATCACGGCGAGTTCGACAAAGCCGCGCGTGCCAGGCGCGCCCAACAGGCGCTGGCCGCCGGTGCCCTCGGCGAAGCGGTGTATCCCGCGGAATTGATCCCGCTGGTGTTGAAAGGGCTGGCTGGCCACACGGGCGTGATCTAGTTTCCAGTTTCCAGTTTCCAGTTTCCAGTAACGGCTTCCTTTCAAGAGCTGGCAACTGGTAACTGGCAACTGGCAACTGGCAACTGGCAACTGGCAACTGCCTTACTCGAACAAGAACGTCACGTACATCAGCCGCTCCTCGCGCTGAATCTGCAGCGTCATCGCTGCCCCGCGCGTTGAGCGCTTGATCGCCTCCCTCAGATCCTGCAATGACGCGATGGGCCGGTTGTTGAGGCTGCGAATAACGTCTCGGGGCAGCAGGGGCACTTCGCTCGTCGCGCCGGCCGCGCGTGCGGCGACGATGACGCCGGTTGCGTCCCTCAAGCCGGTTGCGGCAGCCGCGATGCGCGGATCGATTTCGATGCCGAGGATACCGAGCTCCGGGATCAGGTTCTTCTCGGGATCGGCCTGGGCCGCCACCGAATCGAAATCGCTGCGTTGCTCCACGGCCGGTACGCTGAGCGTCTGTTGCTCCTTCCCGCGCAGCACGACCAGCTTCACGGGATCGGTCGAGTCGCGAAGGCGGAAGTTGTAAACCACGGTCGGCAGGTTGTCAGTCGGCTGGCCGTCCATGGAGACGAGGATGTCGCCGACCTTGAGGCCGACCTTCTCGGCCGGTCCCCCCGGCCAGACGTCCGAGACGATCACGCCGTAGTCTCTCGCCAGGCCGAGTGACGACGCCATGCCGGGCGTGATGGTCTGCATGCTCATGCCGATTTCCTGGCGCCGCAGCTGTCCGTACTGCTTCAGCTGCCGAAAGACGGTTCGTGCCGTCGCGCTCGGAATGGCGAAGCCCAGGCCCTCGTTCCCTCCCGACTGCGACATGATGAACGTGTTGACCCCCACGACCTCGCCGCGGATGTTCACGAGTGGGCCGCCGGAGTTGCCCGGATTGATCGGAGCGTCCGTCTGGACGTAGATGAGCGGTGAATCCGGGTCGATTTGCCGGGCGACCGCCGACACCAGCCCGTGCGTCAGGCTGTTTCGCAGCCCGATTGGGCTGCCGAACGCGAAAACCGTTTCTCCCTGGCGCAGCTGGGAGTAGCTCGCCAGCGGCAGCGCCGGCAGCTTCTTGTCGTCGACCTTGAGGAGTGCCAGATCGAGTTCGCTCGCCAGGCCCACGATGCGGGCCGCGACCACGTTCATCCGGCCCGACAGGGCCGTGGCCAGTGTGCCGTCCGCGTCTTCCGGCGGCAGCACGACCTGCACACGCTGCGCGCCGCTGACCACGTGGGCGTTGGTGAGGATGTAGCCGTCGGGGTCGATGACGAACCCGGAACCCACCGACCGCTGGCGGCCAAAGACCACCCGCCCCTCCTCCCGGGTGTCCTGTTCGCGCGCCGTGTAGCTGGTCACCTGAATCTGCACGACGCTCGGCCAGACCTTCCGGGTCAGCGCGTCCATGGACTCGTTCATCCGGACCAGGGAATCCGCCGCTGGCGCCGCCGCTGGCGCCGGCTTCTGGGCGAGGGCCGGCAGTGAACACGCCATCAGCAGCACAGCCGATGAAAGGACACGTAGAGTGCGGTGAGACATGCCGTTGACCGAGCATGTACCGGACCAGTGGGGAGGAGATCCGGCACTCACGCCAACTGGCGGAGCCTCGTGCAGATCGGACGAGGTCTCGGCCGGAGTGGCGGAAGGCAGAGAGGAAGGGTTACGGAATGCCGGAGCGGCTCCGAACTGCTGGAGCCGTCCCCGTCGCTCACCGGGTCAACCGCACTACGAAGCCGCCGCCGGCGCGCATCGGGAACTGAAGCGCCTGGCCGCGCCGCGTGTCCCTCGTCTCCATCTCCACCGCGGCATCGTTCTCGAGATTGTCGCGAACAATCGTTGTCTTGTAGGTTCCGGTTCCCAGGAATGACGGATCGATCGTGACCGTGCGGGCAACCGGGCCGTTGAGCCCGCCCACGAACCAGACGTCGCCGCGACGCCGGGCGAACACAGCGAGCTCGCCGATTTCGGATGGCGGGAGCACGCGCGTCTCATCCCACACGCTGGGGATGCTCTTGATCACATCAGCGGCGGGATTCGACAGGAGTGAGGCGGGATGGCCGCCGTAAACGAGCAGGGGAGACGTGAGAATGACCGCAGTCGCGATTTGATGGGCCCAGCTCGTCTCCTTGCGCCGCTCGCCGAACACGACAGGGGTGTAGTCCGCGTGGCCCGCCAGCATCCGCACGAACGGCATGGTCGTGTTGAACGTCGCCCATTCCTTGGCGGTGCGATGCTCGAGACCATAGATGCCCTCACGGGTGATCTCGTTCGGCCAGGTACGCGCTTCCAGGTCCTACTTCGGCTGCTGCAAGTAGTTGATCATGATGACGAGATCCTCGCTGCCCACTTGCTTCAAGCCGTGTGAGCTTCCTGGTCTCGTCAGGACGGCGGTGCCGGGACCCACCTCGATCGGCTTCCCGTCGATGGTCATGATCCCGCGGCCGCTGATGACGTAATAGATCTCGTCCTCGTGCTGCTCGTGGTAGCCGATGGCCGAGCCCGGCTTCAGGGCACGCTTTCGAAACACCATCCCCAGCTTGGGCGTGCCGTTGAAGAACGAATAGCCGATGGTCTGCCCGCCCCCCTTGTGCGTGCCGGGTTCCTCGCGCGCCACGTCCGCGTCGCGTTCCAGCACGTAGCCGCCGGCGAACTTCTCGGGCGGGAAGGTCCGGCTGGCTGGCTCCGGTGGCCGGCCGGATTGCGACAGCCCGCGGCCTGCCAGCTGGGACAGCGCCACCGCAAGAAACATCACTGCCAGGGCAATCGTTGTGCGCCGCATCACTGACTCCTCGAGGGCTCTGATGATATGCGTACAACCAAAATTGTCGAGAAAACTTTACCGCTAAAGTAAAAGCCCATTCCGGAAGGCTGTGATACCGTATCCGCCGGTTCTACGCGGGTTCTAGGAGGAGGATGACGTTATGAACTGGTCACGGGTGCGATACCCCGGCTGGCGGGGGTGCCTCCTGTTGGTGGCGCTCACGCTTGGCATGCTGCCGGGTGTTGCGAATGCGCAGGACTTTCGCGGCGGCGTCGTCGGCAAGGTCACCGACGAATCGGGAGGAGTGCTGCCGGGTGTCACGGTCACGGCGATGAGCCGCGACACGAATGTCACCAGCACGGCCGTCACAAACGACTCAGGGGCGTACACGCTCCTGTACCTGACGCCGGGACCCTATCGGGTGAGCGCCGAGCTGCAGGGCTTCAAGAAAGTCCAGCGCGACAACGTCGAAGTGCGCGTCGGCGATCGTCTCGAGATCGATTTCAAGCTGGAAGTCGGCGGGCTGACCGAGGTGGTCAACGTCTCCGCTGAAACACCGCTGCTCGACACCAGGAGCGGGTCGGCCGGGCAGGTGATCGACGAGAAGCGGATCTCGCTGATGCCGCTCTCGGACGGCAACCCGTTCGTGCTCGCGCGCCTGGCGCCGGGCGTTGCCTATCACGGCGACCTGAAGTTCTCGCGGCCGTTCGACAACGGCGGCACCTCCGATTTCACCGCTGACGGCGGTCCCGGCCGCAACGAGTTCACGCTCGACGGTTCACCGAACATGGCCAACGGCCGGCGCGTGGCGTTCGTTCCACCTGCCGGTGCCGTGCAGGAGTTCAAGGTCGAAACCGCGACCTTCGACGCCCAGCAGGGCCACACCGCCGGCGCGACGGTCAACGTCACGCTGAAGAGCGGCACCAACAAGATCAAGGGAGACGCCTACTACCACTACCGGGACGAGGCGCTCTCGGGAAACGACTTCTTCCTCGACCGCGCAGGCCAGCCGAAAGCAGGGATGGACTACAAGCGGTACGGCTTCAATGCCGGCGGCCCGGTGTTCCTCGGCAAGGCCTATGACGGCCGCAACAAGACGTTCTTCTTCACCGGCTGGGAATGGCTGTACGACACGTTCCCGGAGCCGGGGCAGTTCACGGTGCCGTCGCAGGCTCAGCGGAACGGCGATTTCTCGGCGCTCCTCTCGCAGGGCATCGTCATCTACGATCCGCTGACCGCCGTGCGGCGAGCCGACGGGCGCATCGAGCGCCAGCCGTTCCCGGGAAACATCATCCCCGCCGGGCGGATCAGCCCGATCGCCCGCGAGTACATGAAATACTGGCCGTCGGCGAACCAGGCGGGCACCGCCACCGGCCTCAACAACTACATCACGTCGAACCCCCGCGGCGACGACTTCTACTCGATGAACTACCGGGTGGATCACGTCCTCACCGACAAGCAGCGGTTCTTCGTCCGCTACTCACGCAACAACCGCGTCGAGCACCGCGGCAACTGGACCGGCGAGGTGAACAGCATCCTGCCGACCGGCAACTTCCTCTATCGCATCAACGATGCGGTGAACATGGACCATGTCTGGTCGATGTCGTCCTCGTCGCTGCTGAACCTGCGCGCGAGCTGGTCGCGCTTCCAAGAGCCCAGCATCCGGCAGCACCAGGGGATCTTCGATCCCTCCTCGCTCGGGTTCCCTTCGTCCGCGACGCAGTATTTCGGCGACAACAAGTACTTCCCGCGGTTCGAGTTCGACGACAACACCATCAGTGAGATGGGCGACTCGTTCGCGGGCGGCACCAACGCGAGCATCTACTCGTTCCAGCCGACCTGGACGTTGATCCGCGGCAGCCACAGCTTCCGATCCGGTGGCGACTTCCGGGCCTATCGTGAAGAATCGTTCCCGAGCGTCCACTCGGCCGGCCGCTACGACTTCGGGCGTGGGAGCACCTCGCTCTTCACCAAGCAGCTGGACAACTCGCCGGCCGCTGCCACCGGTCAGGATCTCGCCGCCATGCTGCTCGGCTATCCGAGCGGCGGCCTCATCGACCGCAGTACCGATCGTTTCAATCAGGTGATTTACGGTGGCGTCTTCTTCCAGGACGACTGGAAGGTGAACAACAAGCTGACCTTGAACCTCGGACTCCGCTGGGAGTACGAAGGAGCGCCGACCGAGCGCGACAACCGCAACGTGCGCGGATGGGATCCCGACGCCGAACTGGCGATCACATCGGCAGCGCAGGCTGCTTATGCGCGCAATCCGATCCCGGAGATTCCGGCCAGCGCGTTCCGCGTGCGTGGCGGGCTCACGTTCGCGAGTGACTCCACTCCCGGGACCTACAACCCGGACATGAACAACGTCCAGCCCCGGGTCGGGTTCGCGTATCAGGTGAACGAGAAGACGGTGCTCCGCGGCGGCTGGGCGATCTACGCGGTGCCGGCGTTGTTCGACATCAGCGGCATCTACCAGCCGGGGTTCTCGCAGGCGACCAACATCGTGCCGACGGCCGACGCCGGCCTCACGATTCGCGCGACGATGGCCAACCCGTTTCCTGACGGTGTGGCGACGCCGCCGGGCGCGAGCCTTGGCGTCAATACGTTCGTCGGCCGCAACATCGGCCGGTTCAACGACGACCTCGATTACAAGAACGGGCAGTCGATGCGCTGGTCGATCAGCATGCAGCGCGAGCTGCCGGGGCAGTGGGTGCTCGAGGGGGCGTACGTGGCGAGCCGCAGCTACGACCTCTCGACCGACTACAACATCAACTTCATTCCACGGCAATATCTGTCCACCTTGCCCGTCCGCGACAACACGGTCAATTCGTTCCTGACCGCGAACGTCACCAATCCGTTCGCCGGGCTCTTGCCGGGTGAGGGACTCAACAGCGCAACCGTCCAGCGGCAGCAGTTGCTGCGGCCGTATCCACAGTTCGCCGGCAACGGCAACATTGATGTGAGGCGCTACGACGGCTCCAGCAAGTTCGATTCGGCGCAGGCCCGCCTGGAGCGGCGGTTCAGCGGCGGGTACAACCTGCAGGTCAGCTACACCTGGTCGGACTTCAAGGAGCAGGCGACCCGTCTCAACGAGAGCGACACCGAGTACGAGGAGCGCTACCAGGAGACGCACCTTCCGCACCGCCTCGTGGTGAACGGCATCTGGGAACTGCCGTTCGGCCACGGCCGCAAGTTCGCCAGCAACGCCAACCCGGTCGTCAACGCGATCATCGGCAACTGGAGCGTCTCGGCGATCTGGAACTGGCAGTCAGGGCGTCCCAACCTGACGATGGGCAACGTGTACTACGACGGCGACATCACCCAGCTGAAGACGAAGTACACGAATAACCCGGACGTGCCGGTGTTCGACACCAGCGGGTTCTACTTCCACGATGCGGCGGTGCAGACCAACGGCGTGGACGATCCCGCGAAGCAGCGCGCCGATCAGCGCATTCAGTTGACGCAGAACATCCGGACGCTTCCGACGCGCTGGAACGGCCTGCGCGGGCCGCGCTACACCAACTGGGACATGTCGTTCGTGAAGGGGTTCGAGATGGGCCACGTCCGCGCCCAGTTCCACATCGAGCTCTACAACGCGTTCAACGACGTGTTCTACAACAACCCGAACCTGTCGCCGAACAGCGCGGAGTTCGGCAAGGTGTCGAGCCAGAACAACCTGCCGAGGAACATCCAGATCGGGACGAAGATCATCTTCTAAGGCAGCATTGGTGAGAAAACGGCCAGGAGCGATCATGCTCCTGGCCGTTTTTGTTTAGTGGCATACTTCGTCCGCGGTCCGCGGTCCGCGGTCCGCGGGTTCGCGGTTCGCGGACTCTAGGGAGCCTGCCTCGCCGAAGCGCGAAGCGCGAAGCGCGAAGGCGGGCGAAGGCGGGCGAAGGCGGATCCTGATTCACGTATGACGCCCTACCCCATTCAGGTTCAGCGACTCGAGAGCGTGCCGCTCGCCGTCGTCCGTCGTCAGGCACGGCCTGCCGATCTCTCACGCCTCGTGCCGGAGTGCTGTGGCCTGGTCTGGGAAGTGATGCGCGCTCAGAAGGTCAGGGCCGGCCGGCATGTCGCGATCTATTGGGACGGCAGTATCCGGCTCGAGGTCGGCGTCGAGGTGCAGGCCCCCTTCAGCGAGCAGGGTGAAGTGGTTCGCTCGGCAACGCCCGCTGGCATGGTGGCTTCAACGACATACCTGGGGCCTTATGCGGGGCTTGGCGCAGCGCACGACGCGGTTCATCAGTGGTGCCGGGCCAACAATCATCGTCTCGCTGGTCCGAGCTGGGAGATCTACGGGCACTGGGATCCCGAGTGGGATGCTGATCCCTCGAGAATCCGGACGGACATCTACTACCTGCTGACCAGCGCGTAGTGGTGAATGCGCTGGTCCACGTCACTCACTTGTCCCGGAACAAGCTCGCGCCGTGCGATGCTGTTGGCCCTTCAGTCCCGACTCACCAGCGCCGAGTGAAACCACACGAGGAGGCAGCGCGTCATGGCAGGCGACGTCGTCAAGAAGCAGAACCACCTTCTCGAGCCGTTGATCGGGGAGTGGAGCATGGCGATGGTGATGCCGGGCCAGGAAGTCCCTCACGAACTCCCTGACGTTGGTGCACGCGTAACCTTCGAATGGATGGGTGAGCGGGCGTTCGTGATCGAGCGCTGGCGCGTGCCGATTGCCGGCGCGCCGGGTGGCCTCGCCGTCCTCGGCTGGGACGAGGGCCGCGGCAGATTCCTCCAGCATTACTTCGACGACCGTGGCGTCGCGCGCGTCTACGAGATGAGTCTGGAGGCGGGCGTCTGGAAAATGGAGCGCACCAGGCCCGACTTCTCTCCCTTCGACTTTTCTCAGCGATTCACCGGCACGTTCAGCGACGACGGCTCGCGGATCGATGGTGCCTGGGAGATTGCCGAAGATCACCGGACCTGGAAAAAGGACTTCGACCTGATCTACAGCCGGGTGTAGACCGCCTTCGCCCGCCTGCGCGCTTCGCGCTTCGGCGAGGCAGGCTCCGCGGGGTCGCCGAATAGCGAGCCCGCGACCCCGCGTCAGATCATTTCTGCCCCTGCGTCGAGGCACCGCGAGCGCGGATCGGGTTGTCGAACACGGCGTGCCTGATCCAGGGGCCGCGCACGGTTTGTTCGCCGGGCATGAATGGTGTGGCGAACTCCGGTTGCCGGTGCAGCTGCAGGGAGATGCCCGCCGGCGGAACCGGCGAGACGGCAAGACCGCCGACGCCTCGGAGCGTGTTCACCGCATCGGGCGAGAGCCGCTGCGGCGCGGGGTCTCTGTCCAGCACTGGTGGCGGCAGCGTGCTGATGATTTTCTCGAACTCGGGCGAGCGCTCGCGCCTCGCGACCAGAAGGAAGTGCTCCCGGCCCCCACGGCTCGACACCTGCCATGCGAGTTCTTGTTGTTTCTGATCCTTCCCCGGAAGGCGATGAGTCACGCCGGCTGACAGCGGGTTCGACACCGACTGACCCGGGATCGGGAACAGCAGGTACGATTCGCCCTTTTCGTCCTCGTTGACTACGTACACGTAAGCGGGTGCGGAGAGCTGCACATTGAGAAACAGGTTGTCGCCGCGCGCGACGCGGGAATCCGGGCCGAGCCGTTCTGCCGAACGCTCACGTTCCCGGTAGAAGGCGGCATCGATGCGATATTCGGCAGCTGCTGCACCAACCGGGTCAGCGGCGGGGGTGGCGGCGACTGCGGCTGTCGCAAGAGTGTCGCGCGACCGGGTACCGCCGAAGATCCAACCCTGAGACGCGGCGAATGCCGTGATCCCCGCGACGATCACGACGGCGGCGGCGATGGCGCCCAGCTGCCACCAGGGCCGGTCAGCTTTCCTGGTGACCGTGGTGGCGAGGGCGCTTTCGAGCGCGCCGACGCTGGCGAAGCGCTGTCGGGGATCCTCGGCCAGCGCGCGTTCGACGGTCCGAATGAAACCATCGGGCAGGTCGGGACGGGCATCTCGCAGCGGTCGTCGGGCGGTTCCCTGGTCGTGCAGCCTGCGCATCTCGGTCCTGGTTTCGCCGTCCACGGGGTATGACCCGGCCACCAGGAAGTAGAGGAGGACGCCAAGGCTGTAGATCTCGGAGGCGGGCGTGCGGTTCGCGCCGGCGAAGACCTCAGGCGCGAGATAGATGGGAGTGCCAGCGAAATCACTGCCGGCCGTCGCTGGCACGTCGTTCAGCTCACGGCCGGCCCCGAAATCCATCAGCACCGTGCGGCCCCCATCCGCGCGCATGACGTTGTGGGCCTTAATGTCGCCGTGGAGCAGGCCGGCGCCGTGCACCGTGGCGAGGGCCCGGCAGAGATCCAGTCCGATGACCGCTGCTTCTCTGGCGCCGAGCGGCCCCCGCTCGCGGACGATCGCGTCGAGCGTCTTCCCTTCAACCAGTTCCATCGAGATGCCGACTTCGTTGCCGATCCGCTCGGCACCAAAGACTCGAACGACCGACTGGTGGCTGATCTTCGCGAGGCTCCGCGCTTCCTGCAGTGCCCGTTCGTAATTGAAGGCGCCACCGGCGCGCGGCCGGATGATCTTGAGTGCGACGTGAATCTCGAGGGTTGGATCGAGGGCCCGATAGACCGTACCGAACTGGCCGCCGCCGATGACGTCAACGAGCGTGAAGCGGCCCCACGAGACGGCCAGCTCGCCCGCGTATGTCCGGGCGAACTGCTCGAGCGACGCGAGCTCGTCCGCGATGGTTTCCTGGCTCGGGTTCGTGAGCGACTCCCGGATGTGCCGCCAGTCCACGGGCTCACCGTCGCAGATATGTGTGGCCGCCAGGATCAGCGGATCGTCAGCGTTTGCGCTCATGGGCCATCTCCTCCGCCAGTTTGACGAGCGCCCGGCTGACGGCCATGTGCACGGCCGCCACGCTTGGCTTGTCGAACATCGCAGCCATTTCGTTGTAGGGCAGTCTCATCTCGATACGCGCGACGATGAGCGCTTTGTCTTCGGGCCGCAGGCGCTCGAGGGCCGCTTCGTAACGGTCCAGCGTTTCCCGCCCGACGGCGAGATCGAGCGGTGACCAATCCTGGGCCGGCAGATCGGGGTCGAGCTGCACCGAGGGCCCTCTCCGAATGTGCTGCCGCCCGAGATCGCGGATCTGGTTCCAGAGCGTGGTCCGCACGTACCCCTGGAAGGCGCCCTCGTGCCGCGGCTCGAACGACGGCAGGTGCTGGATGACGTCCTTTAGCGTCTCCTGGACGAGATCCTGCGTTTGCAGCGCGCCGCGCGCCGCCGGGGGCAGCCGGCCGTGCGCCCAGCGCTGGAGCCGCGGAAGATAGCGGGCCAGGAGGGCCTCGAGCGCCTGCCCTTCGCCGCGATTCGCGCGCAGCACCAGGTCGAACGATGACATGGCACTGAGCGAGCCCTCAGGCGAAGGGGCAGCCTTGCCGTCACGGTCCTGTGCGCCGTCAGCCATGGGCAGGCGAGATTGAGCTAGAGCAGTGGCGGCGCTCATCATATCCCTTCTCGCGGCCCTCGTCGGCCGGACCGCGAACCGGTCTTAAGAGGATCAACGCCGCGGGACGCTCGGCCTAACGCCTCAGCGCCAGTCGCCGGCCGCCACGAACGCGGCCCAGTAGAAGGGGTGGGTGCTCTGGCCTCGGGCGCGGCGCGCTTGCAGAACGGTAAGGCTGGCGGAACGGACGGCGTCAGCGGTGTTCAGGCCCTTGTTGAGCCTGCCCTCGTAGAGCGCGCGCATCCAGGTTCGGGTCGCGGCATCGTCCACCGACCACAGGCTCATGATGACGGTGCGGGCGCCGGCGATCTGGAAGGCGCGCCGCAGGCCGAGTACACCCTCTCCAGCTTTGATCTGACCGAGCCCTGTGCCGCAGGCGGAGAGCACCGCCCACTCGGTGCCCTGCAGATTGAGCGATGCAACTTCCTCCGCGGTCAGGATGCCGTCGTCTTCGCTAGGAGCCGCCGCCGCGCGCCAGTTGGCACCTGCCATCGCCAGGCCGGAAAGGAGGAGCGGGTTCTCAGGCAATTGTGCTGCACGTGATTTCCGGGGCGCGGCCCTCTTCGGGCCGGCGGATGCAACCAGTCCCCCGACTGCACGGCTGTTGTCGAGCGCGGACGCACAGTCGTCTCCCAGGAAGAAACCGTGCGTGGCGAAATGGAGGATGCGTTGTCCCCGTGCCAGCTCCTTGATCGCCTGCTCGCTGGCGGCCCGCCCGACGAGAATCTGCTCGCCGGCCTTGCCGTCCGCATCTGCCGGCCCGAGCGTTTGCCAGAGATCTCTGATCTCCTCGGCTTCACGACGCGACCCCGGAAGGGCGTGGAACTGGATCGACTGGAAGCTGGGGCACTTCGAACCAGCGCTGCGAAAAAGGCTGGAGTTATCGGTCCCGAGGGGTGGCGCCTTCTCGGTCCTGGCTTGCACGCGGGCGCTGGTGGTCGGCTTGGTCTGAGACAGCGAGGCAAACACCGACCCATCCGCAAAAGCCGGTCCGCCAACCGCCAGGAGACCGCGACCGGATTCAGCGAGCGGGCGCTCGGCCGGCACGAGGTCGCGCTCGGCAGACAGATAGTGGATGACCGGGCCGTGCTCGAGCAGATAGCCGGAGCCTGCAACCGGAAGCGCGGCGAGCGGGATCAGATTGACGGCACCGTCCGGGACGACGAACACGCGTGTGACCCCATCCAAATGTGTCGCAATCGGATCCCACAATCGCCGGCGCAGGCTCGCACCACGGATTCGAAATGATCGCTCGGTTGCTGAGGCGTTGACACTGGATGGCGCGATGCTGGCGATGAGCTCGCGACGCCACTGAGCAATCAGCGCATCGAGGGCGTCAGCTCGGCCCAGCGAAACCATGCGGGGCTCCTCTGTGCGTGACTGAAGCACGAAGGCCACGTACGAAGGAACGCTTGTTACTTTGGGCTGGTCGAAAATCGTGCGATTGAATCGGACAATGGACACCAGTGCGCTGTCGGTTGGCAGCGCCGCACGCACTTGGTCGAGATCCACGTCCGCCCTCTTCAGTTCGGACCTGAACGCTGCGCTCTGCGCGGCGAGCTCGCGCTCTGCCTGCTCCTTTGCTCTGCGCGCATCGTTCACGAGAGCGGCGTATTGTCCTGGGCGGCGGTCGTTGGGACCTCGGATCACCAGGTTCGCCAGGCGCTGGCGTGAGGACGCCAGGGCAGTCCACAGGGGACTTAGTGCACGGTCCTGGTCGGCCGGCAGGCGGCGCCGCGCGGCAATCTCGTCGAGAGTGAGCGATCTCCCGCGAATGAGCGCATCGAGGACCTTGGTGTTTGCCCCGTTCGACATAAGCGAGAGAGCCACATCCAGACCTCGTGGCTGAGTCTGTGCGTAGTCGAGGGCCTGTCGCTCGGAAAGGGACGCGAGTACCAGGCGCGAGTGCTGTCGGCTGATTTCCTCTCCGTGCAGGGCCCTTTCGAACGCGTCCCGTGGTTCGTTGAGTCGCGCCTGCACGAGGGCATAAGCCACTTCGTTCTCAGCGATGCTTGGATGCGATCCACCGAGGAGAGGTCGCCGTATCTCCAGCGCTTGTTGATACGACTGCGCCGCACCGCGATAATCGCCTCTGGCCTCCAGAATTCGCGCGTGACTGACAAGAGCAATGGCGAGGCGACGCTGGCCACCAGCCCGCTCCCAGATGTGCAGTGCCCGTGCCGACAGCTCTGTCGCCTGGGGAACCTGGCCGAGCCTGGCCAGGCAGGCTGCCAGCGCCGACAACGTTGACGCGACCAAAGGATGCTCGGGCGGCAGGGCCCGTTCACGAATCGACAGCACTCGTTCGAAATACCGTCGCGCCTCGGCATCGGCCCCCTGGTCCGCCAGCAACTCGGCCAGCGTGGACAGTGGTCGAGCGACGTTCGCATGGTCGCGTCCTAAAACTCGCTCCCAAGTCTGGGCGACTTGCTCGAGCTCCGGACGCGCTTCATGCAGATCTCCCAGCTTGGCATCCAGAAGTGCCAAATTGTACCTGGTGGCGAGGGTTTCTGCGTGATCGGGTCCCACCCGTCGTGTGTAGATCGCTAGTGCTCGTTCGTACAGGCTCCTTGCGGCTGTGTACTCTCCCTGCAAGTAGAACGCAATTCCGAGATCGTTCAACTGTACGGCGACGACCGAATGATTCGATCCGAACGTCGCCAGTGAGATGTCGAGCGCACGCTGCCGCAGGTCCCGGGAGGCCGCGAGGTCGCCCACCTCTGCGAGCGTGATCGCGAGACTCCGCAAGGGGAAGGCGAGATCAGGATGATTCGGTCGCAGGACGCTGCTGGCCAGGGTGCCGGCGCGCTCCAGGAGCTCTCGGGACCGCTGCAGATCCCCCTCAATCGTGAGCTGATCGCCGAAAAGCGCAAGGGCCATCGCCGTGTCCGGATGTCGCGGGTTCGCCGACTCGCGCAGTGTCCATGCCCGCTCGAGATCTGCGTGGGCTCCTGGATAGTTGCCAAGTATTTGCTGGACAAAGCCGCGAATCTGGAGCGTCCGCGCGAGTGAAATGTCTGACGAATCGTGTGGCTGATCCCGAAGGGCGAGGGCGCGATCGGACAGGCGCAGCGCTTCGTCGTACCGTTCGGTTTTCGTCAGCGCCCGGACCAGGTGGTCCAGGTCATCAGCGATATCGGCAGGGTCAGCTCCCGGTGTCAGTTCCCGTACTGCGAGGGCTTCTCTGAAACGAGTTGCAGCAAGGTGATGCTCGTCAGCGTCGAACAGCACGTCGCCAAGGTTGCGGAGACTCGTCGCGAGTGCCGGATTGTCCGGTGCGAGCTGCGTAACCCTCGCGTGAACGACCTGTTGCGCAATTTGGCGCGTCCTAGCATCGGCTCCTCGGCCGTTTCGCAGGAGCGCCTCCACGAGGACGTCACACGCGTCTGCCTCAGCGGGCGTGTTGATCGTGTTCTCGCCGAAGGCGGGGACTAGCTTCAGAGCGGCCGCCTCGGCGTCCGCGAAGCGGCCCTCCTCGATGAGCGCGCGAACAGCTCCTATCCGGCCATCAACTCCCTGTACTGGCCGGAAGTTCTCCGATGACGTCAATGCGATGGACGCGGTGAGCCACACCGCGCCCATCGCCAGAAGCGAGCGGATTCTCACGCCTTTCGCCATAGGATGTCGCCTGACGACCACACGCCAAGCGGACACGACGCCTAAAGTAACCGCAAATTCCGCCTGGACAGGCCGCCTGCGTTCGCAAGCACCTCCCGTTCTTCCAGCCCGATCGCGGGCGAGCCTGGTCCCAAACCGTACACGGGATGGGAAAGTACGCCGCGGATCGTCAGTCTGGCGTTTCTCGATGCCTCCTCTACCATCGCAAGAGCGCGGCGAATTCCCTGGCCCGCTGCCTTCAGCATGTCGGCTCGGGTGAGCCGCTGGCTCTCGGCATTCGAAAGTGCTGTCCTGGCGGTGTTTTCAAGCTGCGATGTGGCATCCTCGAGCTGGCCCAGCGACTGACCAACCTGCCCGAAGAGGTCGACGACTCGCGCAAACGCGAGGTCCACTCTGAGATCTCGGGCGCCTCCCGGGAACCCGCCGCTTCCGTGACTAGGCCCACCGGGTTTCGGATCGTCCTCGACGAACCCGTGACTGGGACCACCGGGCTTCGGATCGTCCTCGACGAAGGTGCGACTGCCCTCACTGCGCTTCGGCGCTTCGACGAAGGTGAACCGATCTGGAGCCATGGGACCAAGCCCCAACCTCGCGTGGGTCAGGCCCTTTCGGGTCGCTCTTTCGACTTCGCGGACAGCCTTCTCGACCCTGACCAGGAAGTCGACCGCAGCGTCGACGAGCGCAGAGTCGATGCTGCGCATCGAGTCGAGAAGCTGAGGATGCAGCGCGAAGAGGTCGATGTTCGGCTCGGCAATGGAACCGAGGTTGACAGCGCGTGCGCCGGCAATTCCGGCGGGTGCTGCGGCAGCCTGCTCAATTGCTTTCAGCGTCAGCAGCTGTTTGAGTGTTTCCACCTGAGTGCCGACGTCCGGGGCCGAGATGAGTTCCAGCCACGGTGGTCCAATGCGTTTTGCGCCACGCATGGTCACGGGCCCGCTTTGCTGAACGCTCGACGCTCGTGATGTGACCGAGACTAATTCCGTGTCGAGGCTTTTCCCGCCTTCTGCCAGCACGCGGTCCAGCTTGTTGAAGGAGCTCTCGATTGCGAGAACGATCTGATTGATGTCCCGTCGGTCTTTTGGGCTGTCAGCGCCCAGACCGGTCAGGGAGGCCAGGAACTCGGAAGGGGCTGGTTGCCGGAGCTCGTCGTAAACAAGGCGCGGCCAGGCTTTTCCGCGTTTGAAAAGTTCCAGCCCCTCATAGGCCTGTCTCCCTGTCTTTTCTTGCCCGTGACCATTGCGCTTGTGCCCGGTGCCATTACGCTTCTCGTCCTGCAATTCCAGCAGCCTGAGATCTTCGTCGTCAGCAACGAACGGCGCGAAGATGCCGACGCCGTGCAGTTCATCGACGAGTTCAGGATGTCCCTTGTGACTGACTACGAAGCTCGGAAGGAATGCCCGAACAGCCTCTGCCCTCATCCGGAGCTCTTCAGATTCCGCGTCACCAAAATCCAGGCAGAGGTCCTCGAGATCGATGAGTGGCCTCACATCACCCGACGCCGCTGCCAGAAACACGTCTCGGACGTACGCACGCCTGTCACCGAACGGTCCATTCGACCGGGATTCGTCGCGGATGGCGTCCGCAAATTTCTGGATCAGATCTCCGAAATCATCGACTCCCTTTAGAGCCAGCCCCTCTTTGACGCTCGACAGCGCCCCCAGGTTCAGCAGCGACATCGTCACTCGCTCGCCGGCAACCAACCCGTTGAAATGGCTCGCGTAGGCGTTGACAACAAGCTGACCGAGACTTTCGGCGTCTGGTACTGAACCGAGTCTGCTCAGGATCAACTCATAGGGCCAACCGGCATACGGGACGGCGATCTGCGACGCCACGAGGTATTCCGAGTGCTCCCGCAACTCGTAGGCTGCTTCCACGTAGCTCATCGCGCAGGCGTTCGTGCCCAGAAGCTCGAGTCGTCCATCGCCGCTTTCGGGGGCGACGTCCTGCTGCCGCTGCTTGCGGAACAGGTGAAGAGCGTTTCTCAGCTCGTCGAGCCTCAAAGCGTCGCCATGATCCCGGCCGAACCCGAGCCCATACGCATGGCCCCACAGAACCAGACAATAGTGATCTGCCGGAAACTCGGGAACAGCCCAGGTCAGAAAACGTGTGAGGGTCTCCTCTTTGCCCATGTTGGTGCCGCGGGGATCCTCGTCGACGAACTTACTCACGCCCTGCTTGCCGCCGCGGCTCGATCGGATTTCGTAGCGCTGAGGGACTGCGGGCCAGGCACGGTTGATCTGAACGACGACGTGGACGTTCTCCGTGACGCCCCTTTCCATTTCCTTGAGATCTTCGACGGCCACCGCATCGAGCTCGGAATTGTTCTCCGCCGCCATGTAGACCATCACCGTCCACGTCTTGCGTCGTCGCTCGTTTTCGCGCGACTTCTTGTCGTTCTTCGCCACGGAGTGCTCCTTTCCGCCGGCTCGCCCGAGTCGGTGTTCTGGTCAGTTAACGTTGGGAGGCGGCAATCCTAACACCCGGATTGGTTGGGTACGACGGACAAATCTCACGAATTCCGCGAAGCACGGTGTTGCAACCCCTGAAACGGGTTACAAACACACCGGCGAGCACACGAACAGATCGAAGTCGGTCGTCAGATCCTCCGGACCGAACGGCTCGCGTGACGAGAACATGATCGTCGCGCCCGTGCCGTCGATCGCCGGGCCCAGGCTCGGCGCCCACCAGGTGGTCCGCCCGCCGCTGGCCCGCTGGAAGCGGCCGGTCGCCCGTTCGAACAGGTAGACGTCGGGCAGCAGGTTTTCGTCGAGATCCTCATGGCGGCAGCGTCCGTTGCAGAGCAGATTCGAGGCCCAGGACTCGAATGCGATGACTCGCCCGTCGCCGGAAATCCTCGGGGTCGTGCTTCGGACGTTCCCCTGCCGGGTGATGACGGTGGTCGTGCCGGACGCCCGATCGTAAACGGCGATGTCGGAGCGGGCGCGGCCGTTCTGAACGGAGAAGGTGACCACATTTCCGTCGCCGCTCAAGTCCGGCGCAAACGCAGCGAGCCGGGCCCCGATGGGGCTCTCACAACTGACGCAGAGGGTCGTTCCGGCGATCACGTCGCGAAGGTAGACCCTGGGGTCGGGTCGCACGGCTACGGCGGCGAATACGACAAAGCGTCCGTCTCCAGAAACCCGGGGCGCGTAGGCATGGGCGAACTGCCGTCCAGCCTCATCGACGCTGATTCTCTTCACGGCGCCGGTGGAGAGTTCCGTCAGGTACACGTCCGATTTGATCCCATTTGCGTCAGGCTCGGAGACAAGGTTCGTCGCCAGCGATTCGAACACGACCCACCGGGCGTCCGCGCTGATCGCGGGGTGGCTGCTCCGTTCGTTCGCCTCTTGTCCGCCCAGACCAACACTCACGCGCGTGGTCGTGCCGGTCGTAACGTCGCGCACGAAGACGTCGCTCGCCTCGTTTCGGTCCGGGGCGGCGGTCAGAATGGTTGCGCTTGAATCGAACACGACATAGCGGCCGTCGGCGTTCAGATCAGGGTTCAGGGACGTGCCGTTGGCTGCGGCCCCTGAAGATCCGACGCTCGCCAGCGTCAATCGCTCGGCCGGTCGGTCGAGGACATAGATGTCAGCCACGAGATTCGTGTCCTCGGCGAGAAGGGATGCGCTCGACACGAATGCGACACGGCGGCCGTCACCGGAGACCGCGCCTGCGCTCGTACCCGACTGCGCCTCCCGCAACTCCTGCCGCAGCACCGTGCGTCCGGTCCCGTCTTCCCCGGTCAGCATGCCGAGGAGCGTGATCGCCGCCAGAGATTCCCACGGACGGAACACGGCTACCTCCAATCCTGGTATGCGTCGACTTCGCTCGCGACCAGTTTTCCCACGACGATGGCTCGCCGCGTCTCGAAAAGGGCCCAGCGTCCCTTCACGGCGGCGCCGTGGACGTGATGCTTCACCGCTTGCTCCAGATCCACCTCATCGAGCTGCTCCAGCACGTGTTCGAGCTCGTGAGCAAGATGCTCGATGGCGGCGCGACCGACGACTGCGAGCGAGACGCGCACCCACAGGTCGCTTTTTCGTGAAATCTCCGACTGTGCGTGGGCCCCATTCATTTTGCACAGGGGGTCGAAGATGACGATGATCCGGACTCTGGCCTCAGCGACCCGGATCCACTGCCTGCGGAACGTCGCGGAACCGCGCCACATCTCCTGGAGCAACTCACGGTAGGCCGGGGAAATGGCGGAGTCCGGATGGAGCATGCCCACTAGGTCGGTTGAAGGGAAGGACTCCCCTTCGCGGTACGGCGAGAAGCCGTAGGTCAACGTGCCGGACAGGCTCACATAGCCAGGTTCGGCCGGGTGGCTCGATACGAATGGGACCCGCTGCGCACGGGCCGGAATGACGCCCGCCATGAGCGCCATGAAAAGCGCCGGTATGCGGAGTGCCCACATGGCGTTGCGCTGGGACACCATTTCGCCCTCCCTTCACTGCTGCCGGACTGATCTCCAGGGGTGCATCAAAGACAACGACCGGGCGGGTCGAATCGAACGGGTAGGGGCTCGGGAAAGGCGTCAGATGACGCGTGCTACTCTGGCGAGGGTCGGGGCTGAAGGCCCGGCCCCATTTAGGTATGAGACGAGCCGTCGCGCTCGCGGTCTGGACTCTCGCGGCGGCCCTTTCAGGCTGCGCCGCCCGCCAGTCTCCGGCCGCGGCAAAGCCCAATCGATCAGGGAGTCTCGAAACCCGGGAGGGCCTGGCCTCCTACTACGTCAAGGAATTCCACGGCAGGATCACGGCCAGCGGCGTCCGGTTCGACATGAACGCGATGGTTGCCGCCCATCCCACCTACCCGTTCGGCACACGCGTTCGGGTGACCAACCTCACGAACAATCGATCGACCCTCGTACGGATCGTGGATCGAGGTCCCACAGCTGAGCTGCGAGCTGCTGGCCTGTTGATAGATGTGTCCCGCAAGGCCGCCGAAACCCTGGGGTTCATCCAGCAGGGCCGCACGCGAGTGCGCCTGGAGGTGCTGGCGTGGGGGCGATGAGACCCGAGCCCGCGAGCCCGCGAACCCGCGAACCCGCGAACCCGCGAACCCGCGAACCCGCGAACCCGCGATCAGAGATTCTGATAGGCCCGGAATAACCCCCTGAAATACCGGAGCACGCGGACGCCGTCGCTCGACTCCGGGATCTCTGCGAAGCAGTAACCCTGGAAGTTCATCGCCGCGAGATTGGAGATCAGCGCGCGGAAGGGATACTCCTCGAGATACAGGTCGCGCATGTGAATCTGGCCGATCTGATCTTTCAGGAGCTTGAAGTTCGCCTCGAAGCCGCCGTCGAGCAGATCCGTCTGGTTCGAGTTCCAGCAGATCCTGACGCCCGGGTGATTGCCGCCGTAATCGAGAATCTTCCGGATCCGTGGCACGCGCGAGGTCTCGGCGCCGTGCACCTCCAGCTGGATCTTGACGCCGTTCTCTTCGGCGAACATGCCGCACTCGCGCAGCGACTTGCCGATCTGTTCGAGCGTTTTCTCTTCCGGCACTTCTTTCGGGAGGCCGTTGGGGCGGACCTTCACGCTCGGCGACCCGAGGTCTTTTGCCAGTTTCACCCACTCCTTCGTCTCGTCGATGTTCTTCCGGACCACAGCGGCGTCAGGGGAGTGGTACTCGCAGGTCGTGCCGAGTCCGGCGACCTTCACCGGCGAGTCCTCGAATCGCTTCCGGACCTCCGCTCTTGCGGACGGAGACAGCGAAATCTCCACGCCATGCTTGTGGGTCGTCCTGAGCTCGACGCCGTCCAGGCCGACGTCGCTGAGGTTCTTGATCAGCGTCGGAAGGTCCCAGTCCTTGGCGATGTTGTAGGTGACGGTGCCCAGCTTCAGGCCTTTCCGGCCCGCTGCGGCGGGCGGTTGAGTCTGTGCCCCGGCTGCGATGCCGATTGCGGGAAGCGTGGCGACGGTCGAGAGGAAATCGCGGCGTTTCATGCGGAAAGCTTAGATCAAATCCCAAGCTCCAAATCCCAAATCCCAACGCACGCCCAACTTCCAAATCCCAAACCAATCCCCAAATCAATTCCCAACCGCTTGAGAGTTGATTTGAGGGTTGGATTGGGACTTGGAGCTTGGGCGTAGGTCGGGATTTGGGATTTGGAGCTTGGGATTTCCGCGCGCTCAGTGCTGCGTGCGCGCGGCAGGCGGGCGATCGACGGCCCACAGCGCTGCGTACAGCGCGCACACGGCCAGGAACGACGTGACCCGCCACGGTGTGAGGACGCCGGCGATGAGGTCGGCGAAACCGCGAAAGAAGCTGACGACGATCGCGACGCTCATGAGGAGCAGCCAATGGCGGCGGGGTTCGTAGGCGCTCGCGAACGTCCGGCCGGCTGCGCGGATGCTGAAGATCCCCAGGCCCAGTGCCAGCAGGGCCAGCACGGCACCGGCCCTGCGGAAGAAATTGACGTCGAGCCAGAAGTCCGGATCGCCCGACGCGACAATCCAGCGGTGCGTGGCGAGCGGCAGATTGATCAACAGGGAGACGCCGAAGGCCGCGTACCAGACGCCGACGACCAAGGCGAGCGCAGCGAGGAGGCAGCCGACGATGCGCGACGGAGGGATTTCGTCGAACGTCGGCGCCTTGGAGTCCACGTCAGAGATCTCCCGGTGCGAGGGCCCGCTGCTTTCGTGCCGCGGCGTAGATCGTTTCCACGAGCTCCACGCTGCGCCTCGCTTCGCGGCCATCGGTGGCTGGAATGGCATCGTCGCGGATGGCGCGAATGAAGTCTTCGAGCACCCGCTGGTGCGCGCTGGCATCGGAGACGACAGGCGAGGCCACGTTTTCCAGCCGTGGCGCAGGCTCGGCCGACCCGCCGGCCGAGGTCGTGCCGCGCAAGTCGCGGAGCACGATGTTGTCGCCCTCGATGACCACGGTGCCCTCGGAGCCCGTGATTTCCAGGCGCCTGGGGTAGCCGGGGAAGAGCGATGTCGTGGCCTCGATCGTTCCGAGGGCGCCGCTCGTGAACTCGAGCACGGCCGCAGCGGTGTCCTCGACCTCGATGTCGTGAATTCGTGTGGCGACCGCCGACGACACCCGCGCGACTGGTCCGAACAGCCACTGGACGAGATCGACGGTATGGATCGCCTGATTCATCAGCGCGCCACCGCCATCGAGTTTCCAGGTACCTCGCCATTTCGAGCCGGAGTAGTACTCGGGAGGACGGTACCAGCGGACGCGGCCCGCGATCATCACCGGCTTGCCCAGCTCGCCGTCGTCGAGCATGCGCTTGATCCGCGCGACGTCGGGCCGCAGCCGATCCTGGAAGAACACCCCGAGCTTGACTCCGGCGGCCGCGCACGCGTCGATCAATTCGTCGGCGCGCCGGGTCGTGATGTCGAGCGGTTTCTCGGAGAGCACGTGCAAACCACGGCGCGCCGCCGCGATCCCCTGCTCGGCGTGAAGCGCCGACGGACTGCCGATGGCGACGATGTCCATCGGCCGATGGGCAAGAAAGCTCTCGAGATCGTCGTAGAGCGCGGCCTCGTGCCGGGCCGCGAGCTTCGCGGTGCGCTCGCGGTTCGCGCCGTAGCACGCCGCGACCTTGACGCCCGGGATCGCCGCGGCCGCGCGGGCGTGGGTATCGCTGATGTTTCCGCCGCCGAGGATTCCGATATTCATCCGGGGCTACTTCTCGGCGGCGAACTTCTGGTGCTCGCTATTCATGCGCGCCGGCTCCACCGGGCCGCTCACGATCATCACCCGATGCCGGAACGTCATCGATTCGCCGGGCGCAAGCGTGCGCTTCACCTCCGGCTGTTTCGGATCGAACGCGTTCTGGCCAAGGTTGTTCGCGGCATAGAGGCCATACCCGCGGGCGTGCCAGTACGTGGGGTGGCCGGGATTGCTCGGGTGGTCGAGGATGGCGAGCGTGACCTCTTCCCCCTCGACCTGTCCTTTCAACATCGTCCATGGTCCGCGCGTGCCCCAGACGGCGTCGCCGGTTTTCCCGTCGCTGCCCACGTAGCTGCCGGTCACGCCCTCGTTGTTGACCACCTTGGTCTTCGTGGCCTGTCCGCTGGCGTCGGTGAACACGTCGGGGGCATTTGAGGCCTGCTCGAGGCCTCGCGCGACGCGGATCCCGAGCACGCCCTCCTTGCTCTCGCCAAATACCACCGGCGCCTTCATCGCCGTGAGCCTCGTGATGCGATCGATCGTTCGGCTCGTGGCGTCGCCGCGAAAGACGAAGTGGGTGTTTTCCTTGAGCAGCAGCGTGCCTTTCGAGTCGACCCAGTCCATCTCGACGTTGAGCTCCCCCTTGTCGCCGCCGCTGCTCGCTTCGATCACCCGCTTATGGACGATCGTGCCCATCCGCGGAGCGCGGTCGGCCGGGATCGCATTCGAGTTGTTCCAGAAGTCGAGATCGTTCACGCTGCCGTAGTTGAACCACATGCCGATGTGATGCGGGTGATCGACGCGCTCGTTTGGCCGCGGCTCGACCGGCCACCCGCGCGTGACGACCGTGCCCTTTGCCGTTCGCAACGGATAGAGGTAGGGCTTCTTCTCCTCGCGCGGATACATGTACGAGGTGAAAGGTTTGCCATCGATCGTGACGTCGACCCGCGGTGCGACCTTGTGGGGCACGACCTGTATTCGAGGTGTTTCAGTCGTGACCGTGACCGCCACCGCGGCAACGACGAGCGGAACGAGCAGAAGAGTCGCGAAATGTCGGCGCATTGTTCCTCGCTGTAATTGGCAGTCGAAACCACGGCCCTGGCTGCGGTCCGCGGCCCTTCGACTTCGCTCAGGGCCGCCCCGAGCGTCGTCGAGGGGCGGCCCGCGGGCTAGGAAGTCCCGAGCCTCTGAATCTTGATATTCCGGTACCACACCTGATTGCCATGGTCCTGCAGCAGGATGTGACCCTTCTGAAGCTTGCCGAACCGCTCTATCCCCTTGAACTTGCTCTTCTCGATCGCCGCGTTCAGTTCCGGCGAATTGAGCTCGTATTCGAGGACCTGCACGTCGTTCAAGTAGTGATATACGCGCGTGCCGCCGGCGACGACACGGCTCGGGGCGACCCGAATCCGGCTCGTGTTCCATTCACCCGCCGGCTTGACGGGGCGAGTCCCCGGCGCCGCGAGTACGTCGTAGAACGCCGCGGTCTGGCGATGCGGTCCGATCTTGGCGTCGGGATGCCGGGCATCGTCGATCATCTGGTACTCGTGGCCGATGGCGCTGTCGCGATCCTCGAGGACGAAGTATTTCAGGCCGCTGTTACCGCCCTCGGCGATCTTCCATTCCCAGGACAAGTCGAACAGGTCGAAGGTCTCGACCGAGATGATGTCCCGGGCCCCCCGGGTATCTTTACCGTCGTCTGCAGGAAGGGTCAGCATCCGGTCCTGGACGGTCCACCGGGAGCCGCTGGCGTCGGGTTTCTTGTACCCTCGCCAGCCGTTGAGCGATTTGCCGTCGAAAAGGGCGATGGTCTGTCCGGCGGCCTGCGCGGGTGGCGCGGCCGGTTTGGCCTGTTCGGCCGCCACGGTCACCACCAGGGCGCCGATAAGTGACGTCAGAGGAACGAGAAAGCGGAATCGCATGATGGCATCACCTCGAAGTCGAACCTTATAGCACAGCCGACCCCCGGCCGGTACGTGTTACTATCGTATTGAATAGAAGGACTTAGAGCGATTCGCCACTCCAATGGGACCGAGACGAGATTGACCGGGACTGGTCGGCAGTCTCGCGCCCGTCCAACGAGCAGGAAAGCTCCGACAGCAGGCCGTCCGGACCTCGCCGGCAGGTTGCGGCCGCTTCAGGTCGTGATGCGCCAGCGGCTGGCCCGCGCGGACGCCCTGACGGCCGTCGTCCGTGCAGTCAATGCCAACCTGGAGCCCGAAAAAATCGCCGACGCCATCATCGGCGGCATCTCGGACTGGATCCCGGTCTCCGGCTGGCTGGTTCGGTTCAGTGACGAGGGGGGAGAAGTTCGGACCGTCGCGACCCGGGGTCTTTCCCAGCCGCTCGAAGCTGCCGCCCAGGCGACGGCGGAATTCGTCATGAGCGCTGGCGACGTGTTCTGCTCCGCGGACGTCGCAACCGACGAGCGACTCTCGCCGAACGACGGCTTCTCACCGGCAGCGGTGATCGGCCTTCCGCTGGAGTCGCGAGGCCGCGTGCTGGGGGCGGTGGTGGCGATCGACCGGGTACCCTCGGCCCGCGAGCCCCGTTTTGCCGCTTCGAGCCTGGCTGTTTTGCGCTCTGCACTGGAACCGGGAGCCGTTGCGCTCGATAACGCCTTACGGATACAGCGGGCCGAGGCGCTGTCGGTCACCGACGACCTCACCCAGCTCTACAACTCGCGGTATCTCTCCCAGGTTCTCAGGCGCGAGACCAAGCGGGCCACGCGAAGCAGCCGGCCGGTTTCGCTGCTCTTCATCGACCTGGACGGGTTCAAGTCGGTCAACGACAGCCACGGGCACCTTGCCGGGAGCGCCGCGCTCGTCGAAGCGGCGGCGGTCATCCGCATCAACGCCCGCGAGACCGATATCGTGGCCAGGTTCGGCGGTGACGAATTTGCGCTGGTGCTGCCGGACACGGGAACCGACGGCGCCGAGATGGTCGGCGCGCGGATCCGGGAAAGGATCGCGGTTCATCAGTTCCTCCGGAAGCGGGGCCTGGATATCAGGTTGACCGTCTCCGTCGGAGTGGCGACTCTTCCCGACGTCGCCTCGTCTGCCGAGCAGCTCATACATGCGGCGGACGAAGCGATGTACTGGGTGAAGGAGCACGGGAAGGACGGCGTGCACGTCGCAGGGGCCGCGGACGAGAGTGCCCGATCTCACAAGAGCGTCCTGTCCGGCAAGAGCGCCGCGCGCGACTGAGGCTCCCGGCAAGCCTGGCAGCGAGTTTTCCCCATTTTGGCAGTTTCGACAGACATCAATTTTTCCGGCAGTTGCGTAGAGGTAATCGATTTTGAGCCTGCGTTCTCTGTTTTCTCTGTTCTCGAGTGACCTCGCGATCGACCTGGGCACCGCGAACACCTGCGTGTACGCACGCGGCAAGGGCATCGTGGTGAACGAGCCCTCCATCGTCGCGATCAACAAGGTCAACGGACGGATCGAGGCGGTTGGCAAGGATGCGAAGGACATGCTCGGCAGGACGCCGGGCAACATCGTCGCGATCAAGCCGATGAAGGACGGCGTCATCGCCGACTTCGAAGTCACCGAGAAGATGCTGACCTACTTCATCAAGAAAGCGCACAACCGCAACGTGTGGGTGCGCCCCCGCATCGTCATCGGTGTGCCCTCGGAGATCACCCAGGTCGAGAAGCGCGCGGTGAAAGACAGCGCCTACCGGGCGAAGGCAAGCGAGGTGCACCTGGTCGAGGAGGCGATGGCGGCGGCCATCGGCGCCGGGATGCCGATCACCGAGCCGTCGGGCAACATGATCGTGGACATCGGCGGCGGCACCACCGACATCGCGGTCATCTCGCTGGCCGGCATCGTCTACAGCAAGGCGGTGCGCGTGGCCGGCAACGAGATGGACGAGGCGATCATCCAGTACATCAAGAAGACGTACAACCTCCTCATTGGCGAGCGGACGGCGGAGGCGATCAAGATGGAGATCGGCTCCGCGTTTCCGCTCGAGGATCGCATGACGATGGAGATCAAGGGGCGGCACCTGATCGAGGGAGTGCCGAAGACGATCACCATCACGGACGAGGAGATTCGCGAAGCCCTGGCCGAAACCGTGAACGTCATCGTCGACGCCGTCCGCGTCGCGCTCGAGCGCACGCCGCCGGAGTTGTCGGCCGATATCGTCGACCGCGGGATCGTGCTCACCGGCGGCGGTTCGATGCTGAAGAACCTGGACAAGCGCCTTCGCGAGGAAACCGGCCTGCCGCTTGCGATGGCGGAGGATCCGTTGTCGTCGGTCGTGCTCGGTGCGGGGAAGATGCTGTCGGATTTCAATCTACTTCGTAAGATTTCGATCGACTAGGGTGAATCATCCGAATTACCAAAATTGCCAAAGTTGCCAAAATTGAAACGCGGGCGCTGTCTTCGCACTAACCTGCTGGCCCCCCAAACGACCCCGTCTTCTTTTGAATGTTGGCAATCTTGGCAATCCTGGCAATTTTGGCAATGAGCTTCCGATAGTCCCCTTGCTCGAGAACATTCAGCGCCCGACTGCGACCCGGCCGCGAACCGGCCTGCTGTTTCTTGCCGTGGTCGTCGGCCACGTGATCCTGATTTCTTCTCAGGTGCAGTCGAGGTCTGGCGTGCCCGTGCTCGAAGGCGTGACGTTCGGCGCCTTCGCACGCGTGCAGCAGGGCACCTCGCATGCGTTCAAGTCGGTCCGGAACGTCTGGAGCAACTACGTCGATCTGCGCGGGGCCCGGGCTGAGAACGACCTGCTGCGGAGCCGGGTCGCGGACCTCGAGGTCCGGCTCCAGGAGCAGCGGGCGCTGGCGGAGCGGTCCGGGCAGCTCCAGGCCCTGCTCGATCTTCGTCAGTTCGTCTCGGTGCCGACGGTGGCGGCGGACGTGATTTCCGGGTACGTCAATCCCGGGGTGCTCACCGTGACCATCGACAAGGGCAGCAGCGACGGGGTGCAGCCGAACATGGCGGTGCTCTCGTCGGAGGGAGTCGTCGGGCGGGTGATCAGCCCGGTGGCGGCCCACGCGGCGCGCGTCCAGCTCCTCATCGACCACAACGGTCCGGCGGCGGCCGGCGCGATGACGGAACGCACTCGGGCGGGAGGGATGGTGGTGGGCAAGGAAGGGGACCCGCCGCTGCGGATGGAGTTCGTCTCGAACCTCGCCGACGTGAAAACCGGGGACGTCGTGCTCACTTCTGGCGCCGACGGTATCTATCCACGCGGATTTCGGATCGGCTGGGTCGAGCACTCGGAGCGTGGCGACGGCCTCTCACTCGCCATCACCGTCAGGCCGGCGATCGATTTCCGGTCTCTCGACGAGGTGCTCGTGATCCTCCGTGAGGCCCGGTCCGCAATCCCGGAGGGCGCCAACGAGCCGGGCGGGCCGGCCCGATGAAAACAGCCGGGGTTCTGCTGGCGCTGGTCGTGGCGCTGGCGGTGCAGACCAGCCTGTCGGGGTTGACCATGACCGGCGCGAGCATGGTCAACCTCGTCATCGTCGCGGTCGTGTACGCGGCCCTCGTTTTTGGCCCAATCACCGGACTGATGGCTGGGACGGCGGGGGGGCTGGCCCAGGATGCGCTGGCGGGGGGAATCGTCGGGATCGGCAGCCTCTCGAAGACAATCGTGGGATTTCTCGCGGGCCTGCTCGGCGCCCATTTCATCGTCGCGCAGCCGTTGCCGCGGTTCGTCATGTTCGTTTCCGCCAGCGTGGTGCACGAGATTTGCTACCAGGGCCTTTCTGCTCTGGTTGAAGTCCGGCCGGTCCGGCTGCCCTACGGCCCCGTATTGACCCAGGCAGCCATCAACGGAATAGTCGGGCTTACCGCGTTTTTCGTGGTCGAGCGGCTCCCCGGGGCTCTGCAGAGGCGCCGAGCCCGGCGGGGCCGATACTAAAATGTAAGTTGTTCAAGGAGATCGCAGCCCGCGGTCCGCAGCCCGCAGGCCCGGTTCGGTTCCGATTGCATCCGGACGGCTGATCGCGGACTGTGGACCGCGGCACGGTCTGTTCGACTGCATCCCGACCGCGGACTGCGGATCGCGGGCCGCGAATGTGGATTGGAAGCTTATGTCTGCAACACCCGTGATGATGTCGGAGGACCGCCGCAGCCTCACCGTGCGGCTCACCTGGCTCCAATACATCATTGCCGTTCTCTTCTCTGCGCTGGCGATCGCCTTCTGGGTGTTCCAGATCGTGCAGCATCAGAAATTCAGCCAGATGGCCGAGGAGAATCATCTCCGGCGGCTGCCTCTGCCCGCACCGCGGGGCGTGCTGTTCGATCGGAACGGCAAGGTGCTGGTCGACAACCGCAGCACCTTCAACATCGCCCTGGTGCGCGAGCAGACCAGGAACCTCGACGAGACCCTCCGTCAGCTCGCGCGTGCCACGGGCGCCGACGAGGCGACCATGCGCGAGACGGTCAACCGGCGTCGCCGCGAGCCGAGCTACCGTCCGATCGTCCTCATCGAGAACGCCATGCCCGAGCAGTGGTTCGCGGTCGCGGCGCGGAACCTGCCCGGAATCATCTATCAGCCGGTGCCGACCCGGAAGTACCCGTCGAGCGAGCTGGCCGCGCACGTCTTCGGCTACGTCGGCGAGGTCACTGAGGCGCAGCTCGCGTCCAACGAGTACGGCGTCGAGCCCGGCGCTGTGGTCGGGCACGCCGGCGTCGAGAAGGCGCTGAACAAGTACCTGATGGGCAAGGACGGCACCAAAGAAGTGATCGTCAACAGCCTCGGGCGCGAGATCAACGTGATGCGGGAGGAGGCGCCGACTGAGGGGCGCGGTGTGCAGCTGACGATCGACGCGGACGTCCAGCGAGCGGCCGAAGACGGGTTCACCGCCTCGACGTTCAACGGCGCCGCGGTCGTCCTCGATCCTCGGAACGGCGAAGTCCTGGCGTTCACCAGCCGTCCGGCCTACGACCCCAACGCCTTCGCTGCAGGGATCGATCGCGCCACGTGGGGCGCGCTCAACACCGACGAGCTCAAGCCGCTGCAGAACCGGGCGCTGCAGGGGCGGTATTCCCCCGGATCGACGTTCAAGATGGCGGTGGGACTGGCGGGCCTCGAGGAAGGCATCATCACCCCGTCGACCACCTTCTTCTGTCCCGGCGGGCAGACGTTCTACGGCCGCTTTTTCAAGTGCCACAAGAAGGAAGGGCATGGCACGGTCGACCTGAGGAAGGCGATTGAGCAGTCGTGCGACGTCTACTTCTACAACGTCGGCAACATGCTCGGCGTCGATCGCATCAACAAGTGGGCGACGCTGTTCGGGCTCGGCGTGAAGTCGAACATCGATCTGCCCAACGAAGTCACCGGCCTGATTCCGTCGACGGCCTGGAAAAAGACCACGCGCGAGCCGAAGTGGTACGCCGGCGAGACCATTTCGGTGGCGATCGGCCAGGGGCAGGTGTCGGTCACGCCGGTCTCCCTCGCCGTGTACGCGGCGACGCTCGGGAACGGTGGCGTGCGAATCACGCCGCACATCCTCCGGTCGATCTACGAAGGCACCGAATGGAAGCCGGTGCCGGCGCCGGGGCCGCAATCGGTGGTCGAAGTCACGCCCGAGAAGCTGCAGGCGATTCGTGACGGCATGTGGAACGTCGTCAACTCACCGAGCGGGACTGGCCGCCGCGCGCGCATCGACGGCAAGGACGTCTGCGGAAAAACCGGCACGGCCCAGGTCATCTCCAACCAGGGCCGTCTCGCCGCCCGCACCACCAAGAACCTGCGGGACCATGGCTGGTTCGTGTTCTTCGCTCCCCGCGACAATCCCGAGATTGCCGGGGTGGTCTTCGCCGAGCACGGCGTGCACAGCGCCAACGCCGCGCAAATTACCCGTCACATCCTCGACACCTATTTCGCGAAGAAGGATGGCCGTCCGCTCCCGCCGCCGCCGACGACCGAACAGATGCGCCTCGATCTGACCGACCCGATGGCGCGGCGGGCGCCGATCGGCGAGAACTGATTCGCGATGTTCGAACGGCGGCTCTTCTTCCACGTCGACTGGATCCTGCTCGTGGCGGTGCTGCTTCTCGCAGCGCTTGGCGTCGCGATGATCTACAGCACGACCTACGTCAGGCTGCCCGACGGCAGCGGCCATGCGGGACGTGAATTCTGGATTCAGCTCTATGCCCTGGCGATTGGCGGCATCGCCCTGCTCGTCTGCCTGACGATCGACTACCGCTTCCTCGCCGAGCATTCGCTCTTTCTCTACGCGGGCCTTCTCGGTCTGCTCGTGTTCGTCCTGATCGCCGGCGACAGCGCGATGGGCGCGCAGCGCTGGATCGCGCTCGGCCCGTTCAAGTTCCAGCCGTCCGAGTTCGCGCGCATGTCGCTCGCGCTGATTCTCGCGATGTTCTTCGGCGAGAACCGGCGCGGTGCCCGCAATACGTCGGATCTCGTCATCGGCGGCATCTTCGTGATCGTCCTGTTCGCGCTGATCGTCAAGCAGCCGGACCTGGGCTCGGCGATGACGCTGCTGCCGGTGTTCCTCGGCGTCGCGTACCTGGCCGGCCTGCGGCTGCGGCTCCTGGCGATCGCGGCGGCGATCGCCATCCTGCTCGCGCCGATCGCCTGGAAGTACGGGCTCAAGGACTATCAGAAATCCCGCATCGTGATCTTCATCGACCCGGGGCAGGATCCGCGCGGCGCCGGGTATCAACCGATTCAGGCCCGGGTCACCGTCGGCTCGGGCGGCCTGAAGGGCAAGGGATTCATGCAGGGCACGCAGGGGCAGTACAAGTTCCTGCCGGTTGCGCACAACGATTTCATCTTCTCCGTGCTCGCGGAGGAGTTCGGCTTTCTGGGCGTACTCGGCGCCCTCGGTCTCTACCTGTTCGTGATTCTCAGGTCGCTCGAAGCCGCGCGTCTGGCCAAAGACCGCATCGGGGCGTACCTGGTCGGAGGAATCATTTCGGGATTTACGTTCCAGGTGATCTATAACATCACCATGTCTGCCGGCCTCGCACCGGTCAAGGGGCTGACGCTCCCGCTCATGAGTTACGGCGGGTCGTCGATGATCGCGACGCTGGCGGCTTTCGGCCTCATCCTGAACGTCAGGATGCGGCGCTTCACCAATTAGGCTCGAAGGTTTCCTTCGGCCGACTTTTTCCGGACCGCGCAGTCACATGGTCGTCTCCGGCAGCTTTCTCGTGCTCATGCTGAGCATCGTCGCGACGGTGCGGTATGTCGCCGGGCTTCGGCCCGCCCGACCGTCCGCCCCCGCGCACGCCGGGGTTGTGCCCGCGTCCGCAGATCAGCGGAGTTCCATCCATGAACAAGGAGATGATCATCTCCTCTGGCGACCACGATACCCGGGTCGCCATCCTCGAAGACGATCAGGTCGTCGAAATTTTCATCGAGCGCGAACGATCGCGCGGCGTGGTCGGCAATATCTACAAGGGGCGGGTCTCCAAGGTCCTCCCCGGCATGCAGTCGTCCTTCATTGACATCGGCCTCGAACGCGACGCGTTCCTCTATGTCTCGGAAGTCGTCAACACCGTAGAGGAGTTCGACCGCCTCGAGGCGGGTGAGGACGAGGACGACGAACAGCCGGTTCCGATCGCGGTCGAACCCGTCACCGTCCCTGAGGGAGCGGGGGGCGCCGCGCCGGAGATGTCAGCGCTTCAGCAGAATGGCGGGCCGCGTCTCGAGCGCCGCGCCAGGGAGCGGACCCCGTCGCGCGACGATCGCGAGCGTGAGAAACCCGAGGCCAAGATCGAGGACCTGCTGAAGGAAGGGCAGGAAATCCTGGTCCAGGTCGTCAAGGAGCCGCTCGGCACCAAGGGCGCGCGCCTGACGTCCCACGTCACGATGCCGGGGCGTTTCCTGGTGTTCATGCCGACCGTGGACCACGTCGGCGTCTCGCGCAAGATCGAATCACGCGAAGAACGCGGCCGCCTGCGCGGGATCGTCAAGACGTTCCGCGAGCAGCATGGCTTCATCGGCGGCGTCATCATCCGGACCGCCGCGTCCGGCCGCTCCGAAGAAGACATCGTCAGCGACCTGGCCTGGTTCCACCAGATCTGGACCGAGATCCGCCAGAAGATGGAGGCGCGCCGGGCCCCCGCCGTCCTGTTCCAGGAACAGAGCCTCGTCATCAAGCTGCTGCGCGATCTGCTCACTGACGATTACACGGCGATTCGGATCGACGACGAGCAGGAGCATCGGAGGGTGATCGCTCTGGTCGAGCGCATCATGCCGGCGCTGCTTCCGCGGGTGAAGCTGTACACCAAGACGTTCCCGATCTTCGAGGAGTACGGCGTCCAGGCGGAGATCGACAAGGCGCTCCGCAGCAAGGTGTGGCTGAAGTCCGGCGGCTACCTCGTGATCAATCAGACCGAGGCGCTGGTGGCGATCGACGTGAACACCGGGCGCTACGTCGGCAAGCGGACCGGCCGGCTCGAGGACACCATCGTCAAGACGAACCTCGAGGCGGTCAAGGAGATCGTCCGGCAGATCAGGCTGCGGGACCTGGGCGGCATCATCGTGCTCGACCTGATCGACATGGAAGAGAAGAAGAACCGTCAGAAGGTCTTCCAGGAGGTCGAGAAGGAGCTTCGCCGGGATCGGTCGCCGTCGAAGGCGCTGCAGGTCTCGGACTTCGGGCTGGTCATCGTGACCCGGAAGCGGGTCAAGCAAAGCCTCGAGCGCCAGCTGACCGAACCCTGCCCCTACTGCTCGGGCTCAGGCTCGATCAAGTCCGCGTTCACGATCTGCTACGAGATCCTGACCGAGCTGCAGAAAATCGGCCCGGAGCTCGATGGACAGGGAGTGATCCTGAGAGTGAACCCGGACATTGCCCGGGCGCTGAAGGAAGAGGAGCACGTGCTCCTGCGCGACCTGGAGTCGACGCTCGGGAAGAAGGTGACCATCAAGCCGGATGCTCACCTGCATCACGAGCAGTTTGATGTGATGGCGATTTAAGCGGGATCCGGGGTCCGGGGTCCGGACGCCCGACGCGGGTTGCCCCGATCGCGGCCCCCGAACCCGGATCCCGGACCCAAAACCTCTCTTATTTCGCGGGCGCCGCCGCGGCCGCGAGCGGGAAGTGAATCAGGTAGTGCGTCCCGCCGCGGTTGAACCAGACCCTCAGGTACTCGTTCCCGCGCAGCACCTGCACCTTCGAGGTGCCCGGAGCGGGCGGCGTATCCTTCACCACCATCTTGATCTCGGACTGCGGGACGATGCTGACGACCTCGCGGCCCTTGACCTCTTTCCCTTGCCCCAGTTCGACCCACCGCTCCAGCGCCTCGGTAGTTCCCACGGCTTCCGGGGCGGCCTGCTGCGGCGTCAGTTTCACCGTATACGAGCCGGCCGCGAGGGGCTTGCCGTCGGCAGTGACCGCCTTGGGAAGCCGCACCGTGCCGAGCGTTGCCTCACCGGACGTGGCCGCCGGGGCCGCTTCAGTGGTGGAAGGCTGCGTGTTTGGCGCCTTGTGCTGCGCCGAAGCATTGCTTCCCATCAGCGCGCCAGCCAGGACACAGACCAGAACCCACTGCTTCTTCATAGCCAGAATCTCCTCAACATCCGCCGAGCCTGAACCATTTTCGGCATTATATGCACGGATGGCGGCGCTGCGTGCGACCTTAAGCTCAAGCAATGAGGGTGCCACCGGATTCAGCAGAGGTTGCTGCGGTCGCGCAAGCCGTTGTGCTTTGGGGCAATACACCAGCACCCGGATTTTCCCGACGCAGGCGCCGTAGGCAGGCCTGAAGGCCTGCGCTACGGCTGTTTACGGTCGGCGATCGGCGTAGCGCAGGCCTTTAGGCCTGCTACCGCCGGCTACACCGATGGCGGACCGGCTAGCGCTTGGAGATGACGATGCTGCCGGAGAAGGTCGTGAGGTTGAGAATCGCGCTGCCGTCGCCGTAAACACCGCGAATCGACTTGCGCCAGCGGCTGTTTCCCTGGTCACCCGAGCCGCTGTTGAAGGAGAAATCGGACCTGATGGAGCCGCTAAAGGAGGTGGCCTCGACCTCGAATCCGGTCGAACCGCCGAGCGCGACGTTCACGTTCCCGGAGTGTGAGCTCAGCTCATAACGGCCACCCTTCGCGACCGGCCCGGCAAATCTCAGGTTACCGCTCACGGTCTGGGCCTGGACCTGCTGGCTGTCCACGTCGTCCAGGAGAACCTCGCCGCTGATCGACCCGAGGTCGAGCTGTCGGGCCTTGACGCGCCGCAGGACCACGTTGCCGCTCACGCTGGAGGCGTTGAAGTTGCCATCGATGGCCGTGTCGTTCACCTCCACGTTACCGGAGATCGACTTCGCCGAGGTGATGCGCCCCCCGTTGAAGATCTGCACGTTGCCGCTGACCGATTCAGCCGACACGTCGCCCTTGATATCCCTGACCGTGATCGACCCCGAGATAGACGACGCGCGGAGGCGGATGCCGGCCGGGGCGCTCACGTTGTAGGCGACCGAGACGTTGATGTTGCGGCGGTTGTTGCGCCGCAGCTCGTCTCCCTGCGGGTACTGCGTCTTCACTTCGGCCCGGCCGCTGCGCTCCACGACCTCGACCTGGACCAGCTGCAGCAGTTCGCGGGCGTCCTCGTCGGTCCGTCCCCGGGCGGTCTTGATGATCTCGACCGAGACATCGTTGCCGCCGCCGCGCGAGACGACGATGTCGCCGGAGATGTTGGCGAGCTGCAGCTCGCCGGTCGCGCCGACCTTGAGGGTGCGGGTCGTGCGCTCGACCTGTTCCCGCGAGTCCTGCCGCTGTGCCGCTTCGCGCTCGCGGTAGGCCCTGGCTACGGCCTCGCGGATGACGACCCGGGTCTCGACGCGATGGTCCTGGCCCGTGGCCGGAGCCGCCATTGCGGCGAGCAGGGTAATGGTCAGAATCGTGCGCATCATGTCTGTGATAGGTCTCAAGATTTTCCGCTCTCGACGATTTCCGCCGCCCCTGCCGCGTCTCCCTGACGCATCGAGTTCATCAGCGCGATCGTGTCCTGCAGGAACCGGATCTTTCGTTTCAGGTTCTCGTACAACTGCGACGATCGATTCTGCGGATCGGCCTCGAGCGCCTTCCGGCTCTCCGCGATGGCCTCGTTCATGACGAGGAGGTTCTTCTGCAGAACTGCGGCAGTCGCGGGATCTCTCGTCGACGCCTGTTCGATGACGTTCTGGAAGTGCTTATCGATCGCCGCCAGCTCCGTCGCGATGTCACCGGCTTGGACGGGGCTGGCGTCTGCCGGGTTGCCCGACCCCGGCTGCGGCGTCGCGGCGCCCGGTGCAGAGGCCACGGGCGGGGCAGTGATCGGGGCGGCAGGCGTCTGACGCTTCAAAAAGTACAGTGACGAGCCCACCACGAGCACGAGGGCGGCGGCAAGCGCCAGGATGGCGACGCCGTGCCGGCGTACTGCCGTGGGGCCGGTGCCGCTGACACGGCCCTCGGCGCGCAGGCGACCGGCGACCTGCTGCCAGACCCGATCGGGCGGGATGCGCGGCTCGAGCGACTGCGCGGCCGTGGCGATCGTCTCGAGGTCCTCCGCCAGCGCGCGGCACGCGTCGCAGCTCTCGAGGTGGAGCTCGAGCTCGGCGCGGCGAATCGGTCCCAGCGTGCCGTCCACCAGCTCCTGAATCGCGTTGAGATATCGCTCGCAGGCCTTCACGTTGTAGATCCGAGGGGCTTCGCCCCTCGGACTCCCCTGCACCGTCGCTCGCGGGGCCGGTGCCCCGCTCCGCTCCGGTGGGCGCGCCCGTGGCGCGCCTGTCCTAGCGTCCCAACATCGAGCGCAGGCGCATCCGTGCCTTGTGCACCTGGGACTTCGACGTACCTTCCGCGATGCCGAGCATATCGGCAATCTCGCGGTGCTCCAATCCTTCGACGTCGTGCAGGACGAACGCCGTTCTGCATCCTTCCGGCAGCTGCGCCATCGCGCGTTCGAGGTCCATCCTGGCGATCGTCCGCTCGGCGAGGCGCCGCGATCCACTGTCGTCCAGCCCGTACTCGTCGTCCAGCGCGTCGGTGAGCTGCCCGCTTCGAGTCGCCCGGCTGCGGAGGTGATCGAGGCAGAGATTCATGGCCAGGCGATACAACCACGTGCCGAGGGCCGACTCGCCACGGAACGTCTCCAGCTTGCGATGCGCGGCCAGGAAGATTTCCTGGAGCAGGTCCTCGGCGTCGGTCGGGTTGCCCAGGACCCGGCAGGCCACGCTGTACAGCCGGCCGGCATGGGTCCGGTAAATCGTCTCGAATGCCGCGAGATCCCCGGCGCGGCATCGCTCCACAAGGGCGAGCTCTTCAGTCCGGTTCGGCCCCGCGGCGGCCGGCACGTGTGCCGGCGGTCTTGTGGCTTTAGACGTCGCCATGGTCGTGCCGCGTTGCCCGGGAATCGTCCATGGAGGTTCGTTTACGTCCTGCGGCGGCGGAAAGTTCGGATCCGCGGCGCCCAGCGGCAGTCCTCGAAATTACGGATGCGTTCCCCGCGGACCAGGATCCCTTCGGCCTGGAGCAGCGCCCGCTTGAGCGCCGTTGCTCCGCCATAACCTCCGAGGCGTCCGGCAGCCGCAATCACCCGGTGACAGGGAACGTCTCTGGCCTTGCAGTCCCGCATGATGTTGCCGACGGCGCGCGCCGCGCCCGGCCGGCCCGCGAACTTCGCCACATCCCCGTACGTCGCGACCTTCCCGACGGGGATACGACGCACGGTGGAGAGGACGCGGGAGGTGAAGTCGGTCATGTGACGCAGGTTTGGCCAGTCGGGTTAGTTGACCGGCTGGATCAGCATTTATTAGTTTGCTTCGCGGGGCCCCACCCCCGCGAAGCCCCGTGGGGCCCCACCCCCACGGGCTGCCAGCGCTCGCTTTGCTCGCGCCGCTGTTACCCACAACTGGCCGCTTGGATCAGCATTCTGTCCGGATAGGCAACTACAGAATGCTGATCCAAGCGGCTAAGGGTTGCTGAACAGCGGCGCCGAGCGCGGCGAGGCGCTGGCAGCTGTGGGGGTGGGGCCCCACAGCGTTTCGCGGGGGGGGCCCCGCGAAACAAACTAATAATGCTGACAGAAAAGTCCGAGCAACCCCGTTGCGGTCAGCAACGCCAATCAAAAGGCCAATCTGATCCCGCCACCCACCTGCATCCCTCCCGCATCAACCGAAATGGTGCGACCGTTGCGTGTCAGATCCACCGTCGCATGCGAATAGCGCACGAGGCCGCCGACGCCGATGTGTCGCGCGAACATCCACCGGACATCCGCTCCGACGTTGAAGCCGGTCTTGGTGCCGGTGACGCGCTGCGAGTCGACGCCGACATAGGTCGCCGTGTCGAAGGGAAACTCCTCCGTGAAGTTCACGTCGGTGACGATCGACTGCTTGATGTCGAGCACACTCGGGCCTCCGGCGAGCACGATGTAGAGCCCGCCGAACGGCGCCAGATGATATTGCGCCTGAATGTGGATGCCCGTTTCATCGCGGGTGAGGCCACCGGTTTCGCCGGAGATCTGGCGGTTCCGCTGGAAGAACAAAGGATGTGGCAGCGTGGCCTCCGCTTGAACCGCGCTGTCGACGCTGAAACGCGAGAACGCGATCCCGGCTCCGAGTCCTTTCCAGAACCGATACCCGAACCCGGCGTCGAAGAGCGGTCCAGCCTCGACTGGATAGTCCGTTTCGACCGATGCCGTCTCGCGATTGAGGTCGAACGTGAAGCGGTCGTCGAAGCTGGTCGTCGATGGCTGGTAGCCCGCGTTCACCGCGATCGTGATGCGCGGAAGCGGCTGTGCGGCTGCCGGATCTGCGCCGAGCAGGGTGAAGACGGTGATGAGGCCGAGTGTCGAGGTGAGATATCGCATGACGAGTCTCAATTCACCCCGACGGCGGTCCATGCCTGCGTCAGCGCGTTGGCGATCGGGTTGTTGCCCGGATAGAGGTCCTGGGCCGCCTGCAAGGTGGCCGCGCGGGCGGTGGCGAACCGCGCGTTGGCCGGCAGCAGCTGCGTGAAGGCCCGGTAGAACACCTTTTCCATCTGCTCGCGGTTGGCCGCGCCAATCCCCTGGACCGAGAGCCCGGACGTACGGTTGGTGCCTCCTTCGATCGCCAGGTAGAAGGCATGACTGGCGATGCCGGAATTGATGTGGACGCCGCCATTGTCCTCGGGGCCGGTGAAGCGAACCCGGTAATTGTCAGGATCGCCGAACGACAACGGATCCGCGAGCGACCTGATGCCGCCGGGAGTGATGACGTCGTTCCCAATGACGTAGTCGGCGGTTCCCGCGCCCGATCCCGGCTGCTGGTAGAAGAAGACCGTCGACACACCCATGATGTCGGAGAAGGCCTCGTTCAGCGCTCCGGACTCGTTTTCGTAAATGAGGTCGGACGTGTAGTCGGTGACGCCGTGGGTGAGCTCGTGCGCAACGACGTCGAGCGAGCCGGCCAGGTAGTTCCAGCGCTGACCGCCGAACGTGATGTTGGGCGGGAGGCCTTCGCCGTACACCATGATCCCGTTGCCGGCGTAGAACGCGTTCAGGTAAAAAGTGCCGAGGACATCGAGGGAAGCGGTCCTGAAGTCGTCCCGGTTCACGGGGTGAGTGAAGCTGCGCATCCGGATGTTGCGGTCGTCGAGGCCACGCCGGCCGAACCGCTTGAAGTAGTAGTCGTAGGTGTAGCCGGCGTAGACATGCGCGTCGACGTTCGCGCCGTCGGTCCAGTCGTTGTCCGGGTCGCTCGCAAAATCGCTGGCCACCGGCGCAATGAAGCCGTTGAGGATGAGCAGCAGGCGATTCAGGTTGCCCCGCATGTCGTAGGTCTCGATCGCCGGCGGCCTGAGACGATCGGACCCGACGTAGGTGCCACTTTGCGAGCTGGAGCTCACTTTCTTCCGCTCGCCCAGCACGCCGATGCCGACGCCGACGCTCGAGACCTGGCGCTTCGCGTCGCTGCGCTGATCGACGATCGCACCGGTCCCGGCGTCGATGAAGTACAGCGTGACGTCTTCCGGTGTGGCCACACGCGCCGTGTAGACGAGTGTGAACGTGCCGTCCTTGCGCGGCAGGATTGTCAGGCGCGGTTCGCGGCCCTCGCCGAGGACCACGCCCGTGCGCGCCGTGATCAGCTCACGCACGCGGTCGCTGCTGAGCGCAGGCGTGGTGGCGACGTTCACGCCCTCGTACAGATCTCCGAAGATTGAGACCGTCACACCTTTCTCGTCGGCCTGCCGGGCGACGCTGGCCCCGTAAATCGGCACGCCGTTCACCGTCTGCTGATAGCGGGTATGGCTCCGGCCCGCGATCAGCGTGTCCTCGCGCTCGAGGCGTAGCTCCAATTCCCGCGATCGAATCCTCCGATCCACCTGGGCGTCCCAGCTACGCAGATCCGAAGGGGTCACGGCCGCGATCTGCTGGAGGCGGGTCTCCTGTCCTCGCAACGGGGGCGAAGAGGTGATGAGGGCGGTTGCCGCCGCGGCCATCAAGCCGGCGAGCAGGGGCGAGCGATGGGGCATAGGGTCTCCTGGAAGTTCGGGCGCGCGCTCAGTGTACTGGCACTAAGTTGACGTGCTCAAGAACTCACCGTCTCAGAATCGGCCAGTACGTGACCGCCCCGACATACACGTTGAACACCGCACACCCGAGCGCATACCAACGCGGTGCCGCGCCTTCGGGGAGGACGCCTGGCTGGTGGGCGACGTCGACGACCGCGTGGGCGGCGAACGCGAGGGCCAGCAGCGTGAGCGCCTGGCGGGGATCGCGCACCAGGGTGACGCCGGCCAGGATGCCGAAGCCGAGCGTCAGCGCGATGTCCAGGCCGACGCCGGGCTGGGCCTCGTGCGTGGCCGCAAATCCCAGATAGGCGCCCGCGGTGGCCATCAGGACCAGCGCCGCGATCTGGGCCAGCCGCAGTTCCGCGATCAGCCGGTCGGGTGAGGTGAGCGGGATCGCCGCCGTTCGGAGTCCTTGCCAGGTGATTCCGGCGGCAACCGACAGTGCGGCTATCAGGATGGTTCGCGACGCTTCGGTCATGAGCAGTCGATCAGGTCGGGAGGAAGTTCAGCGGGTCGATGCCGAACTCGGCCGGATCGAGCGGCCCTACGACGCTGTCGGCTGCCGCGCCGGGATGGGGCGGTTCCCAGAGGTTGCGTTCGTATGGGAGATCGAGCCGCGCGCCGGACGCGTTGAACAGCACCCGGACGCGCGGCCGATACGGATCCGGCGCGTGTACTCTTGCCACCACCGCCACCTCGCCGGTCGACAACCGCACCAGGTTTCCTGGCGGATAGATGCCCAGGAGCTGCACGAAGCGCCGGACGAGATGCTGATCGAACTGCGTGCCGTCGTTGCGCTTCAGGACCGCGAGGATGCGCTCGGTCGGAAACGCCTGCTGATAGGCGCGCTGCGACCGCATCGCATCGTAGATGTCCGAGATGCTGCAGAGCATCGTCCCGACGTTGAGCGACTCCCGGCGCACGCCGAACGGATACCCGGTGCCGTCGAGCCGCAGATGGTGTTCGAAGGCGACGACCGGCGCGAGGATCGGCATCTCCGGCGTCCGGCGCAGGATCTCGGCGCCGTCCACCGTATGGCGGCGCATGATGACGAACTCGTCGTCCGTGAGCTTGTCCGGCTTGTTCAGAATTTCCTTCGGCGTCCGGACCTTGCCGATATCGTGCATCAGGGCAGACAGGCCGAATTCGCGGAGCAGCCGCCCCTCGATACCGAGCGCGCGCGCCTGGCCCATCGTGAGGATGGACACGTTCACCATGTGCGTGAACGTGTAGTTGTCGTAGTTGCGCATCGCGGTCAGCGCAACCAGCGCCGTGCGATTCTGGGTGACCGCCTCGGCCAGTCCTTCGACCGTCTGCAGCGCCGCCGGCACGTCCGGCATCCCTTCGACCGTCGCACTCTCCCACACCGTCTGCGCCACCGAAACCGCGTTCGAATAGAGCTGGCGGATCGCCGCCATGTCGCTGCCGATCCCGTCGTCCCGCCGTTCGTCGATGTTGATGCGGCCGACATGAATGTGCGGAAACTGCGGCGGCTGTTCGGCGGCACCCTTGTTGCCGAGCGAGGCGATGGCGTGGATGAAGGCCGTCACCTCGTCTGGCGTGATGCCGCGATCGAAGGCGATCCGTTCGATCTCGTGCTCGCGCAGCCGCTTGATCAGCTCGGCCATCCCGGCGCTCGCCCTGGGCATCGGCGTATCCGCCACGACCAGTTGATTGCCGACGATGCCGATAGCGACCGAGGGGTTGTGTGGATGGAGGCTTCGCAGGGCGGTCAGGAGCCCTTCGACGTTCTTTCCGAGCAGCGGGTGGTCGGCGGCATAGAGCTGCGCCGCGCGCACGCCCGAGGCAAACCTCCGGAGCAGTTCCTCGTAGAGCAGAAGGCGAGTGGGGAGATCCTGCGACATCGGTCGATTCAGCTGGTTCGCTCGAGCTCCGAGCGGGCGGCCGAGCGCACCCCGCGCGACCCTTGCTCCGAGGCTTCGCGGAGCACGTCGAGCGCGGCCGGCGTGCCGAGCCGGCGCAGCGCCTGGGCGGCCGCCGCGCGAAGACGGCGAGTGGACATCGGGGACCAGATATCGCCTTCGTGCAGCGCGAACTTGAGCGCCCCGACGGCATCGGGTCCGCCGAAGCTGCCCAGGGCGACGACCGCGGTCATATAGAGCTCGGCCTCCTTGCGGCGATCCATGTGCTTCACCAGGTACGTGAAGACCGGCCCGACCCGTTCGTCGCGGATGCTCGTCAGCTCCTTGAGCATTGTCTCCCGCGAGCGGCCCGTCGCCGACGTGATCGCCTGCATCAGCAGCCGCGAGGCCTCCTCGCTGCCGTTCATCACCAGGCCCTGGACCGCTTCACGCTGAACGAGCGGTTCGGAGTCGCTCAAGAGCGGAATGAGATCCTTGAGACCCTCGGCGCCGCCGAACTCGCGGAGAAGATAGGCCGCCGTGCGGCGCACTTCCCAGTTGGGCGCGCTCATCAGCCGCTGAACCGATTCGCGCCCCTTGGGTCCGAACCCGACCAGGATATCGCGCAGCCGGCGCCGGGAGCGGGCGTCCTTCTCGGACGAAAGTCCCTCGGCGAGTGCCGGAATCACCGCCGGGCCGATCGCGTGGCAGAGCACTTTGAAGCGCTCGTAGGCCTCGTCATCGGAGCCGCGAAGATGGGTGGAGACGTGCCGCATCATCGTGCCACGCCCGAATCGTTCGAGGGCGGCGGTGGCATGCGGTCCGCGCGCGGGCATCCGCTGCCCCTCGCGCACGACGGCGTCGGCGAGCTGCCACGCCTGGTTGAAATAGCCGACGCGAACCAGGTCCTCGGCATGCCCGGTCGCGGTCTCGGCAATGTCGCGCCAGCGCGGGGCGTCGACTTCGATCGCCAGGAGATCGAGGAGCAGCTGATGATCCAGGCTGCGCAGCGACGCATCGCCAACGGTGCCCAGCCATTGGGCGATGCGTTCCGGAGGATCGTCGCTGACGGCTTCGACTTCAACCGGCCGCGTCCGCGCGTCGGACAGCTCGCGGCCATACTGGTCGGACACGTACTGCTCGTCCGAGTACGACGTCAGCATCCCTTCGACGCGTTTCCACAGGGCCTCGAGCCCCTCGCCGCCAGCCTCGGCGGCCATTTCCTCTTTCGCCAGGCCCAGCAGCTGCCGCTGCCGCTCCCCGTCGGGCGCCAGCGCCTGGAACGCGTGCGCGAGCCGCTCGGTCGCCCCACGTTCCTTGATGATGGACCCGGCCACGAAATGGGAGAGGGCGTGATCGTCCATGCGGTCGATCACTGCCCGGGTGACGTCGACCGATCCGACCATCGCTTCCGGCCGGTTGCGCAGGTCGAGCAGCTTCAGCATGGCCTCGGCCGAGAGGTCGCCGGCCGCGCGCCCCATGTTCCCGAAGATCGGCTCCAGCTTGTGGGGGTTGGTCTTCGCCAGGTATTCCGTCAGTCCCTTCAGGAGCGTGAGGAACGCGGCCGCCTGCGCCGTGGCGCCGTGCTGCGCCGACTGTTCTTCGATCTGGGCCATCAGCTCCTTGAGCCGCGCCGGATCCTGCACGATGTCGAGCAGCAGGCGCATCCCGGAGTCGTCCAGTTCGAGCGGACGCCCCGCGAGGGCCGCGGCGATGATCTCCTCAGCGGTGGCGGCGACCCCCTGCTTTTCGCGCAGGACCTCCGCGTAGTCGATTTCCTCGATTTCGATGCTGGGCCCGCCGGCCGTCGCCCAGAGATGCTTGATCCCGCCGTCGGCTCGCACCTCCTCGGGCGCTCGCGCGAGCAACAGGAGAAGGGTGCGCCACGACTCCGTTTCAGCGCCCGCGTTGATCGTCACCCCGCCAATCAGCTGGCGATGCAGGAGATCGGCCAGCTCGGCGATCGCGGGGTCCGGCTTGACCGGCGCCGCCCCGCCAACCATCAAGGTATCCGCGGAGACCTGGAAGCGGTAGGGACCGCCCTCGGTGAGGGGCGCCGTCACCTGCGCCAGGCGGCCGAGCGTGGTGCCAATCGCCGGGTGACCGCCAGGGTAGAGCGAGACCGCGCGTGCGGCCGCCTTGCAGGCGCGTGCGAACTCGGCGAGTCGGGCAGCGGCGTCGGAGGCGAGCGGTTGAAGTTTGCCGGGTTCGGCCATCGGTCTCAGATGTGCGCGAGCGGGTCAATCGCGACGCGTTCTGGATCGAGAGCTGGGTTGCGCGTGTCCCTGAATTCGACACGGCGCCTGAGCACGGATTCGTAGATCACTGTGCCGCGCTCGAGCACTGTCATTCTAATATTATTGCCCGAATGCGCACGGTCGATGTCATTCGCCGCAAGAGAGACGGCAAGCCGCTCCGGCAGGACGAGATTGAACATTTCGTCACTGGCGTCACAAATCGCTCCATCCCGGACTATCAGGCGGCCGCGCTCCTGATGGCCATCGTGCTCCGTGGCATGAACGCCGACGAGACCGCCCAACTGACGGACGCGATGGTCCGATCGGGTGTTCGGGTGACCTTCGAGGGCATCGACGGCATTCCCGTCGACAAGCACAGTACCGGCGGGGTCGGCGACAAGACGTCGCTGATTCTCGCGCCACTCGCTATCGCGTGTGGCGCGACGGTGCCCATGATGTCGGGGCGCGGCCTGGGCCACTCCGGCGGCACCCTCGACAAGCTCGAGGCGATTCCGGGATTTCGAACCGACCTGTCGCTGCAGGCCTTCCGGGACACCGTCGCCAGCATCGGCGGGGCGTTGATTGGCCAGACCTCCGAGATCGCCCCTGCCGACCGGGTTCTCTACGCCTTGCGTGACGTCACCGGCACGGTGGAGAGCATTCCCCTGATCTCGGCGTCGATCATGAGCAAGAAGATTGCGGAAGGCATCGGCGCGCTCGTCCTCGACGTCAAGGCCGGCGCCGGCGCGTTCATGAAGACGCGGGAAGATGCGCGCCGGCTGGCCGAGTCGCTGGTTTCGATCGGCAACGCCTCCGGGGTCAGGACCGAGGCGCTCGTCACCCGCATGGACGCGCCGCTCGGGCGCGAAGTCGGCAACGCCAACGAGGTCATCGAGAGCATCGAGACCCTCAAAGGCAACGGTCCCTCGGATCTCGAGGAGCTCTCCGTGTTGCTGGCCGCCCGGATGCTCGTACTGGCCGGTGTCGCCTCCGATCAGGCTGACGCCGATCGGGCCGTGCGCAAGGCCCTCGCGTCGGGGGAGGGCCTCGAGGCGTTCCGCCGGATCATCGAACACCAGGGGGGCGACCCGGCGGTCATCGACGACTATTCCCGCCTGCCGGCCGCTCCCGATCAGCATCGGGTGACCGCACCGGAACCAGGCACGCTCTGCGAGATGGACGCCGAGCTCGTAGGGCGCGCGGCCGTGGCGCTCGGCGCTGGCAGGGCCACGCTCGACGATGTCGTGGACCACGGGGTCGGAATCACCGTGCTCGTGCCGCCCGGCGCAAGCGTGGCGCAGGGAGAGCCCATTTTCCTCGTCCGCCATCGCGGCGGCCGCGGTCTCGACGACGCTCGGGCGCTGCTCGAGGAGGCCGTCCACATCGGCGGGGAACCCTGTCCGCAGGATCCCCTCGTTCTCGACGAAGTCAGACTGCCGGAGGCTTGATGACTGATGTTGCGGTGCAGGCCGAGCCTCACCACGTCCCACCCCCCCGGGCCCCTTTCGAGAGAACCGATTTCCTGGTGCTGGCGAGTGCGTTCGCCGCAGCCGCGGTGTGCGCGGCCCTGGCGTCACTCGCCGGCTTGCCCAAACTGCAGCCCCTGGTCGGGTTGATCGTCATCCTCTCCCTGGCTTACGCCCTTTCGACCAATCGCCGGGCGATCGATAGACGCACGGTCGCCTGGGGTCTGGGACTCCAGATTCTTTTTGCCCTGCTGGTGCTGAAGACCACGGCGGGGCAGCGCACCTTTCAGTCGCTGGGCGCCGTGATCAACCGCCTCCTCGACTTCTCGTTCGTGGGGTCGAGCATGGTTTTCGGTCCTATGGGCAGCAAGGAGGTGTGGCCCCGGATCATGAACCAGGTGCTCGGGCCCGAGGGGGCCCAATGGGGTGTCGTATTCGCGTTCCAGGTGCTGCCCACCATCATTTTCATCGCGGCGCTGTTCGCCGTCCTCTATTACTTCGGGGTGATGCAGCTCGTCGTCCGGTTGTTCGCGGTCGCCATGCACCGGGTCATGCGGGCCTCGGGAGCGGAGTCACTGAATGTGGCGGCCAGCATCTTCATGGGGCAGACCGAGGCGCCGCTGACCATCCGGCCGTACCTGCCGCGGATGACCGAGTCGGAGCTGATGACGGTCATGACCGCGGGGATGGCACACATCTCGGGCGGGATCATGGCGGCCTATATCCTGTTCGGCATCGAGGCCCAGCACCTGCTGACCGCGGTGATCATGACCGCGCCCGGCACGCTGATGATGGCGAAGATTTTCGTCCCCGAGACCGAAGTGCCTGAGACGCTGGGAAGAGTCAAGCTGAATATCGAGCGCACCGACGTCAACGTGATCGACGCGGCGGGGCGTGGAACGGGAGAGGGCCTCGCCCTGGCGATCAATGTGGGCGCGATGCTGATCTCGTTCCTGGCGCTGGTCGCGCTGGTCAACGCGCTGCTCGGCCTGGCCGGATTGAGCCTCCAGGAGATTTTCGGCTGGGTGTTTGCACCGATTGCGTGGGCGATGGGCGTCCCCTGGCGTGACGCACCGACGATCGGAAACCTGTTGGGCACCCGCATGGCGCTCAACGAGTTCATCGCCTATTCACAGCTCGGCCCGCTGAGGGCGACCCTGGATCCGAAGTCCTTCACCATTGCGACGTTCGCCCTCTGCGGGTTCGCGAATTTCAGCTCGATCGGCATCCAGATCGGCGGCATCGGCGCGCTGGCGCCGTCGCGGCGGCACGACCTCGCGCGGCTCGGGCTGCGGGCGATGCTGGCGGGGACGCTGGCGAACTTCATCACGGCGACGATTGCCGGGTTCCTGCTCTAGGCCCGGGCGGGCTGACGTGGCAAGAAGAACCTTCTCCTGCAAGACTCTTCTGGTGGGTGGTTTGTCTTTTGGTTGCGGCACTCGATAAATGGGCGATTACTACAACAAAGTTCAGGAGACGGTTGCCTGGCTGAAGAAACGCTACGGGACGCCGCCCGACGTGGCCATCGTGCTTGGATCCGGACTCGGCGAATTCACGAAGGCGTTGAAGGACGCCCTGGCCTGCGCCTACTCGGACGTGCCGCACTGGCCAGCGTCCGCGGTGGTCGGACATGCCGGCCAGCTCGTCGTCGGCACGATTCGCGGCAGGCGGGTCGCGGCACTGAGCGGGCGCGTGCACTTCTACGAAGGCCACGATTTGAGGACGGTCACCTTCGGCGTGCGCGCCCTCGCGACCTGGGGCGTGCGTGCGCTCATCCTGACCAACGCGGCTGGCGGCATCAACCTGACATTCAAGCCGGGCACCTTGATGTTGATGGACGATCACATCAACCTGCTCGGCAGCAACCCGCTGGTCGGGCCGAACGAGGAGCGGTTTGGTCCACGGTTCCCGGACATGACCGAGGTCTATTCGAACCGCCTCAGGACCATCGCGGTCGAGGCGGCCTCGGCGCTCGGGCAGCCGCTTGCGCGCGGCATCTACGTTGCGCTGCACGGACCGAGCTACGAGACGCCCGCGGAGATCCGGTTCCTGCGCACCATCGGCGCCGATGCGGTTGGAATGTCGACGGTGCCGGAGGCGATCGTGGCCCGGCACATGGGGGTCGAGGTCCTGGGGATTTCGTGCATCACGAACCCCGCGGCGGGGGTGTTGCCGAAGCCGCTCGTTCATGACGAGGTGATGGAAGTGGCCAACCGGGTCCGGGCGGAATTCTCTGCATTGCTGGAGGCGATCATTGAGCGGCTCTGATCAGGGGGACCGTTGGCCCGTGCGCGAGCGCCGGTCGGGTGGCGATCGGCGGAAGCAGCAGGACCGCCGTTCGGCTGCGTCCGGGTCGCCGGCGCCCGAAGCTGAGCGCCGTCACCGGCAGCGCCGGGAGGGCGGCGAGCGGCGTGACGAGCGGGCGTGGCAGCCGCTGCTGCTCGACAATGGCGCGCTCGACTCCTTCTCGCCCGAAGAAGGCCTGCTCACGGCCGCGCGCGCCGCACGGGAGTTCGCCCAGGCCCAGTATTCGAAGTTCCGGGTCGGCGCCGCCCTCGAGACCGTCGACGGTGTGATTGTGTCCGGCTGCAACATCGAGAACGCCACCTACGGCTTGACGCTTTGCGCAGAGCGCGTCGCACTGGTCAAGGCGCTCTCCGAGGGACACACCGTTTTCACCAGGATTGCCGTGGTCGCCGACACCGAGGCACCCACGCCGCCGTGCGGCTCGTGCCGGCAGCTGCTCTGGGAATACTGCGGCGACGTCGAGATCCTGCTGGGAAACCTGCGCCAGCTCACCGGCCGCTACCGGCTCTCGTCGCTGTTGCCGTTGCCGTTTGATCGAAGATTGCTTTGAATACCGCGGGTTCGCGGATTCGGGGGTTCGCGGGTTCGGGGCCGGCGGTAGTCAGAGGCAACTAGCCGCTTGGATTGGCCCACGTTGCCTCTGGGAACCACCGGCTCCGCCGAACCCGCGAGCCCCCGAACCCGCGAACCCCCGATACAATACCCAGATGCTTCCCACTATCGATTGGCAGGAAGGCGCGGTGGTCATGGTCGACCAGCGCAAGTTGCCCGGGCAGGAGCTCTATATCCGGTGCCGGACGGCGCAGGAGGTCGCACGGGCGATTCGGACGATGGTGATTCGCGGGGCTCCCGCGATCGGCGTTGCCGCGGCCATGGGGATCGCGCTCGGCATGCGGAACAGCAGCGCCAAAGGGACCCGGCAGTTCGCTGTCGATTTCCAGAAAATTTGCGACATGATGGCGTCGACCCGACCCACTGCCGTCAACCTGTTCTGGGCGATCGATCGGATGAAAGGGGTCTTCGCCGAGGCCGCGCAGGCCGGCCAGTCCACCGCCGAGATTGCCGATCGCCTCGAGCGCGAGTCGCGGGCGATCCATGACGAGGACGTCGCCGCGTGCCGTGCGATGGGGCGGTTCGGTGCGGCGGTCGTTCCCGACGGCGCACGGGTGCTGACGCACTGCAACGCCGGCGCGCTGGCCACTGCCGGATACGGCTCGGCACTGGGCGTCATCCGGGCCGCGGTCGAGCAAGGCAAGAAGATCGCGGTCATTGCCGACGAGACCCGTCCGTTTCTCCAGGGGGCGAGGCTCACGGCCTGGGAACTGGTGCGGGAAGGCATCAACACCACGGTCATCACCGAGAGCATGGCCGGCCCGCTGATGCGCGCCGGTGACATCGACATGGTCGTGGTCGGCGCGGATCGCATCGCGGCCAACGGCGACACCGCCAACAAGATCGGCACCTACACCGTGGCGGTCCTTGCGCACGAGCACAAGGTGCCGTTTTACGTTGCCGCACCCCTCTCGACGATCGATCTCGCGACTCCCGACGGCGATCAGATTCCGATCGAGGAGCGCGATCAGCGCGAGGTCAGCCATCTCGGGTCAGCCCGCCTGACTCCTGAAGGCGCGCACATCAGGAACCCGGCGTTCGACGTGACGCCGAGCCGCTACATTGCGGGGTTCATCACCGAGCGGGGCATTTTCAAGCCGCCGTTCACCGAGTCGTTGAAGCGCGCGTTCGAGGTGGCTGCGGTCACGCCGTGAACCGGCCGATCCTCGCGATCGAGACGTCGTGCGACGAGACCGCCGCCGCCGTCATCGCCCGCACCGCTGATCCCGCGCGCCCCTGGACCCTCCTCTCGAGCATCGTCGCGTCGCAGACCGAGATCCACCGCGAGTGGGGCGGTGTCGTGCCGGAGCTCGCCTCGAGGCAGCATGTCCGCGACATCTGTGGAGTCGTCGAGGCCGCCCTCGAAAAGGCTGGAGTCGCGGCTTCCGCCCTCTCCGCGATCGCCGTCACTCAGGGGCCCGGTCTGGTCGGCTCGCTGCTCGTGGGCGTAGCCTTCGCGAAATCGTATGCGTGGTCGCGCGGGCTCCCGGTTGTCCCGGTGCATCATCTGGCCGGCCACATCGAATCCCTGGTGCTCGCCCACGGCGAGCTGCCGCTGCCGTCCGCGGTCCTGGTCGTCTCGGGCGGTCATACCAGCCTCTACTTCATTCCCGAGGCGGGCCGGTATCAATTGGTCGGACGGACGCGAGACGATGCGGCTGGCGAGGCGTATGACAAGGTCGCCAAGCTGCTCGGGCTGGGGTATCCGGGGGGCCCCGTGATCGATCGGCTCGCGCGCGAGGGGAACGAGCGCGCCTACGATTTTCCGGTGGCCCGCCTGACCCATGCCGACCGCAACGCTCCACAGCCGACCGCGCCGACCGGCCTGTTGCCGCCTGACGTCGCACGGCGTGTCGATTTCAGCTTCAGCGGTCTGAAGACTGCGGTCCTGCGGCTCGTGCGAGATTTGACCGGTATGCCGGCCCGAGGCAAAGCCGCCGATGCCGACGCGCTCGGCGCGGCCCTCACAGGGCAGCAGGCAGCTGACATCGCGGCGAGCTTTCAGCGGGTCGTCGTGACCGTGCTGCTCGATCGCACGTTCGAGGCGGCGCGCTGGCTCGGCGCGCAGAGCATCGGGATCTCGGGCGGCGTCTCCGCGAACAGCCGCCTTCGCGCCGAGGCTGATGCGCGATCGGCGCAGTATGGGATCCCGGTGTTCGTGCCGCCGTTGTCGTTGTCCACGGACAACGCCGCGATGATCGGCGCCGCCGCGATGCGGCTGATGGACATGGGAGCAGCCGGCGACGATTACGCGTTCAACGCGGAAGCATCGCTGGCCTTGCCGGCATGACCGTCCATACCGACTATCTCTGGTTCAACACGAAATCCCGCCAGGAGTTCGTCAGGATCACCGACGAAGTCGCGGCGGTCGTGAAGAAGAGCGGCGTGAAAGAAGGGATGGTGCTCGTGTCGGCGATGCACATCACCGCCGGTGTGTATGTGAACGATTGGGAAGAGGGGCTGATCGAGGACTTCCAGGTGTGGCTCGAGAAGCTCGCGCCGGCGGGACTGGCGTACCAGCATCACCGTACCGGGGAAGACAACGCCGATGCGCACCTGAAGCGCACCATCATAGGACACCAGGTAATCGTACCGATCACCGGTGGAAAGCTGGACCTCGGGCCGTGGGAGCAGATTTTCTACGCCGAGTTCGACGGTCAGCGGAAGAAGCGCGTGGTCCTGAAGGTGATGGGTGAATGAGCCCGGGTCGCGTGAATATCCCGCGCGCCCGATCGTCGGTGTGGGAGCCGTGGTATATGTCACGGCCGAAGACGCTGCGGCGCTGCGCCTGCCCTTGCCAGGGGTGATCCTGGTCAGGCGCGGGCACCAGCCGCTGGCAGGAGAGTGGAGCCTCCCGGGTGGAACGCTCGAAGTGGGAGAGACGCTCGTGGCGGCGATCGCCCGCGAGGTGGCGGAGGAGACCGGACTGATCGTCGATGTCGGACCGGTGATCGAGGTGTTCGACCGGATCATGCTCGACGACCAGCAGCGCGTGCAGTACCACTTCGTGCTGGTGGACTTCCTGTGCCGACCTGCCGGCGGAGCCCTGCGGGCGGGATCCGATGCGACAGATATCGTGGTGGTGGATCCGGCGGCTCTCGAGTCGTTCCGATTGACGGACAAGGCGGCGAGCGTGATCGCGCGTGGCCTCGAGATGGCGCGGACCAAGTAGCCAGTCTCCAGTAACCAGTAGCCAGTCAGGAAAGAAGAGAGCCAGCTGGAAACTGGGAACTGAGAACTGGAAACTTGAGAGAGGACTTCTTGATGCTGTCGCGTGAGGATGCGTGGACGCTGGTCACCGAATACACTCAGAGCGAGAGCCTGCGCAAGCACATGCTCGCCGTCGAGGCGGCGGTGCGCGGCTACGCGCGGTTGTGGGGTGAGAACGAAGACGATTGGGGCGCCGTGGCGCTCCTGCACGATTTCGACTACGAGCGCTGGCCCGACCAGGCGAATCATCCGTTTCGCGGCGTCGAGATCCTGAAGGAAAAGGGCTACCCGGACTGGGTCACGCGTGCGATTCTGTCGCATGCCGATTATTCCGGCGTGCCGCGCGAGTCACGGCTCGAGAAGGCGCTCTATGCGTGCGACGAGATGTCGGGGTTCGTCACCGCGGCGGCGCTCGTCAGGCCGTCCAAGAGCGTGCTCGATCTGGAGGCTGGCTCGGTGTTGAAGCGCATGAAGGACAAGGCGTTCGCGAAGGCGGTGAACCGCGACGACCTCAGGCGGGGCGCCGAGGAGCTGAGCATGCCACTCGAGGAACACGTGGGGAATGTCATCAGGTTTCTCCGCCTCCAGGCCGAACCGCTGGGCCTGAAGGGAAACCTCTAACGGCATCATCGCGTATAAGTAAGGACTTGGAAACCGCCACCTCGCTCCCGCCGACAGCCTCGCCTGCCGCAGATCCCGCTGCTCCCGTGGTGCAGCTGGATGGCGTGACGGTGATCTACGGGAAGAACCAGGCGCTCAAGAACGTGACCGCGCGGTTCGCGCGCGGCGCCGTGGGCCTCCTCGGCCCGAACGGTGCGGGCAAGAGCACGATGCTGAAAGCGCTGCTCGGGTTCGTGAAGCCGGACGAGGGCAGGATGTCGGTGCTCGGGCTCGACGTGGCCACGAGCCCGCTCGCGATTCGTTCCCGCATCGGCTACATGCCCGAGAGCGACGCGCACATCCCGGGCATGAACGCGGTCTCCTTCGTCGCCTACTGCGGCGAGCTCGCCGGCCTTCCGGCGGTCGATGCGATGCAGCGCGCGCACGAGGTCCTCTACTACGTCGGCCTCGGCGAGGCACGCTATCGCAACGTTGAAACGTATTCCACCGGGATGAAGCAGCGGATCAAGCTGGCGCAGGCGCTCGTGCACGATCCCGATCTGCTGTTCCTCGACGAGCCCACCAACGGCATGGACCCGAAAGGGCGCGACGAGATGCTCGAACTGGTGCGCGACCTCGGACACAACAAGAACGTCAGCCTGATTCTCTCGTCCCATCTTCTGCCAGATGTCGAGTACACCTGTGATCACGTCATCGTCATGGACAAGGGGCAGATTGCCGCACAGGGGCCGATCGACGAGCTGAAGGGGCCGGCGGGCCGCGTGTTCGAGCTGCGAATCAAGGGCAACCTGACGGCCTTCATCGAGTTGCTGCACGAGGCCGGGATGGAGTGCCACGGCACCGACCAGGATGTGATGCGCGTGTTCGTTCCGCACGGCAGCGACGGCACCGTCCGTGATCAACGCGTGATCTTCGAGCTGGCCGCCCGCCACGGCGTGCAGGTGCGCCACCTGCGCCCGAGCATTCCCACGCTCGAGGATGTCTTCGCCAAGGCGCTCGGCGAACAGTGAGCGCGTGTGAGTGAATCTCGGTCAACAGCGAGTGAGCCGCCTTCGCGCTTCGCGCTACGGCGGCCAAGGCGGAGCGAGCCTGTAAGGGGGTTCTGGGGACGACGTGCCCCGAACAGGCGCTGCGAGTGAGCGAAGCGAACGAGCCACGCGAGCGGAGTGGGGCATTTGGGGCCCCGCCCCTCGACTTGCGCTCGGGGCGCCCTGAGCCTGGTCGAAGGGCGCGAGCGAGCGTGTAAGGGGGTCCGGGGGACGAAGTCCCCCGGAGAAAGTTAGCGCATGCCAATTCATGATCAGAGCTACCGGCGGTACGCCGGTGAGCGGAGCGCGCTCGGCCGCAGCTGGCTGGTGATTGCCTCGGCCGGCATCAAGGGCATGATCCGCAAGCGGCCGCTCCTGGGCCTGCTGCTGATGGGATGGATGCAGTTCATCGGCCGCGCCGTCACGTTCTGGTTCGCGTCGAACGTGCCGCAGACCGCGCAGATTCTGGCGCCCTCCGCCGAGACCTTCCGCGACTTCCTCGACAAGCAGGGTTTCTTCGTCTTCGTCTTCACGGTCTACGTCGGCGCGGGTCTCATCGCCAACGATCGCCGTGCCAACGCGCTGCAAATCTATCTGTCGAAGCCGCTGCTGCGCACCGAATACATCGCCGGCAAGGCTGCGATCCTCTTCACGTTTCTCTCGCTGGTCACCTGGGTCCCGGCGGTGCTGCTGCTCTTTGTGCAGGTGATGCTGGCGGGCAGCTTCGCGTTCCTCAAAGCCAATCTCTTTCTGTTCCCCGCGATTACGGTTGCCTCGCTGATCCAGGTGCTGCTCGCGACGTTCACGATGCTGGCGCTCTCGTCGTTGTCGAAGAGCAGCCGCTACGTGGCGATCCTGTACTCGGGCATCCTGTTCTTTTCCGCGGCGATCTACGGCGCGATGTACGCGATCACCGGCGGCAGCACCAGCTTCGCGTGGCTCTCGCTCAGCGCCAACCTGACCCAGGTCGTCGACGTCATCTTCCGGGTCACGCCGCGGTACAGCACCCCGTGGCCGGTGTCGCTGATCGTCATCATCGGGCTGATCGCGCTGTCCATCTCGGTGCTCGAACGGCGGGTGCGGGGCGTGGAGGTGGTGACGTGAGCGACGCGATCGTTTCCGCCGCCAACGTCTCCAAGTGGTACGGCCAGGTGATCGGCCTGAACGACGTCAGTGTCGACGTGCCGCCCGGCATCACCGGGCTGCTCGGTCCGAACGGTGCCGGCAAGTCCACGTTCATGAAGCTGATCACCGGTCAGCTGAAGCCGAGCAAAGGCACTGTGAAGGTCCTCGGCGAACCGATTTGGGGGAATCCGCATCTCTACTTCGAGGTCGGCTTCTGTCCCGAGCAGGATGCGTTTTACGAGCGCATGACCGGTCTCGAGTGGGTGACCGCGCTGGTACGGCTGAACGGGCTGTCCGACAAGGAAGCCGACGACGCCGCGAAGCGGGCGCTTAGCGACGTTGACCTGATGGACGCGGCCAACAAGAAGATTGGCGCCTACAGCAAGGGCATGCGCCAGCGCGTCAAGCTGGCGCAGGCGATCGTGCACAACCCGGCGCTGCTCATCCTCGACGAGCCGCTCGGGGGCATGGATCCGCTGGCGCGGCGGCGGACGATCCGGATGATCCGGGACTGGGCCCGCAGCGGGAGGAGCGTCATCGTCTCGAGCCACATCCTGCACGAGATCGAGTCGATGACCGGGAACATCCTGTTGATCAACAACGGGCGGATTCTCGCGGAGGGCGACGTCCACCAGATCCGGGAGCTGATCGACGAACATCCGCATACCGTCTCGGTCCGGGCGCAGGAGCCGCGCGCCCTCGCGCGCGAATTCCTGGCGTTCGCCGACGTCCGCAGCCTGAAGTTCGAGGAGGGGGCAGTGATCGTGGAGACGGGGAAGCCGGACATGTTCTACGCGCGCTTGACCGAGATGGCCGCGAGCGGACAGTTTGGCTCCATCGACGAAGTCACGTCGCCCGACGACAATCTGGCTGCGGTCTTCCAGTACTTGGTGAAGTAATGTCCACCGCCACGCCTGCCGATCCCGTTTCCGTGGCTCCGGCCGCGTCCGCGCGGCGGCCCCTGCCGGAGGCGCCGGGGTTCGTCAAGTCGGCGTTCCGCATCTTCGATTTGTCGCTCAGCGAAATGCTCTGGTCGCGGCGGACCATTTTCATGGGACTGCTCGTCGGCGCGCCAGTGCTGTTCGCGCTGCTGGTGCGCGGTCTCGTGTTCCTCGGCGCGCCCATCTTCGAGGGTTCCCAGATGCGCGACGGCGTCCGCACCAGGATCCTCGTCCCGGGGCCGGTCGTCTTCGGCCACGTGATCTGGTTGCTCTATCTCAGGGTGATCGTTCCGATTCTCGGGGTGTTCTACGGCACCTCGCTGATGGCCGACGAGGTCGAGGACAAGACGATCACCTACCTGTTCGTCCGCCCCATCCGGCGCGGGGCAGTGCTCCTCGGGAAATACCTCGCCTACGTGGTCTGCACCGTGTTCGTCGTCCTGCCGTCGGTGATGCTCGTGTACCTGCTGATCGTCCCGATCAACGGCTCGCTGGGCGGATCCTTCATCGACGTGCTGAAGGATTTGGCCCTCCTGTCGCTGGGGCTTGCGGTCTACGGGGCCGTGTTCGCATTCATCGGCGCGAAGCTGAAACGCCCGCTGCTGGTCGGCTTGATGTTCATCTTCGGCTGGGAGCAGGCCGCGATGGCCTTTCCCGGCTACATGAAGAAATTCACGGTGGCCTATTACCTTCAGGGCCTGGTCCCGCACGCGATGCCCAACGACGGGGTGATCAGTGCCCTCCAGGGCCTGTTCCGGGAAACGCCCGGCCTGTTCGGAAGCCTGTTCTGGCTCGGCCTCATCTGGATTACATTCCTGGCACTCGGCGCCTGGGTCGTCGAGCGGCGGGAGTATGTGTTGGAGCAGTGATTCAGATGAGATCTCTGCTCCGCCTTCGCTCGGATCCCTGACGCCCCCGAGCTACGGCGAGACAGGCTCCCCAAGTGCCAACGCAACGACAGAGCCTGCCTCGCCGAAGCTCGAAAACGTAAGGAAGCGAGCGTAGGCGGGAACTTTTTACCACCCGGATCTGTATAATCTCTTCTAAAGGGGCCCGGGGCGCCTTTCTGTCTGAGGGTGACATCGATGACCAGGAACACCCGATATTTCATGGCTGGCTCGGCGGCAGTGCTGACAGCCGGGCTTTGCACGGGGCTCGTTGCCTACTACGGCGGCGGATTTCAAGCGCTTTCCGCCTCGACCGGACCCATTGAACTGCGGTACGTGCCCCCCGACGCCGCGGTGATTGGCTACGCCGACGTCGGGGCGATCATGAACTCCGAGCTTCGCCTCCGAATCAAGGAGGCCATGCCCCAGCAACAGCAGGGGCAGGAGGAGTTCCAGCGCGAGACCGGGATCGATATCGAGCGCGACATTCAGTACGTCGTCGTCGCGGTGACGCCTGGCACGCACAGCGCTCTCCTCGTCGCCCGCGGAAACTTCAATCCCACAGAGCTCCAGCGCCTGGCCGTCGAGCACGGTGGCGTCCTCGAGACTTATCGAGAGAAGCAGCTGATTTCGAAGGTCTCCGATGACCACGCGCCGAACGGTGGAAGCCTCGCGTTCCTGGAGGCGGGCCTCGTTGCGATTGGCGACACCGCCACCATCAAGCGCGCGATCGACGCGCAGCTGACCGCGACCAGCGTGACCAGCAACGACCAGATCATGACGCTGGTCAGCGAGATCGAAACGGGCAACAATGCCTGGGCCGTCGGTCGCGTCGACGCGCTGACTGCTCATGCCAACCTCCCCGATCAGATTGCCAGACAGATTCCCCCGGTGAAATGGTTCGCCGCTGCCGGCCACATCAATGGCGGTATCTCCGGCATGGTGCGGCTCGAGGCGAACGACGACGAGGCCGCCGAGCTCCTTCGCCGTCAGGTGAACGGGGCGCTCGCGTTCGGCGAGATGGTCGGGCGGAACGACCCCCGCGCTGCTGCCGCCCTGAAGACCATCCAGATGAGCGGAACGGGCAAGACGGTCCAGCTCTCCTTCACGGTGCCGGGCGAGCTGCTCCAGATGGTGCTGCCGAAAAGTCCGGCTGTAGTAAACCTAGCCCACTGACACGAAATTACACGCGGGTTCTGACGCCCGCGATTGGTCGAGGAAATGCAGGGCCGGCAGCGCACGTTGCCGGCCCTTTCCCTTTTCAGCGCTGCCGGTATACCCTCTCGCGATTCACTGTGCCGGATCTGGTGTTTTTCTACGGGACGCTGATGGCCGGGTTCGACCGGCGCCGGAAGGCCGGCATCGACGACAGGCTGGCCTACATCGGCCGGGGCTCGATCCAGGCGGCGCTTTTCGATCTCGGGCTGTACCCGGCCGCGGTTCCGGCCCCCGATCGTCAGGTCTGGGGCGAGGTTTACGAGGTTACCGACGCCGAAACCGTGCTCCCCGCCCTCGACACGATTGAGGGCTTCAGTCCATTACAGCCCGACACCAGCCTTTACCTCCGGACGCGGGTGGACGTGACGCTTCCGGACGGGGCCAAAGGCCAGGCCTGGGTGTACTTCTATAACGCGCCGCTCGGCCGTGCCCGCCGCATCCCATCCGGCGATTATCTCGAACACATCAAGGCGCGCTAGCACCAGCGAGCGGGCTCGCCGTTTGCTTCTCTCTCTGGCGTGTTCTTCGGATTTGGAAACCGCCGGGCCGAAAAACCGCCTCTACCCGTGATATCTCGCGGGAACGAGCCGGTGCTGCAGAGCTCTGCCGGAGCCTCCGATAAGTCCGAAAAGAAGGGCCGAGTGGCTGGCAACAAGCGCGACGACGAACGGGTGCCTCTGGAAGGCCTGGAAGGGGAAGTCATGGTGTTCCAGCCCATGACGATCCTGGATATCAGCGTCGGCGGCGCCCAGATCGAAACGTCGTTCGCGCTGCAGCTCGATTCGCTCCACGATTTCAGGCTGACGCTCGGCAATCGCTCGATCGTCGTGAAGGGACGCATCGCGCACTGCCACATCGGCCAGCTTACCGATGTGGAGGCCCTGTACCGCACCGGCGTCGAGTTCGTCGAACTGACGGAGCACGCCCGCAACGCGATCGGTCACTTCGTGGCCGCCACGAAGGTTTCCCAAGGTCCGCCCTCGGTCGTCGACGGCATCATCGCCGACGACTGACCCGCCTTCGTCCGGAGAGCCTGTCTCGCCGAAGCGCGAAGCGCGAAGGCGGGCGCTACGGCGAGGCAGGCTCCGCAGTGCGGGCGAGGTTCCTGTCCCTAGGCAACCCAATTGCGCTTCCGCCCGTCCAAGCCCCTGATTGCAATCCGGGTCCCGCACCACCGCAGACCCGGCACGAGCCGATTAGTGCTACAAACGTCGCATGCTGACGTTACATCTGTAGCACCGAGGGGGAGGACGCGGGTATGGCGCGCGCAGGATTCTTCGAGTCGATCCTTCAGGACCTCCGGTATGGCATCCGGCGGCTGCGGCTCAACCCGGCTTTCACTGCGACGGCCGTGCTGTCACTCGGTCTGGGCATCGCGGCGAACACGTCCATCTTCACGCTGGTCGACCAGGTGCTGCTGCGATTGCTCCCGGTCGACAACGCGCGCGAGCTGGTTCAATTCCGCATGGAAGGCGGACGTGTCGGCTCGCAGAACGGGGACGGTCTGCACACGTTCTCGCACCCGATGTATGTGGCCTTTCGCGACCGGAACACGGTGTTCTCGGGAATCACCGGTCAGTACACGGAGCGGCTGAGCGCGCTCGCCGACGAGCGTGGCGAGATGGTCGAAACCGGCTGGGTCGCCGGCAACTTCTTCCAGGTGCTGGGGGTGAAGCCTCACATCGGACGCGTGCTCGCCAGCGACGATGATGTCAGCCGCAGCGCGGTGGTTGTCCTCCAGTACGATTTCTGGCAAACGCGCTACGCCGGGCGGCCGGACGTCATCGGAAACACGATCCGCTTGAACGGCGCGCCATTCACCATCGCCGGCGTCGCGGCTCCTGAATTCGGCGGCACCAACGCCGGACTGCTCACGCAGCTCTGGGCGCCGGTCACGGCCAAGACGACTCTGACGCCCGACTTCAAGGCCGATCTCGAGAACGAGCGGTATCACTGGTTCTATCTCTTCGCCCGGCTGAAGCCAGGCGTCACGCTCGACCAGGCGCAGACCGCCATGCGTGTGCTGCACCAGCAGCGCAAAGAGGAGGAGGTGAAGGGGGAGTTCTTCGCGAAATTCCCGGACACGAGGGACCGGTTTCTACGTCAGACCCTCTCCCTCGTTCCTGCGGATCGTGGTCTGTCGGCGCTGCGACGCACCTTCGAACGGCCGCTGGTCGTCCTGCAGTGGCTGGTCGGCGTCGTGCTGCTCATCGCCTGCACGAACGTGGCGAGCCTGCTTCTCGCTCGCGCGGCCGCGCGCCAGCGCGAGATCGCGATACGCACTGCACTTGGCGCCGGCCGCTGGCGCGTGGTCCGTCAGCTGTTCGTAGAAAGCATGGTTCTCGCGATCGCGGGGGGCGCGGTCGGCCTGTTCCTCAGCGTGTGGTTGACGCGCGGGCTGGTGCGGTTCCTGCCGTACGATCGCGCCATTCTCGGTCTGTCCGCGGCGCCCGATACGCGGGTTCTCCTGTTCACGACCGCGGTGACGCTCGCGACGGCGGTCCTGTTCGGTCTCGTGCCGGCGCTCCGTGGTTCCCGCGTGGGCACCGCGGCCACGCTCAAGGACGAAGCGGGATCCGTGACCGGCGGGCAGGGGCACGTGCGGCTCCGCAAGGTGTTCGTCGCCCTCCAGGTGTGCCTGTCGCTGCTGCTCCTCATCGGCGCCGGCCTGTTCGTCCGGACGCTCGACAACCTGCGGAAGGTCAGCCTCGGCTTCGACGCAGAGAACGTGGTGATGTTCGGTGTCCGTCCTGCGACGCAGTACGACGATCAGCGGAAGCTCCAGGTGTTCCGTGGGCTGCTCGAAGGCCTGACCACCGTTCCCGGCGTCAAAGCGGCAGGCGCCAACAACTCGCGCCTGCTGACCGGCGGACGATGGGACAGTCAGATCACCGTGCCGGGCGCTGAGGCGAAGGACGGCAATGTGCCGTGGAGCTTTTTCAATGCCGTGACCCCGGGCTACTTCGCGGCGTTGGGCATCCCGGTCAAGACGGGACGTGACTTCTCCTGGGGTGACTGGGGCGGGTCCCGGAAGCTGTGCCTCGTGAACGAAGCGCTGGTCACCGACTACTTCCAGGGAAGCTACCCGGTGGGGCGGCAACTCGGGCAGGGCCGCAGCGTCACGGCGGACACGGAAATCATCGGCGTGTTCGGCAACGCCAGGTATCACGACGTACGCGGTGACGTTCCGCGCCAGACGTTCGTCAACCTGGATTCGCGGATCCGGTCTGTCGGCAGCGTGACGGTGTATGCCCGGATCCAGGGAGACCCGCGGCGTATCATGCCGCTCCTGCGGGACCAGGTCCGGCGGGTGGACTCGAACCTGGTGGTCTTCGACATGCGAATGATGAACGAGCAGCTCGACATGCGCCTCGCCAACGAGCGCATGCTCTCGTTCCTCTCGGGCGGATTCGCCATACTCGCGACGATCCTCGCCATCGTCGGGCTTCACGGCGTACTGGCATTCGTG
>Ga0209382_10000323_pt1 | contig 77539 bp, 76 predicted proteins | sample SoiMetdeltSBSDD5_FD_187599 | JGI IMG/M metagenome (GOLD analysis project Ga0209382, IMG submission 187599) | Bulk soil microbial communities from a Populus tree surrounding site in Tennessee, USA - Soil MetaG P. deltoides SBSDD5 (SPAdes) (version 2) | ecosystem: Environmental > Terrestrial >... | reverse complement strand
GGCCCTGGCGCGTACTATCTTCGGCATATGGTGTCCCTCCGGGCTCCCCGCGCCGGACATTCCGGTGCGAAGTCTCAAAGGATGTGCTCATTAACTGATGCCATCTGTACAAAATTGCTCACGACCCTGCCGGCTCGATGAAAGCCTGGAGGTTTCCAATGGCAGCCGGCTGAGTTGGCCGAAATACAGGTCCGGAGGGAGATCGCTCGTTCGGGCAACCACGGTGCAGATCGATGGTTCGGGCTGGCGCCTCGGAACCGAGCCGTTCCTGGCGTATGCGGCAAGCTCGGCCTTCCGCAGCCTCATGAACCGCTATCAAGCCTTCGTTTCGCTGCCCAGCGCGACGCATCGGGCCGCTCGCTGTATCGGGCATTCCGGGAAGGATCTGCTCTTTCAGACTCTTGCCCGCCGCCTCTGCAACGTCCGCGACCTTGTCTGTCAACCCTCGTATCGCCTCGCCGGCAGCGCGTGGGTGAGCCCGTGGGCCTCCGCTTCCTGCAAAGCTCCTCCCGCGCGATCGCAACTCGCCTGAACAAGATAGCGGGTGGGAGCCTGAACAAGTTGGCGGGTGGGAGCGTTGAACTCGGGGGATGTAGCTCCTGTTTTTCGAAAGGCTCTGCAAATGGATAAAGATCGGATCAAGGGCGCCGCCCAGCAGGTCAAGGGCACCGCCAAGGAATTAGCCGGAAAAGTTGCTGGCGACGCTAAGCTGGAAGCCGAAGGTAAGTCCGACAAAGCTGCCGGCCAAAATTCAGAACGCGGTTGGCGGGCTGAAGGATACGCTTCGCGGCAAATAGAGTGAGCTCACCGGAGTGAAGACCCCGACCCGTCGGGGTCTTCCTGCCGCAGCGGCGGCTGATCGCCGCTCCGCGCCGCAACCAGCTCTCAAAATCTTTGCTGAAGAAAGAAACGCATCATCTCGCGGCTGGCATTGGGCCCGCGTGGCTCGGTGTACGTGCCGGTAGCGCTCCCGCCTGACCATGCGTGGCCGGCTCCGTGCAGCACCCACTGCTCCAGCATCGGCCGTCCGCTTTCGTCCGCCTGAACGGTGCGGGTGTAACGGATCCCACCCGCAGCCTCGCCGCGGCTCACGCTGATGCGGAGATCCGCTGCGGCTTTCGACTGAGCAATGACCTGATCGCCGTTGATGGGGTTGACGGTCGTGTCGCGATCGCCGTGGAATACGATAGTCGGAATACCGGCTCCCGCACCCTGCAAACGCGATCGCCCCATGACCTGAGAGCCTCCCTGCCGCATCGCAGCGAATGCGGAAGGGACATCGCTGGCGACCCCGCATGCCAGGCCGGAATGTACGCCGACCGCCGCATAGAGGTCTGGGTAAGTCGCGCCCATGGTCGCCGCCGCAGCACCCCCGGCAGACAAGCCGGCGATGTACACGCATCCGCGCTCGACCGGATAGTCTTGTATGATCCGGCGGGTGATGCCGGCGATCAGCGACGGTTCACCCTGATCACGCTGCTGGTTGCCCGCGCTGAACCAGTTCCAGCATTTCGACGCGTTTGCTGCTTGGGTCTGTGCCGGATACGCGACCAGGAACGTTTTCTCCTCGGCCAGATCGTTCATCCGGGTTCCTGCGGCAAAGTCGTCCGGCGACTGGGTGCAGCCGTGCAGCATGATAACAAGCGGCAAGGCCTGTCCATTGTAGCCGCTCGGGACGTAGAGCTTGTACGATCGGGTTCCGGCCGCATTGGCATAGGTGTGTTCCTCGAACCGAGCCCCATCCGGCACCGCGATCGGGGCACGCAGCCCAGCACGCCCGCTCAGCCCGTCGATCCTGCGTGCGGCGTCCGGTTGCCCGATCCGATCGAGGAACCGGCGGAGCGCCTCGGGAGTGTGCGGTCGGCTCATGCCGCCCGGACGTTCGGGGCGCGCCTCACGAAACTGCGGTAAGGTCCAAGCGCCTCCGCTCGGTGACGGCGGCGCCATGTCGAGAATGGTCGGCGTGCGCACTGGCGGCGTCCGCCCTGCACCGCGCTCCAGATCGGGCCCCGTGCCGGCCGAAGCGCCGGCGGGCGCTCCGCGCAGAACCGCCATCGCTTCGGCGAGCCGCCCTTCGCGGGTGAGGCGGGTCGCCTCCATCATGTCGATCATCGGGGGTGCGTTCATAAGCGTTGGTCCTTCCGTCTGGTGAATTGCCGGCAAAGCGAGAGCGTCGCCCTTCCTCACGAAGGGGTTGGTGGAACCGTCAGCCTGTGGGGTCGGCAGCAGAAGCCCGCGGTTCAGCGCATGCGGTCACTCAGCGCCGCCTTGACGGCGGGACTGGCTTGCAAGGCGCCAAGCACGTGGAGGGAAGCAATGGTTGCCCTTGCCAGTTCGGGAGAGACGTCAGCCGCGATGACAGCCAGCCCAAGGACTTGAATGTGAAGTGTTCGCCGAGCGGCCTGCACGGCCTCCAAGTCTGTCCGGCTGTACTGACGCAGTCCGAGATCCAATCGGTGTCTTGCGACTGACTGCTTGACGGCGTCTTCGTGGCGGTCGAGTTGATTGCGGATTGCCGTCCGGATGAAATCGGTTCGGTTGGAGTAAAAGCCCTCCTGCACCAGTAGGTCGATCTGGCCAAGATCGACATGCCCGAGATTGATCGTGATCTTCTCGCTATCAGGTGTCTTCGGCCGAAGCTCACGCACATTACCAGCCATGATCCATCCTTGTGCCATCCGCTTGGATGGTATCTAGGAGGCGATCGGTGCTTTGCAAGGCTGTAGGAAGACTATCTGCGTCGGAATAAGGTGGCCGTGGCAAGCCCCGGACGCTCCTGGTGTCATCCGGGCCTGGCCCTGCGGTGCGGCCGTCGGCTGGGACTGACGAGGACATCATCGCGCTGTCGGCGGTTGCCTCTGCATTAAGCGCGCTACAAGCCGACGCACCCCGATCAGAATCCGGAAGCGCTCGCGACCTTCGCCGCCATGGCGCGCAACGACGGCAAGCGGCCGAAGGATCATCCGCTAGCCGAGCAACTGCAAACTGTCAGCGTCGCCTAACGCTAAAGATGACCAGAGCGGCCTGACTGGTACAAACGCCAAGTGTTTGATCTGACGGATCTGGGCGCATTCGGCCGCTTCACGCCATCGCGTAAGGACGCCCGTAATCGAGGACGTCTCTTTAACTCAGCCATCCTCTATTGGCGACGGCGACGGCAGTTTTGCAGATCGGAGACCGCAACCGAAACATGTTCAGCGCGCTGCCGGTCTCTTGATCAAAATCCCCGCTTTCGAAGGTAGCTACGAGGACCGGAAATAACGGACCGAGACGCCAAAGAAGGCCGAAACCTGAAGGACGATGCAGCTCGCGAGGCATCGGCTGCGGAAGAAGTCACAGTCACCGAAGAGGGCAACGATACCGATCAGCGCCAGGCGCGTCCCCGCGCGCGCGCGTCGTTCAGTTGTCGGGGAGTGTAGGTGCTGAGATCGGGGATCAACAGCTTTTGTCCGGGCTTGATGAGGTTATGGTTGGAGCCCACGACTGTCTTATTGCGGTCATACAGTATCGGCCACAATAGAACGTCCTTCCAAAACTTGCCGGCTATCAGCGACAAGCTCTCGCCGGTCGCCACCGTATGCGTGACTTCGTTCCCGGGTTTTCCGTTCCCGGGTTTTCCGGTCCCGGGCTTTCCGTCCCAGGGGATTTCGTACCATTGCTTTGCTGTCTTGATCTCTTCCTTCATGTACTCCCAAACTGATTTCGATCCCCTCTCATCATCGCGGGCAGTGACTTTGGTGGAAAGGTGTTCGCCGGCCTCGTGAATGAATCCCCGATGATCCGCGTATTCCCGCGGATAGGGAGTGCCGCCCACGGCGCCGTGAGTGCAGAAGAAAAAGCGCTCGGCATAGTTGGGGAGCACCGCCGCCGTGCGAGTTCCGCAATTGCCCCATCCGGGGCGCGACCGCGCACTTGGGTTCCGCCTGGCGTGCCGAACCATCAATACATTTTCCGGTACCACCGCGGCATCGACCGTCGTGGTCATTTGCACCGCGTCGAACAAACCCATGAATTCGATCAGGATGTTCTGCTCTTGAAGAATCCTTGCGGCGTGGATGATCGCCGCGCCGCCGCGGCTGTGGCCGAACATGAAGAGCCTCGTAACACCCGGCAACCCGCGCAGCTTCCTGGCGCTCTCGGCCGCCTTCTCCGCTATCTCCCTGGTCTTGAAACCGTCGACGGTTGGTCCGCGAAAATACGCCTGATGACTGTTCGGCCATTGCAGGTAGACCATTCTTGTATGGCTGCCCCTCATGACCTTGTCGTATTCATCGGGATCCATTTCGAGGCTCATCGCCGTTCCATCCACGCAAACCAGTGCAATCATTTGGGTTCCCCACGACAGCAGCGATCAGCCATTCGTCGCGGCTGAGGCGCGGCCCGTTCGCCGCCTGTCACGTGGGGAACAGGAGCGGCGCGGGCGACAAGCGGATGCGGGGTGAGCCACGGCAAGGCGCGTCTCGAGCGCTCACGCAAGCTCGAGGCGACGCCTACCTCAGAACCGGATTATTGAGTACGCGCCCTGGCTAATACGAGCGCGGCAGCCCGAGCACGTGCTGCGCCACATAGGCGAGCACCATGTTGGTCGAGATCGGCGCGATCTGGTAGAGGCGACACTCCCGCCACTTGCGCTCGATGTCGTACTCGCGGGCAAATGCAAACCCGCCGTGCGTCTGCATCGCGGCTTCGCCGGCGTGCCAGGCGGCTTCGGCCGCCAGGTGCTTGGCGATGTTGGCGTCGGCCCCGCAATCCTGCCGCGCGGCGAACAGCGCGGCGGCGCGCCGGACCATCATGTCGGCCGCCTCGAGCTCCGCATAGGCACGCGCCAGCGGGAACTGCACGCCCTGGTTCTGTCCGATCGCGCGGTCGAACACGCGACGCTCGTTGGCGTAGGCAACCGCCTTGTTGAGCAGCCAGCGGCCATCGCCGATCGCCTCGGCTCCGATCAGGATGCGTTCGGCGTTCATGCCGTCGAGGATGTAGCGGAACCCCTGCCCTTCCTCGCCGATCAGGTTTTCGGCCGGGACCTCGAGCCCGTCGATGAAAACCTCGGTCGAGTTGTGGTTGATCATCGCCTTCAGCGGCCGGATTTCCAGGCCCTTGCCGAGGCTGGCATTGATATCGACGACGAAGACCGACAGCCCTTCGGTGCGCCGCCCGACCTGGTCGAGCGGCGTCGTGCGCGCCAGCAGCAGCATCAGGTCGGAATGCAGCGCGCGCGAGGTCCACACCTTCTGGCCGGTGATGACGTAGCGGTCGTTGCCGCGGCGCTCCGCCCGCGTCTTCAGCCTTGTGGTGTCGGAGCCGGTGGTCGGCTCGGTCACCCCGAACGCCTGCAGACGCAGCTCGCCGCGCGCGATCGCCGGCAGGTAGCGCTGCTTCTGGGCGGCGTTGCCGTGCCGCAGCAGCGTTCCCATGATGTACATTTGCGCGTGAGCGGCGCCGGCGTTGCAGCCGTTGGCGTTGATCTCCTCCAGAATGACTGCCGCGGCCCGCAGCGGCAGCCCGGACCCCTCGTACTCCTCCGGGATCAGCGCGCCGAGAAATCCCGCTTGCGTGAGCGCGCGCACGAATTCGGTCGGATACGTCGATGTCTCGTCGAGCGTGCGCCAATACTCGCCGGGAAACGGTGCGCACACCCGCCGAACGGCGTCGCGCAGCTCGGGATAGTCCGGTCCGAGCTCGACCGTCACCGAAGGCGACGCGATTGATCCCTCCACCACGCTTCTCCGTCACGGGGCCGGCGCCGACGCGCCCGCAATGGGCTGTCGTATCATTCGGTGCCCGTCGACGGAAGCTGCGGCCCGCGCGCCGGCGCCTCGCGGCTCACCAGGGAACTCGAGGGAACTCGGCACACCGGCGTTCGTTTACATCGGCGAGAAGGTTGCGTGGGATCGGCCGATCAAAGTCGGGCGGTTCCGCGGGCAACGAAGGAAGTGGCGCATGTCCCGTACTGCTCATGATGAACGCGTGGTCGTGATGCTGAATGGGCCGACCGAACGGCTCGTACTCGAGACCGTGGCGGCCCTGTGCCGGGAGTATCCGCGCTGGGGCGGTCCTGCGTTCGAGCATGCCGCCGGCAAGCTGGCCGCGCGGCTGCAGCCGGCGGCAATCTCGTTCTGCATGGCCGGGTTTGTGCTGCTGGTGTCGGAAATTGCCGCCGCAGGCCGGCTGCCGCGGATCAGGCAAGGGCGGGGAAAGCCGGCAAGCCGCGACGAGTTGTTTCTGGTGGCGTTGATCGGCGCCGCGCAAAGAAACGACAGGGGCCGGGCGATCGAGGCAGCGATCGCGCTGCTCGATACCGGCGACGTCAACCGCGTGGTGGCGGCCGCGAAGGTCCTAGCTACGCGGCTGACAGAGAATGGCCTCGTGCTCACGCGCGTCGGGGCAGCAACGTTCGACCATGTGGCGGGCTATCCGGCGGTTGAGGATCCGATCGGCCACCCCTGCGCATCCGCCGCGGCCACGCGTGCGCCGGCTCGGCCTGCGCTGCATCTCCTGCAAAGCGCCTGAAACCATCAAGCCGCGGGATCGCGACCCAATCGCGATCGCGTCAGCTCGCCCGCATCGGCAACGCAGCGGGCGTGAAGCCCGGTCGGGGCGGCGCCGGTCAACGGGCTCAGCGCCGGTTCGCATCCTTGCAGTAGAGCGGGCTTGTGACCGGTCGGCTGTGGTTTGCTGACGGGGCTGGGTTGCGGCGTTTCGCGCGCGGCTGGCCTTCCCGGCGCGCCTTGCGCGGCGGTCGGGAGCGGCAGCCGGTCGCCCTTGCGCTCGCGTACGACCGTCTGTTCCGAGGGCCCCGGTTGCGGAGCCGTCACCAGCAGGCGCCCGCCGTTGCCGGCCGCGCCGTACTCGACCATCAACAGCGCGGTCGCGGCCGCGACGCAAAAGCTCAATGTGCGCATGGGATCCCTCCCGCGCCTACGGGGCCGTGAGCCCCCGTCGCCCAAGTTGAAATTACGGATCGCGGGATAAACGCCGGCCTCGAACCGCGGTTCCAGCGCGACGCGCTACCGACCGGCCACGAACTGAGTCACCGGTACAATGATCCGGCAGCAAACGCCGTCCGGGGCAAACAGCAGCTCAACCTGCGCATCGAGCGTGCGAACGAGGTTGCGCTCGATCACGAGCGTACCGAAGCCCCGCTGCTCCGGCAGCGCGACCTCGGGACCGTCCCGCTCCTGCCAGATGATTTCGATCCCATGGCCCTCCGAGGCCGGCATCCGGCGCCAATTGATCGTTACCCGCCCGGATGCCCTGGATAGAGCGCCATACTTGGCGGCATTGGTCGCGAGCTCATGCAAAGCGAGGCCGAGGCCCTGCGCGGCCTCCGGCTTGAGTAGAATCGCCGGCCCTTCGACGGTGACCAGCGATCGGTCCAGATGGCGCCCGAGTTGCCGGCGCACCAGCTCATTGAGCGAAGCCCCGTACCAGCTTTCCTGCACCAGCAAGTCGTGCGAGGTCGCGAGCGCCTGCAACCGTGCCCCGAACTGCTCGAGAAAGCGCTCGATCGTTCCGCTGTGACGGGCGGTCTGCCGCGCCATTGCCTGGATCACGGCAAGCAAGTTCTTTGAACGATGCGTGAGCTCGCGCATCAGCAGCCGCAAATGCGCTTCGCTCTCCTTGCGCTCGGTGATATCCACCGCCGCGCAGGTCAGCCCGACGATCTGACCGCTCGGATCGCGAAGCGGCTCGATGTGAAAATCGAACCAGAGATCGGCCGATCCGTCGTGAAGGTGGACCTCCTTGTCCAACGCCTCGCCTGATGCCAATGCCTCGCGCTTCAACGCCATGATGACATCGGCATTGGCCGGCGGCAGCACTTCCTCGTCGGCATGGCCCACGATGGCGTCGACCTCGCGCCCAAGGAAGGCGCTGCTGATCGAGGTGTATCGCAGCGCCTTGTCCTGCGTGAATACCGTGACATTGGAGCCGCGCAGGGCCGTTTCGTAGCGCTGAAGCGCCGCCCCCAATTCCTGTGCCAGCCGCTGCTGCTCGCTCTCCAGCGAGCGCGTTCGCGAGATGTCGGTGGCGACGCACATGATGCCGTCGATCGAACCGTCGGCGCCGTAGGTGGGATCGATGTGCAAGGTGACCAGCGTCCGCCCTTGCGGCAACAGATACGAGATCTCGCAATCTGCCGGCTCGCCGGACCGCAAGACCGCGCGCTTCAATGCGATGACGGTGTCGCGCTCGGCGGGCGGCAGCAGCTCCTCGTCGGTGCGGCCGATCAGCTCGTTGCCGGATTCGGCGCCGCGCGGCGTGTACGCCCAGGTGTAGCGCAGGTCGCGATCCTGCGAGAACACGTAGACCTTGGCGCCCCGTAGGGCGGTCTCGAGCCGTGCCTTGACCAGGCTCAGTTCCTTGGTCCGCTCGGCGACCCGCGCCTCGAGCTCGCGCCGAACCGCCTCGAGCTCGCGCAGCGTGGCCTCGTGCGCCGCCACCTCGCGACGGAGCCGCTCGTTGGCCTGACGCAGCTGCTGCGGGCTGGCGACGTCGTCCATTCGGGGATGCCCGACCTGCGGTGGTGGAACGGCGGCGGCCATCGCCACCATGGTCTCCGCGTCGGGGAACATATCAAACAAAGGCGACGTGTACCGCCAAAGGTCGTCCCAGAAGCCCGCGAGCTCGCCGCTGGCTGCCATGAGCGGAATCAGCCCGACGGCGTGCAGGCAACATGCGAGCAGGGCTGGTCCGTACGGTGGGTCGATCACAATGATCCGCCCAATGACGCTTGAGCCCGTGGGCCGCAGGCACCCCGGTGGTGCCGTAACGCGTGCAGCCGCGTTTCCACGCTCCTCCTTTGACCACAACCGGCTCGGCCAGCCGGGGCCCCAGGCGACGGGTCCCCCCTCACGCCGCCAACGCCCTGAAAGCATGATTGTTTCCCAGCCTGGCCGGACTCTTCGGCGGCTCCGGGCGCGGGCGCCAAAGTTCGCGCATCGCGGCGGAACCGAACGTCGCCGTGCGCATTATCTAGGAGACCGGCCGCCATCCCCCTCCCCTCGTGCTCGGCCGGTCATTTCGGCGTAGTCGGTTTTTGCCGGCTACGCCTTTTCTTTTGCCCCCGGTCGCGAGGCGAAACTTTTCCTCGCCGTGCCGGTTTGACCTCTAACTGAGCCCAGTGGAGTGACCCATGGCGCAACACGCAACAGCACGTCCTGCCCGGCGATCCAAACGGGCGCCGGCGCGATCATCCAATCGGCGTCGTACAGGCAACGGTCGCGCAGGAACCCGCTACGGACGCCAGCGCCGGCATCGCGACGTCGGCGAGCTGGAACGGGTGATCCGCAGCCTGGAAAACCGCCTCGCCAGATTGACCAGCGCCGATAACATCCGCTCCAGCGTATCGGGCGCAACCAATCAGGTCGGGAACGTTGTCACCAAGGCGTCCAATCACGTCGGCGAAATGGTGGCCGATACGCTCACGGAGGTGGCCACGAAGATTCGCGGCGGTGCGGCGTCGGTGACCGGCGCTGCCCGTTTGGGCAGCGGCGCGATGCAACGGATCGGCGAAGAGTTGGAGCGGCGTCCGCTGATGACGGTCGCGGTCGCGCTCGGCATCGGGTTCTTGGCCGGACTGGCGGGTCGTCGCGAATAGGCGACCCCCATGCGGCTTGCCGATATTCCCGCTCGGCTGATCGAAGACACGCTGCAAAGATGGCGTCGGCGCGCGATTGCGGTGGCGGTGATCGCCGTCTGCGCGATCGTCGCCGCCATCGAGGCGCTGGCGGCAGCGCGCCTGGCTTTGGAATTCGTGCTCGGTCCAATCGGCGCGCGACTGGTGCTCGCGGGCGTGTTGGTCGCAATCCTGACCGCAACTGCGCTGTCGCTTCGCCGGATCGAGGCACACCGACCGCGGCCCGATGAGCGGCCGTTCAGCGAGGAAGAGCGCGTCGCGTTGATCGCCGAGGCAATCGACCTCGGCTACACGATGGCGCGCGACCTCAAGAAACCGGCGCCCGGCTCGGCCGCGGGGTCACCGCCACGGCGCGCACGACCGCGCAATGGAGGTCGCGCCGAAGATCATGCCGCCGACGGCTGACGCGGCGATCGCTTCGCGTTGCGCTCGAAGAACAACGCTTGGCTGACCACGGCGGAGACCGTGGCCGGCTGGAACGGCTTGGCGATCAGGAACGCCGGCTCCGGCCGTTCGCCGGTGAGGAATCGTTCCGGATACGCCGTGATGAAAATCACCGGCACCTGGAAGGTCCGCAGCAGATCGTTCACCGCGTCGAGCCCGGAGCTTCCGTCCGCCAGCTGAATGTCCGCCAGGATCAATCCCGGCCGCTTGTTCTTGCCGAGCGCGACTGCTTCCGAATGCGTGCGCGCCACGCCCAGCACCCGGTGGCCGAGGCCGTGAACGAGACTTTCCAGATCCATGGCGATGAACGTCTCGTCCTCGATGATCAGCACGTCGGTGGCGATTTCTGCGGCCAGCTCGCGCCCGGCCTCCTCGACCAGCATGCGCAGGCTCGACACGTCCACGTCCAGAACCTTGGCGGCGTCCTCTTCGGAAAACCCCTCCAGGGACACCAGCAGAAACGCCTGGCGCGGCCGCGGCGTGATCTGCACCAGGCGCTGCTCCGCCGGCATGCCGACATCGGCCGGATCCGCGATGCCGTTCACGCGAACCGAGTTCCAGATCTTCGTGAACATGCGGTAGAGCGCGACGCGCGGGCCCACGGCATCCTGCAACACCTTGGGGTCCTCGATCAGGGCCTCCAAGGTGGCGGAGACGTAGGCGTCCCCCGACTGCTGGCTTCCGGTCAGGGCGCGAGCGTAACGGCGCAGAAAAGGCAGGTGTTGGGCGACGGCTTGAGCTGCGGACACTTTGAGGACCCTCCCACGTCGAACGTGATGTCATGCTTCCAACGCCAACCACAAAAAAAGGTTCCGCGCCAGGGAACCGACTGAACTCATTGACGTTATCATGGGTTATGCGTAATGCCCACGCGCCGTCACGGGCGTGGGCGAGGGGACCGCAATGAAGCGTAAGCCAGTCCGGCGTGGGGCGTCGTCAATGAATAAAGCTGAGTTCGGGCCGGTGCACAGCGAAGCGACCCTCGGACGCGAAATTCAGACCAAGATCGGAGAGCAGCTGCGCGCGATGTACGACGACGTCGTAGGTCAGGGCGTTCCCGACCGATTCGTCGATCTCCTGAGGCGTCTTGACAAGCAGGACGACGGAGAACGGCAGTAATGAAAATCGACCCGTCAGTGCGCGATGCCGTCCTGGCGGCGGTGCCGAGTCTGCGCGCGTTCGCGATCTCGCTGTCCGGGAATGTCGATCGGGCCGACGACCTGGTGCAGGAGACGCTGCTGCGCGCGCTGGCCAATATCGATTCGTTCCAGCCCGGCACCAACATGTCGGCTTGGCTGTTTACCATCCTGCGCAATCTGTTCCGTTCCGAATACCGCAAGCGCCGGCGCGAAGTCGAGGACGGCGACGGAAGCTACGCCGAAACCCTCAAATCGCAGCCGGAACAGAGCAGCCGCGTGGAGTTCGAAGAATTCCGCACGGCGCTCGCCAAGCTTCCGCCCGATCAACGCGAGGCGCTGATTCTGGTCGGCGCCTCGGGCTTCTCCTACGAGGAGGCGGCGGAGATCTGCGGCTGCGCGGTGGGAACGATCAAGAGCCGCGTCAATCGCGCCCGCAGCCGCTTGGCCGATCTGCTGTCGATCGAAAGCGCCGACGACTTCGGCCCCGACCGTGCCACGCGCGCGGTGCTGGTCGAATCTTGAGCTGCTGTCGTCATTGCGAGCGAAGCGACGCAATCCAGGCTGCAGTGCCGTGGATCGGCCGCCAGGCCGGTGTGCAACTCGCAATGACGCGCACATACGAGAACGCCCGGCACGTGGCCGGGCGCTTTTCAGGCTCGAGGATCGGCACCCCTAAGGAACGGTTGGCGAGCGTCCGCGTCGCACGCCCACGACCGCAGCAATGGCGAATAGAATGATCGCGACGAAGAAGATGATCTTCGCGATTTCCATCGACAGGCCGGCAATACCGCCGAACCCCAGCACGGCTGCGATCAGGGCTATCACCAGGAATGTGACGGCCCATCCAAGCATGACTGTCTCTCCTAAAGTTTGCGTGGCTCGAGGCCACCTCTTGCAAAGAAACTGTCGAATTCATTGATTTGTTCCCACCGCCTGGGCCACGCTGGGGCAACCAGGAACCCCGCTTTCCGGTCGCGCGTTCCCGGCAACGAAGGCATGAGCGGAGCAGATTGACACCATGCCCGGGCTGCAGACCTATCGCGACAAGCGCCGCTTCGGCATCACCCCCGAGCCGCGCGGCAAGAAGGCGCGCGCCAAGGGGCATGCATACGTCGTCCAGAAGCACGCCGCGCGCCGGCTGCATTACGATTTTCGGCTCGAGCTCGACGGGGTGATGAAGAGCTGGGCCGTCACCCGCGGCCCAAGCCTGGTGCCCGGCGAGAAGCGCCTCGCCGTGCACACCGAGGATCACCCGATCGAATACAACGCGTTCGAGGGCACGATTCCGAAGGGCCAGTACGGCGGCGGAACGGTGATGATCTGGGACCGGGGCGAGTGGTTTGCGGAGGGCGATCCGCACCGGGGGTACAAGAAGGGTCACCTCGAATTCCGCCTCGAAGGGCAAAAGCTGCGCGGTCGGTGGCATCTGGTCCGGATGCGCCGGCGTTCGGGCGAGCGGCAGGATCCATGGCTCTTGATCAAGGCCGCCGACGAAGACGCGCGCAGCGCCGACGACCCGGACATCCTCGAGGAAAAGCCGCTGTCGGCCGTCACCGGCCGCAATATCGACGAGATCGCCGCCGGCAAGCCGGTGCGCAGGAAGGCCGCCCGCGCGACGACGCCGGCCGCGGCGGTGTGGCACTCCAACCGCAAGCCGGCTGCCGCGAAGACCGCGGCGCGCCCGCGCGAGCGCAAGGCGCGGACCGCGCCCAAGAAGGCGCAAGCCGCGAAAGGGGGCAGCAGGCGCTCGACGGGCTCCTCCTCCGGCGCCGCGCAAATCCCCGGTGCTCGCCCGGCGCCGCTTCCCGACTTCGTGCCACCGTGCCTCACGCTGTTGAGCGCTACCGCGCCCGATGCACCGAACTGGGTGCACGAGATCAAGTTCGACGGCTACCGCATGCAGGCCCGCCTTGCCGACGGCAAGGTAAAGCTCAAGACCCGGCGCAACCTCGATTGGACCGACAAGTTCCAATCGGTCGCGACGGCGTTGGCGGCGTTGCCGGTACGGCAGGCGCTGATCGACGGCGAGATCGTGGTCGAGGACGCCGACGGCCACTCAAGCTTCAGCGCGCTGCAGGAGGAGCTCAAGGCCGGCGGCGATGGCTTCGCGTTCTATGCCTTCGATCTGTTGCATCTGGACGGTTTCGATCTCACGCGCGCGGAGCTGATCGCGCGCAAGCAGCTGCTGCAGGACGTGCTGGCCGACGCCCCGCCCGCCGGCCGGGCTCGGTTCAGCGAGCATTTCGAGACCAAGGGCTCTAACCTGCTCGAGCACGCGTGCGGCTTGAAGCTCGAAGGCATCATCTCGAAATTGCGCGATGCGCCCTATCGCTCCGGCCGCACCGGCGACTGGCTCAAGATCAAATGCTCGGAGCGGCAGGAATTCGTCGTTCTCGGCTATGCGCCCTCGACGGCTGATCCGCGCGCCATCGGCGCCCTCATCCTCGGCTACTACGAGGACGGAGAGCCGACCTATGCGGGCCGGGTGGGTACCGGCTTTACCCGCAAGACCGCCCGCGACCTGTGGCAGCGGCTGCAGCCGCTGCGCACCGGCAAGCCGCCGTTCAAGCCGCTGCCGGAGGAAGAGCGCGGCCGCGGCGGCGAGTGGGTGGAGCCGCGCATGGTGGTCGAGGTCGACTCGCGCGGCTGGACCCACGGCATGCGGCTGCGCCATCCGTCATTCAAGGGTGTGCGCGACGATAAGCTCGCAACCGAGGTGGTGCGGGAGGACAAGGGCATGGCAAAGGCAGCAACGCGTCCCCCGAAGGCGAAGCAACGGGCCGGCTCGCAGGCAGCGGCCACCGGCCCCAGGACATCGGCGAAGGGAAAGCCGTCGCGGCTGCCGGCGGGCAACGGCGCCGCGCTGCCGTTGACCAATCCGGACCGGGTCTATTGGGACGACGTCGGCATCACCAAGCAGGGACTGGCCGAGTATTACATGAAGCTGTGGGACTGGATCGCGCCCCAGGTGGTCGACCGCGCGCTCAGCCTGGTGCGCTGCCCGGAAGGTGCGTCCGGCGAATGCTTTTTTCAGAAGCACGCTTCGGCCGGCTTCGATACCAAACGGCTCAAGCTCGTTCCCGAGGACGGCGACCATGTGATTGCCATCGACACCGTCGACGGCATCGTCGCCCTGGTCCAGGCCGGCGTGCTCGAGATCCACGTGCGCGGCTCGTCCATCGATCGTCTCGATCAGTGCAACCGCATCGTGTTCGATCTCGACCCGAGTCCGGAGGTCGGCTGGACGGAGGTGGTCGAGGCGACGCGCGAGGTGCGCGCCCGGCTCGAGGCGATGGGCCTGCAGACGTTCCTCAAGACCACCGGCGGAAAAGGATTGCATGTCGTCGTTCCGATCGAGAACGCGCCCTGGGACGAGGTCAAGAGGTTCACGCGCTCGGTCGCCGTCGGCATGACAGCGGACAGTCCGGGACGCTATGTGGCGACGGCGTCCAAGAAGGAGCGTACCGGACGCATCTTCGTCGACTACTTGCGCAACAGCCGGGAGGCGACCGCCATCTGTGCCTATTCGACGCGGGCGCGCCCGGGTGCGACCGTCTCGGCACCGATCGCATGGGACGAGCTCGGCGCGCTCAAGGCGCCGAACCAATATACCGTCGCCAACCTGCCGCAACGGCTCGCGCGCCTGCGCCGCGACCCGTGGGCCGACATCGGCAAGGTCAAGCAGCGCCTTCCGGCGCGCGGCCCGCGCTAGCGCATGATCCCGAAAAGCCTGCCCGGGAATTGACCCCATCGGCGCTCACTTTCGTTCATGAGCTGACCGATTGGCTCCCTGGGTGCCATCCCGGCCAAGCGAGCGCGAGCTGGGACCCATATGTGGCGGACAGGGATACAAGGATCCCGGCTCTCGCTTCGCTCGGCCGGGATGACAGAGATAGGAACGCGGCGGATTGAGGTCGTGAACACCATGCTCGCAGGCCACCTTGCTCTTCTGATCGCCGCGCTCTTCACAGGGGCGGCCGTTTTCATCAACTTCGCGGAGCAACCCGCGCGTCTCCTTGTGGACGACCGCGCCCTCCTCACTCAGTGGAAGGCCTCGTACAAGCGTGGGTTCGCGATGCAGGCGCCACTTGCCATCCTTGGGTTCCTGTGTGGCCTCCTCGCTTGGTGGCAATCCGGCCAATGGCTATGGATTGGCGGGGCGCTGCTGATGATTGCGAATTGGCCTTTCACGCTGTTCGCCATCATGCCGACCAATAACCGGCTGATGGCTACTGATCCGAGCGACAGCGATTCCGCCAGCCGAGCGTTGATCGAGAGGTGGGGACGGCTTCACGGCTGGCGAAGCGTTCTGGGGGCGCTGGCAACACTCACGTTCCTGGCCGCGCTGCACGTCTAAGCGAAGACCGACCGCCCTCGCGCTGGGTTTGCCACGTGCCATATCCCGTTCGGGGAGATCATGCTCAAGCAACAGCTCGGGCAGCGGCCGATTGATGAAAAGCGAGGGCGCGGAACTGGCCACGCTCACCGTGCGTTTGAAGATGGCCCGTGGTTCCTTCAGTCGCCACTCGTGTTCACCTCTGAGGAGGGGCTGCGGCGACCGCGCCGCCGAGCGCTTATCATCCCAAAATTTGCCGGAAGGTGGGGCCTCCCGCAGACAATCTTGGGATAGAGGCTGGCACCAAGCTCGTATCGGGACGCGGCAAGGAACAGTTGAGCGCTGGCGAAACAATTGACGAGCGAGTGAAACTCCCCCGGCACTTTGAGCACGTCCACGGCGTTTTCGATACGGCAGTCTCCGGCCGCGGGGGTCTTAAGGAGCGAGCAGATCAGCACCAAGGCCGTCATCATTGACGTTGGTCCTTCTTAATGCCCTCCACTCCTTGCGTTGCCCGCAAGCTGGCGCGCCACGGCAGCCTGTGTGAAACAGGTGCCGAAAAGGGCACCGCCGGACGGCGCCGGACTGAGGTTGCAATGCCCGCCGAAGGCCTGGTTGCTGCCCACTTTACCGGACGGTGACGTCGGCCAGCCCCTATGGCAGCTACAGCAGATACTACGCCGTTTTTGGGTAGAATGATACTAAGAGAGCTTCACATAAGTAGAGACTTGGAAAGCTATCGTAACCGCATCGGTGTCCAATAGCTCTAGACTATTGGTCACCTTGGCAATTCAATGTTAGTTCGGCTGTGACGACAACATGAGACGCCGAATATGCGCTTTTGCGATGTCGATACATGCGGCGGCTTCCGGCTGCTCCAACCCCGCCCGAAGGTCGCCGCCGGCAAGATCACGGACCTCTGCGGCGTCATCTGTCCTGACCGGATTGGCAGAGCTTGAGGCCGCCTTCGTCAGGCAACGAGCCGCCAGTGCGCAATGCCACCGATGAGCCGAATGAGGCCTGCCAGCAGGTATGCCACGATGGTTGAGGTCTTGCGCAGGAGGCCGCGACAGGTGAAGAGTTTGCTTTGTAACCACCCCATGTGGACCCCGACAACGGTAACGGCAGCCGTCCTGTGCGTCGTCGGCGCCACCACGGCCGCGGCCTTTTTCAAGGAAGTGACCACGCCCGAGCCGCCTCTATCGTTGTGGACCCTCTATCTTATTGAAAGCCGAGACACAGGATCGCGAATTGAGCTTGCGACCGTGACTCTTGAAGCCGACGGCGGGCGATGGAAAATCACCTACGATGGTCTGAAAACCAAAGCGGGAGAACCAAGCGCCGTAGCAAGAGGGGCGGTGTTTTTTGACGGCTCGATGAAGTCGAGCGGTACGGGGAGCGGCGAAGTGCGCGGCACCGCGTACGCCTACCATGGCCGGTGTCCACCCCTGCGCTATTCGGTAGAAGGCGAGCTGTTGGACGGCGAGCGCGTGATCAAACTCCGGGGTAAGGCTCCAAATTACGGAGAAAACGACTGCCAGATAAAGTCGGAAACAGAGCGCTTAATGGAATTGCAGCGTTGCGATGTCTCCCGCTGCGGCCGACCGGCGGCGAGCGAATGGCCGGGAGGTCGTGGCGGCGGCGGTCGTCGCCGCTAGGAAGACCGCACCATTCCGAGCCGGGCCAGAGGCATCGCGAGCCATAGCGAACAAGACTACGGATCTGTACGGGGTGATCCATGTGGTGAGCAAATCGCCGCCTATCGTTTGATGGATTGATTCACTCCCGGGTGCTAGCTTAATTGGATCCACCTACGGGCGCCTTCTGCCGCGTGCGGGCAATATCCACCTGAGCAGAGCACTCCACATGAACAGACTTGCCACCGTCATTGCGGCACTGTGCTTTGCAAGCGGCGCGGTTGCGCAGACCGAGACCCTGCAGGAGCAAGGGTTCACTCCCGGCATGACGGAAGAACAGCTGCTGCAGCAACTGAAGGACAAAGGAGCAGAATGCACTTCTGGATACAGTGATGGTGGCCTGAACTGCCGCATCAATGGCGAAGAAGTCGCGTTTGCCTTCACGCGCGGCACGCCTCGTCGTGTCCGTGGGATCACGAATATACCCGCTCAAAGGCGGAGTGAGGGACCAGCGCAACTGCCGAGCATCGTTTACCCGAAGCATTTCCGGCCTGCGCCGCCGTCGTATGCTGTGGCCACCCCAGCGCCAACGCCAACGCCGCCGTATTTTGTGGACGTGACATCCACCCCGATACCATCGCCGTGGCCAGACGCTCTCGACCCCCCCTATTACACTCTTTGGATCCACCGCCATACGCACGCTGGGAAGCCACCTCGACCTGTGGAGAGAAGCTGGTCGACCGGGCGCCCGCGCGCAGAGAGCCGGTTGAATACGCCACTCCCGCGCGACCAGAGCTGGCGGGCTCCTGGACACCGGCGTGGAGAGAGCGGGCCGAATCCGGGACGCCGACGCCACTGACTCGACCTCGTCACCGGCTTGGACGACAACTCGCAGCCTCTCCCCGCCGGTCCTCATGCGCCGCTGCCCATGCGCAATAAATTGGTGTCCCTAGAGCACGTCGAAACGCCACGCCCGCGCGCATCTCACCCTCGCCGCGCACCCGACCGGCCCGTTGCGGCTCGCTTGCACCAAGCGGCGTGATCTCAGCGTGTCGGATCCCGCTAGGCCGGGGCGGGCGGAGTCGAGCCTCTTGACTGAATGCTTGGCCACACGCGGGATCAAGGTCCCTCAACGTTCGACCAGCTCTTTCTTGTCGGATTTTTTATTCGCGAAGGCCATGCGGATCTTCGGGATAAGGCCGAAATCTACGTCTATGATTCACCGATCAGCGTGTTGATTTTGGCTGCCATCGAGCGCCCGCGCCGCTAGACTGCACAGTGTCCATCGATCGCATTGGCGAGCCACGGAGTAAGCCGTCATGGACACGTCAGCGCCCGACCAAGCTACCGCATCGGCGGTATCGAACCCCGCAAATATGACACGCGAGGATCTAGCCGCGACTGCGGAGCAGCGGCTTGACGACTGGCACCGAAAGGCCAGGTTCTGGTACGGAATGTACTACATCCTTGGAATCTCGGCAGCTGTCCTAACGGTCTCCGTTGCTGCGTATCCGCGACAGTGGCTGATAAAAGATGATTGGCCGTTGCATGCGATCGCGTGGGCCGCTGTGGTATTTCAGACCTCCAGCACCTTTCTTGCCGCTCTTCCGAAAGCTGCTGCTTACCGGGCCGCATGGCGTATGGTTTGGTTTGCTCGCGCCCAATATCAGCACAGCGCTGATCAATCAGCTCAGGAAGCCAAGAATCTATTGATGAACGCCATCGCTAACGGCTGGCGTGTGATCGACGGAGGGTACGAGCACCCTCACGGCAGCCAGAGTCCGGAGCTTGCCGAGAGTACGAAATGGCGCAAGTCAACCGGTGCCAGACCGACGACGGCCCCGACCACCAAGACCGAGGATTAGCGGAGGGGATGGCAGCCCGGTCCAGCCACAACCGTTCAGCGCAGCGCGTCAGCTCGCTGAGACGAAGTCACCACCTCGACCCGTATCCATACGGTCGATACCCATTGTAGTAGCCGCCGCCATTGTAAGAGCCGTAGACGTATGCAGGGGGGCCATATCCGGGATAATAGCCGGGCTCGCCATAAACAACACGTGGATACGGATATGGATATGGATATGGATACGGAGATGGGTAGGGCTGAGGGTAATAAGATTGTCCTGGCCCGTTTCCGATGATGACAACAACTTGCGACTGCGCGCTGCTGGGCATTCCGACCATGGCGGCGACCAAAGTCGACATTGCTACCAACGTAACGACTGTGTTCCTCATCGCGACGCTCCTGTTACAGTTCCCCACGCGCGTTGCGACGCGCACGGCGACATTCTTGCTGCCTATCTTGACCGGCGCCGCGCCCGCTCGCAAAATCAATCATTAATTCTTGGTTAACGGGGGTGTTCAGGCTCGGCCCCTTGGCCGGGCTTGCCGTTATCGAGCGTCCTTTTTTTGGGGAATGCGGACAGTAGCCCGCCGAGCCTCACAGCCGCCGCACCATCGCCGTGTCGACGAGCGCCGGCGCTGCCCACACGGCCGCCGCTGCGGCGAGCCGTGTGACTGCTGACCGCCACTCTCAAAAAATTTGCGCTGACTTCGCCTCCGGGGCGGGAGGCCGCGCCGATGGTCAAGCGCTACAAGCGCCGCCGGATCGATTTGCAGGAACGGAGACCTCGCCGCCCGCGCCGAGTTCCCTAGCGTGGGCGCGGCATCGCCGGTTCCCGATTACGCCGCGCCCGGTTTCCACGTCAGGAACCTCCCTTTCCGCCACTGCGTTATCCGGCAGCGACAAAGGGAGAAACGTCATGGAACGACGGCCTGGCGGCGAAGTGGTCGAGACCGCGCGCGAAGCGCGCCAAGGCTACCTGGATCGGCCGGTCCTGCTCGTGCTCGTGGTCAGCACGGCCCTCGCCGTCCTTGTTCTCGGTATTCTGTGGTTCGGCGGCGTGTGGTCCGGTGGCGCGTGATCGACGCAGCTATTTCACGAACGTGTGACCCGTCAGCCGCTCGAGATTGCGCCAATAGATGTTCTCGCGGTCTTGCTTGGAAAGATCGAGACTGTCGAGGATGGCGATCGTCGCGCGGATGTAGCCGGTGCCGCCCTCCGGGTCGAACGGACAGTCGGACGCAAACACGACGCGATCGGCGCCGTAGAAATTCGAGCCGCAGACCGTGGCCGCCCGCGATCCAAACACGGCGCTGTCGGCGTAGAAGTCCTGCTTGAAATAGTCGAGCGGACGCTTGCGCAAGCTCCGACGCAAGCCGGCATAGTCCTCGTCCGACGTGCGCGCGCCCAGCTGGTCCCACCCCGGTCCGACCCGGCCCTCGGCGTACGGCACCATGGCGCCGAGGTGATGCGCGATCACTTTCAGGCCCGGATAGCGGTCGAACGTCTTGGAGAACACGAGCCGCGCCATGGCGGCGCTGGTCTCGTACAGCCAGCCGAAGCACCACCAGATCTCGTACAGCGATTTCTTTTCGTCCATGTAGTCCGGATGGCTGGCGCCGCGCGCCGGATGCAGCCAGATCGGCTTGCCGATCCGGTGCATGGCGGCAAAGAACGGATCGAACCGCGGCCGATCGAGCGGCTCGCCGCCCACGTTGGTAAAGATCTGCACCCCGATGGCGTCGAGGTCGCGCACCGCCCGCTCCGCCTCGCCGGCGCCGGCGTCGGGCTGGCTCATCGGGATCGAAGCGATGAAGCCGGGAAAGCGGTCGGGATGTCGCGCCACCAGCGCCGCCATGCCGTCGTTGGCGATCGTGGCGAGCTCGAGCTCGAGCGCGGCGTTGCGCTTGCTCAGCACCTCGAGCGGCGGCATCGGCAGCGACAGGATCTGCGCGTAGTCGGGAAAGCCGTCGATGATGCGCAGCCGCACGTCGAGATCATGCAGCGCGGGGACCGCGCGCACGCGCTTGCCGATGTCGCTCAAGTCGCCGGCGACCTCGAGCATCCGGTCGAAGAACGGCTTTGGAAAGAAGTGATTGAAAGCATCGATCCGCATACGGGCCCCCGGCCTCTACCCTGCCGCGGGCCGCGACCCGCGGGCGTGCGCGACTTCCCAGCCGATCGCAACGGCAGCCGCAATCATGCCGATGATATTGGCATAGACCGCCCCGTCGAACATCGCGGGCTGCGCCAGCAGCAGGAGCGCGATTGCCGCATAGCCGATGCGGCGCGGCACCGGAATGCGCGCAAACACGTAACCCACCACCGCCGCCGTTCCCATGAAGATGCCGAGCAAGGCCATGGCTACCGCCAGCACGATCGATAGCGGATCGCCGCGCATGATCAGCGCCGGCGAGTAGGCGAACAGGAACGGGATGAAATACGAGCACCAGCTCAGGCGCATCGCCGTCCAGCCGGTCTTCCATTGATCCGACTGCGCGATCGTGGCGGCGGCAAAGGCCGCAAGCGCGACCGGCGGCGTCACCATTCCGAGGATGCCGTTGAACAGCACGAACATGTGCGCCTGCATCGGCGAGATGCCGGCCTGCACCAGCGCCGGCGCCGCCAGCACCGCGAGAATGACGTAGACCCCGACCGTCGGCAGCGGCAGGCCGAGCAGGAACGACGCCAGCGCGGTCATGACCAGTAGCAGCGCGAGATTGCCGTCGCTGACGCTCAGCAGCTGTTGCGTGAGCGAGAACGCCACCCCCGTGAGGTTCATCGCGCCGATCAGGATCCCAGCGATCGCCGTGATCGCGATGATGTCGACGACCGCGCCGCCGGCCGACACCACCGCCGCCAGAGCCTCGGAGGCGCGCAGCCGGCGCCCCTTGTGCGGCACCACCATGGCGAGCACGATCAGGAGGCCGGTGGCGGCGAGCGCGGCGTACTCGGCCTCCAGGTTCCACCACAGCAATCCGGCGATCAGCGCCGCGAACGGCACGACGAAGTGCCAGCCTTCGCGCAGCACCTTCCCCGCCGACGGCAATGTCGCGCGCGGCGCGCCGAGAATGCCGAGCTTGGCCGCCTCGAAATCGACCTGCATGAACAGCGCGGAATGGTAGAGCAACGCCGGGATGATGGCGGCCACCATCACCTCGGCGTACGGCACCTGCAGATACTCGGCCATCAGGAAGGCGGCGGCGCCCATCACCGGCGGGTCGATCTGTCCTCCGGTCGAAGCCACCGCCTCGATGCCGGCCGCGGTATGCGCTGGAAAGCCCGCGCGCTTCATCAGCGGGATGGTGATCGTGCCCACGGTCGCCACATTGGCGACCGCGCTGCCCGAGACCGTGCCGAACAGCGCCGAGCCCGCGACCGCAACCTTGCCGGCGCCGCCGCGATAGCGCCCCATCAGCGCGGATGCCAAATCGGCGAAGAAGTCGCCGCCGCCGCAACGGGTGAGCACCTGCCCCATGATGATGAACGGCACGACGACCACGACCGCGATCTGCAGGGTCGAGCCGAGCAGGGCGTTGGTGTCGATGCCGAGATAGACCATCAGCCGGCTGAGCGCGACCGGCCGGCTGGTGAACGGCTCCGGCAGCAGCCAGCCCAGCATCGCGTGCGCGCACAGCGCCAGCACGATGACGACCAGCGCCCAGCCGGTCAGGCGGCGGCTCGCCTCGAACACCAGCAGCACGATCACGGTGGCGACCAGGACCCCGTACCACGGGCGATAGACCAGCTCCTTGATCAGCTCGGGATAGCGCGCGGCGACATAGCAGCAGGCCGCGAGGCTCGCGAGGGCGAGGGCGGCGTCGATGAAGCCGACTTGGTGCTGGCGGCCGGTCAAGGCTCGTTCGGCGATCGCCTCCTCGCCGCGCCCGGCACGCCACGGATACATCAGGAAGGTGAGCGCCAGCGACAGCCCGAGCACGAACACCAGCATCTGCTCGGTATAGAGCGGGATGTTCAGGCGCCCCGGAATGTTGAGCACCCACACCACCACCGTGAACACGATGGCGGCGCGCAGCACCAGCATGGCGGCGTGGACGATGGAAGCGGGCATCCGGCGCTACGCGTGGTCATCCCTGTCGCTTGGACTGAGCCTCGGCTCCAGCGTTCCCTCCCCCCTTGCGGGGGAGGGACAGGGAGGGGGGTAATCGCCAACTCCGAATTTGCGAATACCCCCCTCCCCGGCCCTCCTGTCCCCGCAAGGGGGGAGGGAGCACGACGCCGTGCCCGGCTTACGTCGGAGCCATTCTCGTGGGGAAGCTGGTCACTTCGTCTCCTGGATTCCCTTCTCCCGGAAGTAAGCGATGGCGCCGTCGTGATAGGGCACGTCGATCTGGTGGAACATGCGCTCCGTCTTCATGCCGCGGAACAGCGGCAGCCCTTGCGCCAGCGCGTCCTTGTTCTCGGCGATCGCCTTGACCACCGCCTTGACGCGATCGGCCGGCACGTCGGCGCCGGCGAAGATCGTGTAGTCGTAGTGCATGGTATAAAGCGGCGCGCGCACGCCGGGCAGATTGGGCGCCGGCTCGACCCGCTCGACATAGGAGTTGCGGAATATCTTCTGCATGGCGGCGACGCCGGTCGGATCGTTGCCGAGGTCGAGATAGCGGATGCCGCCGACCGCGGCGTCGGCCTCCGAGACCTTGGCGCCGCCGAGCGCGAACGTCGTCATGTCGACGCGTCCGGCCATGAACTCGTCGACGCCGCGGATCAGGTTGGGCACCAGCACGGTGCGCATGTCCTTCGCGCTCAGCCCGCCGGTCGCCAGCATCGCGTCGACGGTGGTCTGGATGATCTCCTGGCTGGTGAAGCCGTTGGCGGCGGTCTTGCCTCTGAGGTCCGCGATCGTCTTGATCGGCGCATCGTTGCGCACGAACAGCCCGGTGCGGATCGGGAAGATCACCGCGACCGCGCGCAGCTTCGGGTTCGGGCGCTTGTCGAACGTGCCGGTGCCGTGGAACGACTCGTAGAGCTCGAGCGTATTGCAGAAGCCGATGTCGATCTCGCCGGAATTGACCAGCGGGATCATCGCTCCGGTCCCGCTCGACGGCTGCACGCGCGAGGGGATCTTCGCCTGCTCGGAGAGCACCTTCGAGACCGTCGCCGCGAGCGTGTAGGTGAGCGTGCCCTGCGGGCTCGCGCCCAAGCCCAGCGGCTGGGCGTTTCCCGGCAGCGCCGCCAGGGCCCAAAGCGACGCAGTTGCAAGCAGCTTGCGCACCGTTCGTCCTCCCGTTCGATCGTTTCTTGGCGCTAGCCCAGCATGAAAAGGCAAGGTGATCAATTCCGATTGGCCGGTCGCCGCGTTTCCGGTCGGTGAAAAGACAGGCGTCAAGCCGCCCGCTCATAGACAATGGCGTGTTCGATCTCTGACCGCGCCAGTTCGTAGTCGGCCGCGACAGCTTCGACCGATTCTCCGGCATCGATACGTGCCGCAATGGTCGACAGCATCGGCCCACAGGGGACATCCGTCGCTGGAATTGTATGTCGGGCGTTGCGGATGATTTCGCCGAGCGGGCACACCGCTATCTGGGTTGCAGCCACTTCGGCAGAAACGAATATGCGTTCACATTGTCGGCCTGTTTGAATTTTATTCCGTTGTCGCGCATCAATTGTTGCAGCGAGCCATCATTGAAGGCATCGAATGTTTCGGTGCACCCCCCGATATGTTGATTGCCGACGAAGATCTGCGGAATCGTCGGCGAATTGGTGCGAGCCTTGAGTGCGTTGCGGATTTGACCGCCCCAATCATCCTTCTGGTAATCGGCAGAATCGAGATCAACCGAGCGGTAAGAGATGTCGCACTCCTTGAACAGTTTGCGTACCGACCAGCAAAACTCACACCATTCTAGCGCAAACATGACGACTGGTTGATTGGGATCGGACGTGACATTGATTACGAATGCCTCCGCTTCTTTGGTTGGGCTCAATGGCGCTTCGACCACGGGCTCCGCAGGCGTCGATGGTGAGGCCTTAACGTCAAATCGATATCGCGGCGTCGATTGCGAGATTTTGATCTCTTCGCCGGTCATGTCAGCCGGAATATCCTCGAACAACGGCGTGCTCAGGTAGCGTTCGCCGGTGTCAGGCAACATACAGAGGACTTTCGCGCCTTTCTCCGCACGCGTGCAAATTTGTAGTGCTCCGGCGAAGGTGGCCCCACCGGTTATGCCGGTGAAAATTCCCTCTTTCTGGGCAAGCTCGCGTGAGAGGCGCAACGCATCGCCACCCTTGATCGGCAAGACCTCGTCGATCAATTCAGCCTTGACGACATCCTCGACGAGCTTCGGGATGAAGTCTGGCGTCCACCCCTGCATGAGATGCGGGCGGAAGAATGGGTGGCTTCCCAATTGTATGCCGTCGGGGCCGCGTGCTTGCCGAATACCGCTGCCGAGAAGCGGCGAATTGTCAGGCTCGCAAACAATAATCTTGGTTTCCGGTCTCTCCTTCTTCAACACCCGTGCAACGCCCTTGAGCGTGCCGCCCGTGCCCGTCCCGGTGACCCAATAGTCGAGTCGATCTCCCTTGAAATCCTCGAGAATTTCGACGGCTGTGGTCTTGGAATGGAAGTCCGGGTTCGCTTCATTTTCGAATTGCCGACAGAGGAACCAGCCGTGGGCTTGCGCGAGTTCCAGCGCCTTGGCCACCATTCCGCTGCCTTTTTCGGCTGCCGGGGTGAGGACTACCTTGGCCCCCAGGAATCGCATGAGCTTGCGTCGTTCGACGCTGAAGTTCTCCGCCATTGTGACGACGAGTGGGTAGCCTTTCTGCGCGCACACCATAGCAAGACCGATACCCGTGTTACCGCTGGTCCCCTCGATGACGGTTTGTCCGGGCTTCAACTCGCCGCTGCGTTCCGCCGCTTCGATCACGCCGAGCGCCAGCCGGTCTTTGACGGACCCAAGCGGATTGAACGCTTCCAGCTTGACGAAAAGCTCTATTTCTGGGGGAGCTAGCTTTGCCACCTTCACGACAGGCGTGCGACCGACTGTTTCCAAGATGTTCTCGAATCGTCTGGCCATGAATTCCTCCGCGAGGCCGGTTCTCGGCATTAGTCGGCTTGCAAGGTAGCCTAGGTTCTTGGGCCAGACTCCGGCGGCTCAGTGTACTCCAATCGCTGCGAACGCGGGCAAGGCCTGGTCGGCGCATGTGGAGGGCGCGAGTGTGCGCCTGCCCGCTGCGATATGGTTGGTCAGCAGCGCGCCCGCCTGAGCGAGCGTCGCTCCTACCCTGGATTTGTTTGCAGCGTATGAGTCCGGTGTCGGCCCATCGGCGAAGCCAGAGCATGTCCGCTTGCATGTCGGCTATTGGGGGGATGAGCGGAGCTGTTTCAAGTGGACCCTGACGCCATTGCGGAAGCCGCGGATTTGAAGGAGCATCGGCACCGGCCTTTTGACGGTGATTTGAATCAGCGCGCTCAGCCAAAGAGGTCGCCCGTTCAGCAATTTCAGGTCTCGCACCGAGATCATCCATGCAAAAGCAGTCGGACATGCTCGCAGCCGTCGTGATTGGCAGTGCGATGGACTTTGGCCTGCGTATTCTCCTCGTCTTGGCTGTCGCCACTCTGAGCTATGCGGCGCCTGCCCTGGCAGAGAATTATTTCTGCCTTCAGCAATTCGCACTCTGCACGTCCGCCCCGTGCATCCCGGACCCCGGCAACCCGAAACGGGCGATCTGTACCTGCAATGTCGAGGACGGCCCGAACCTGGCTACGGTCGCGTGCGATACGGTAAAGCCCAGCGTCGATGCCAGTGGCATACGCACCGTGTATTCCCAGTTCGCGCTCAAGCAATTCGCGCAGGGCAAACGCACGTTGAAGTGCCCGGCCGGTACGCCCTGGACCTGGTGCCTCAATAAGCCGTGTACGGTTGATCCGGCCAATCCGGGCAAAGCCATCTGTGCCTGCGATGTACTCCGCTCCGGCGAATGGATCACGGCGGGTGGCAACTGCAATGCGACGACGTGCAAGACCGCGTATTGGTCCGGTGCCCCGCTCGGTGACTTCAAGGACGGTACCGATTTCTTGGTGAAGCAACTCAAGCTCAAGAAGTCCCCGGTGAGCTGGTGCAGTCCGGCTGACGCTCGGTCGAGCGCATTGCAGAAGCCGATGCCGATCTCGCCGGAGTTGACCAGCGGGATCATCGCCCCGGTCCCGCTCGACGGCTGCACGCGCGAGGGAATCTTCGCCTGCTCCGAGAGCACCTGAGACCGTCGCCGCGAGCGTGTGTGGATGACGCTGGCGCGTGAAGATTTCACCGCTGCGCGGCTTCGATCCACGTCATGCCCGCGCCGGTCGCCGCCGGTCGCGGGCATCCAGCTACTGCCTTGGAACCAGCGATAAAGACGCGGACGGCCGCGACAGCCTCGCACCGCTCGCGCCGGGGCAAGGTGACAACGGGACTCCGTGGTGATTGAATGCACCGCGGCTTGCGCAGCTCGAGCGCACCCGCCGAGGGGATATGTCAGGCCATTGAGGGATCCGTGATGAAGCATCTCGCGCTGCTGTTTTCGTTCGCACTGTTGCTGGCGGGTCACGCCGATGCCCAGACGCCGCGCAAGGGCGGCACGATCCGCATGACCGCGCCCTACGGCGCCGGCTTGTCCGGCCTCGACATGCACAACACGCCGCGTGCAAACGACGACATCTACGGCAAGGTCGTCCACCGGACCCTCTACAATTACGACTCCGACAAGGGCGTGCCCGTGCTCGAGCTCGCCAAGTCGGTCGCCGTCTCGAACAACGGCCTCACCCATACCTTCAAGCTGCGCGACGACGTCTTCTTCCACAACGGCAAGAAGATGACGGCGGACGACGTCATCTACTCCTTCACGCGCATCATGGACGGCAAGCGCGCCTTCCCGGCGGCGCGCTGGGTGCGCATCGTCAGGGGCGCGGTCGACGTCGAGAAGGGTCAGGCGACGACCATCGAAGGCCTGAAGAAGATCGACGACTTCACGCTCGAGATGACGCTCACCGATCGCGTCGATCCCGGCTTCTATTTCTACAACGGCAACACCGCGATCTATCCGGCGGGCGAGGCCGACAAGCCGGAATTCCTGCAGAAGCCGATCGGGCTTGGGCCGTTCAAGTTCGTCGAGCACATCCCCGGTTCGCGCCTGGTCGCGGAGCGCTGGGAGAAATTCTACAAGCCCGGCATGCCGTACGCCGACCGCGTCGTCATCGCGATCATGGGCGAGGCGCCCGCCCGCGACGTCGCATTCCGCAACAAGGAGATCGACCTGTCGATCCTCGGGCCCGCGCAATACGTCGCCTATCGCGAGGACCCGAACCTGAAGAACGGCATCCTCGAGGTCGCCGAAGTGTTCACGCGTCACATGGGAATGAACCCCGAGTTCAAGCCGTTCGCCGACAAGCGCGTGCGCCAGGCCATCAATCACGCCATCGATACCGACCTCATCATCAAGCGCCTGGTCAAGGACAAGGCCTACCGGGCGACCAGCTGGCTGCCGTTGACGTCGCCGGCCTACGACAAGACGCGCAAGCCCTACGCGTACGATCCCGAGAAAGCCAAGAAGCTGCTCGCCGAGGCCGGCTACAAGGACGGCTTCGAGTTCGAATGGACCACCAGCCAGAACGAGAGCTGGGGCCTGCCGATCGTCGAGGCCGTGCTCCCGATGCTCGCAAGGGTCGGCATCAAGGTGAAGGTCAAGCAGGTCGAAGTGAACGTTCTGATCGACTTGCGCAACAAGGGGGAGTTCCAGGCCTTCATCCTGTCGACGCAATCCGGGCCCGACGCGCTCGGGGCGCTCAAGTGCTTCCATTCGGCGACGCCGATGACGGCGTGCAACTACTACCGCTTCAAGGACGCGGAGTTCGACAAGCTGGTGGATGCGGCCGGGCAGACCGACAGCGCCGACGAGCGCAACGCGCTGCTGCGCAAGGCCGACGCCATCCTCTACGACGAGGCCCCGGTGTGGTTCTTCAACTACAACAAGGCGGTGATGGCGTATCAGCCCTGGATCAAGGGGTTGCAGGCCAACGCCACCGAGCTCACCCACCAGTATCCCGAACACATCTGGGTCGAGGAGAGCTCGCCGGCGAAGTGACGCGCTGATGCTTGCGTACGCGTTCCGCCGCACGCTGCAGTCGTTCCCCACCGTCGCGGCGGTCGCGCTGGTGGTGTTCGTCCTGTTCAGCGTGATCCCCGGATCGATTGCGACCAGCATGAGCGACGACGGCCGCGGCGCGATGGATGCCGAGGTCGTGCAGCGGATGCGCAAGGAGCTGGGGCTCGACGACCCGGTCTACGTGCGTTTCGCGAAATACGTCGGCAACCTGGCGGTGCTCGACCTCGGCACCTCGTTCCGCTCGCGCGAGCCGGTGTCGCAGCTGCTCGCAAAGCGCATGTGGCCGACCATGCAGCTGGTCCTCGCCGCCATGGGCTTTGCCATCGTCATCGGCGTGCCGCTCGGTTTCGTCGCCGCCATGCGGCCCGGAGGCGTGATCGATGCGGTATCGATGGTGACGGCGGTTTCGGGCTTGTCGATCGCGAAATTCTGGTTCGGCCTGCTGCTGATGTACCTGTTCGCGCTGAAGCTCGGATGGTTTCCGACCTTCGGCTACGGCGGCTGGTGGTATCTGGTGCTGCCCGCGGTGACGCTCGGCGTCTCGCCGCTCGCCCTGCTGGCGCGCACCACCCGCGCCGCCGCGCTCGAGGTCACCAACGCCGATTTCGTGCGCACCGCGCGCTCCAAGGGCATGAGCGAGGCGCGCGTCGTGCGCTGGCATGTGGTGCGCAATGTCGCCGTGATCGTGCTCACCACCCTCGGCCTGCAGTTCGGCTCGCTGATGGGCCAGGCGGTCGTGGTCGAGAAGCTGTTCTCGTGGCCGGGCATCGGCTCGCTGCTGGTCGACAGCGTCTTCCAGCGCGACATCCCCGCCGTGCAGGGCTGCATCCTGCTCATCGTGCTGTTCTTCCTGGTCGTCAACACGCTGGTCGACATCGCCTGCGCGGTGATCGACCCGCGCATCAAGTACACATGAAGCTCGGCGCCAACATTTTGATCGGCGGCGCGCTGTTCCTGGTCGCGGTGCTGGCGGGCGTGTTCGCGCCGTGGATCGCGCACACCGATCCGGTGATGGACGCGAACCTGATGGTCGCCGAAGAGCCGCCGAGCCGCGAGTTCTGGTTCGGCACCGACGCGCAGGGGCGCGACATCTATTCGCGCGTCCTCTATGGCGCGCGCATCTCGCTCACGGTCGGCATCTTCGCGCAGCTCGTCAATACGCTGATCGGCACCGCGCTCGGCTTGAGTGCGGGCTACTGGGGCGGCTGGTGGGACGATTTCGTCACCGGCCTGACCAACCTTTTGCTCGCGATCCCGTCGCTGATCTTCGCGCTAGCCATCATGGCGATCCTCGGGCCCGGCTTGACGTCGCTCTTGATCGCGCTCGGGCTGACCAACTGGTCTTTCACCTGCCGCCTCGCGCGCGCGTCGGCGCTTTCGCTGAAATCCCAAGGCTACGTGCAGGCCTCGAAAGTGCTCGGCTACGGCGACCTGCGCATCATGCTCACACAGCTGCTGCCGAACATGCTCGGGCCGCTGATCGTCATCGGCACGCTGGGCATGGGCGGCACGATCCTCGCGGAGGCGGCGCTCTCGTTCCTCGGTCTCGGTATCCGGCCGCCCTATCCCAGCTGGGGCAGCATGCTCTCGGAGGCCCGCGACCAGATCACCACGGCGCCGTGGCTCTCGGTGTTCCCGGGCCTCGCGATCTTTCTCACCGTGCTCGGGCTCAACCTGCTCGGCGACGGCCTGCGCGACATTCTCGATCCGCAATCGCGGAGCCGCCGGCTATGACGCTGCTCGCGGTCGAGGACCTGCGTATCGACCTCACCGCGGGCGGGATTTCGCACGCGGCGGTCGACAGCGTCAGCTTTGAGATCGCCCGCGGCGAGACATTCGGCCTCGTCGGCGAGTCCGGCTGCGGCAAGACGATCACGGCGCTTGCCGTCATGGGGCTGTTGCCGCAGCCGCTCGCGATCGGCGGCGGCAAGGTCAGGTTCGACGGGCGTGCGATCGAAAGCCTCGACGCCGACGAAATGCGCCGGCTGCGCGGCAAGCGGCTGGCGATGATCTTTCAGGAGCCGATGACGGCGCTCAACCCGCTGCTGCCGGTCGGGCGGCAGATCGCCGAGATGTTCATCCTGCACGAGGGCGCGAGCTGGCGCGACGCGGAGCGGCGCGCCGTCGAGATGCTGGCGCGGGTGCGCGTTTCGGCGCCGGAGCGGCGCGCGCGCGACTATCCGCATCAGCTTTCCGGCGGCATGCGTCAGCGCGTCATGATTGCGATTGCGCTTGCCTGCTCGCCCGACCTTCTGATCGCCGACGAGCCGACCACGGCGCTCGACGTCACCGTGCAGTCGGAGATGGTCGACCTGATGCGCGATCTCTGCGTCGCCAACGGCACCGCCATCCTGATGATCAGCCACGACCTCGGCCTGGTCGGCAGCATGTGCCGCACGGTGGGCGTGATGTACGCGGGCCGGCTGGTCGAGGTGCGCTCGTCCGCGGACGTATTCAAAAGTGCCGCACATCCCTACACGCGCGGGCTCGTGGCGTCGTTGCCGCGTCTTGGCTCGCGCGCGGCGATCGGCCAGCAGCGCCTGCAGGAAATCTCCGGCGTCGTTCCCTCGATCGCCGACTTCCCGCCCGGTTGCCGCTTCCATCCGCGCTGCGACCGTCTGACCGACGTTTGCCGGACGGTCGCGCCCGGCGTCACCGCGCTTGCCGGAAACGGGCGCGTCCGTTGCCATCATCATGGCTGACGAGGCAGGGCAATCGCATTTGGGCCTCCACCTTCCCTTGAACAGGGAGGGTCGGATCGCCGAAGGCGATCCGGGGAGGGATCGCGAGCCGCGTGATCTGACCCTCTCCCGGTCCGCTGCGCGGACCGACCCCGGATCAGGTCCGGGGCAGGCTCTCCCCCTTTCAGCGGGAGGTGAGGGCGCTCAATCGTCAAATGCGATAGCCCAGGCTGACGAGGCGGCGCTGCTCGAGGTCAAGGACCTCGTGGTCGAGTTCCAGATCGCCGGCCCTTTCCTCGGCATCGGCGGCGGCACGCGTGTCCTGCACGCGGTCAGCGGGGTCGATCTCACAGTGCGCGCGGGTGAGTGCCTCGGCCTGGTCGGCGAATCCGGGTGCGGCAAGACCACGGTCGCGCTTTCGATTCTCGGCCTGGTGCCGGCGACGCGCGGCGCGATCACGATCGACGGCATGGAGATCGGCTCGCGCGGCTCGATCGACCGTCGCCGCCTCGCGCGCACCGTGCAGATGGTGTTCCAGGACCCCTACGCCTCGCTCAATCCGCGCCAGACCGTGCGCCGGACGCTGGTCGATCCGTTGCGCCTGCATGGCACGACCAACGCCGGCGAGATCGAGGACCGGATGGCGGACATGCTCCGCCGCGTCGGGCTGACCGGCGATCACGCCGACCGCTATCCGCACGAGTTCTCGGGCGGGCAGCGCCAGCGCATCGGCATTGCGCGCGCGCTGATCCTGCGCCCGAAACTCGTGCTCTGCGACGAGCCGGTGTCGGCGCTCGATGTTTCGATCCGCGCGCAGATCATCAATCTGTTGCTCGAGCTCAAGGAGAGCCTCGGCCTGTCCTACATCATGATCAGCCACGATCTCGGCGTGGTCGAGCACATGAGCGACCGTGTCGCGGTGATGTATCTCGGCAGGATCGTCGAGACCGGAGACTGGCGCGCGATCTTCGAGCGTCCCGGCCACCCCTATACGCGTGGCCTGATCGCCGCGATCCCGGACGTGTTTGCGCCGGCGGGAGTGGCGGCCGACAAGGTCAGGGGCGAGATCCCGAGCCCGTTCGATCCGCCGGCCGGATGCGCGTTCCATCCGCGCTGCCCGATCGCCGTCGACCAATGCCGCGCTCCTCCCGGCCCCGAGCTGCGGCGGCTGGGCACCGCGCATGAGGTCAGTTGCTGGCGGGCGTCGTGAGCGAGCCGGCAGCGATCATGCCACATCTGCTGTTAGCGCGTTGAGACCTATCCTCGGACGGTGCCAAGCGCTCAATCCGGATAAGCTAGGGCTGTCCCGCATGATCAGGCTGCTTCCGGGACGTAATGCACGACCAAGAGGTCGGTGCGCGGGCAGGGCGCGACCGCGTAGGCGCGGCCCTGATCGTCACTGAACTCCACCAGCAGCTCTCGTCGTCAAGCAGCTGCACGATCGTGCCCACTTGCCCCCGTGCAAGCTGCCGGGCGGGGAGGTCCTTCAGTAATGCGACCACGCCCAAAGGGACGGCCTGTCGCCCTTGGCGCGCTTCTTCGGCTTGCTCATAGCACCCAACACGTCACGAACCTCGGCACATTCTCGCCGGTTCGTATGATCCAAATCGTTCTTTGGCGCTTCCCGTCAATTCAACGCCTACCGCCTCGGAGACGACTGCGACGCCGGAGCAAGATGACTCTTGCGGACTTCGGCAAGCTCTTCCCTGCTCCCGGCCGTCTTACGCGGCCCGCTGGCTTAATGATGCCGCGGCCTTCTTGGCCGCCGCCGTCCGTCGGTTCCCGAGCATGTCCGCGGGCAGCAGCTGGCGCTCGGTCGAAACGAATCCTGCAAACACGCCTCCGGACGCCGCGCAAACGGCGGCCCGCTCAACCGTCCCGCACGCTTCCTCCAGCGCTTGGTAGTCAGCACCGGACACCGCCTTTGTCCCCAGAACGCGGCGCCAGAACGGCAACTGGCGTACCGCCATGACCAGGCTGGCGGCGAGCAGGGGCGGGCCGCGGCGCCCGAGCTCGGCGAAAAATTTCCGCGCCTCCTCGTAGTCCGGCTCGGCCGCGAGCCGGCCGATGGCGGCGGCGTCGTCCTGCGCGGCGCTTCTGCTTTTGGGCCTTCCGGCGTCAACCCGCGCGGAGGGCTGCCGCAGGCGCCGGGCATCATGCCGGCGCAGCAAGGTCTCGGCCCACAGCAACGGGCCATCGGGCAGCCACTCGAACCAGTTGGCGAGGTTGCGCGGCCAGTCGTGCAGGTCGTCGAGCCTGCCGCAGCGCAGCAGTACCGTTTCCGCGACCGCCGCCGCCAACGGCGACTTCACCTTGTCCTCGACCACGGCTTTGAGCTTCCCGAAAGCGGGAGCTGCCGCAGTCCCTGCGCTGCCGAGATCGATCAAGGCCTCCAGACGCTGGATTTCCCACAGCGATTGCCAGATTTCGTCGACCTCCGAGCCGCGACTCTGCGGCGCTGCCAGGCGCGCGCTCATGGACTCGAGCCGTGTTGGTCCGGACGCGTCCTCGACCCGGTAGGCGATGTCGAGCCGCACCGGCACCGGAGATTCTCGATCGCGGGCGACGACGATCGCGCAGGACGGTTCGCCGGCTTCGCGCCCCCCGGCAGCGATCCATACCGCCTTCCCCGGCCCGGGCGCGACCGCGATATCCACCCAGGCGGTCAGGCTGTTGCCGACTTGCTGGCTGCGGCCTTCCACCAGCCTCACGGTCTCCGGAACCGGCTCTCCGCTGTCCACGTCGAGGATCCGCAGTGAATCGCGCCACGGATCGGTCACCGACTCGTGGCGCAAGATCTCGTGCATGATGTCGTAGTTCGCGAGGTCGCCGCGGAAACGCGGGTCTGGCGCAGCCCGGGCGCGCAGCGGCTCGATGGCGCTCGCCGTCAAGGTCGTGAACTCCTTGAGCACATCGCTGGAGCGCGTGGCGAGGAGGTTGTCGAGCGCGGGCCCAGCCGTCGGTGGCGGCGCGCCCATCGGCGGCGGCGACGCCGACGGGCCGAGCGCTGGTGGCAACGGGCTGGGCGCTGGCGCCGACGGGCTGGGCGCTGGCGCCGAGGGGGCGGGCGCTGGCACCGACGGGCTGGGCGCTGACGCCGACGGGCCGACCGGCGGCACGATCTCGACTTGCGGCCACCGCTTCTCCGCCACCAGCATTGCCGCGTGGTAGGGGTCGCCGTACGGATCCACCTGCATGATCTTGACGGTGCTCTTGGCTTTGAGCAGCTCGATCACCCGCGCCTTGACGTGGCCTTCCAGATTGCTGAACCGGAGCTGCCAGGGATTGACCGTCGTGTCGTACGGCGCGTAGCTCGGCGGCGGGCCGTCGAGCGCTTCGAGAACGGCTTGACCGAAGATGGTGGCCTCGTCGCCGGGCACCTGATAGGCCTTCGCGTTAGCGCGGGTCGACTGCAGGCAGATCAACGCGTCCGGAGTTTTTGACGGGAACGTAACGGTCTCGATGAGATCGACCCCGACCATGTTCAGGGTCGCCGCCACCGCCGGCGCGTCGCGGCAGGCGTCCACGAACAGCAGTCCGCGGTCGATACCCAGGGTCTTCACGCCGTCAAGCAGCGACCGCAGGGCGATCGCCTTGTTGGCGCCCCCGGCGGCTCGAGGATTGAGGATGTCCTTGGCCAACAGCGCCGGCGAGACGCGAATCTCCACGCCGTGTCCGGAGAAGAAAAAGAAGGCCACATTGCTCCCCGCCACGCGGCCGCCCGCAAAGATGCTGTCGGCCCAGGCCTCGATCGCCGCGCGGATGGTGACGAAATCGGCAGGGCCGTAGTGGCCCCCGGTCAACCCGTCGACAAAGGCTTTCTCCTCCGCCGAGCGCGGCGCCAGCATCAGGCGGCAGGTGGCGACCGGTGCGCCGGCGACCTCGACGGCCCTGTGCAGCCAATCGAAGACGCGCGCCGCAGTCCGGGCGCACAGTTCGAGCTGCCCCAGGCCGCCATGGTTCGGCGCGCGTTCCGCCGCGCTTCCGTCCCTCAGGTAGGGATAGTCGCTGACACCGATGATCACCGCGTGGAGGCCTGCGGCCAGCGGCGGGGCCGCTGCCCACAGACCGGCGATCTCTGGGTCGGGGACGAGAGCCATCGCATTCACTCCACCTTGTCATCCGCTTCAGTCGCCGGCGTTGTCCTCGCCGTCGCTCGACGCGCTCGCTGCCTCAAAGCCGGTCCGCCAGCTCTTGGAAAAAGCTCGGCCGGGCCAGGAATCCGGTATGGGCGAAGGCGAGGCCGTAGCCCGTGTCGTATTCGAGGTCGGTCACGCCGTCGAACACCGGGCTCATGATGAAGCCGACCAGGTCGTTGCGGTCGTAGAAGTTGGTCCATGCCTTCACGGCGGCGGGACGCGCAAGCTTCTGCGGCTTGGCGACGTCGGGCTGACCCTTGAACAGCCGCATCTCGGCGAACAGCGAAACCTGCGATCCGCAGGTGATCCAGTGGTCGACCTCGAGCCCAGCCAGCGCCGGATCGGTCGGTGCAAAGTAGCTGATCGCGTCGTAGAACAGCTGGCCGCCCATCGAATGGGTGACCACCACGATCTTCTCACCGGTCTGCTTCTTGCGCGCGGCCGCGCGCCCGAGTGCGGCCAGAACCCGTCGGGGGATTTCGCCCGGCCGGCCGGCGTTCTCGCGCTCGTTCAGATAGGCGAGCACATCGCCGATGAAGTAAGCCACGAACTCGTTGACGGTCGGGCGCAGCTCCGCGAACACCGTCGACACCGCGTCGGCTGGCCACGCGGTGGCGCGTCGCAGCGTTTCACCCGCCTTGCCCATCCAGTCGGCGAAGCCGCCCTGCGCCAGTAGGTTGTCGTTCGCAAGGGCGGCGTCGACCGCGCTGACAAGGCGCGCCGCGCGGGCATCCTCATCGGCTTCGGCCGCAATCAGCGCATCCCAAGCCGCGGCGACTTCGGCCGCGGCGTCGGCAAGCGGCGCCAGCTGCGCATTCTCGGCGATCGGATCCTCGCCGCGCGTGCGGCGCGGATGCACGGCCAAGTAAAGATCCGCCAGGAAATCCGCGCGCCGCTCCCGCGGCACGGCCGCAAGCGGCGGCGTGACGGCCGCCGTGGTGGCTGGCGCTGCGGGCGTGCCCGGTCGCAGCACCGCGTCGTCGTCGGGTTCCGATGGCGCCGCGTCATCCAGCACGGAGTGCGTGCCGGCTTCCCGCAGCGACCCGAGACCGGCGAATTTCTCATCACCGCCCTGGCCGAGCAGAAAGGTCGTCGGGCGCGCTTCCAGGTCCCAACGGAAGCGGGCGCCCAGGTCACCCCAGTACACCGGGTCATAATCCGTAGCGGCACCGTTGACGGAGAGTTTGGGATCGAGCCAGCGCCGGAAGGGCTTGCCGAGTTCGGCGCCGTGATGGGGCGAGCGGACTTTGACGCCATGGATATAGATGATCGTCATCTGCATCCTCCGCATGCAATCTAGACTCAAGACTTCAGCCAAACAATCGAAGGTCGCTGCCATAGCGGACGACTATCGTGCCCGGCGTGCGGCGCCGCCTGAGCGGGCACCAACTCTTCTCCGCGCGCGGGAAAAACGGCGCGCCGGTTGGCGTTTGGGGTCAGCACCGTGGGGGAATGCGGGCCTGGATCACACCTTCCGCAGCGCCTCAGGCACCCGTTCCGGCGTGATCGGCATGTGCAGAAAGGCTTCGATGTCTCGTCGGCCCGACGTGTTGCCGAAGCGCCCTCTGATCATGCGCTGCAGAATAAGCGTCTTCGGCTCTCGATCAATAAAGCGGATCAGGGTTTCCGATCTAGGAATGCGCTTGTGCTCAATCTGCTCGGTAAGCTCCTCCAGGCTGTCGGCCACGGCCAGAACACCGCCCTTACGGACGGCCACCCATTTGCTTTCGTAGGAATCGATCAGACGATGAACGTCCGATGAGAAAATCTGCGCACTCTCGGAAAAACTCGCGAAGCCCTCGCGCAATTTTGCGCGCGTCCTTGCCGAGTCGGTCAAGGGCATCCGACAGATCACTCATGCCGGCCCTCATGAGTTCGCGGATGTGCGCGCGATGCTGCCGGTGAGATTTTTTTGCGTCAACTAAACCATTGATGCGACGGCCAAATACGCTGTCGGCCGGCATTTGTGAGTTGCGTGTTCATGTTTTGTTCGATAGGCTGAGCTTGAGGTGCTTCGATGAAGGCAGAATGGCTTGAGCGGCCGGGGCGGGCGACCGGCCCGCGCACTCCTGAAGGCAAGGCAATCTCGTCGCGCAATGCGTGGCGGCATGGGCTGAGCATCCCGATCCGCGCCGACCCGTTGTGGCGCCCGGCGGTCATTGCGCTCGAGCGCGAGCTTGCGCGCGACGGCGCGGCCTCGCCTGCCTTCGTCCGCCAGTTTGCCGAGGCGGTGATCGAGCTCTCCCGCATCGCGCGCGTACACGAAACATTCATCGGCGGAGCCGACGGCGAGGCCTGGATCGACGCGATGCGCAGGCTCGACCGCTACGAGGGCCGCGCGCACGCCAAGAAGTGGAAAGCGCTTCGTCTCTATCCATCCTATTGGCTGCCCGGACGCGACAGCGAGGGCGGGTTGCCGTGCCGCTGACGTCACTTTTCGCAGAACGAACTCGACCCATCGAGGGCGCCGCTGGCGACGAAGTCACATTTCGCAAAACGAACTCAAGCGCTCGGCCGCGATCCGGTGGCGTCAGAGCTGCATTTCGCAAAACGAACGCGATGCGATCCAAGGTGCCGTGACGGCGATGCACCAGTTTGCAAAACGAACCCGGACTCGATCGAGGGCACCGCGGCAGCAAAGTCACGGTTCGCAAAACGAACTCCGCCTCGGGGGCCGACACTGTGGCGCCAAAGTCGCATTTCGCAAATGGACTGGACCTATCACGGGGCGCCGTCGCGGCCATGCACCAGGCCCGATCACGTGTCGGTGCGGCCGCCAAGTGCGCCCGGGCGGCCTTGCTTTGCCGGGCGCCGTCGCCGGTCAGCGCGTGCGCGAGCACGTTGGTGTGATCTTCATCGCCTCCCGGCCCAACCCCGGGCGATCACCCGGTTCATCTCCTCGACCGACAGGCGACGACCGTTCTTGCGCTTCAGCAGATCAAACACATCGGCGATGTTGCCCGCTGGCCGCGCGGCCTGCACCACGATCCGGCCTTCCGGAAGCTTGTTCACGGTGATCTTGTCGCCGGGGCCGACGCCAAGATGCCGCAGGACATCCTTGCGCAGCGTGACCTGCCCCTTGGCGGTGACCGTAAGGATACCCATCGGGGTGACCTCCTTGGCCGAACAGGTTAAGGCAAGACTGCCTTACTTTCGAGCATGCCCATGTTGATCAGCCGCTTCGTCCGCCACGCGCGCGTGCCGCAGCCGTGCGCGGCTCACACCTTGCCGAGCGCCTCCAGCACGCGATCCGGCGTGATCGGCATCGCGGTGATCGGCCCGGCGCCGAGCGGGCGCAAGGCGTCGTTGACGGCGTTCATGACCGCGCCGGGCGCGCCGGCGGTTCCGGCTTCGCCCGCGCCCTTGGCGCCGAGCTCGCTGTCGGCGGTCGCCGACACCACGTGGCCGACCTCGATGTCCGGCATCTCGGCCGCCATCGGCACCAGGTAGTCGGCCATGTTGCCGTTCAACAGCTGTCCGCGCTCGTCGTAGATGCAGTGCTCGAACAGCACGCCGCCGAGCCCCTGCACCACGCCGCCGCGGATCTGCTCGTCGACCAGCTGCGGGTTGATCACGGTGCCGCAATCCTCGACGCACCAGTGGCGCAACAGCCGAATGAAGCCGGTGTCGGGGTCGACCTCCAGATACGAGGCCTGGATGCCGTTGGTGAAGGCGAACGGCCACGCGCGCGGAACGTAGTGACGCGTCGCCATCAGCTCGGCCTGGAACCCCGGCGGCAAGGTGTCGGGCCGGAAGTAGGCGATGCGCGCCACCTCGTCGAGGCCGATGCGCTCGCGCCCGGAGGCGGCATCGACCACCAGGCCGTCGCGGATGTCGAGCGCGTTCGGCTCCGCCTGCAGGATCGAGGCCGCGACGGCGAGGATGTTGGCGCGCAGGACCTTGCCGGCCTGCCAGCCGGCCTCGCCGCCGATGCCGGCCGCGCGCGAGGCCCAGGTGCCGCCGCCGTAGGGCGTGTTGTCGGTGTCGCCGGTGACGACGCGCACGCGCTCGAGCGGCACCCCGACCGCGGTCGCGACCACCTGCGCCATCACCGCCTCGGCGCCCTGGCCCTGCTCGGTGACGCCGGTATGGCAGATCACCGCGCCCTGGGCGTCGAGCTTGAGGGTCGCGCCGTCCTGCGCGGAAATCTTCGCGCCGCCGACGCCGTAGAACGCCGCGCTCGGGTTGGTCACCTCGACGAAGGAAGCAAAGCCGATGCCGCGATAGACGCCCTCGGCGCGCAGCCGCTTCTGCTCGGCGCGCAGCCCGGCGTAGTTCATCATCGCGTCGAGATTGGCGAGCGACTCGTGGTGCGAGAGCTGCTCGAACTTGATGCCGGAGGCGGCGGCCGCCGGATAGGCGTCGTCGGGGATGAGGTTGCGCCGCCGCAGCTCCAGCGGATCCATGCCGATCCGCGCCGCCGCGAGCTCGACCAGGCCTTCGGTGACCGCGACCGCGATCGGATGCCCGACCGCGCGGTATTGGCACATCACGTTCTTGTTCTGGAACACGACGCGGGCGCGCGCCCGGTAGTTCGGGCAGGTGTAAGGCGCGCCGGTGAGGTTGACGATCTGGTTCGCCTCGATCCCGCTGGTGCGCGGATAGACCGAGTAGGGGCCGATCCCGGTGAGGTCGTCGATCGCAAACGCGGTGATCGTGCCGTCGCCCTTGACGGCGATTTTCGCGTGCACGCGGTGATCGCGGGCGTGGATGTCGGTGACGAAGCTTTCGAGCCGGTCGGCCACGAACTTGATCGGGCGCTTCAACAGCTTCGAGAGCGCGACCGTCGCCATCTCGTCGGCGTAGGTGTGCACCTTGATGCCGAACGAGCCGCCGACGTCCTTGGTGATCACCCGCACCTGATGCTCGGCGATCCCGAGATGCTTGGCGAACAGGTTCTGCATCATGTGCGGCGCCTGCGTCGCCTGATAGGCGGTGAGCCGCTCATCGCCTGCGTTCCAGTCGGCAACGATCGCGCGCGGCTCCAGGCACACGCCGGTGTGGCGCCCGAACCGGAACGTGGCCTCGACCACCGCGTCCGACCCGGCCAGGGCCTCATCGACCTTGCCGGTATCGATCGTGCGCTCGAAGGTGAGGTTGTCGCCGAGCTCCGGGTGGATCACCGGGATGCCGGGATCGAGCGCGGTCTCCGGGTCGGTGACCGCGGGGAGCTCCGCGTAGGTGACCTCCACCAGCTCGGCCGCGTCTTCGGCGAGCGCGCGCGTGCGCGCCACCACGGCGCACACCGCCTCCCCCTGCCAGCAGGCGCGCTCGACCGCGATCGGATACTGCGGCGCCGACTTGATGCCCTTGAGATGGGTGAGCACGCCGACCCACGGGGTGATCACCGCCGCGAGCTCGCGGCCGGTGACGACGGCGAGCACGCCGGGGGCCGCCTTGGCGGCGTCGGTCCGGATGCCCGCGATGCGCGCATGGGCATGTGGCGAGCGCACGAACGCGACGTGCGCCATGCGCGGCAGCACCACGTCGCTGACGAACTGCGCCCGTCCCTGCGTCAGGCGCGCGAGATTCGGCCGCGGCACCGAGCGCCCGATATAGGAATTCGGCCGATCAAGCGCGGTGAGGCCCGACGGCACGTCATCGGTGATGTTCATGTCGCAACCGTCGACGTTTGCATGCGGCATCGACTACCCCCTCCCTGTCCCTCCCCCGCAAGCGGGGAGGGAACGCTAGAGCCGAAACTCATCCGATGCGCCCAAGCAGAACAGGATACGTCGTTGATCATGCTCATTGGACGACCGCCTTATTACCGATGCGCGCGGGAACCGCTGCGGGTTCCCTCCCCCCTTGCGGGGGAGGGTTAGGGAGGGGGGTAGTCGCGGACTCCTCAATGACTTTGGCGCACAACCGCGCTTGCGCAATCTCCTGGATCCTGCGGAGGACACCGGCAAGCGTCCGCCGTACGTCGGCATCAGAGAAGCGCAAAACCAGGTAGCCACGGGTTCCGAGCCACGCGTCGCGAATGTGGTCGCGGTGTTGCCTGCTCTCGAAGTCGTGTGATGCTCCATCAACCTCGACTACAAGACGTGCGCTGTGACACACGAAGTCAACGATGTACGGCCCGATCGGCGCTTGTCGTCGGAACGACAAGGTTTCAAGGCGATGCGCCTTGAGATATCGCCACAGCAGCGTTTCGGCACGCGTCATGCTGCCGCGAAGTTGCTTGGCGCGGCGACGCTGTGTCCGACCAACCTGTGCATGAGGCATCGACTACCCCCCTCCCTGTCCCTCCCCCGCAAGGGGGGAGGGAACGCTGGAACGACACCGCAGTGCAGGTCTCTGCTCATTTCGTGGCCCCCACGCGCGCCCGGGCAACTGCCTCGACCGCGTCAACGATGGCGTGATAGCCGGTGCAGCGGCAGTAGTTGCCCGACAGGTGGTCGCGGATCGCCGCGCGCGTCGGCACGCCGCCGCTGCGCAACAGCTCGGCGGCGGTGAGCAGCATGCCGGGCGTGCAATAGCCGCATTGCAGCGCATTGCGGCGCGTGAAGGCGTCCTGCAGGTCGGCGAGCTCGCCGGAATCCGAGACGCCCTCGATGGTCTCGACCCGCGCGCCGTCACACTGCACGGCCAACAGCAGGCAGCCGCGCACCACGGCGCCGTCGAGGCGCACCGTGCAGGCGCCGCACACCCCATGCTCGCAGCCGACATGGCTGCCGGTGAGACCGAGATCCTCACGCAGGAAATCGACCAGCGTCTTGCGCGGCTCGACGCGTTCGCGCACCTGTTCGCCGTTCACGGTCAGGACGATGTCGTGGGTCGGCGCGCTCACGATCGCGGTTCCGACAGCTCGAGGGCGATGCGGCGAAGCAGGACGCCGGCCAAGTGCTTCTTGGCCTTGCCACCCGCCTGCACGTTGTCGGGCGGATCGAGCTCGGCCGCGAGCGCGGCCGATGCGGCATCGATGCCGTCGGCCGCAAGCGCGGCTTCGGCATTGCGGGCGCGGATCGGGGTCGAGCCCACGCCGAAGAAAACCAGCCGGAGATCACGCAGGCGTGGGCCCTCGGCGCGGGCGCAAGCCGCAAGGCCGACCATGGCGTAGTCGCCGCGGCGGCGTGCGAGCTCGGCGAAGCCGTAGCGCATCTCAGCCTTCGCGGCCGGAACCCGGATCGCAGTCAGGATTTCACCCGCACCGAGCGCGGTCTCGAACAGGCCGGTGAAGAAATCGTCGGCGGCGACGGTGCGGCGATTGCCGCCCGCTCCGGCGATCTCCACCTCGCCGGCGAGCGCCAGCAGACAGGCGGGCAGTTCGGCCGCCGGATCCGCAAACGCGATCGAGCCGCCGACAGTGCCGCGGTTGCGGATCGCCGGATGCCCGATATGCGGCAGGGCCTGCGCGATCAGCGGCGCCTGCTGCGCCACCACCGGCGAGGCCAGCGCCGCGGCGTGGCGCACGAGTGCGCCGATCTCGACCTTCCCGTTCCGGGTCGCGATCCCGTCCAGCCCGCCGACGCCGTTGATATCGACCAAGAGCTTGGGCGCGTCGAGGCGCATGTTCAGGGTGGCGATCAGACTCTGCCCGCCGGCGAGCACCCGCGCGCCCTCGTGCGCGGCGAGCGCTTCGAGCGCATGGTCAAGCGACCGCGCTTTCGCATAGGCGAACGGCGCAGGCTTCACGCCTCCCCTCCCCGGCCGCGGCGCGGCTGCTGTTGCTCCCGGGAAATTCTTGACGACGAATGCGCTTTGGTCAACGGCACCCGCCGCTCGCGACCGCAAGCGCGGCTGGTTTCTCGCCGCGCCAATGCCGTTTGTGGCCCCTCGTTTGGTGAAGGTAACGGACATAAATACTGCGAACGGAAGGCGGCTTGCGGCGTTGTCTCGCCGCGGAGGGAAATCGCATGGCCCGAAGGCGCACTCAATTTCCGGCGCTTGCGTTCGATGTCGCCCGGCTCGGCGCCGAGGCCTGGATGGTGATGGGGCTGCGGTGGGCGAAGCTTGCGGCCGGCGGCCCGGCAGCCGGCCTGGAGGCGTATCGGATGGTCGCCGAGAAATCGGCGGCGGCGCTGGACGCACAGCTCGCGGCCGCCACGGCTTTGACAACGGGCGCGGGCCAGGCCGCAGCCGGCAGCAAGGCGCTCGGGCGCTACCGGCGCCGCGTACGGGCCAATCGGCGACGCCTGATGCGCAGGAAGTGAGCCGCTATTCCGCCGCGGCCCTGCTGTCGCCGCGGCCCTGCGCCGCGAGGTAGTCCATCGCGGCCTGCACCCCGCCTTTACGGTGTGGAACGCCGGCAAGCGCCAACCCCATCTCGACGCCAGCGAGCGCGCCGATGATCGCCAGGTCGTTGGTGTCGCCGAGATGACCGATGCGGAACACCTTGCCGGCGAGCTTGGTCAGCCCGGTTCCGAGCGAGATGTCGAAATGCTCGAGCGCCGCGCGACGGAACGCGTCGGCGTCGTGGCCCTGCGGCATCAGCACGCCGGTGAGCGACGACGAGTAGTCGCGCGGCTCGCGGCACCAGATCTCGAGGCCCCAGGCACGCACCGCGCGGCGCGTCGCCTCGGCGTGGCGGTCGTGGCGCGCAAAGACGTTGTCGAGCCCCTCCTCGTGCAGCATGTCGATCGCCTCGGCGAGCCCGTAGAGCATGTTGGTCGCCGGCGTGTAGGGGAAATAGCCCTGCCGGTTGTTGGCGATCATCTCTTCCCACGACCAATAGGACTTCGGCAGCTTCGCACTCTTGGCGGCGGCCAGCGCCTTGTCGCCGAGCGCGTTGAACGACAGGCCCGGCGGCAGCATCAGCCCCTTCTGCGAGCCGCCGACGGTGACGTCGACGCCCCATTCGTCATGGCGATAGTCGATCGAGGCCAGCGACGAGATGGTATCGACCATCAAAAGCGCCGGATGGCGCGCGGCGTCGATCGCCTTGCGCACCTCGCCGATGTGCGAGACGCATCCGGTCGAGGTCTCGTTGTGCACCACGCAGACCGCCTTGATCGCGTGCGCCTGGTCGTCGCGCAGGCGCGCCTCGATCGCGCCGGGGTCGGCGCCGGTGCGCCAGTCGGTGGCGATGAATTCCGGCTCGACACCGAGCTTTTGCGCCATCGTCTTCCACAGCGTGGCGAAATGGCCGGTCTCCACCATCAGCACCCGGTCGCCGGGCGAGAGCGCATTGGTGAGCGCCGCCTCCCAGGCACCGGTGCCGGAGGCCGGATAGATGATCACCGGGCCGGCGCACTTGAAGACGGTCTTGATGCCATCGAGCACGCGGCGCCCGAGCCGCGCGAACTCCGGACCGCGATGATCGATCACCGGCCGGTCCATCGCGCGCAGGATGCGGTCCGGAACCGGCGTCGGTCCGGGGATTTGCAGGACGTGGCGTCCGGCGCTACGGGCGGAGTTCTGCGGCATAGTTCGATGCTCGGTTGGACTCTTGATAGGCTGCCGCACCGAGCATACAAGGTTACGCATCCGCGGAATACGGCTGGTACGCGCTCTGTGATAAGAGGCGATAATGACGAAGCTGCTGGAGCAAGTCATCGAAAAGCTTAGGAAACTGCCGGAAGCCGAGCAGGATGAGGCGGCCGAGCTGCTTCTCAATCTGGTGGCACGGCGGTACGAGCCCATCGAACTTGACGCGGACACAAGGAGCGCGGTCGAAGAGGGCTTGGCGCAGGTTGAGCGCGGCGACGTGGTGAGTGAGGACGAAATGGAGGCCTTCTTCCGCCGGCTTGGCGTATGAGAATCGTCTATTCCGCTCGAGCCCAAATTGATGTGCTGAACATTTTCTCCTACCTCAACGAGCGGAATCCCCGCGCAGCCGTGTCGGTCGTCCGGGAAATCCGCAGCCGGATTCGGACTCTTTCCGCCTTCCCGTTGAAGGGACCACAGACGGATCTGCCCGGTACGCGCAGGCTAGAGATCGTCCGATACCCCTATTTTGTGTTCTATCAAATCGAAGGCGATACGATCTCGATCCTGCATGTCCGGCACACGAGCCGCCGCCCATGGAAAGGGGGCGACGAATGAGCGCCACTCTGATCCCGGGCTCGAACGCCGCCTCAACGTGGCGTCCGGCGGTACGGGCGGAGTACTGCGGCATTTCTGATCCCAACTGGTCCTCGCAAGGTCGAGCGATTCTAGGCTTCCGGTCGTCAGCTATGCTAGACTGGTTCCTATGACAAAGCTGCTCGAAGAAGCCATCGCGACTGTAAAAAAGCTGCCGGATGCCGCCCAAGATCGGGCGGCCGAGCTGCTGCTCACGTTCGCTGCGGCGCGCGGCGAACTGGAAAAAATCGACGACGAAACGTGGGCGGCCATCCAGGAAGGCCTGGCGCAGGCGGAACGCGGCGAGTTCGTGAGCGATGAGGCCATGGCCGAATTCTTCCGGCGACATGGTGCATGAGAGTACGCTACACGCCGCGTGCCGAACGAGATCTCGCCCGTATCGTTTCCTACCTCGACGAACGCGCGGCTGATGTGACGCCTCAGGTCGTGAGGCGGATTCGAGAACGGGCTACGCAGCTGACAGATTTTCCGTTCATGGGACCGCCAACGAACCGTCCCGGAATTCGTAGCCTCACCGTCGTACCCTATCCATACAAGCTGTACTATCGGGTTGGCGCCAACGAAATCGCGATATTGCACATCCGCGACGCTCGACGTGCTCCCTGGAAGGGGGCCGAGTGAATGTCGGTCACCCTGATCCCCGGGCTCGAACGCCGCCTCAAGGCCGAGGTCGCGGGCGACGTGCTGTTCGACCGCTTCAGCCGCGGGCGCTACGCGACCGACGCCTCGCATTACCAGATGATGCCGCTCGGCGTCGTGGTGCCGCGCACCGTCGCGCAGGCCGAGCGCACGATCGCCATCGCCCGCGCTGAGGGCGTGAGCGTTTTGCCGCGCGGCGGCGGCACCTCGCAAAGCGGCCAGACCGTCAATCAATCCCTGGTGATCGACTGCTCCAAGCATCTCACCAATATCCTCGAGCTCGACGTGCCCGGCCGCCGCTGCGTGGTCGAGCCCGGCGTCGTGCTCGACGAGCTCAATCGCGCGCTCAAACCTCACGGCCTCTGGTTCCCGGTCGATGTCTCGACCGCCTCGCGCGCGACCATCGGCGGCATGGCCGCCAACAATTCCTGCGGCGGCCGCTCGCTGCGCTACGGCACCATGCGCGACAACACGCTCTCGATCGGGGCCGTGCTGGCGGATGGGGCGCACGCGCAGTTCGGCCCGGTCGCGCCCGACCTTTCGGACTTGCCGGCGGATGCGCCGCTGCGTCCGCTCGCACGCGACCTGCTCGCTATCGCCCGGCGCGAGGCGGACGAGATCGAGCAGCGCTATCCGAAGGTGCAGCGGCGCGTCGGCGGCTACAACCTCGATGCGCTGACCCCCGGCCGCAACGACGTCAACCTCGCGCATATCCTGGTCGGGTCGGAGGGAACGCTCGCGTTCTCGACCCGCCTCGAGCTCAAGCTTTGGCCGGTGCTCGGCAGCCGCGCGCTCGGCGTCTGCCATTTCGGGCGCTTCTTCGGCGCGATGGATGCCGCCCAGCACATCGTCAAGCTCGCGCCGATCGCGGTCGAACTGGTCGACGCGACCATGATTGCGCTCGCGCGCGAGATCGCGATGTTCCGCCCGGCGCTCGATCGCTTCGTGCGCGGTGCGCCCGACGCCCTGCTGCTGGTGGAATTCGACGAGGGGCCGGACGAGAGCGCCAAGCGGCTCGCGCGGCTGCATGACCTGATGGGCGAGCTCGGTTACGGCTGGGACAAGAGCGGCGCCCGCTGGGGCGGGGTCGTCGACGTGCTCGAGCCCGAACTGCAGGCCGCGATCGCCGATATCCGCACCTCCGGCCTCAACATCATGATGTCGATGAAGGAGGCGGGAAAGCCGGTCTCCTTCGTCGAGGATTGCGCCGTGCCGCTCGAGCACCTCGCCGACTATACCAGCCGCCTCACCGACATCTTCGAGAAGCACGGTACGCGCGGCACCTGGTACGCGCACGCATCCGTCGGCTGCCTGCACGTGCGGCCGGTGCTCAACCTGCGGCTCGACAAGGACGTCAAGGCGATGCGGGCGATCGCCGAGGAGGCCTTCGCCATGGTGCGCGCCTACAAGGGCTCGCATTCGGGCGAGCACGGCGACGGCATCGTGCGCTCCGAGTTCCATGCCGCGATGTTCGGGCCCGCCTTGGTGTCCGCGTTCGAGGAAGTCAAGGATCGTTTCGATCCGGTCGGCCTGTTCAATCCCGGCAAGATCGTGCGCGCGCCGAAGTTCGACGACCGGCGCACCTTCCGATACGGCCCCGGCTATCGCGCCGAGGAGCTTGCGACCGAGCTCGACTGGTCCGACTATCCCGGCGCCGGCGGCGGATTTCAGGGCGCCGTCGAGATGTGCAACAACAACGGCGCCTGCCGCAAGCTGGCGGGCGGCGTGATGTGCCCGTCCTACCGGGTCACGCGCAACGAGCGCGACACCACCCGCGGGCGCGCCAACACCCTGCGGCTGGCGATCACCGGCCAGCTCGGGCCGGACGCACTCACCTCCGACGACATGGCCGCGACGCTGAAACTCTGCGTCTCCTGCAAGGCCTGCCGGCGCGAGTGCCCGACCGGTGTCGACATGGCGCGGATGAAGATCGAGGTGCAGGCCGCGCGCGCGCAAAGGCGTGGCCTGTCGTTGCACGACCGCCTGGTCGGCTGGCTGCCGCGTTACGCGCCGCTCGCCGCTCGGGCGCCTTGGCTGCTCAACCTGCGCGATCGCCTGCCCGGCCTCGCCGCGCTGGCGGAGGCCGTCGCCGGCTTCAGCGCGGGCCGCAGCTTGCCGCGCTGGCGCCGCGATGCGTTTCGCGCGCCTGCACAACCGCTCGGGCCGGCGCAGGGCAGCGAGGTGGTGCTGTTCGCCGATACATTCAACCGCGCGTTCGAGCGCGAGACCATCGACGCGGCCGCCCGGGTGCTGGTTGCGGGCGGCTATCGGGTGCATTTCGCCAGGCCCGCGAACGGCTCACGTCCGCTCTGCTGCGGACGCACCTTCCTGTCGATCGGCCGGGTCGATCAGGCGCGGCTGGAGGCCGAGCGCACGATCGCGGCACTCGCTCCGTTCGTCGAGCGCGGCGTGCCGATCCTCGGCCTCGAGCCGAGCTGCCTTTTCACTTTTCGCGACGAGATCCCCGCCATGATCGCAAGCGAAAGCGCCAAGCGCGTTGCGGGGCGGGCGCTCCTGCTGGAGGAATTTCTCGCGCGCGAGGCTGCGGCCGGACGCCTCGACCTTCCGCTGGCGCCGGTCGGCGGGCGGGCGCTGCTGCACGGACACTGTCATCAGAAGGCGTTCGGTGTCCTCGCCGCCAGCGAAAACGTGCTCAGGCTGGTGCCCGGGCTCACGGTCGAGACCGTGGAGTCGAGCTGCTGCGGCATGGCCGGCGCCTTCGGCTACGACGCCGAGACGATCGAGATCTCGCGCGCCATGGGCGAGCTGTCATTGTTGCCGACGGTGCGTGCCGCCGCCCTCGATACCTGGATCGTGGCGGACGGAACCTCGTGCCGGCATCAGATCAAGGACGGAACCGGCCGCGAGGCGCAGCACGTCGCGCGCCTTCTGGCGGCCAGCCTCGATCGCGGCCGCGCGGCCTAGGCCGCAGGCGCGCGCTCACGGACCCTGAGGCGCCATCGCGCTGTCGATCAGGGCCTGCCCTTCCGGCACCGCCGCCGCGAACTCTCGATAGATGGCGCCGCTCGCGCCGATCAAGGCGTCGCGGGCAAAAATGTGCTTCCGCCAAATCTGCATCGATGTACGTGCCAACTCTCTCCTGCGGAGTCGGCATGGTTGTGTGGAGGGCGCCGGGCGTGGCATTTTGTCGAGCCTGCCCGCCGGACATCGTTGCATTCACCACCAACCTGGACCTCGACAGCCATGCCCCATCGCTGCGCCATCCTGGACGACTATCAGAACGTCGCGCTCAAGCTCGCGGATTGGTCGGCGGTCGCGCAGGAGCTCGACATCGAGGTGCTCTCGGCGCCGATGGCGGACCAGCGGCGCACGGTCGAGGCGCTGCGCGATGCCGAAATCGTCTGCCTGATGCGCGAGCGCACGCCGTTTCCGCGCGCCGTCATCGAGGCGCTGCCGAAGCTCAAGCTCATCGTCACGACCGGCATGCGCAATGCCGCGATCGATGTGGCCGCCGCGCAGGAGCGCGGGGTCGTGGTCTGCGGGACCTCGACGGCGCACCATCCGACCGCCGAGCTCGCCTTCGGGCTCATGCTCGATCTCGCGCGCAAGATCAGCTTCGAAGATGGGCAGCTCAGAAAGGGCGTCCCCTGGCAGACGACGATCGGCGTCGACCTCGTCGGCAAGACGCTCGGCGTGCTGGGGCTCGGCAAGCTCGGTTCGCGGGTGGCGCGCTATGCGCAGGCGTTCGAGATGAGCGTGATCGCCTGGAGCCAGAACCTGACCGACGCGCGATGCCGGGAGCTGGGCGTCGGCTATGCCAGCAAGGACGAGCTGCTGCGGCAATCGGATTTCGTCAGCATCCATCTGGTCTTGAGCCCGCGCACCCGTGGCCTGATCGGCGCTGCCGAGCTGGCGCTGATGAAGCCGACGGCGTTCCTGATCAATACCTCCCGCGGGCCGATCGTGGACGAGAACGCCTTGATCGAGGCGCTGCAAAACCGCCGCATCGCGGGTGCCGGCATCGATGTCTATGACGTCGAGCCGTTGCCGGTCGCACACCCGTTGCGCGGCCTGCCCAACGCCGTGCTCACCCCGCACCTCGGCTACGTCACCGAGGACAACTATCGCATCCTCTATCGCGAGACCGTGGAGGACATCCGCGCCTGGCTCGACGGCAAGCCCATCCGCCCGCTCACCGCGGGCAAGTGAAGACCTGATGTTGTCGGAGCAGCCGATCTTCACGGCGCGCGCCGAGCTTGCGGAAATCCTGCATTTCGGCGCGACGCCGTTCGGCGTTCGACGGGTGATCAATATTCTGGGCGGACGGGTCGAAGGGCCGAGACTGCGAGGACGGATCCTCCCCGGCGGGGCGGATTGGCAGCTCATCCGCGCGGACGCGGTCGCCGATATCCATGCCCGCTACACCATTCAAGCCGACGACGGCGCCCATATCCTGGTCGAAAGCCTGGGGCTGCGGCACGGTCCGCCGGAGGTGATCGAGCAGCTTGCGCGCGGAGACCCGGTCGATCCCTCGCGCTACTATTTCCGCACGGTCATGCGCTTCGAGACCGCCGATCCGCAGTTCGCCTGGCTCAACCGTATCATCGCGCTCGCGCGCGGCGCGCGCGAGCGGCTGGCCGTGAGGCTGGACGTGTTCGAGGTGCTCTGAGACATTCGGCGGCCAGGTTTTCAGCAAGAGGGAAGCAGCGATGGATCCAAAGGGACACGCCGCCGTCGTCACCGGCGGGGGCTCCGGCTTGGGCGCCGAGACTGCCGCCCAGCTCGCCCAAGCGGGCGCGAAGGTGGCGGTGCTCGACGTCAATCTCGACGGAGCGCGCCAGGTCGCGGACAGGATCGGCGGCATCGCGGTCCGCTGCGACGTAGCCGATGCCGACAGCGCGGTCGCTGCGCTCAAGGAGGCGCGGGAACGACACGGCGCTGCGCGCATCCTGATCAACTGTGCCGGCGTCGGCACGCCCAAGCGCATCGTCGGCCGCGACGGGCCGATGCCGCTCCCCGAATTCGAGCGCGTGATCCGGATCAACCTGATCGGCTCCTTCAATATGATGCGGCTCGTCGCCGCCGAGGCGAGCAAGCTCGATCCGCTGCCGGGCGACGAGCGCGGCGTCATCATCTCGGTCGCTTCGGTGGCGGCTTTCGAAGGGCAGATCGGACAGGCCGCCTATGCGTCCTCCAAGGGAGGCATTGCCGCGCTGACCATGCCGGCGTCGCGCGAGTTCGCGCAATTCGGCGTGCGTGTGCTGGCGATCGCGCCCGGCATTTTCGCGACCCCGATGCTGGCCGCCCTGCCGCAGGAAGCGCAGGACAGCCTCGGCGCCTCGGTGCCCTACCCGAAGCGGCTCGGGCAGCCGAGCGAGTTCGCTGCGCTCGTGCTCCACTGCGTGACCAACCAGTATCTCAACGGCGAGGTGATAAGGCTCGACGGCGCGTTGCGCATGGCGCCGCGCTGAATGCCATGTTCAGCCATACCCGAGGCCTGCAGATCGAATGGGGTCATTGCGATCCGGCCGGCATCGTCTTCAACCCGCGATTCTTCGAGTTCTTCGACTGGAACACGGCGCTGCTGCTGGAGCGGGCGCTGGGCGTGAACAAATACGAGGTGCTGAAGAAATACGGCGGCGCCGGCATTCCCTTGGTCGAAACGCGCGCCAAGTTCCTGGCGCCATGCCGCTACGGCGACATGGTCGAGATCACCTCGACGGTGGCGCGGCTCGGGCGCTCGAGCTTCGATGTCGCGCACCGCCTGGTCAATGGCGGCAAGCTCGCGGTCGAAGGCTTCGAGACCAGGGTATGGACCGGCCGTGACCCGGACGATCCGGCTCGCATCAAGGCGGAGCCAATCCCGTTGGAGATCGTCGAGCGATTTCGATCCGGCGGGTGAAAGGTATTGCAGATCACGCCAATTCCGCGGCGATCCGCCTCAGGATGCGCAGGAAGCGTGCTCGCTCGGCCGTACCGATGACGCGGTCGAGATTGTCCTCGTGGCGCCGTGCGCATTCGGAGAGCTTGCGCAGCAACTCCTCGCCGGCAGCGGTCAGCGCGAGCCGATAGGCGCGCCGGTCGCGGCGCGTACGCGTGCGGCTGACCAGCCCGCGCCGAACCAGATCATCGAGCGCCGGCGTCAAAGTTGACTTGTCGCGCGCATTGGCGCGGCTGAGCGCGGTCTGGCTGATCCCGGGATTGTTGCCGATCAGGGTGAGGATGGCGAAGCGCCCGGGGCGCAGATCGATATCCTGCGCCTGGCGGGCGAAGGCCTGGAACGAAGCGGTCTGCGCCATGCGCAGGTGAAATCCGACCCAACCGGCAAGCGGCCCATAGTTGATGCCCGCGGGCGCGCCCCTGTCATCGGGCGGACGGTTCTCCCTCGATGCACCAGCCTTGCTGCGCGCCAATGGTAGTCCCTGCGGAATGCTGCGGCTGCTCAACGTCGTTGTGGCCGGCCGCGGCAATTGTTTTATATCCAACTATTCCGCTTTACTATGCGGCAGAGTTGAGGCTCAATGACAAAAATCAACCATCGCCAACACGTTGAAGGAGGAACGACATGCCGTTGCATCTGCGACGATGCGTGCCGGCGCTGGCCGCGGCCTTAGGCATCCTTTCGCTCGGCTTCGCCGGGGCCGCAGACGCGCAGGACAAGACGTTCGAGCTGCGGATCTCGCACTGGGTGCCGCCATCGCATCCGCTGCAGAAGGCATTGGAGGACTGGGGCAGCTCGATCGAGAAGGCGACCAACGGCACGGTCAAATACAAGGTGTTCCCGGCGCAGCAGCTCGGCAAGGCGTTCGACCATTACGACATGGCGCGCGATGGCATCGCCGACGTCACCTACATCAATCCCGGTTACCAGCCCGGCCGCTTCCCCATCATCGGCGCAGGCGAGCTGCCGTTCTTGATGTCCGACGCCAAGGGCGGATCGCAGGCGCTCGATGCCTGGTACCGCAAGTACGCCGCCCAGGAGATGAAGGACGTAAAGTTCTGCCTCGGTTTCGTGCACGACCCCGGCGCGATCCATTCGCGCGCCAAGAAGGTCATGGTTCCGGGCGACATCAAGGGCATGAAGATCCGGCCGGCGCAGGCGACCATCGCGGCTTTCGTCACGCAACTGGGAGGCAACAACGTGCAGGCGAGCGCGCCGGAGGTGCGCGATATCCTGGAGAAGGGCGTCGCCGACGCGGTCACCTTCCCGTGGGGCTCGATCCCGCTGTTCGGAATCGACAAGGTCGTGAAATACCACATGGACGCTCCGCTCTACGTCAGCACCTTCGCCTGGATCATCAACAAGGCGAAATACGATCAGATGTCGGCCGCGCAGAAGAAGGCGATCGACGACCATTGCACCAACGAGTGGGCGCTGAGGGTGGCGGCGCCCTGGGCCGACTTCGAGCATGCCGGCGTCACCAAGCTCAAGGCCGACCCCAATCGCGAGGTCTACAAGATCTCGGACGCGCAGCTCGCCGAATGGCGGCAGGCGGCGGAGCCGCTGACCAAAGCTTGGGCCGACAACGTGCGCAAGGCCGGCGGCGACCCGGACGCCATCCTCAAGGAGCTCAAGGCGCAGCTCGGGCAGTACAAGGCCGCCTATTGATGGGCGGCGCGGCCACGTCCGTCGTCGGCCGGTTCATTGACCCGATCGAGACGACGGCGGCGAGCGTGCTCGCCGCCGTTGCCGCACGCGCGGCGCGCTGACGGTAGGGAGCGGGAAGCGTGGCGCGCAACCTGATGGACCGTTTCATCGACTCGATCGAATGGATCGCCGCCTTCTTCGTCGGCGTCGTCGCGCTCGACGTGTTCGCGTCGGTCCTGCTACGCTACTTCTTCAGCATCTCGATCCCGGACGCCTACGATTTCGGCCAGTACCTGCTGGGGATCCTGATCTTCTGGGGGATCGCCGCCACCAGCTATCGCGGCACCCACATCACCGTCGACCTGGTCTGGGCGAATGTCGGTCCGCGCTGGCAACGCGCGATCGATATCTTCGCGACGCTCGTTCTGCTGTTCGTGGTGTCGGTACAAACCTACACCTTGTTCGACAAGACGGTGAGCACGCGCGACGCCAACCTGCTCACCTTCGATCTCCGGCTCCCGGTCTGGCCGTTCTTCGCGCTCGCATGGATCGGCGATGTGGCCGCCGTCCTCCTCATCGCGGTGCGTACGTGGCGGCTCATTTTCCATCCCGAGCTGATCGCGCGCCCCGACCCGCTGGCGCGGCCGGTGGAATGAGATCAGCCCGATGAGCACGGACGCGGTCGCCATCATCGGGTTCGTTGCGCTGTTCGTGCTGATGCTGCTGCGCGTGCCGGTCGGCATGGCGATGGGCTTGGTCGGCGTCAGCGGCTTCGCCTACCTCACGAGCGGCGGTCCGGCCTTGAAGATCGTCGGCCACACGACCATGCGCACCGTGACCGACTTCAACTTCGCAGTGGTTCCGCTGTTTCTGCTGATGGGGGCGTTCGCCTCGACGTCCGGCATGAGCCGGGAGCTGTTCCGCGCCGCCAATTCCTTCCTGGGACATCTGCGGGGCGGGCTCGGAATGGCGACGATCGCGGCATGTGCGGCGTTCGCGGCCATTTGCGGCTCGTCGGTCGCGACCGCGGCGACGTTCTCCAAGGTGGCGTATCCGGAGATGCGGCGGTTCGGCTATCCGCAGTCGTTCGCCACCGGCGTGATCGCCGCCGGCGGCACGCTCGGCATCATGATTCCGCCGTCGACGGTGTTCGCCATTTACGGCCTGATCACCGAGCAGGATGTCGGCAAGCTGCTGATCGCCGGCATCATCCCCGGCATCCTGGCGACCGCCATGTACATCGCCACCATCACGATCATCGGCATCGCAAGGCCTGGATTCTTGCCGGCCGGCCCGGCGGCCCCGACCAAGGAGCGCATCGCCGCGCTCGGCAATGTATGGGCGACGCTGTTGCTGTTCGCCTTCGTAATCGGCGGCCTCTATGGCGGGCTGTTCACCGCGACCGAGGCGGCGGGCGCCGGCGCCGGCGGCGCGTTCCTCATCGGGCTTGCGCGCGGACGCCTCTCCCGCGACGACATCCTGCGCTCGCTCCTGGAGACGACGCGTACCACTGCGGCGGTGTTCACCATCCTGATCGGCGCCCTCCTGTTCGGATATTTCCTCACCATCACGCAGACGCCGCAGAAGGTGACCGAGTTCCTCACCGGGCTCGGCATCGGCCGCTACGGCGTGCTCGCACTGATCATGCTGATGTATCTCGTGCTCGGCTGCCTGATGGATGCGCTCGCGATGATCATCCTGACGGTCCCGATCATCTTTCCGGTGATCAAGGAGCTCGGATTCGACCCGATCTGGTTCGGCGTCATCATCGTCATGACGGTCGAGCTCGGGCTCATCCATCCGCCGGTCGGCATGAACATCTTCGTCATCAAGAGCGTGATCGAGGACGTGAAGATTTCGACGATCTTCTATGGCGTCTCGCCCTTCATCGTCACCGACCTCATCCGTCTGCTGATCCTCATTGCGTTTCCGATCCTTTCAACCTGGCTGCCGTCGCAGATGTGAGCGCGAAGCGTGCAACCCGCGCGCTTGGAGACCGACATGGAACGCTCGTTCAAGAAGGAAGTACAAGCCCTGACCCTCGGTGCGGGCGAGACCTTCCGCGGCGAAGGCATCCTGGCCGTCACCAAGGCCTTGCTGCAGTCGGGCGTGAACTACGTCGGCGGCTACCAGGGCGCACCGGTCTCGCACCTGCTCGACGTCATGGTCGAGGCCGAGGACCTGCTGGGCGAGCTCGGCGTCCATGTCGAGACCTGCACCAACGAGGCGTCGGCCGCCGCCATGCTCGGCGCCTCGATCAACTATCCGCTGCGCGGCGCCGTGACCTGGAAGTCGATCGTCGGCACCAACGTGGCGGCCGATGCGCTCTCCAACCTTGCCTCGCCCGGCGTTGCCGGCGGCGCGTTGATCATCATCGGCGAGGACTACGGCGAGGGCGCGAGCGTCATCCAGGAACGCTCCTACGCCTACGCGATGAAATCGTCGATGTGGCTGCTCGACCCGCGACCCGACCTGCCGACCATCGTGCGCATGGTCGAGGAGGGTTTTGAGCTGTCGGAGGCGAGCCATGCGCCGGTCATGCTCGAGCTGCGCATCCGCGCCTGCCACGTCACCGGCGAGTTCACCGCCAAGGACAACGTGCGCCCCCGGCATTCCGCGCTCGAGCCGCTGCCGCCTGCTTGCTTCGACTACGGCCGGCTGGCGCATCCGCCGGTGACCTATGCGCAGGAGCGCCTGAAGGTCGACGAGCGACTGCCGGCGGCGTGGGCGTTCATACGCGACCACGAGCTCAACGAACTGATCGACGGCGACCTCGGCGATATCGGTATCGTCGTGCTCGGCGGGCTGTTCAACGGGGTGAGCCGCGCGCTCGCGCGGCTCGGCCTCGCCGACCTGTTCGGCAAGTCGCGCATTCCGACTTTGGTGCTCAACGTCGCCTATCCGCTGGTGCCGGAGGAGATCGGACGTTTCTGCGCCGGCAAGCGCGCAGTACTGGTGATCGAGGAGGGCTATCCGGACTATGTCGAGCAGCAGATCAACGTCGAGCTGCGACGCGCCGACATCAACACGCGCGTGCTCGGCAAGGGCTGCCTGCCGAAGGCCGGCGAGTACACCGCGGAAGTGCTGCTCAACGGCATCGCGGACTTTGTCGCCGACGCGCGGCCCGCCGGGGTCGATGCCGACGCGGTGCTCGCCTGCGCCCGCCAGGCGAGCTCGCGCCGGCAAGCCGCCGCCGAAACCGTCGGCGATTTGCCGGCGCGTCCGCCGACGTTCTGCACCGGCTGTCCCGAGCGGCCGGTGTTCAGCGCCATCAAGCTCATGCAGCGCGACCTCGGCCCGACCCACATCAGCGCCGATATCGGCTGCCACTCGTTCGCGACCTTTGCGCCGTTCAGCATGGGCAACTCGATCCTCGGCTACGGCATGAGCCTGGCGAGCGCGGCCGCGGTCGCGCCCAACCTCGACCGGCGCCCGATCGCGGTGATGGGCGACGGCGGCTTCTGGCACAACGGCCTCATCACCGGCGTGGCCTCGACCCTGTTCAACAAGGGCGACGGCGTGCTGGTGGTCATGCAGAACGGCTACACCTCCGCGACCGGGCAACAGTTCATGCCATCGAGCGCGGTCGGCCGCAGCGGCATTGCGCCCGGCATGGACATAGAGGCGACGCTGCGCTCGATGGGCGTGACCTGGCTGCGCAAGGTGCGCACGTACGGCGTCGCCGCCATGGTCAAGACCCTGAAGGAGGCGATGCGTGCTACCGAGCGCGGCCTGAAGGTGATCATCGCCGACGGCGAATGCCAGCTCGCGCGCCAGCGGCGGCTGCGCGTGGAGGAGGCAGGTCAGCTCGAGCGCGGCGAGCGCGTGGTGCGGGTGCGCTACGGCGTCGACGAGGAGATCTGCACCGGCGATCACTCCTGCATCAGGCTTTCCGGCTGCCCGTCGCTCACCGTCAAGCCCAATCCCGACCCTCTGCGCACCGATCCGGTCGCGACCGTGATCGAGAGCTGCGTCGGGTGCGGGCTGTGCGGAGAGGTCGCACACGCGGCGGTGCTGTGCCCGTCGTTCTATCGCGCCGAGATCATCCACAATCCGACCTGGCGAGATCGTGCGCTGCATCGCCTACGCCGGCGCCTGATCGCCTGGCTGGGAGCGGGCCATGCCGCCGCGTCCTCACCCGTCGCTGCACAGCAGGAGCCTGGAGAGGTCGAACGCCGGCTCCGCTCCTCGACCTTCGCCCGCAGGCCGGCAACAGAGGCGGGTGCTCCCGCGCCCACACCATCCGAGGGGGCGAAACAGCAGGGCGGCACGATCGGCGCCGGCCTGCAACCCGTGAAGATCCTGATCGCCGCGCTCGGCGGCGAGGGTGGCGGCGTGCTGACCGATTGGATCGTGGGCGCGGCCGAGCGCGTCGGCCTGCCCGTTCAGAGCACGTCGATTCCCGGTGTCGCGCAGCGCACCGGGGCGACCACGTACTATGTGGAGATCTTGCCGACACCGCGGCGCGAGCTCGAGGGACGCCGCCCGGTTCTGGCGTTGCAACCCGGTATCGCCGACGTCGATCTCGTGGCCGCGAGCGAGTTGCTCGAGGCCGGCCGCGCGGTCTCGTCGGGCTTCGTGACGCCTGACCGCACGCTGATGATTGCGTCGACGTCGCGCGCCTATCTCGTCAGCGAGAAGATGGCGATGGGCGACGGCCGCTACGACGACCAGCGCCTGATCGATGCCATTGAGCGCAACGCCGAGGGCTACGTGCTGTTCGACATGGCGACGCTGGCCAAGCGGAGCGGCTCGATGATCAATGCGGTGCTGCTCGGCGCTATGGCCGGCTGCGGGCGTCTGCCCATTCCGGCAGAAGCGTTCGAAGATGCTATCCGGGCGGAGAACCGGGCGGTCGAGAGCAATTTGCAAGGATTCCGCGACGGTTTCACGGCGGCGCGCCAAGCCGCAAGCCTTTCGCTGCCTCCGGAAGCGAGAGCTCCGTCTCGCCGTGCCGAGCCGATCGAAATGTTCGAACGGGAAATTGCCGAAAGCATGCCGAGGGCTGCGTGCGAAGTGGTCGTGCAAGGCGTCCGCCGGCTCGTGGCCTACCAGGATTCCGCCTACGCGCGGCTCTATCTCGACCGCCTGCGCCCGATCCGAGACGCGGACGAGACCGGTGGCGCCGACGGGCGCCTGGTGCGCGAGACGGCGCGGCATCTCGCCGTCCGCATGTCGTACGAGGATGTGATCCGCGTCGCACAAGCCAAGACCGATCCGGCGCGGCTTGCCCGCATCGAGGCCGCAATGGGGGTAAGGCCTGGCCAGCCGATCGCGGTTGCCGAGTTCCTGAAGCCGGGGGTCGAGGAATTGTGTTCGGTTTTGCCGCCGAACCTTGCCCGCCGCATCCTGGACGTGGCCGAGCGGCGCGGCTGGCTCGGGCGCGTCTATTGGGGCATGGAGGTCAATACGCTCTCGCTCTGGGGCTACTTGCGCCTGCGGCTGTTGGCCAGCTTGGGCCGCTGGCGCCGCAAGACGTTGCGGTTCGAGGAGGAGCAGGCGGCGATCGAAGCTTGGCTCGGCCTCGCCGTCGACGCGGCGCGGCTGTCAGCCGCCGTGGCGCTGGAAGTCACCGGGTGTGCCCGGTTGATCAAGGGTTATGGCGACACCCTAAAGCGAGGCGCGGCAAACTATCGGCTGATCGAGGACCGCGTCATTCGGCCGGCCCTGGCGGGGAAATTCGAAGCCGGGCAGGCGGCCGACGCCATCGCCAGTGCGTGCGCCGCCGCCTTGGCCGATCCGGAGGGCGAAAGCCTCGCCCGGTGCCTTGCCGATATCGAGCGGCAATCGGCCTATGCGGTAGCGGCCGAATAGACCGAAATAGGCTCGAAACGTCACCTCCCTTAGGCAACTTAACCGCGCTCTGGGCGTTGAGTTGCCGCGGTTGCGTTCGCGCCGGAACGCCCCGCGCTCGCGCGGCCCGTGGAGGGGCGATGAACCAGCAGCAGAAAGTGGCACGCCTGAAACCGGAAGGCCGCGGCACGTCGCAACGCGACAACGCGGCTGACGCCGAGCGCAATGGCAACCGCGCAATTGCTGCGTCCAGCGTGTCGGAAGCGGCAGCCTCGCAGGTTCAGGTCACGGCCCCGGAGCCGCCGTCGAGCGCCGAGGTCAGCTGGGAAGAGCTCAGCCAATTTGCCCTCATCAGCATCGGCTTCGTGGTGGCGATTGCCGCCTTCTTCTTCGCGCGCTCGATCCTGATGCCGGTGCTGGCGGCGACCATCATCGGCATCACGCTCAGCCCGATCCAGAAATATGCCGAGCGCTACCGCATCCCGCCGATCGTCACGGGCGTGGCCCTGCTGCTTTTGTTCTGCGGCGGCCTATGGCTCGGGATACTGCTGGCTGCCGGCCCCCTCACCGAGTGGGTTGCAAGGGCACCCGAACTGAGCGGCTTGCTCAAGGCCAAGCTGCAGCTGCTCGACAAGCCGCTTGCGATGCTGCGCGACTTGCAGAGCACCCTCGCGGGCGTTACCGGCGGCCCGAAGCCGACCGTTGCGGTCGAAACCAGTCCCGCTCAGATCGCTCAGCAGGCTTTGTTCATCATCACCCCGGCCCTGACCGAGCTGGTGATCTTTTTCGGAACGCTGCTGTTCCTGCTGGTCGGCATTACCCGCATACGCCGTCAGTTGATCGTATTCTTCTCGAGCCGCGATGCGCGGCTGACGGTCGTGCGCATCTGGAACGACGTCGAGCAGAACCTGATCGCCTATCTGGCGACGGTGACGATCATCAATCTTGGCCTCGGCGTCGTGACGGCCGCGGTGTTGTACATGCTCGGATTCCCGAATCCCATAGCCTTCGGCATCCTCATCAGCGTCCTCAACTATGTTCCGTATATCGGCGCCGCCATCTTCGTCGCCATCCTGTTCGTGGTCGGCCTGATCGCTCTGCCGACGCTAGGCGGCGCCCTGCTCGCACCCGCGCTGTTCGTCGCCATCGCGACCATCGAGGGGCAGTTCGTCACGCCGGCGATCGTCGGACACCGTCTGACGATGAGCCCGTTCCTGGTGTTTCTGGCGCTGGCGTTTTGGGCCTGGCTATGGGGACCGCTCGGGGCGTTCCTGGCCACGCCGTTCCTGATCGTCAGCCTGGTGGTGATCGGTCACCTGTTTCCCCGCGAGGACAACGGCGCGCTGCCCGGCTAGCCGAAGCCGTCTACGCGCGCAACACGCCGGCGGTACGCTTGACCACCTCGGACACGATCCTGGTGCCGACCGCGTCGATTTCCTCGTCGGTCATGGTGCGCTCGCGCGGCTGCAGCGTCACCGCGATCGCGATCGACTTCTTTCCGGGCTCGATGCCGGGTCCCTGGTAGACGTCGAAGACCGACACCGCCGAGATCAGCTTGCGGTCGGCGTTCTGCGCCGCGCGCACGACGTCGGCCGCCTTGACGGCGGCGTCGACCGCGAAAGCGAAATCGCGCTGCACGGGCTGGAACGGTGACAGCTCGAGTGCACGCCTGCTGCGCGTCGGCTTGGCTTTCGGCTCCGGAATGCGGTCGAGAATGACCTCGAATGCGACCAGCGGGCCCTCCGCTCCCAGCGCTTCGAGCGCGCGCGGATGCAGCTCGCCGAAGTAGCCGAGCACGTTCTGCGGCCCGATCTGGAGCGTGCCGGAACGGCCGGGGTGGAACCAGGATGGCCCGCCCGGCGCGGTCGTCACGGCAGCCACCGGGGTCCCGGCCGCCGCCAGTACGGCGAGGGCATCGGCCTTGACGTCGAAGGCGTCAACTTCCTCCGCTTCGCTCGACCAATGACGGCCGGCACCGGCGGGCTTGGCCAAGGATCGGCGGATTCCGCTTGCCGCGGTGAGCTGCTCCTCGGGCCGGTCGCCCTGAAACACCTGCCCGACCTCGAACAGCGCTACGTCCGGGAATCCGCGGTCCGCATTCCGCTGCGCGGCGACAGCCAGTCCCGCAATGATGCTCGGCCGCATGTCCGAGAGGTCGGCCGCGATCGGGTTGGCGAGGGCGAGCTCCGGCTTGCCGCCACCGAACATCGCAGCCTGCGCCCGCGAGATGAACGACCAGGTCACCGCTTCGACCAAGCCGCGGGCGGCGAGCGCGCGCCTGGCCTTGCGGGTGCGCGACTGCCCGACCGTGAGGACCGGCTTGCGCGGCGCATCGCCGCGATCGAAGGGGGTCGGCTGCACGCGGTCGACGCCCACGATGCGGACCACCTCCTCGACGATGTCCGCCTTGCCCTCGATGTCGGGCCGCCATGACGGGACCGCAACCTTCACGAGGTCGCCCTGCCCGGCCACCAGGAAGCCGAGTTGTCCCAGCACGCGGCGGAATTCCGGCAGCGCGACGTCGAGCCCGGTGAGCCGTTTCACCTCGCCCACGGGGAAGTTGATGATCTTGTCGGGCGCCTGCGGGTTGCCGGCGACAAAAATCTCCGATGGCGTTCCGCCGCAGAGGTCGAGCACGAGCTTGGTCGCAAGCTCGAGCCCCGGCACCGTGAAGGCCGGATCGACGCCGCGCTCGAACCGGTAGCGCGCGTCCGACTGGATGCCGAGTTTGCGCCCGGTCTGCGCGACGTTCTGCGGAACCCACAAGGCCGATTCGATCAGCACGTCGGTCGTCGCCTCGGAAACGCCGCTCGCCTCGCCGCCCATGATGCCGGCCAGCGATTCGACGCCCCGCTCGTCGGCAATCACACACATCGTGTGGTCGAGCACGTAGTTCTTGCCGTCGAGCGCAAGCAATGTCTCGCCGCGCCGCGCACGCCGAACCGTCAAGTTCCCCTGCACCTTGGCGGCATCGAACACGTGCAGCGGCCGGCCGCGATCGAACGTGATCAGGTTGGTGATGTCGACCAGCGCATTGATCGGCCGCAGCCCGATCGCGGTCAACCGCCGTTGCAGCCACTCGGGCGCGGGGCCGTTGCGGACGCCCCTGACGAGCCGCAGCGCGAACGCCGGGCATAGCGAATCGCCGTCCGGAAAATCGAGCTCGACCGAGATCGGCGACGGGAACGCGCCCGGCACTGGCTTGATCGCCGCGTCCTTAAATGCGCCCAGTCCGGCGGCCGCGAGATCGCGCGCGATGCCGTGCACGCCGGTGCAATCCGGCCGGTTCGGGGTGAGCCCGATCTCGATCACCGGATCACTCAGCCGCGCCCACTCGGCATAGCGTACGCCGACCGGGGCGTCCGCCGGCAGGTCGATGATGCCCTCGTGGTTGTCGGAAATCTCGAGCTCGGCCTCGGACAGCAGCATGCCGCGGCTCTCGACGCCGCGGATGGTGCCGACGCCGAGTGTGATGTTCTTTCCCGGGATGAAGGTTCCCGGGCTGGAGAACACGCCCTTCATCCCGGGGCGCGCGTTGGGCGCGCCGCATACCACCTGCACCGGATCGCCTTGGCCGGTGTCGACCATGCAGACCCGCAGGCGGTCGGCGTTCGGGTGCTGCTCGGCCGAGATCACGCGCGCGATCGTGAAGGCGGCGAGCGCCTTCGCCTTGTCCTCGACACTCTCGACCTCGAGCCCGATCATCGTCAGCGTCTTGACGATCTCGTCGAGCGAGGCCTCGGTGTCGATGTGCTCCTTGAGCCAGGCGAGCGTGAACTTCATGTGCTCAACCCTCCCGCCAGCGTCGGGAAATCCAGCGGGCGGAAGCCATAGTGGTCGAGCCAGCGCACGTCGGCTTCAAAGAACTGCCGCAAGTCCGCCATGCCGTATTTGAGCATGGCGATGCGATCGATCCCCATGCCCCAGGCGAAGCCTTGATAGATGTCGGGATCGAGGCCGCAGTTCTTGAGCACGTTGGGATGCACCATCCCGCAGCCGAGAATCTCCAGCCAGTCCGCGCCTTCGCCGAAGCGGATCTCGCCTTTGTCGCGGCGGCACTGGATGTCGACCTCGAGCGACGGCTCGGTGAACGGGAAGAACGACGGCCGGAACCGCATGGTTACGTCGTCCACTTCGAAAAACGCTTTGCAGAACTCGCGCAGGATCCACTTCAGGTGGCCGAGATGCGATCCCTGGTCGATCACCAGGCCCTCGACCTGATGGAACATCGGCGTATGGGTCTGGTCGGAATCGACGCGGTAGGTGCGGCCCGGACAGATCACGCGGATCGGCGGCTTCTGCGCCAGCATGGTGCGGATCTGCACCGGCGAGGTGTGCGTGCGCAAAAGCATGCGCGAGCCGTCCGGCTTCGGAGGAAAGAAGAACGTGTCGTGCATGTCCCGCGCCGGATGGTCTTCGGGAATGTTGAGCTTGGTGAAGTTGAGATCGTCGGTCTCGATGTCGGGGCCTTCGGCGACCGCGAAGCCCATGTCGGCAAAGATTGCGGTCAGCTCGTCCATCACCTGGCTCACGGGATGGATGCGGCCGGCCTCGGCCGGGGGCTCCCGCACCGGCAAGGTCACGTCGACGGTCTCGGTGTTGAGGCGCGCGTCGAGTGTCGCGTCCTTCAAAGCTTGCCGGCGGGCCGCGATCGCTTCCGTGACGCGATCCTTCAGGCTGTTGATGAGCGGGCCCTTCTGCTTGCGCTCGTCCGGCGTCATCGCGCCGAGCGTCTTGAGCAGCTCCGACACCGATCCCTTCTTGCCGAGGGCGCCAACTCGAACGGATTCCAGCGCCGCCTCGTCGGGCGCAGCGGCGACGGCGCCGAGAATGTCCCGCTCCAGCGTGTTCGGATCCGACATCGCCTCACTCCGGCAACCGGGGCAGGTCGGTGGGGTCCGGCCGTCCCCCCGCCTGCGTCAGCATGCAGTGCACCTGACCGCGATGATGGGTCTGGTGATTGAACATGTGCGTCACCAACAGCCATTTGGCGTTGGTCAAGTCGCGCTTGGCCGCGCCCGAGTACCAGGTCAAATTCCCGGCAAGCCAGGCCGGATCGAGCCGATCGGCCCAGGCAACGATCTGGGTGTCGAAATCGGCCCGCTCGCGCTTGAGCCCCTCCCAATCGGGATACATGGAAACCGACTCCGGGATTCCGCCCCCCGGCCGCGGAACGTCCGCAAACCGGCTCATCCACATGCGGTCTGCCCACAACAGATGGCTCAGCGTCTTGTGGATCGACCCGAAGAAGGCGCCGCGCTCGCGCCGGCGCTCGTCGTCGGACAGCGCGTCAGCGACGCCGTACAGATTCGCGTTCTGCCAGCGATTGTAGCGGGCCATGCGCTGGACGTAGCCGAGGTCGATCATCGGTCGCTCCGTGGTAACGATGGAGCTTCACGCCTACGGTAGAGGCTCCATAGAACTCACGCCGGCAGCGCGGCCTTGGCCTTCTCGACGATCGCCTGGAACGCCGCCGGCTCGCGGATGGCGAGGTCGGACAGCACTTTGCGATCGACCACGATTCCGGCCTTGCTCAAGCCGTCAATGAAGCGGCTGTAGGTCAGGTCGAACGGCCGTACCGCCGCGTTCAGGCGCTGGATCCACAAGGCGCGGAACGTGCGCTTGCGCCGCTTGCGGTCGCGGAAGGCATATTGGTTCGCCCGCTCGACCGCCTGTTTGGCGACGCGGATGGTGTTCTTGCGCCGGCCATAATAGCCCTTGGCGGCTTTCAGGACTTTCTTGTGCTTGGCATGGCCGGTGACGCCGCGCTTGACGCGAGCCATGGCTGATCTCCTTTAGGGTCTTGTGCGGATCGGTGGTGAACGCGGGCCGCCCAGGGGCGGCCTTGCGGGCAATCAGCCGTTGGGCAGCCAGTATTTCTTGATCTTGTCGCCGTCGGTCTTGAAGCGGCCGGTCATGCCGCGGTGCTGACGGATCTGTTTCGGTGTCCGTTTGATCATGCCGTGCCGCTTGCCGGCCCAGGCCGACATCACCTTGCCGGTGGCGGTCACTTTGAAGCGCTTCTTGGCGCCCGATTTGGTTTTCAGCTTGGGCATTTGGCTCTCCTTTGCCGGCTGGGAGGCGCGCTGCGGCCAAAGGCCGGGCCTCCACCGGACGGGTGCTCGAACTCGAGCTGCTCGGAATTGAGCTTGAGCCGCCGCCACGGCAGCCCTTATCAGCCGGGCGGCGGGCGGCCGGCGTTATGGCAGAGGCGGCGGCGGATGGCAACCGGATCGCATTCGGCCGGTTTCGGCCGCCCTGGCGGGCGCCGAGCCGCTACCGCGGCGCCAGGACCATCACGATCTGCCGGCCCTCATATTTGGGCTCCTGCTCGACTTTGGCGGTGGTGGCGAGGTCGCTGCGCACCCGGGCGAGCAGTTGCGCCCCCAATTCCTGGTGGGCCATCTCGCGGCCGCGGAACCGGAGCGTGACTTTGACCTTGTCACCTTCCTCGAAGAAGCGCTTCATCGAGCGCATCTTCACGTCGTAGTCGTGATCATCGATCATCGGCCGCAGCTTGATCTCCTTGATCTCGACGACCTTCTGCTTCTTGCGAGCCTCGGCCGCCTTTTTCTGGGCTTGGAACTTGTATTTGCCGTAGTCGAGGATCTTGCAGACCGGCGGGGTCGAGTTCGGCGCGATCTCGACCAGATCGAGACCGGCTTGCTGGGCCAATTCAATGGCTTGGTGGAAATCGACGGTCCCGTGGTTCTTGCCGTCCTGATCGATCAACTGCACTTCGCGGGATCGGATCTCATCGTTGACGCGCGGGCCCTCCTTCTGGACGGGCGGCGGGGCTCTCATGGGGCGACGAATGGGTTCAATCTCCTCTGCCGTTAACACTCTGGCCTTTGCGACCGATCGAACGCAGCATCAGCCTGGCCGTTCCGTCCTCGCTCGGGCCGCTGAGAAGATCGGGAGAATCGCGTCCGAAGTCAACGGCGCGGCGAGCCGGCGCTGCCCAGCAGTGCGCCATAGACTGCAAGTGTTGCGTCGGTAACCCGTCGTTCGGAGAACTTCCGTTCGGCAAATTGGCGGGCGCGGCTGCCGAGCGCATGCCAATCCTCGGATTCGACCATGAGGGCGCTTGCCAACGCCCGCGCCAGATCGAGCGTGTCGCGCGGTCGCATAAGCCAGCCTATGCGATTTTCAGCCGATACCCGCGGGGGCGCGAGAACGATCTCCGGCAGCGACCCGACATTGGAGGCGATCACCGGACGCGCCATGGCAACGGCCTGAGCCGCATCCTCCTCGAACGCCGACTTACGTTCCGTCGGCACCACGACGGCGTCGGCCGCCGCATATGCGGCCGGCATATCGCTGCAGTGCCGGACGCGTCGGACCATGGCGCCGAGGCCCTGCGCGGCAATACGCGCGTCGAGCGCCTGCGCATGATCGTCGCCTTCGGTACCGGCAGCACCTACGACGAAGACGACCTTGCGCAGACCGCCGTTGACCAGGATGCGCACCGCATCGACCAACGTCAGATGGCCGCTCGCGGGCGCCGAAGCGCCGGCGGCCAGAACGATGCGCTCATCCGGGTCAACCTGCCATTCATGCCGCAACGCCGCAACGCGGTCGGTTCTCACCGCGGCGGGGTCGAACCACGCGGTATCGACGACCGGCGGGATCACGCCGAGGCGCTCGGGCGCAACGCCCCGGTGCCGCGCAATGAGCTCGGCCGCGAACTCAGAGGGGGCGAGAACCGCGTCGGCCTGGGAAAGCGGATCGGCGCGAAACGAGGTCGAGGAGCGAGGGGGCGGCAGACCGTAGCAGGTGGCGATCGAGGGAACCGAGGCCTCGCGGGCGCCCGTCACAGCCGCGCGGGTCGGCGCCGACCCATGGGCGTGCACCAGCTCGATCCGCTCGACTGCCAGCAGCTCGCGGAATGCGTGGAGACTACGCCGTCGCTTCAGCGGCTGACCAATTGTCAGGTCAAAGTCCATCCACTCGCCGCCGACCGCCTGCAGTTCGCCGACCAATTGACCGCCGCCGCCGGCGATGATCGCGCGGGCTCCGGAGCGGAGCTGCCCAAGCGCCAAGTTCAGCGCCGCGCGTCCGACCCGGTCGTCGTTCAACGCCGGCACGGCCTGCAGAATCGTGGCGCCGGCCAGAATCCGGCCGGTGCGGCCCGAAGCGTATCCGCCCTCGATCCCCGTCACGCGGAAAAATCCTCATGACTCGAGGGCAGCCGGTTCGCTAACACTGGGATCATGAGCGATGTTTGCCTCAAGTCGGTGCAATGTGGAACAGGGGCGCAGACACGACGGGTTGCGGTACGCGCCCGCTCCGGCTCGCCGCCCGGTCTGCTCTGGCTTGGCGGCTTCAAATCCGACATGCGCGGGACGAAGGCCAGCGCCATCGACGCCTGGGCCGGCCGTGAAGGTCGGGCCTGCGTGCGGTTCGACTATTCCGGCCATGGCGAATCCGAAGGAGCCTTTACCGAAGGCACGATCGGCCGCTGGCTCGAGGAGAGCATCGCGGTGTTCGAAGCCTTTTGCCGCGGTCCGCAGGTGCTGGTCGGCTCCTCCATGGGTGGTTGGATTGCCTTGCTGCTGGCGCGCGCCCTAAGACTGCGCGCATCGGCGGCACCGCATCCAGCGGCTTCGATTGCCGCCATGGTGCTGATCGCTCCCGCCGTCGACTTTACCGAGGCATTGATGTGGCAAAGGTTTCCGGCGGCCGTGAAACGCGCGATCGCAACAAAAGGGGTATGGGAACGGCCGTCGTCGTATGGCGACGGCCCCTATCCGATCACGCGCGCACTGATCGAGGAAGGCCGCCAGCATCTTCTGCTCGGCAATCTCATCGAGACCGGCTGCCCGGTGCGCATCCTGCAGGGCGTCCAGGACGAGGACGTACCCTGGCGCCATGTCGCGGAGCTGGTGTCGCGGCTGGCGCACGACGATGTCGTCCTCACCTTGGTCAAGGATGGCGATCACCGCCTGTCGCGGCCGGAGGACATCGAGCGGTTGACCGCGGCCATCAGCGAATTCTAATGCCACCGGCCGCGGGAATCACGCGCATCCCGCTACCTCCAACCTGGCGCAAGCACCGGTTTTGAGTGTTTGCAGGAACGGAAATGCTGGACAGTCGCGACCCGATGAGCGCTGACGACGCGCAATCGTGGAGCTTGCATCTGCGTGCTCCGTCCTGCGCCGGTGGTCGTGGGGCCGGGGCGCGCGGAGACGCGGACGGATGAATCGACGGCCGGCGTCGTGTGCCGCGACATCGGTGCCGGCCGGCATCGATGCACGCTATTCGCCGGGGCTTTTGGCATCAGTCGCGGTGCTCGCCCTTCTTGCGGCGCTCTTCAGCGCCTGGCCGATCTGGCGTGCGCTGTTTGCGCTCGAGATCAGCTCCGACGAGCCGTGGAACGCCTATCAGGTCGACATCCTCTCGCGCGGCCGTGCGCTTTACCCCGACTCTGAAAGCCTGATCACGAACAACTATCCGCCCCTCTCATACTACCTGGTCCGCGGGTTATCGGCGGGCTCGGTCGACCCCGTCTATGTCGGGCGCATCCTTTCGCTACTCAGTGTCGTTGCGACCGCGGTCGCGGTCGGCGCCTGCGTTCGGCAGCTCGGAGGATCGAAGCTTGCGGCTACCGTCGCCGGCCTGTGGTTCGTCGCCACCATGGTTCGCTTCTTCGACGGCTATGTCGGCGTCAACGACCCTCACCTGCCGGCGCTTTCGATGACGGTGGCCGCGATGGCGTGGCTCCTGCATCGACGCGCCCGAAAACGGGCGCCGGAGCCCGCGATCCTCGTCATGGCAGTGGCCGGCTTCTACAAGCACAGCCTGATCGCGACGCCGGTTGCGGCTCTGTTGTGGCTCGCGACGCAGGACTGGCGCGTCGGGTTGCGCGCTGCGCTTTACGGCGGGGGATTCGCCGTAGCCGGTCTTGCGCTTTGCACCGCGATCTACGGCACCGCCTTCTTGCATCAACTGCTGTTCTATCCGCGCGCCCATTCGATCTGGTGGGCGTTCGGCAACCTTGGTCAGCTGCAGTTCGTCGCGCCCGCACTGTTCATTTGGGCGATCTGGGCGTGGTCGGAGCGCGAAAGCGATGCGGCCGGCTTTACGGCGCTTTATGTCGTGGCCGCGTTTACCGCCTATTTTCTGCAAAAGCTGGGGATGTCCATCGGCGTCAATGCGCAATTCGAGCTGGCTGCGGCGACCGCGATCGGCCTCGGATTGGCCTTCGAGCGCATCATGGCCACGCCGTTCGGGCGCCGCTGGGGCGCGGATTTCGGTCGTGTCGCCATTGTCGGCATCGTGGTCGCGCGCCTCCTATTGTCCAATCACGTCGAGCCTTACCTGTTGGTCGCCAGCCCCGAGTACCGCCGCCTGTTCGCGGACCACGCCGCCGTCACCGCCAAGGAGGTGGAACGGGTCAGGGCGATCGCGGGGCCGCTCAACTGCTCCTTCATCAGCGTATGCCGCTGGGCCGGCCATGATTTCGTCTACGACCCCTACGCGGACGATCAGAGACTCGTCGCCGGCCGTATCACGCCGGATCAAGTGAGCGAAAGGCTCAGGCTCGCCGGTATCCGCAATGTGGAGATTGACCGCCGCGTGTACGCGGCGACGCTGCAACGCAAGTTGTTTTCGTGGATGCGCTGATTCTGGCGGCCGGCGCATTTGATGATCCGCCGGCGGCCGGGCCGCCGCGGCAACCCCACCCGCATCCAAAGCGCGGAGGCCCGCGCCGGTTCTGCGCTGAGCTTTCTCGACCGGCTGCGCCTTTGCGCCCTGGCGGGCGAACGCTCATGCGCCGGCGGTGTGGCGGACAAGGCTTGCGACCGCCGTCTGCGCCGGCTCCGACGGTTCGGCCTCGGTTTCCGCGATCACATAGACCGGCCAGCCGCGGGTCGATCGCAGGATGCGGCCGACGTACTCGCCGATGATCCCGAGCACGAGGAACTGTCCGGCACCGAGGACGGCCATAACCGCCATGATGGAGCTCCAGCCGGCCACCGTATGGCTGATCCACAAGAAGCTGACGAGCGAATAGGCCAACAGCAATACGCCCAACATCGCAAAGGCCAGCGACAGATAGATGCCGATCCGCAGCGGCTTGATGCTGTGTGCCACAATGCCGTTGATCGCGAAGCGGACCATGTGCCGCAGCGTGTACTTCGACTCGCCCGAGCTCCGCGTTCCCTGGGTGTAAGGCACTGTCGCCAAGGGATAGCCAAGCCAGCGCACCAGGCCGCGTAGGAAGATGTCGTGATCATCCAAACGGTTGATGGTATCAACGACGACCCGGTCCATGAGCAGGAAGTCGGCGCTGCCCGGCTCGATGCGCACGTCCCCGATGTAGTCGAGGATGCGGTAGAACCAGCGCGACGTGACGCGTTTCGCGAGCGAGTTTCCGGCCGACTTGCGCTCGGTCACCACGATCCTGGCGCCCTCTCGCCACGCAGCGACGAGGGCCGGGATCACCTCCGGCGGATGTTCGAAATCGGCGTCCATAAGCACGGTGGCGGCGCCGCGGCTATGCCGTAGGCCGGCGCGCAAGGCGGCCTGATGGCCGAAATTGCGCGCGAAACGCACGAAGCGCACGCGCTTGTCGCGCGCGGCCAGGCTCTTGATCTCTGACGTCGTGGAATCGGTCGAGCCATCGTCGACGAAGATCAACTCGAACGCCCCGAGCGCGCCCACGACCTCGGCTATCCGCGCCGCGATGGCGCGGATGTTGCCGGCCTCGTTGTAGGCAGGCACCACGATCGAGAAGTCGGGAACGGGGCGATCCATCGACAAGGATGCGGCGGCTCATGCTTCTAGGTCTGTGGCCGAGCATATCGCGCGCGCGGCCATCGAGGCAAAACGGCGCCCTCCGGTTGCGGACGCTCCCGCAGCGCGCCTCGGCGGTGTGCGCCCGCAATCGATGCGGGCACAATCTGCCGCCTCGACCGGTTTGGAGGTGCATGCCTCGCGAAACCGCACGGTCAGTGGAAGCCTAATCGCGCGGGGCATGGGTCGACCTACGCATGCAACCCGGATAGCGCCGCCTCCCACTCCTCCCGAATGGCCGGTGCATCCTCGCGGGCGCGCCGTGCGCTCGCCGCCGCGAGCCGCGCCGGCGCAATTCGCCCGAGCGCCCATACCGCTGCCCCGCGCACCAGCGGCGAGGCATCGGCGAGCAGCCGCTCGGCTTCGTCAGCGAGGCCCGTATCGCCCGAATTCCCGATCGCAATCAGAACGTTGCGCACGAATCGGTCGCGGCCGATCCGTTTCACCGGAGATTTCCTGAACAGCGCGCGGAAACCTGCATCATCGAGGCGCGCCAGATCGGCGAGCCGGGGCCCCGCCAAGTGCGCGCGCGCCGCAAGGCGGGTCTCGTGCCCGACCTGCGCGAACTTGTTCCATGGGCAGACCGCCAGGCAATCGTCGCAGCCGTAGATGCGATTGCCCATCAGCGGCCGCAGCTCACGCGGGATCGGCCCCTTGTGCTCGATCGTCAGGTAGGAGATGCAGCGACGGGCGTCGAGCCGGTAGGGAGCCGGAAACGCCGCGGTCGGGCAGACGTCGAGGCACGCGCGGCAGGTGCCGCAATGATCCTGTTCCGGTTGATCCGGCGGAAGCTCGAGCGTCGTAAGAATCGCCCCCAGGAACAACCAGGAGCCGCGATCTCGCGAGACCAGGTTGGTGTGCTTGCCTTGCCAGCCGAGGCCCGCCGCCGCCGCAAGCGGCTTCTCCATCAGCGCCGCGGTGTCGACGAAAACCTTGGCGTCGCCGCCGGCAGCGCCGCCCAGCCATCCGGCGATCGCCTTCAACCGCGGCTTGATGACGTCGTGATAGTCGTCGCCGAGCGCGTAGACCGATATGGCGGCGCGGTCCGGCCGCTTCAGGATCGCGAGCGGATCGCCGGCCGGCCCGTAGTTCATGCCGAGCATGATGACGGATCGCACCTCGGACCACAGCGCACGCGGATCGCCGCGCCGTCGGCTGTCGGCCATCCAGTTCATGTCGCCGTGCGCCCCCTCGGCCAGGAAGCGCGCAAGATGCCCCCCGGCCGCGGGAATCGCATCCGGGCGCGCGATCCCGAGGACATCGAATCCATGCTGACGGGCGACCCGGGCGAGCGCGCGCTTGATCTCCGCCAAGTCGTTCAGAAGTCGAGGTCGGCGTAGGTCGTCGACGGCGGCACCCCCGGCAGCATGTCCGCCAGCAGCGGCCGGAACGACGGCCGCGATTTGACGCGGGCGTACCAAACTTTCGCCGCCTCGTTCTCGGTCCATGGCACGTCGCCCAGATAGTCGGCGACCGACAGGTGCGCCGCGGCCGCAAGATCGGCATAGCTCAGCCGGTCGCCGGCCAGCCAATTTCGATTGGCGGCCAGCCAGCCGATATAGGCCAGATGATAGCGGATATTGCTGCGCGCAACCCGCAGCGCGCCGGTATCGGGCGGGCCGCCGCCCTGCTCGACCGGCATGTGGCGTCGATACACCCGCTCCATCACCAACGCTTCCGTTACTTCCCCATAGAACTTGTCGAGGAACCAGCCAAGCAGCCGGCGCACCTCGACGCGCGAGGCGGGATCTTCCGGCAACAGCCGGCGGTCTTCCAGGAGCGGACCGCGGGTTTCGTCGAGATATTCCGCAATGACGCCGGCGCCCGGCACCGGCGGCCCGGTTTCCTCGATCAGGACCGGCGTCGTGCCGGCGGGATTGAGCTCGATGAACGCCTCACGGCGCTCCCATATCCGCTCCTCGACCAGCCGCACCAGCGCGCCATATTCGGCCAGCGTCAAGCGCACGAAGCGCGAGTGCGGGCAGAACGGGTAGTGAAACAATGTGACCATGGAGATCGACGCGGCGAAGGCTCGAGAACGCATCCGATTCGCTGCTGCGCATCCCTATAGCGCGCCGGGGGAAACGAGCAACCTCTTGCACCGGCGAGCGTTCGATCTTGCGCCGCGGGGGCGTTCATTGTCCGCTGCACGCGCGGGTGTCCAGGTGATTCGTTTCGGGGCTACGAAAATCCCGCGCGAGCGATGCTGCGTCCATGTGACCTGGAGGACCAATGCTGTTCGACCTCTTCAAGGCGGCCGTCCTCGGCGTGCTCGAAGGCCTGACGGAATTCATCCCGGTCTCGTCGACCGGACATCTGCTGCTGCTGGAGCATTTCTTCGGCTTCGATGACGATGCGTTCGGCAAGACGTTCGTCGTGCTGATCCAGCTTGGCGCCATCCTGGCAATCCTGTCGGTCTACTTCACGCGTCTTTGGGCGATCGCGATGGCGCTGCCCTCCGACCCCGAAGCCCGGCGCTTCGTGATCGGCGTGCTCGCCGCATTTCTGCCGGCCGCCATCATTGGCGCTGCCGCCCACGGATTCATCAAGGGCGTGCTGTTCAACGTCTGGATCGTCTGCACGATGCTGATCGTAGGCGGCGTCATTCTGCTTTGGATCGACCGGCTGGAGCTTTCGCCACGCTACCGTGACGCCACCCGCTTCCCGCTCGGCATGTATGTCGGCATCGGCGTCGCCCAGTGCCTCGCCATGGTTCCCGGTGTGTCGCGCTCGGGCGCGACCATCGTCTCCGCCATGCTGTTCGGCGCCGACAAGCGGTCAGCCGCCGAGTTCTCGTTCTTTCTCGCCATGCCGACCATGGCGGGCGCGTTCGCCTACGACCTGATGAAGAACTGGAAGCTGATGAGCGGCGGCAACGCCGTCATCGTGGCGGTCGGGTTCATCACCTCGTTCGTCGCCGGATACTTCGTCGTCAAGAGGCTGCTCGACTACGTCTCGCGCCACGGGTTTGCGCTGTTCGCCTGGTGGCGCATCGTCGTCGGCGCGCTCGGGCTCATCGGTCTGGCGCTGATGGGCTAGATCTGCTGCGCCCGACCCGGGCGATCACGCCAGGCGGCTCCTGAACTGCCCGTATTTGCGGAAGCGCCACAGATAGGACGGGACGACCACCTCCATGGCGGTCGGGTCGATCCCCAGGCCTTCGAGCGTACGCCCGTCGCGGCGCGCGGCCTCCGAGACGACGTTGTCGCGTTTCAACAACAGCACCTGGTCGGGCGTGAGCAGCGGCTTCGGCAGCAGCTGCAGAACTTGTGCCTGCAGTTTCGCCAGTCCGAACGGCAGCGGCACCAGCAGACGGCGCCGTTCGATGGTGGCGAGCACGAACTGCATGAGCTGCCGGAAGGTGCGCACCTCCGGGCCGCCCAGTTCGTAGATCGTGCCGGGCCGGGTCTCGCCCTCCGCCGCCCGCGCGATCGCCTCCGCAACGTCGGCAACGAACACCGGCTGGAAGCGCGTCTCGCCGCCGCCGATCAACGGCAGGAACGGCGACACCCGCGCCATCGCGGCGAACCGATTGAAGAAGTTGTCCTCGGGCCCGAATACGATCGAGGGCCGCACGATGGTGGCGGAAGGCACCGCTTCGAGCACCGCCGCTTCGCCTGCCGCCTTGCTGCGGGCGTAGAGAGACGGCGAGTCCGAGTCGGCGCCGAGGGCCGACACATGCACCATGCGGGCGCCCGCGGCAGCCGCGGCGCGCGCTACCTGGCCGGCGCCCGCCCCCTGGACGAGATCGAACGTTTGACGCCCGCGTTCGAACAAGATGCCGACCAGGTTGATCACAATGTCGGCGTCGCGCACGGCGGGCTCGATCGACGCCGGATAGCGGACATTAGCCTGCACGGCGTGGATCTGTCCGACCCGGCCGAGCGGCTGCAGATGGATGGCTAGGTCCGGCCGGCGCACCGCAGCACGGATGCGGAAGTCCCGGCGGGCCAGGGCTCGCACCACATGCCGGCCCAGGAATCCCGATCCGCCGAAGACGGTCACCAGCGTGTTGATATTGTGCCGCAGGGTCATGCGTCGTCGAGGCCGGGCGGTGGGCGAAAGGCTATCCTCAAGGCGCCGAATACAAGATCGCGCGGCACCTGTATAGGCGCCGCCGGCGGAACGTTGACAAGGCCGAAGCCGCGACCCTATGTGACGCGCGAGCCCAGGTGGCGGAATTGGTAGACGCGCTGGTTTCAGGTACCAGTGGTGAAAGCCGTGGAGGTTCGAGTCCTCTCCTGGGCACCACCCATTTTCTATCCTCCTGAAGCCTTGCGTGAATTTCCGGTCTCTCCGGCACCGGACGCAGGCTGCGGGCGATTTATCGTTGCCTGACCGTGCGGGTGGCAGCAACGACGCCGCAGTCGAAGCGAGCCGCTTGCGATCAGCCTTGCGCGTGTACGGGAGCGCCATCTTCTGAGGTTTTCCAGCTGACTGGCGCCATCAGCTGATTGACAGTCGCGCCGTCGCGCGCCCGCCGACCGATGTTGGAGCGGGTGAGCCGGGCCGCCCGCAATTTGACGCCGGGCCGTCCACCGCCTCGATGGCTTGGACTGTGGAAATGCCCGCGATTGCGCGCTTCGTCGAGCCCCCACCCAAATGCCGCCGCCATCGCGCAGCGTTGTGAGGCGCTTCACACATTCTGTCCGCGAAACGGGAAACAATAGGACACTTGGAATACCGCAGATAGCTCAGCAGGAAGGCGTTGTCTCACGCGTCCGTCAATCGCGCCCCACCTGTCGTCCAGCAAGTGAACAGACCTCAGAGGGTCGAAGGCAAGGGAGACCAGCAATGTGGAAGCAACTCGCGCTCGTTCTGGCTTTGGCTGCTGCTCCGCTGACCACTGCCAAATCCAACACTTTGACTGTCGGACAGGCAAAGACCACCGCATTGGCGGACTGGTATGCAAACATTCACTACACGGCATTGGAAGAAAGCGGCGAGGTCGTGATCACGATCGCGCCGGGCGCCGACCAAGCGGGCCGTCCGATGCGGGTGGTGAGCCGCCTTGCCGATGGCGAGAGCCAAACGATTTCGATTGGCGGTTATGGCGAGAACACGCTGGTCACAACATTGACGGTGACCCGCATCGCCGATCGAGTCGCCTTCGGTGTCGACAGCCGGAATGTCCCCTGGAAGCGGAAAAATTCCCCAGGTATTGCAGATTGAACCTGCTCCGACCCACGTCGGTGCAGAGAGTTGGAAATGAGAGCAGCTGGCTTTTCCCTGTTGGCTGCCGCTCTGGTGGCGCCTCAAGGAAACTTGGTGTGTGAGCATGCTCACATTGTTCGCCGAGCAAACGAGGCTAGGTAATAGGTCGCTGCTCCAACGGCGCGGCGACAGCGATTGGCGAGCAAGACAAGTCTACGACCTAGGCGACGAGGAACTAAAGGGCAACGAAAGACCAACCTCGATGATGACGGCCCTCGTATTGATCTGCTCGCTTGCAAAGGCACCTTTTGCGATGGACTGCGGCACTGACAATGCAGTCGACGTGCTCAAGTTGCCGGGGGAATACTACTCGCTAGCTACGTGCTTTACCCGCGCGCAGGCGGTCCTCGCGGAATCCCGATACGAGCTTGCTGTCGGCCTCTACCCCAAGATCGTCTGTAGGAAGCCACACCGGCCAGCGAATGTTGGCTAGCCCGGATTTCTCACACTAAATAGGCGCATCGGGGCGCCGAATCAGCGAAAGTTGCTGTGCTGCAACGACTTTCGATTGACTCGAGGAGCGCCCCGATGGCGACGGAGTGTAGCGCAGAACGCT